>Ga0070741_10007169_pt1 | contig 23313 bp, 22 predicted proteins | sample Coa_R1_4_FD_66440 | JGI IMG/M metagenome (GOLD analysis project Ga0070741, IMG submission 66440) | Surface soil microbial communities from Centralia Pennsylvania, which are recovering from an underground coalmine fire - Coalmine... | ecosystem: Environmental > Terrestrial > Soil > Unclassified ... | reverse complement strand
CGCTCGGCCAACTCGCTGTTGCTTAATGAGCTTTCGCCGGGCTTGAACGCCCGCAGCACCGCCAGTCCGCGTGCCAGGCCCTGCACGAGACGGGCATCATCCGCGGCATTTTCCAGCGTATCGGTGCTGCTCTTTCGTGCGACGGCCGTCAGTCTGGCCATGGAACCTCTGCCGACTTTCAAAATTTAATTTCACTCCTCAAAATTATTTCTGTCAAGCAAAAGCCGTTATCCTGAATTGCGCCGCTTGCTGCCTGACGTCCGCTTCGTTCGAAATTACTGGCTGACGTCACATCCTGATACGCATGGAACGCGCCGCGTTCAGGAGGTCCATCGGTTCATCGCCTCATCGGTCAAGGCAGCCAAATCTTCGTTCGAACTCGACTGAGCGCAAGGTTTGAGCGGTTCCGAGGGCTTGACCGCTGCTTACCTCCTTCGGGCAACTCGCTTCCTCGGTGGATTTCGACCGTTCGCCGCCACATCAAAATAGTTCAGATCGGCCGTGACGCTTTCGGTGATCTGCATGATCGCCTCGATCCGGTCTGCATCTGCGGTGACGTGGTGAGCAAGATAGACATGCCCTGCTGTCAGCATCGGCCTCGTGGCGAGGACCGCAAGCGCGCCGGAGGGGCGATAGGCTTCGATCATTCTCCTGGGGAAGATGCCGACGCCGATCCAGCCGCGACGAGCTGGGCAGCCGCGTTGACACCGATGCAGATGCACAGTGGCCCCGGCTTCTGTTTCGCCGACGCAAACCACGCAATCGTGTTGCGATACGTCGAGGTTGGTGGGGGCGTGGCAATCACCGTGGAGCGGGCCAGCGCTTGAGGTGACCTTCCGATTGGTTTCGCGAGTTTTGCCGACGCGGCCCACACATTGCCTTGGGGTGGTGCACGAGTTCGCGCAAAGCTTGCAACGGGAATTGGCCGGACAGCATGAAAGGTCGGTGGCAAAGCGGTTTTGATTCCGATCAATATATCGCCTCGACGACGTGTCATTCTCCCTCTGAAAAATTGTGGAGTGACACATGCGGAGCCTCATAATTCTGAAGGACGGCAATGCAATGGAGCGGGCGATGAAGGCGCTGGCGCAGTATCGTTACGCTGCTGGTGGTGAGCCGGTTGCCCCTGAGGGACATCCGAGGGAATGGCACAATTGGCTGCTTGAAATCGATTCGACAGAAATCGAGACAATCCGCGGCCATGTCAATGATGGGAACATCCTCGGCATTGAGCCGCGCGAGTGACCTCGGCAACCGTTCGCTTGCCGGCTGACGAAGCGAGCGCGAGTGGGCCGTGTGGCGCGCGCTGCTGATTATCGGTTAGGAGGTCTTGCCATGGCTCCCGTCGTTGCGAAGGAAAAAGGCACCAACGAGACGGAAAGCTTTCGTACTCAACGGCTCGAGATGGTCGAGCGAAGCATCTCGGCGCGTGGCGTTCGGAATGACCTGGTGCTGGATGCGATGCGCAAGGTGCCGCGCGAGCTGTTCGTTCCCGAGAAGCTGCGCGAGTTCGCCTATGACGATTCGCCTTTGCCGATAGCGGATGAGCAGACGATCTCGCAGCCTTATATCGTCGCGTTCATGGCCGAAGCGCTGCTGCTCAAGGGCGGCGAGAAGGTGCTCGAGATCGGAGCCGGATCGGGTTATGCCGCCGCCGTGTTGTCGGAGATCGCCGCACAGGTCTATACGGTTGAGCGCATCGGTCGCCTCGCGGAGACGGCCGCTCAAAGGTTATCCGGGCTGGGCTATGACAATGTCCACGTCAGGCACGCCGACGGAACCAAAGGATGGCCTGAACATGCCCCATATGATGCGATTGTCGTGGCCGCCGGCGGCCCGCAGGTGCCGGAATCCCTGAAATCGCAACTGAAGATCGGAGGCCGGCTTGTGATGCCGGTTGGCTCGGACCAGCAGGTTCAGGAATTGGTGCGCGTGACGCGCGTGGCGGAAGCTGAATATCAAAGCGAGGACATTGCGGACGTCCGCTTTGTTCCGCTCGTCGGCGACGAGGGATGGCCCGGCAAGACGCCGGAACCAGGGCTGCCGCGCCGCAAGTTTCGAATTGGTCACGATCCCGAGGGGGCACTGGAAAGACGGCTCGCGGATGCCGCGGAGCCGTTCCGATCGATCGAAACGGTCGATCTCAATCCCCTGATGGAGCGGATCGGATCGGCGCGAATAGTGCTTTTGGGAGAGGCGACGCACGGCACATCCGAGTTTTACCGGATGCGCGCACGCATCACCCAGGACTTGATTGTGAAGAAAGGCTTTCGGTTTGTCGCGATCGAAGGCGACTGGCCGGATGCGGCGCGCGTCGACCATTACGTCCGGCACTTCAATTACCCGCCCTCGGAATGGACAGCCTTCGCGCGCTTTCCGACCTGGATGTGGCGAAATGTCGAGGTTCGCGACTTCATTGAGTGGCTGCGCAAGCACAATGGGACAGTCGCCAAGGATCGCCGGGTCGCGTTTCATGGCCTCGATCTGTACAGCCTCTACGACTCGATCAGGTCGGTGCTTAGCTATCTGGACGACATCGACCCGGAATCGGCAAGGATTGCCCGTGAACGCTATTCATGCCTGACGCCATGGCAACGTGATCCAAAGGTTTATGGTCATGTTGCCTTGAGTGGGAAGTATCCGACCTGCGAATCTGACGTTGTCCGCAACCTGACGGATCTGCTCGGTAAACGCCGCGCCTACGCCGAACATGATGGCGACCGCTTTCTCGACGCGGCGCAGAATGCGCGCCTTGTCGCCAACGCCGAGCGATATTATCGCATCATGTATTACGGATCGCGCGCATCATGGAACTTGCGCGACACCCACATGTTCGAGACGCTCGAGAACCTGCTGGATCACTACGGGCCGGAAAGCAAGGCTGTTGTCTGGGCTCACAACTCGCATGTCGGAAATTCGGCGGCGACCGAGATGGCCGCGCGGGATGAGTACAATCTCGGCCATCTGTGTCGGCGGATGTTCGGTGATCGGGCTTATCTGATCGGATTCGGCACTCATAGCGGCGTCGTCGCAGCGGCGAGCGAATGGGATGGACCAATGGAGATCAAGAAGGTCCGGCCCTCGCAAGCTGGCAGCTACGAGCGGCTTTGTCATGCAACAGGCCATGCTCACTTTCTGCTCGGTTTACGCGGGAAGAGCGACCTTAGTAGCCCGCTTGCGCTCGGCAGGGAGCGCCTTGAGCGTGCGATTGGCGTGATCTATCGCCCGGAAACCGAGCTCGTGAGTCACTATTTTCGCGCCAACCTGCCACGGCAATTCGACGAATATGTCTGGTTTGACGACACGCGGGCGATCATTCCGCTGGCTACGACTGAACTCGGCGGGCTGCCCGATACCTATCCGTTCGGCGTTTGAGAGCGTTCGTTTCCGTTACTTTTGATCGAAGAAGTAGGAGCCGTCGATGAGCAAGTTGAAGATCCCGCACAACGCGTTCGTCTTCGTGGGTGATGGGCGGAAGGCACTTTTTCTGCGAAACGAAGGTGATGAAAAATATCCGAACCTGAAGACCGAGCGCGTCTTCGAAGACATCAACCCGGCGACTCACGAGCAGGGAAGTGAGCGGCCGGGCCGCGTCAGCAAGGCATTCGACTCCAGTCAGCGGAGTGCGGTCGAGCCGGTTGATTGGCATCGTCTCGAAGAGCATCGATTTGCGAGACAGGCTGCGGCGGCGATGGAGGAGATTGTACGAACAAGGAAAGTCCCGGCGTTGATCGTCGTGGCGCCGCCAAGAACGCTCGCTGATCTTCGCGCCGCTTTTCATGCCGATGTGCGATCGCGCATCATCGCAGAGCTGGACAAGGACCTGACCAAGCACCCGGTCGGCGATATCGAGAGGCTCCTGACCGCGGCGTGAACGCGGCCGGAACCCAAACGGCGGCCTTCGAAGCGGCGCGTGGTCAAGACTTGTCCGCAATCAGCTCAAGCCCCTCAAGCAAAGCTTTCTGTGCCAGGTTGATCTTCCCGTAAGCTGAGGCGAGGTCGAACCACTCGGTGCGGTCGATTTCAGGAAACCGCATGAATTGTCCGCTGCGCGGCGGCCATTCGATCTCGAACTCATTGCTGTGGGCGGTCTCCGCGTTCACATCCATTTCCAGAGCGAATGCGGTTACGATCTTGCCGCCGCGCTGCCGAACCTCAGGCAGCGGAAACATCGTGCCGACCGGTTCGATCCCGAGCTCTTCGCGAAACTCCCTGCGAGCAGCGACTTCGGGCGATTCGCCGGGGCCACATTCGCCTTTTGGGATCGACCAGGCGCCTGCGTCCTTGTTCCGCCAATACGGCCCGCCAGGGTGGGCCAGCAGGACCTCGATTTTTCCTTGGCGTCTCCGGAACACTAGAATGCCGGCGCTTCTTATAGGCATAGCTGCGCAACCGCGAGGATTTTCGAATGTCAGGTCTTCGCCAATGGCCGCCGCAATCTTGATGCACGCGGCAACAGCGACGCAATGTTCCAGCGTCTCAAGCCACGTGGTTGAGCTGGATCAACGTCTCGTTTGCAACCCCAAATAAAGATGAGCAGCTCTTCTGCGTCGGCGAGATCGCGAATGGATCAGGCGCTGCTTTTCGGGCAATTTGATATATTGGACGTTTGTCGTCGTGCGCAAGGCGATCTCTACGCATCGTTGGGATTTGGGCCTGTCGAGAGCAGCCATCATGTAATCGCTTCTGCCCCGTTTTGGAGGTTGCGCGATTATGGTGCCTCTAGCGGCTCCGCTTCCGTGCTCATCGTGGCCGCGCCGATCAAGCGGCCGTATATTTGGGATTTGGCTCCGCCTGTTAGCGCCATCCGCCGCTGTCTGGATGCGGATTTACGCGTCTTATTGCTGGAATGGTTGCCTGCCTCCGAGGCGACCTGCAACATTGGCATTACTGAATGCGTGCAAGCGGCCTCTGAGGCCGTGAAACGGATCGGCTCTAGTGAAAGCGAGCGGAAGCCGATCTTGATGGGGCACTCGCTGGGCGGGACGCTCGCTGCGATCTACGCCGCCAGCGCGCCCAACGCTGTCGATGGGCTCATACTGCTAAGTACACCTCTGTGTTTTAGGGAGGGCGAGAGCCTTTTCCGGGATGCCCTGGTTTCGCTGGTTCCGAACCCGGTTTCCGATGCAAGGATATATCCGGGGTCAGTTCTCTCACAGGCGAGCGCCGCGGCCTCACCCGTTACCTTCATATGGTCGCGGTATCTCGACGCGATAACCTGCGCCACTGATCGTGCAGCGATGGATATTCACGCCCGCGTCCAACGCTGGGCGTTCGATGAAGTGGCGTTGCCCGGGAAGCTCGTAAGCGAGATCGTCGAGTGGCTATATCGCGAGAACCGTTTCCACCGCGCCATACTGAATGTCGAAGGGCGGATGATTGGGTGCAAAGACCTTTCGACGCCAACGCTTGCCGTGGTCAATACGGCAGACCCCGTAGCTCCGGTGAATTCCGTGCGGCCGATCGGCGAGACGCTTGGGCCTGAGGAATTTCAATTGATCGAATATCCGGGCGAACGAGGCATTTGCTTACAACATCTCGGCGTACTCGTCGGACGACAAGCTCATGCGTGGCTGTGGCCACAGATTGTTGACTGGATCAGGACGCGAACGAGGTGGGCTCGTCACCCTGACGGTGTCGCCGCCGAGTAGCCGTGCGAGAGCGGCGATCAAGCGCCAAGGTTGAACGCGCTATTTCATTTTGGATTTGAGCTTGATGGTGGCGCCGTCGATGATAAACGACCCATATCCGCGATGATGAAGGGCTTTGGGGGGGTCTGCGCAGGATCGATCCACGCCTTCACGACTTCCAGGATGAAAAGATTGTAGCGCCTGACCAGGCTGGTGTCCGTCACGCGGCATTCGAGATTGCAGAAACTTCGCCGATCAGCGGCGGGGAAATCTGACGCGCCGCAATCGGGTTCAGGCCAAAGCCTGTGAACTTGTCAAATCTTTGCCCGAGCAGTTGCCTACCCTCACGACTTTATCGGCGAGACCGCGCGCCGGGATTACGATTGCCGCTTCCCCGTCGAGCGCAGCGCTCGAAAGCTGAAGTTCGCCTCACTGACCACACAGGCGAGGAGAGGCGGCTCGAATTCCAGCATCATGTGCCAGGACATCGCCATGACGTTTGCGTGCCCTTTGTCTGCCGTGGTCAACAGCACGACCGGCCCGGGTTCAAGTAACTGGTAAACTCTGGAAAGAGAGTAGGTCCTCAAAGCCACTGTCGAGCCCTGCCGCCTTTGAAAGGAGCGATTAAAGGCGAGTGCCTGATGATGTCGCACTAACTCGCTTGCTGGGCCGAGAATTGTCGCTTTTTGACCTATGCCTCGCCACGCCCCAAGGCTCTGAACGAGGCAGGCAAATGATGCAGCACCTTTTCGAACTCGCCCGGATCGAGCTTTTCCCAGAGAATTTCAAATACGCCGCGAGCGGCTGTCAGCGCATCGATTGGAAAACCTCCAGACAGTTCCGAGGCCACATGGTCGGCAAAGTCCTCGAGGTGGCGCTCTCTGGTCGGTGTTCCCGCGGCGTGCCAGTTTTCGTAGTAGAAGCCGCGGACGAGGATCGGTAATTGCGCGCCAAGCTTGATCGCGACTTCCGGAGGCAGTCGGTCCCGCAGCGCATGCAGGACAGCCCGTAGCGCCCGATAAGCTTCCTGGCGACTGTCGAGCACCAATTCATCCTCAACACCTTTCAGCCAGGCGTTTGTCTGCTGCACGGTATGGTCCAGAGTGGTGACCCCTGTCGTATTCATGACGCCTCCGCCGCTTGAAAACGAAAATTAAGCAGGACCGAAAGCAAGCCGGCTTGACATGAATCAACCCTAGTATCGACGACGCGCGGGTTAAGGACGGGCAGCAGCCAATCCTGGATGTTGCAGCCGCGCTCCGGCAGATAGGATCAGCAGCCGAGGAGTAGGAGGGTAGGGCATCGATCGCGGGCAGCCAACTCCCTGACCATAGCTAAGGTTTCAGGTTCTCGTGGCATGTCGCCGGCGCGCTGGGGCTGATCACGCCGGAAACGATCGGCGTCTTGCCGAACAATTTGCTTGCCCGCAAGCTGTGACCGAGCCGACGCTTGACGATTTTATCAGGCACTCCGCCCTAGTCGTCGCTTAGCGTCGTGCCTTGCGCCGCCGTTCGGCCTCAACGATCTCCGGCTCAAGCGAGCCGAGGTCCGTGTAGACTTGCGCCAGAACGGATTTCAGATTCGCAAGTCCATCTTTCGGCAGACTGCGGATCGCGACTTCCTCGAAGCGCATTGCAATCGGGATCAGTTCTTCGACCAGAGCTTCGCCCTTTGCCGTCAGATTGATCGCGACGGTGCGCGCATTGTCTTCCAGCCTCCTGCGCGAGACGAGGCCCTTGCGCTTCATCGCGCCGATCAGGCGTGACGCAGTCGATATCTCGAGCGATGTCATGTCAGCGAGATCGCCGAGGCGCTGATCACCTTGCTGCCAGAGCGCGGCCATCACCCGGTACATCGGCAGCGTGACGTCGTAGCCGGCGATGCGGCGCGAAAACAATTCACCCATCCGGACGCCGACCCGGTTGAGCAGATAGGGCAGGGAGTTCGTCAGCCGGTACAAGTGCTTGCCGCTTGTCTCGTTGCAACTATTGCAGGCGGACAGTAGCCGATTCACAGCCATCCGCCCAAGCAGAAAGTTGCATCTGCAAATTTCTCGTTGACATATATTTGTAAATGCAACTATTGTCACGGAAAGTAATAATTTTCGGGAAGGGATCGGCCGATGTCAGTGACATCCGGGGATTTGGGGGCTTCCTTCAGGCTTGCGATGCGGCGCTTTCCTGCCGCCGTCTCGGTCATTACGTCCGCCGACCAGAGCCGTCGCCACGGCATGACGGCAACCGCGGTGACGTCCCTGTCGCTCGATCCGCCGTCGCTGATCGTCTGCATCCACCGGGCAACGCTGCTTCACGACATCATTCAGGTTGGCCGGCATTTTTGCGTCAACGTGCTGCGCCGCGACCAGGTTGAGCTTTCTAGCGCATTCAGCGGCGCGATAGCGCCCGAGGCCCGCTTCGAGCACGGCACATGGCTGACCTCGGCTGATGGCGTCAGCTATCTGGCGGAAGCCCAGGTCAACATCTTCTGCAGGAAGGTCGCCGCTGTGCCGTACGGCACGCACACCATCTTCATTGGCGAGGCGGAAGCCGTCAACGTTCACGATCCGATCGAGCCCCTGATCTATCAGGACGCGAAATATTGCTCGTCGGTGGCGCATGAGACGCCGGCCGGGGCTTCGGCGGCACACACCAGCAAACATTGACCGGCGCACAGCGGAGCAGCACATGGCCATGTCGGCGCAATTGAAAGACACCGCCCCTCGCAAGCCGCCGCGTCCCGATCTTGCGGCGCTGAAGTCGCGGCTCGCGGCCGCGCTGCCGGATATCGCAGCGCGAGCGGCGGCAACCGAAAAAGGCTGCCGCGTGCCTTTTGAAAATATCAATGCCCTGCGCGACATCGGCTATTTCGATATCGTCAAGCCGGCGATGTTCGGCGGCTTCGAGCACGACTTCGACGTGCTGGTCGAACTCAATATCGAACTCGCGAAGTCATGCGCCTCGACGGCATGGGTCGCGGGTTTGCTGGCGGCCCATCAATGGCTGATCGCAAGCTTTGACGAACGGACGCAGCGCGACGTCTGGGGCGTCGACCCTGACGCATTGGCCTGTGGTTCCTATGCGCCTGCCTGCAAGGCTGCGGTTACCGAAGGCGGCTATCGCCTGTCGGGCCGCTGGTCGTTTGCGAGCGGCTGCGACAACGCGCAGTGGGCGCTGTGTGCAGCGCTGGTGCCGTCGGAAACTGAAGACGGCAAGTTGGCGCCGGCGTTCCTGCTGGTGCCGGCGTCGGATTACACCATCGACGATACCTGGAATGTCGTCGGGCTTGCGGGAACCGGCAGCAAGACGCTGGTGCTGACCGACGTCTTCGTGCCGGCGCATCGCGCGCTGAGTTTTGCCGCGACGACGAGTGGCCAGACGCCGGGCGCGGCACTCTATGATGGCAATCCCGCGTTCTCGCTTCCGATGCTCTGCAATATTCCCTCCTGCCTCGCCTCGACCGCCGTCGGCGCGGCGACCGGCGCGCTGGAGGAATACCTGGCGCGAACCAGCACGCGCGTGACGCGCGGAGCCGTCGCTGGCCACAACAACAAGATGGCGGAGTTTTCCACCATCCAGCTTCGCGTGGCGGAAGCGGCCGCATCGACCGACGCGGCGCGCGACCTTCTGCTGCGGGATCTTCGGCGCCGCGCGGCCACCGTCCGTGACGGCAGGCCCGTTACCGTCGAGGAACGCATTCTCAGCCGTCGCGGTCAGGCGTTTTCGGTCAATCTTGCAATTCGCGCGATCGAGGCCCTCAACGCTTCGACCGGAGGCGCGGGACTAGACCTTGCAAACCCGGTGCAGCGGGCCTGGCGCGACGTCAACGCCGTCGGCCGTCACATCAGCATGAACTGGGATGCGGTCGGCACGATGTACGGCCAGATGGCGCTCGGGCTTGCGCCGCTCGGCCAATACTGAACAGCAGCGAGGCAAACGGAGGAATCATGCAAGGGAAGATCGCACTCGAGGAGCACTTTGCTATCCCCGATACGCTGCTGGACTCCGCCGGCTTTGTGCCGGCGGAATATTGGCCCGAATTGAAGGGCCGTCTGCTCGATATTCAGGAGCGGCGCCTCACTGAGATGGATCGTCACGGCATCGAGATGATGATCCTGTCGCTCAACGCGCCGGCGGTCCAGGCGATCCCTGACAGAGCAATGGCTCTCGAGATCGCGCGGCGCGCCAATGATTATCTTGCCGAGCAGGTCGCAAAGCGGCCGACACGCTTCCAGGCCTTTGCGGCGCTGCCGATGCAGGACCCGGAGCTCGCGACCAGCGAACTCGAGCGCTGCGTGAAGACGCTCGGCTTTCGCGGCGCGCTGGTCAACGGCTTCTCGCAGATCGCCGACGGTCGCGCCCCAATCTATTACGACCTGCCGCAATACTGGCCGTTCTGGGCGCGCGTCGAACAGCTCGGCACACCGTTCTATCTGCACCCGCGCAATCCTTTGCCGGAAGACTCGCGAATCTATGAAGGACATTCCTGGCTGCTCGGTCCGACCTGGGCCTTCGGGCAGGAGACCGCGGTGCATGCGCTGCGTTTGATAGGTTCAGGGCTGTTCGATGCGCATCCGAACTTACGAATCATCGTCGGTCATATGGGCGAGGGGTTGCCCTATAGCATGTGGCGCATCGATCACCGCAACGCATGGGTCAAGGCGCCGCATAAACACAAGGCGAAGCGGAAGATCCGCGACTATTTCAACGAAAACTTCTACCTGACGACGTCGGGGAATTTCCGGACCCAGACACTGATCGACGCGATGCTCGAGATCGGTGCCGACCGCATTCTGTTTTCGGTCGATTGGCCGTTTGAGAACGTCGATCACGCGGCCGACTGGTTTGATGCCGCGAGCATCAGCGAAACCGATCGCGTGAAAATCGGAAGAGATAACGCGGCGCGGCTGTTCAAGCTCGACCGGCCAGTCTCGGCGTCCGTTGGGATCGATCAAGCTGCCGAATGAGCGGCAAATCCGGACGTTGAAATCAAAGGGGAGGGGACGTGATGACGGATCACGGGATTGACGTGCACGAGGAACTTGCGAGCGCGAAAGTCAGCGCGTTTCATCTGCGGCTCGGCCTTGTCATGGGGCTTTTGACGCTGTTCGACGGCTACGACACTTTCAACCCGGCTTATGTCATCCACTATGTCGCGGGTCCCTGGGGGCTGCGAGGCGGCCAGGCGGGACTATTGATTTCAAGCGGCCTGATCGGATTTCTGGTCGGCTCGGCCGTGCATGGTCTCGTTGCAGACCGGTTTGGTCGGCGCGGCACCTTGCTCGGTGGTTTGTGGATCACAAGCATCTTCACGGTGCTGACGGCGCTGTTTGCAGACTCGTTCGTCTCGTATTGCCTGTTGCGGCTTCTCACGGGCCTCGGCCTTGGCGTCTTGCTGCCGCTGGCGACGACCTACATCAACGAGCTGGCGCCGCGGCGCGTTGCCAACACCTTCTCGCTGTGGGGCGTCGCGCTGGGTTGGGCGCTTGGGGGCACTCTCGCCGGACTTGCCGGAGTCTTTGCAACCCCGGTGTTCGGCTGGAAGGCGCTTTACTGGATCGGATCGCTCTCCTTCGTGCTGCTTCCGTTTCTCCACGCCCAGCTGCCGGAATCGCCCAAATTCCTGATGCTCCGGAACAGGCCGGAGGAGATCCGGAGATTGCTCGGCCGGTTGCGTCCCGATCGGGCGCCGCTTTACGCTGACGCGACGTTTTCGGCCGCGCGGCCCGCCCAACCGGTCAATCCTGTCGCGGTGTTGCTCAGCGCGAAATATCGCCGAACGACGCTGTCGATCTGGCTGTCAGCGTTCCTCAGCCTGTTCTGCATCTTCGGTCTGACCGGCTGGATTCCGACGGTGATGATGCAGCGGGGTGAGACATTCTCGGCAAGCTTTGCCTTCGGAGCGGTGATGCAAGTCATGTCGTTCCTCGGCGGGCTCGCGGTCGGCCACCTGATCGACCGGGTCGGGCGAAGCCGCGGGCTACTGGCTTTTTGGTGGGCGATCGGTGGCTTAAGCGTTCTGGCACTCATCACGTACAATGCCCATGTGATGAATCTGGCGGCTGTCGCGCTCGCTGGCTTTTGCATCATTGGCGCGCAGTTCGTCCTGAACAATTTTACTGCTAACTCGTACGAAACGGACGTTCGCGCGACCGCGGTCGGAATGGAGCTGTCGGTTGCGCGGGTCGGGGCTATCCTTGGTCCGCTTGTGGCGGGCCTCCTGCAGCAAACCTACCAAAGCCCGACGCCGATGTTCCTCGCGATTGGCCTCGCAGCGCTACTGGCCGGCGCAATCATCCTGTGCGCGGCGCGGCCGGCAAGTGAGTGGACGGGCGCTGCAGCAGATTCGGGTGCGCGCCGCGAGGGCACGGCCGCACTCACGGATCGCGTGGCTTCAAATGCTCCTCTACAAGGCGCGTAAGAAGCTGCATGAAGAGAACTCGCTCCTGCTTTGCCAAAGCGGCGAGCGTTTGCTTGTTGAATGCCTGGTTGAGCTGATCGGCTTCGTCAGCGCGTTTGTGGCCAGCGGCGGTAAGGCTTAGCTCGACCGCCCGCCGGTCCCTGCTCGACCTCTTTCGCTTCAAGGTCCCTTCCTGTTCCATCCTCGTGAGGATCTTCACGAGATTAGGAAGCTGCATCTTCAAGACGGCGGCGAGCTCGCTCTGGGTGACTGTCTTGTTGTCGCGAACAATCAGCAGGATTGCATAGTCGACCGGAGACATGCCCATCGGTTTAAAGAAGCGGTAGAACCGGTCGAAGACTTCGAGCTGCAATATCCGGATCATGAACCCCGGAGTTTGACGCAGCGCCGTCAAGTCCAGAGGCCGGGTCTTTGCTTGTTGAGCTGAGCGTGGCCCGGAGACCCGCTCATGCATTTCATTGGTCGGCTTGTCCATTCCGAGATCCTGCATCCGTCAGGCGAATTGACGCTGGCAAAAAATACTTATAAAATATAAGTAAATGTCGGGTGCGGCCGTGACCCGCCGCCTTGTCTGCTCGGGAGGTATATATGCGAAAGTATTTCAGTGCGCAGCTGATCGCGTCAGCTTTGGCCGGTTTTTTCCTCTCGTCTGCGCACGGACAGCCGATCAAGATCGGCGTTCTCAACGACCAATCCGGCGTCTTCGCGGAGTATCAAGGCATCGGGTCTGTCGTTGCGGCACAGATGGCGGTCGAGGACTACGGGGGCAAGGCGGCTGGCAAGCCGGTCGAAGTTGTTTCCGCGGACCACCAGAACAAGCCCGATATCGGCATTGCCATCGCGCGGCGCTGGTATGAGAACGAGGGCGTCGACGCCATTTTCGATCTTCCGAACTCGGCGATAGCGCTCGCGGTCGCGGACATGACTGCGCAGAAGAACAAGGTGTTCGTGGGATCTGGCGCTGGTACGGCGCTTCTGACTGGCGAAAAGTGCACACCCAATACCGTGCATTGGACCTACGATACTTACGCCTACGGCCGCGGACTTGCCAAAGCCGTCGTCGCGCAAGGCGGAAAGAAGTGGTTTTTCCTGACAGCGGACTACGCGTTCGGGCACGACCTCGAGAAACGCGCTGCCGACGGTGTCAGGGAATCGGGTGGCGAAGTCCTCGGCTCGGTGCGTCATCCGCTCGGAACCGCCGACTATGCGTCGTTCCTGCTACAGGCCCAGGCGTCGGGTGCGGACATCATCGGCATCGCAAATGCCGGCGACGACACCATCACGTCGATGAAGCAGGCGGCCGAGTTCGGCCTCACGCAGAATCAGAGGCTGGTTGGCCTGATTCTGGGCATCAACGGACTTCCCGCGCTGGGCCTGAACCTGGCGCATGGGGCGCAGATCATGAATCCGTTCTATTGGGATCTCAACGACGGCACGCGAGCGTTCGCAAAGCGGTTTGCCGAGCGGCACCCTCGCCATAACTATCCGAACGACATGCAGGCGGGCGTCTATGCGTCGGTCCTTCATTACCTGAAGGCGGTCGACAAGGTTGGAGGCGCCGGCGACGGAAAGGCGGTCGTTGCCGCCATGAAAGCGATGCCGACCGACGATGCTCTGTTTGGGAAGGGTTATATCCGCCCTAATGGACGCAAGATCCACCCGCTCTACTTGCTGGAGGTAAAGCGTCCCGAGGAATCGAAGTCAAAATGGGATCTGCTGAAGGTCGTCGCAACCGTTCCCGGAGAGCAGGCGTTCCGTCCGGAAAGCGAGGGAAACTGTCCGCTCGCGGCCCGATAGGGACGGATCGGAAGCTCGCCCGTGATCCACCGGGAAGGCGAGCGCTTCGTTGCGGCGAGAGGCAAGCCTCTTGGAGGTTTGATTTGTTGATCTTCGCGGCCGATCGCGAAGGCAGCCATGGAGAAATGTGAAGTGACAGGGAAAGAGATCGTCGACCTCAAGATCGAAGACGGTGTGGCCATCATCACGGTCGACGCGCCGCCGGTGAATACGATCACCGCGGCGGTTCGCGCCGGTCTTGATCAGAAGCTGGACCAATTGAGTGCGTTGTCCGGCGTGAAGGCAGTCGTTCTGGCCTGCGGCGGCAGCACTTTTTTTTCCGGCGCCGACATCGGCGAGTTCGACGGGCCGCCGAAAGAAGCCGAATATCGCGCGCTGTTTGGCCGGCTCGAGAGCCTGAACGTTCCGGTCGTCGCCGCGCTGTTCGGAACGTCGCTGGGTGGCGGCTTCGAGATTGCGCTCGCCTGCCACTACCGGATTGCCGATGCAAAAACACGGATTGGGTTCCCTGAAGTGACCCTTGGAATCATTCCGGGGGCCGGCGGGACGCAACGGCTGCCGCGCCTGATCGGCGCAGAAAAGGCCCTCGGCATGATCATAAGCGCGCGCCCGATCGACGCCAGGACGGCGCTTGAATACGGGGCCATCGACCGGATCGCGGAAGGCCGCGTCAACGACGCTGCGATTGCCTATGCGCGCGAATTGGTGGCGCAGGGCGCCGGACCGCGGCGCACGGGCGCAATGAAGGTCGATCCCGCCACCGCCACGCCGGAGGTTCTCTCCCGCATCGAAGCGGAAGCGATAAAACTCTATCCCAACAGGGTTGCCGCGCAGACCGCTGTCGCCGCCGTGCGCGCCTCGCTTGCGATGGAATTTGCTGACGGCCTTCTGGAGGAAGAGCGCCTCGTCAATGGGGCGAAGCTCTCGGCGGAAAGCAAAGGGGCGATCCATGTCTTCTTTGCTGAACGCGAGACCCGCAAGATCACCGACATTCCCGCCGAGACCAGGGGCAGGCAGATCGGGAAGGCCGGCATCGTCGGTGCGGGAACGATGGGCGGCGGTATTGCCATTTGTTTCGCCAATGCCGGAATACCCGTCACGATCATCGATGCCAACGAGAACGGCTTGAGGCGCGGGATCGAGACCATCGAGGCGACCTACGCGACGATGGTCAAGCGCGGTCGGCTCACCGAACACGAAAAGGCGCGCCGCATGAGCCTGATCTCGGGCTCGCTGAGCTACGATGCGTTGGGAGATGCCGACGTTGTCGTCGAAGCGGTGTTCGAAAATATGGAGTTGAAGAAGAAGATTTTTGCGACACTCGACAAGATCGCAAAGCCGGGCGCGGTGCTTGCGACCAATACCTCGACGCTGGATGTCGAGGAGATCGGCAAGGCGACGTCGCGCCCGCAGGATGTCGTGGGATTGCACTTCTTCTCGCCGGCCAATGTTATGCCGCTTCTGGAAGTGGTCAGGACACGGCAGACCTCGCCCGGAACCATCAAGACGGCGATCGACCTCTCGCGTCCTCTCAAGAAAACGCCGGTGTTGACGAAGGTCTGCTACGGATTCGTGGGTAACCGCATGATGGAGGGCTATGCGCGCGAAGCCGAGCGGATGGTACTGGAAGGTTCGACGCCGCGCGAAGTCGATACGGCGCTGGAGAAGTGGGGCATGGCAATGGGCATTCTCGCCGTCTTCGACATGGCCGGCGTCGATGTCGGAACCAGCGTGCATACGGCAAACGCTGACAAATATCCGATCGATCCAACCTACTATCAGGCGGATTTCGCGTTGGTGGAAGCGGGGCGGCTGGGACAGAAGAACGGCAAGGGCTATTATCGCTATGAGAAAGGCGACCGCACCCGTTACGATGATCCGGAGGCCATCGCGATTCTGCGCCAGCGTGCGGCCGAGCTGCAGGTGCCTCAGTTCGCGCACAGTGAGAAAGAGATCGTCGAGCGCTGTCTCTGTCCGCTCATCAATGAAGGCTTCCGGATTCTCGAAGAGGGCATTGTGCAGCGTGCCGCCGACATCGACGTTGTCTGGACCAGCGGCTACGGCTTTCCGCGCTATCGTGGCGGCCCGATCCACTACGCCGAGACGATTGGCCTGAAAAATGTCCTCGCCGGGATCGAGAAGTACCGCGACCGATTTGGTCCCCAGCATTGGCAGCCGGCAAACCTCCTTGTCGAGCTTGCAAACAGCGGACGTAGCGTCGCCGATTGGGAGAAAGTCGCCGGTCACTGCCGGCAATCGTCACCTGACAAATAAAAGAAGCCGCTGATCGTGACGATCAGCGGCCCAAAGTATGGGGTGAAAAAACTCGAGTATCCGATCCGGTATGGATCAGATACTTATAATTTATAACTAAATTTCGAGCCGAGTCAAACACCGGATACGGACTACCGCTTCCGGAATGACTGGTGGTGACGGTCGGCTTGGTCGATCGAGGCGGCACCTGCCGGTCGTGGTTGTTCGCGGATTGCCGTGATCGCGCGACCTGCCGAATCCGGTCACTCGCCTTCCGGCCGCGCCTGCGGCGGCAAATCATTTGTAACCTATCGTTACCGTTTGGCTTGAATTCACACTGGTTAACAAAACGACGCTCTTCGAGACATCCGCCGGAAAAGTGCCTAGCGGAAGTTCATGGCCGACAAATCAGTCGCCTGGTTGTTCTCATCTGTCGAGCTGTCGTTCTCATGGCCTTCGTCAAGACGCTTCTGTTTCCACTGGCCGTCTGCGGTGCATTGCTGCTGCCGGAGTACGAACTCTGGTCGCTCGATTATTGGAGCGACACGCCAGGCGGCGCGTCGTCTCTTCTGGCGATCAGTGGCGGCGCGACAAGCAAGCTAGACCCGGTTGGGTACGCAGACTCGCAGGGCTGGATGGTCGCCCCCTGGGACGACGATGACGACGACTAGGCTAGCGTCAACGCAGGCAAACGGCGTTTTCTTCCGACATTCCAGAACAGGACCAGAAAGTCATGCAATTCGAAGGGCGAGCCGTCCTGTTGCGGATATTGGCTGCCGGCGCTGCGGCTGCGCTGCCCGCGATGGCATGCGCGCAATCCGCGCAGCCGGATTCGTCGGTGTGGACGTTACCGGTGACGGTGCCGTCAGTGCCGTTTCTCCCGACGCCGTCCGGCCTCTGGACCGTCACGATCGGCGCCGGCGGCAGCTTCCAGCCGTACTTTCTTGGCGGAACACATTACACGCTTAGTCCAATCCCGATCTTCAGCGCGCAGCCGGGAGGCTCGGGCCAGCACCAATTCATCAGTCCGCGCGACAGTGGCGGTATCGCTCTGTTTGACGCCGGTGGCTTTCGCGCGGGTCCCGTCATCGCGGGCCTGCCGGCGCGCAAGGCGAGCAACGATTCCGCCCTCAACGGTCTTAATGACGTCAAGAGCACGATCGAGCTTGGCGGCTTTGTCGAATACTTTCCGGTCGACTGGTTTCGCGCCCGCGCCGAAGTGCGTCGCGGCATTCGCGGAGCCGACGGTGTATTTGCGGATTTGACAGCGGACGCGATCGTGCCGATCTGGGATCGCCTGACCTGGTCGGCCGGCCCGCGGCTGTCGTTCGCCAACACGCATGCGACGTCGCCGTTTTTCAGCATTGATCAGACGGAAGCGCTGGCATCGGGGCTGCCGGTTTTCAACGCCGGCGGCGGACTGCAGTCGGTTGGGGTAGGGACGCAATTGCGCTACCAGGTCACGCCGCAATGGGAGGTCCATTCCACCATCGAGTATCAGCGACTCACCGGCGATGCCGCTGCAAGCCCGTTGACCACCCAACGCGGCTCGCCCAACCAGACCAGTTTCACAATCGGTGGGTCCTATTCATTCGACCTCAGGGTCCGCTGAGGCGGCCATGCGGGGCATCATCGGGTGGCGTCGGCTCGGATCGGCCGTGGCGGCGTTGCTCGCCCTTTCGGCGTGCGCGTCCATGGAGGCGACAAACCGGCTCCAAGGCATCAAGACCATCGGAATCATCTCGGCCATCGGCGACAAGTTCACCTTCACCGAAACCGGTCTGACCGGATTCGATAACGCACCGCATTCGGCTTCGATCGAAGCCTGGGGAATCGACGAGCAAATAGTCGCTCAGGCAACCTCGATTCTCGGTCGGAACTTTCAGGTGCAGACCCTTAGCTATCCGCGCGAGATATTCGCGGCGTTGGAGAAAAAGTCAGCCATTCCAGCCGCGGACCTCTTGCGAGAAAATCCGCTCAAGCGGGAGGACCCGTTCAAGGAAAGCATCGTCAACCATGTCTCGCCGCAGGGCCTTGACGCTTATGTCGTCATCACGAAGGCCACGCTCAAATTCGGCACAAGGGGCGTTCCGGTGAGCGGCATAGGCCTCATCAACCACAGCGCGCTGCTTAATTCGTCCGCTATGGTGCATGCGCTCTACGTCATTCGCGTCGTCGACGGACACACCTTTCGCACCATCGACAAGAAAACGGCCTCGCCTTTGGACAATTCCAGCATCATCAAGCTGACCGGGCCGAGCCGACCGTTCGATGCGGCAGTGCCGCCGATATCAGATCCACTCCAGAACGAATCGCTCAAGGTCGCGGTATCGGACCTTATCAACCGCAGCCTCGAGCCAACGTTGAGAGACTTACATTTGACCACGCCATAGAGGCTGCAATTGACAGGAGCGAATGTGCTGCCGGACGCGGCCCTCAGTTCACCCGGGTCCAGGTTTGGGTTCGACACAGCAGGCCGATCACCAGACAGGCTTCCATCTTGATCTCATTTGGCCCGTCCATCGAAAAGTTGGCGTTATAGAATTTGCCTTCGTTCGGCGAATAGACCTTTCCGGTCCATTCGCCGGCAGCGCGGCCAGGCTTCAGGTCAGTGAGCAGCTGCAAGCCGAGGAGCGGTCTGTTTCGACTTGCCGGATCGGGATTATTCTTGTCGGTGAGCGGCTCGCCGGTTTGTGGATCGTTCGAAATCTTCAACCAGGTGATATTGCCGCACAGCGCCGGGCCGCACGGGCTGATGCGCACGCGCGTATTGCCGGTCGGATTGAGCCAGACTCCTGCGACCTCTGCCGGCTGCGCGGGCACCGGCATCGGCTTGTTGTTCGACGGCGGTTTCTGGGCCAACGCTGCCGTTGCCGTAACCATCAGGCTTGCCCCGATCGCAGCCAAGGCTCTCTTCATCATCAAGCTCCGTTTTGAAGTTTCGATCCGACCATGATTGCGGCTCGCGCATTTCACGAATGTGTCCTGGCGCGTGGTGGAGTATTGCCGAATTCGGCTCGGCACTCCTCGAGCGGCTCTTGGCAAGCACGAGCAGTTGGCCGAGTGTGTGATAGAGCGAGGAGCTTTCAACGACATCCAGTCTGATCGCCCAGCTAGGTGCCGCACATAGATGCCGATGCAGGCGGAGGCCCGCGGCTGCGATCCAGCGCGTGCACCGCCATCCGGACGGTTCGGCAAACGCCGCTCTGACATCTTCCGAGCTTTCGACTGCAGACATTGTGACCTCGTGCGCGCAATGTCACGGAACCGCCCTTTTTCCTGACTTGCTTCCTGTTCGCAGGGTGCACGTCATAAGTGTCCGGAAAACCTCCAACTGGCACCGATTTGTTTTCGCATTGCGTCGCCTGCCGCAGATGCAACACTCGTTTACAAATCTCTGGCTTTGGCGGATGCGAGGGATGAGCTAGCTAATCGAAATGATAGCAACCCCACACCTTCTGATTGTTGATGACGACCGCGCCATTCGCGACCTGCTGACGAAGTTCTTCGTCCAGCATGGATATCGCGTCTCGGTCGCGGCCGAGGGCAGGGCGATGCAGCAGGTATTGCAGGCCGCGCGCATCGACCTCATCGTGCTCGACGTCATGTTGCCGGGTGAGGACGGCTTGAGCCTTTGCCGGCGCTTACGCGCCGACAGCACCATTCCCATCATCATGCTGACGGCCAAAGGAGAAGATACCGACCGTATCCTTGGTCTCGAGATGGGAGCAGACGACTATCTGCCCAAGGATTTCAATCCACGCGAACTGCTGTCCCGCGTGCGTGCCGTGCTGCGAAGAAGCACAACTCCCGCGGCCCAGGAGTTCTCGACGGCCAGCCGCGTGCTCGAGTTTCACGGCTGGCGGCTTGTGCTGGCCAGACGCCAGCTGTTCTCGCCCGCAGGCGCGCTGGTGCCGCTGCGAGCCGGCGAATACGACATCCTTCTCGCGCTTGTCGAGCGCCCGCAGCGCGTCCTGACGCGCGATCAATTGCTGGACCTCGCTCACGGCCGCGCGGCAAACGTGTACGACCGCAGCATCGACGTACAGATCAGCCGGTTGCGTCGCAAGATCGAAGCCGACCCGAAAGAACCGGAGTTCATCAAGACGGTACGGAGCGGCGGGTACGTGTTTTCCGGCGTGGTGACAACCGCGGGAGACGAGCTGTGAGACTGTCCTATCCTGACACGATCGCTGCAAGGATCGGGGCGACGATTGTCACCTGCGTGGCCGCGATGGTCGCGATCAGCGCCGTCCTCATCTATCTCGAGGGCGCGTCGAACGGCGAGGTCGCCGAATGGATCGCGCAGGGGCGGGTCATCAATGCAGTGCAGATTCTTAATGCCGGTCCGAAGCGCGAGCGCGCGACGCTTGCCGCGGCGCTCAACACGCCGGCGATCGGCGTCCTGTTGCGCGATGCGCCGGCTATCGCGAAGAGTGAAGAAATTGGCTTTCGACCCCATAGATTTGGCCAGTTGCTGCTGGCACACGTCGCTGACCTTCATGTAGCCCCATTGATCGCCGATCGCTCGTCTCTGCCTGAGGCGGAGGATCCCTTTGCCCATGAGTTGCCTGCTCAGCCCGGCGACCTCCTCGTCCAGGTGGCGTTGCCGCAGGGCCAGTGGGTGCTGCTCAACGTTGCCGCGAGCAACTTCAAGCGCTCGTGGCAGCGCTTTGCACTCAGATTGGGAATTTGGTTTCTGATCGTTGCGCTATTGTCGGTCCTGGCAGCTCGAAGACTTGCCGAACCGATCGCCGATTTCGGACGCGCGGCGGAGCAACTGGGCACGGGGCAGGATGTGTCGCCGCTTGCCGAGCGGGGGCCGCGCGAGCTTCGTGTGGCGACGCGGGCGTTCAACAAGATGCAGGAACGGCTCCGACGGTTTTTGGAAGACCGAACGCGCATGCTCGCCGCGATTTCTCATGATCTGCGGACGCCGCTTGCGAGGCTACGGCTGCGCGCCGAGTTCATGGAGGATGAGGAGCAACGCGCGCAGACTCGCGCCGACCTCGACGCCATGAGCGAGATGATCCGCGCCACGCTCGTCTTCGCTCGCGATGACGCGCAGCGCGAGCAGGCCAATCTGGTCGATCTCAGCGTTCTGGTCGCCGATATCTGCGACGATCTTGCAGAGCTCGGAGGCGACGTCTCGTTTGCCGAGGCATCGCACGTCAGTGTTCGCTGCCGGCCGACCGCGGTCGGGCGCGCCGTTGCCAATCTGATCGAAAACGCCGTCAAATATGGCGGCTGTGCCCGGGTCCAGCTCCTGAGCGAGGCGCATGGCGTAGCTGTCGTCGTTGACGACGACGGCCCGGGAATTCCCCTCGACGAGCAGGAAAAAGTGTTTGCGCCCTTCTACAGGCTCGAGCAGTCGCGCAACCGCGACACCGGAGGTGTCGGGCTTGGTCTGGCCGTCAGCCGAACCATCGCAAGGGAGCACGGCGGCGATGTGAAGCTTTTCAATCGGACACCCTGCGGTTTGCGCGCGCGACTGGAACTGCCAGCGCAGCAAAGCGAGCTGCAATCCGGGAAACGCCGTTCAGCGACCGCTCTTTCGGGGTGCTGAGACCTTGACGGTCGCGGAGACCGTCCAAGCGAACAACGACGGTCGCGCGCCGATCACGGTCCAAGCGAGATCTGGACGTATGCGGATCGCTGCGAGGTGATCCGCTGCTCGTGGAATCAGGATTCTTGCCTCTTCGTTGGATTTGCAAAGGCGCCGGTTCGCCTGAGAGGCTGCGCCAATGCCGGGAGAAAGGCCTCATGCAAAAAAGAAAACCGGCTCTTGTCAGGATGGTGATGGTGGCCACGCTGCTTTATCCGCCCTGTGCGCTCGCCCAGACCAGCGGAGGAAGCGGCGCTCATGGCGGCAACGCGTGCGCCCAGACGACGACCGGCATTGCCTCCGACGAGGCCCATATCTCGCCGCCCGGCACCAACGCGTTGGGAACAGCGAACTCATCCGATGTCTTGGGTAGCGGGAGCCAATATGGAACCAAGTGACAGCCAGAGTGTCGATCCCAAAATTCGGGCCGAAGACGCCAGGATCGACGCAAAGATCAAGAATATTTGCCGAGGCTGTTGATCGCGCGCGCGGCGGTGTCCGCGCCGTGTAGCGAACCAAAATCCATTTAATGAGACAGAATAAAAATTAGTATTTCCAATATCTTATTTTCATATTGTATAATTTTTGAGATTAGTATTGTAATTGATACAAGATCATGACAAGCTCCTTCCGTTGGGGATTTCAACGGAGGAGGGGTGTCAAAATGAGTGTTGCGGCAGACAGCATTGAGCATGTTCCGACCACTGTCGACAGAAATGCATGGAAGGCGCTGATTGGCTCCGCGCTTGGCTATGCCATGGACGGATTCGATCTTCTCATTCTCGGCTTCATGCTGCGAACGATCGCCGGCGACCTCGGACTTTCGCAGGCGCAGTCGGCTTCGCTGGTGACGGCGACACTGATCGGGGCTGTGATCGGCGGCATCGGTTTCGGTATGTTGTCCGATCGGCTCGGCCGCGTGCGCGTCCTCACCTGGACGATCGTCGTGTTCGCGGTGTTCACCGGGCTTTGTGCGTTTGCACGCGGTTATTGGGATCTCCTGATCTACCGCACCATCGCCGGCGTTGGCCTTGGCGGCGAATTCGGGATCGGCATGGCGTTGGTGGCCGAAGCCTGGCCGGCCGCAAAGCGCGCCCGCGCATCTTCTTATGTCGGTCTTGGTTGGCAGATCGGCGTGCTTGTCGCGGCTATTGCAACGCCTTTGTTGCTGCCCGTGATCGGATGGCGCGGCATGTTCGCGCTCGGCGTGTTCCCGGCGGTCGCGGCCTATTTCATCCGCGCCTCGCTGCATGAACCCGAAGTCTTTGTAGCGAAGTCGAAAGACCATCCAAAGGAGTCGGCGCTGCATCTTCTGGTGAAAGACAGCGAAACCGCCAAGCTCAGCCTCGGCATGGTCATCCTCTGTTCGGTGCAGAACTTCGGCTACTACGGCGTGATGATCTGGCTGCCGAACTATCTGTCGACCCGTTTCGGCTTCGCGTTGACGCAGTCAGCGATGTGGACCTGTGTCACACTCGCCGGCATGGCGCTAGGCATCTTCATGTTCGGCCATATTGCCGATCGCATCGGCCGCCGGCCGGCGTTCTTTGCCTACATGCTGGGCGCGGCCGTTATGGTGATGGTCTATTCGCGTCTGACCGACCCGATCCA
>Ga0070741_10007168_pt1 | contig 23314 bp, 22 predicted proteins | sample Coa_R1_4_FD_66440 | JGI IMG/M metagenome (GOLD analysis project Ga0070741, IMG submission 66440) | Surface soil microbial communities from Centralia Pennsylvania, which are recovering from an underground coalmine fire - Coalmine... | ecosystem: Environmental > Terrestrial > Soil > Unclassified ... | reverse complement strand
CTCGTCGAGGACGCGCACGTCGAGGTACACCGAGGGCCACCAGCGCGGCAGCTGCGCCGCGTCGCTCAGCACGCGAGCCACCTCCTCGCACGTGCCCTCCACCCGCCAGCGGGTGACGAAGTGGTAGTCGCTCGACATCGCACCGGAGTGTACGGGCGGGCCGTGCGCAGCGGATGCACCCGCGCCGATCGGGACCAGCGGAATGCAGTGCAAGCGCGCATCATCACGGGGCTTCGTTCAATGCACTCCTCCGGAGGGCAGGACATGTCCAAGATGCTCTTCCACGGCTCCTACACCCCCGACGGCGTCCGGGGCCTGATGAAGGACGGCGGCACCGGCAGGCGCAAGGCGGTCGAGCAGCTCTTCAGCAGCGCGGGCGGCCGGCTGGAGGCGCTCTACTGGGGGTTCGGCAGCGACGACGTCTACGTCATCGCCGACGTGCCCGACAACGTCACCGCGGCGGCCGTCAGCCTCGCCGTGGGCATGGCCGGGGCGATCAACCTCAAGACGGTGGTCCTGCTCACCGCCGAGGAGGTCGACGAGGCGACGCGCAAGAGCGTCAGCTACCGGCCGCCCGGCTCCTAGGCCCTCGCCGGCGTCACGCTCCCCGTTCAGCGCGTCGGGACGTCCCGGCGCGCTAGTGTTGGCTGGCGCCCGGCCGCCAGGGCGCCAGCGCGGCGGGGCGATCGAGGAAGGAATTGCACCGCTGCACGCCTGTCCGTCAGGGAGCCCGCCGCCCGGGCCTTGGGCACCTGCTGCCGCGGCTGGCCCTCGCCGCCGGGCTGGCCCTCTCCGTCGGCTTCCCCCGCGCCGCCGACGCCGCCTCGTACACGGGCTTCCCGCCCGACCCGGCGGCCTCCGACAGCTACCAGGACCCGGCCGCCTCGGCGGGCCCGCTGCCCGTGCACGTGCCCGAGCCGGGCGCCCTCCAGGTCGGCGTCGGCCGCGCCGACATCACCCCGCCGACCGGCTACTACCTGATGGGCTGGGAGCGCGGCGACGCCAAGGGCCTGGGCGTCAACACGCGCCTCTACGCGCGCGCCATCGTTCTGGCCGAGAACGGCCACAAGGCCGCCTTCGTGGTCGAGGACCTCAACGGCGTCGCCGGCGGCGTGCTGCAGGACGCGCTGCAGCTGGTGGGCGACCCCGCGCTCACCGAGCAGTCGGTGCTGGTCTCGGCGACGCACACCCACGCGGCGCCCTCCGGCTACTGGAACTTCAGCGCCTACAACACGGTCTTCCCCACCCTCGCGGCGCTGACCTCGCAGAACGTCGCGGGCACGCGCGACGACCAGCTCTACTCCTTCGAGGTGCGCCAGCTCGCCGCCGCCATCCGCGCCGCCGACGACGACCTCAGCCCCGGCGCCGTCGCCTGGGCCCACCGCGACGTCGTCGGGCTCACCATGAACCGCAGCCTGGAGGCACATCTGGCCAACTTCGGCATCAACGAGCCGTACGGCAGCGGCACGGTGACGCAGGACCCGGGCGGCTACCTCGACACCATCGACCCCGGCATGGACGTGCTGCGCGTCGACAAGCTGATCGCCGGCCGCGACGTGCCCGTGGGCGTGTGGTCGAGCTTCGCCAACCACGGCACCGTCGACAAGGCGACCTTCACCGTCTACAACGGCGACCACCACGCCGCCGCCGACCGCGCGGTGGAGGCGGCCATCCGCACCGTGGGCGACGTGCCACCGACGCAGGACGTCGTCTCCGCCTTCGCCAACGCCGACGAGGGCGACCAGAGCAGCGGCATCCGCCACTCCGGTCCCGCCGACGCCGAGCGCATCGGCGACGTCGAGGCGCACGCCATGCTCGACGCCTGGACCTCCGCGGGCAGCGCGCTCAGCACCGACCTGCCCATCGACATGCGCTGGACGCGCATCCCGCTGAGCGGCGTCGCGACCAGCGCGGGCCACACGCTGGGCACCGACCCGGTGACCGGCCTGTCGCTGTTCACCGGCAGCGAGGAGGGGCGCGGCCCCCTCTACGACATCACCGGCCAGGTCGACGGCACCAACTTCGAGGGTGACCACCTCCCCGCCGACAACCCCGTCGACGGGCAGGGCGACAAGATCGAGGTGCGCACCCAGTTCCCCGGCAGCAACTCCTCGTTCCCCAGCGTGCTGCCCATCACCGTGCTGCGGCTGGGAGACCGGCTGGTGATCACCATCCCCGGCGAGATGACGGTGGCCATGGCCCAGCGGGTGCGCGCCGCGGTCCAGCAGGCGGCGGCGTCGCTGCCGGTGCACCGCATCGTCATCGACGGGCTCACCAACGAGTACATGCAGTACTTCACCACGCCCCAGGAGTACGAGGCGCAGCACTACGAGGGCGGGTCGACGCTGTGGGGCGAGTACCAGTCGTACGCGATCCTCGACGGGCTGGTGCGGCTGACCACCGCCCTCGCCTCAGGGGCCGCGGCGCCCGCACCGTTCGACGACGACGCGCGCAACGGCGTGGCCACCGGCGGCACCGCGGCGCCGTTCCCCACCGGCGCGAGCGCCGGCTCGATCACCGCGCAGCCCGCCACGACCCAGCGGCTGGCGCGTGCGTCGATCTCCTGGCAGGGAGCGGCCGGCGGCGGCGACATGCCGCTGGGCGCACCGTTCGTCACCGTGCGGCAGCTCACCGGCGACGCATGGCACGCCGTCACCACCGACCTCGGGCTGCAGATGGTGTGGCGCGTCGACGGCAGCGGCGTGTACACCGCGCAGTGGGAGATCCCCCTCGACGCCGTGGCCGGCACGTACGACATGGTCGTCACCGCCAACCACTACACGCTGACCTCAAGTCCCTTCGCGGTGGTGCCCTCGACAGCGCTGGTGCTGAGCGCGCCGCAGCCCGGCCAGGTCCACGCCGGCTACCCGGTCGCGGTGGAGAACACCGACATCACCGCACGGCCCGGCTCGGTCGACGGCGGCACGTACGGCAACGCGAGGTTCAGCGGTTCCGCCTTCGCGGCGGACACGGTTGCCGCCGGCGCTGTCGAGGACGCCTACGGCAACTGCAACGGAGCCGCCTTCGGCGAGCCCGGAACGGTGAGCTCCTGCCCGGCTCCCGGCGCCGCGCGCGCGGCGGTCGAGGCCGGCGGCACCGGCGCCGCCACCGCCGCGACGCTGCCCAACACCGCCTCCTCCGCGCCCGCCGGCGCCGCCGCGAGCGTCGCCGCTCTGCTCACCGGCGTCGCCCTGCGCCGCCGTCGCCGCGGGCGCAGGGGCTGAGCTCGACCGCCTCGACCGCGGCTCCCGGCCGCAACTGACCCTCCCGGCTTGCGCCGGCGCCGGCCGCTTTCGCTGCATATCATGAAGATGGATGCACGGGTGCGGTACCCTCCTGGCACGGGTCCGCTGCCCGCTCAGGACCGACCCAGGAGACCCTGATGCCGCTGAGGCGCAGCCGCCGCTCAGGCTATCGCCTGACGTTCTCCGTGCTGGCGCTCGCGGGCCTCGCGTACACGCTGCTGCAGTCGCTCGTCGCCCCCGCGCTGCCCGCCCTGCAGCACGACCTGCACACCTCCGAGAGCGGCGCCTCCTGGGTGCTCACCGCCTTCCTGCTCAGCGGGTCGGTGTGCACGCCGCTGATCGGGCGGCTCGGCGACATCCACGGCAAGGAACGCATGCTCGTGGCGGTGCTGGCGACCCTCGGCGTGGGCACGGTGATGGCGGGCCTGGCGACGTCGCTGCCGCTGATGCTGCTCGGTCGCGTGGTGCAGGGCGCGGCGGGCGGCATCTTCCCGCTCGCCTTCGGGATCATCCGCGACGAGTTCCCGCCGCTGCGCATCTCCGGCGCGCTGGGACTGATGTCGGCGCTGGTGGGCATCGGCAGCGGCGCGGGCATCGTGCTGGCCGGCGTGATCGTCGATCACCTCTCCTATCACTGGCTCTTCTGGCTGCCGCTCATCGCGGTGCTGGTGGCCATCGTCGCCACCGCCGTGTTCATCCCCGAGTCGCCGGTGCGCGCGCCGTCGCGCATCCCCTGGTGGTCGGCGGCGCTGCTCTCGGTCGGGCTGGGCACGGTGCTGCTGGCCATCTCCGAGGTGACGTCGTGGGGCTGGCTGTCGGTGCGGACGCTGGGACTGGTCGCGCTCGGCCTCGTGGTGCTCGTCGCCTGGACGCTGCTCGAGGTGCGCGCCAGGACGCCGCTCGTCGACATGCACGTGATGGCGCGGCGCGGCGTGTGGACCACCAACCTCACCGGGTTCCTGCTCGGCATCGGCATGTACGGGTCCTTCATCCTCGTCCCGCAGCTCGTCGAGCTGCCCACCTCGACGAGCTTCGGATTCGGCGCCACGATCAGCGGCGCCGGCCTCTTCATGCTGCCCTCGACGGCGGGGATGCTGCTGGCCGGCTCGCTGTCCGGGCGCATGGAACGGCGCTACTCCTCCAAGCCCCTGCTGGTGGGCGGCGCCGTGTTCGTGATGCTGAGCTTCCTGCTGCTCGCCGTGGCGCACACGCACAGCAGCCAGATCTACCTGGCCAGCGCGCTGCAGGGACTCGGCGTCGGTCTCGCCTTCGCCTCGATGGCCAACCTCATCGTCGTCGCGGTGCCGCAGGACCAGGTGGGCGTGGCCACGGGGATCAACACCATCACCCGAACCGTCGGCGGTGGGCTCGGCTCGCAGGTGGTGGCGTCGATCCTCGCCTCCAACGTGATCGCGGTCAGCCACCTTCCGGGTGAGCAGGGCTTCGTGGTGTCGTTCGTGCTCTGCGCGGTCGCCTGCGGCATCGCCGCCGTGGCGGCCCTGGCGGTGCCGGGACGTCCGGCCCGGGAGGAGCTGCGGGCGCTCACCGTCGAAGCCGTCGGATCCCAGGCGTAGCGCCGGCACTGCGATGCGTCCGCTGGGGGGTGCCACGGCCACACCGGCGGACGTCTCCCGAAGCTGGACGCGCCAGCTCGCCATCCTCTGGGCGGGCCAGGCCGGCGCGCTGAGCGGGACGACGTTCACCGTGCCGTTCATGCCGCTGCTGGTGGAGAGCGTCGGCGTGCACGATCCCGGCGCGGTGGCCGTGTGGACCGGTGTGCAGTTCACCGTCTCGCAGGGGATGCAGGTGATCTTCGCGCCGATCTGGGGCCGCGTCGCCGACCGCATCGGGCGCAAGGCGATGGTGGTGCGCGCCATGCTCGGCGTCGGCTGCGCGCTGATCGTCACCTCCTTCGCGGCCAACATCTGGATGCTGCTCGGCTGCCGCGTGCTGGTGGGCACCCTGGCCGGTGCGCCCGCCGCCACCGCCGCGCTGGTGGCCAGCACCGCGCCACCCGAGCGCGTCGCCAGCAGCCTCGGCATCGTGCAGTCGGCGGGATCGATCGGCGGCATCATGGGGCCGGGGTTGGGTGCGGTCATGGTCCCCGCCATCGGGCTGCGCGCGGCGTACGTGGCGGCGGGCGTGTTCTGTCTCTGCGCGGGCATGGCGGTGCTGTCCGGCGTGCAGGAGCGCTTCACGCCGCCGGACCGCACCGTGCGGCCGACGCCCACGCGCCAGGTGATCCGCGAGGCGGGCATGGCGCAGCCCCTGATCACGCTGGTGGTGCTGGCCTTCCTGGCGCAGAGCGCGAGCATCTCGGTGACGCCGTCGCTGCCGCTGCGCGTCACCGCGCTCGCCGATCCGCATCACGTCGCCGCCACCCTGGGCGCCGCCAGCGCGGTGCAGGCGGGCTGCGCGGCCCTGGCCGCGATCAGCGTCGCGCGCATCGCGCGTCGCGTGCCGTACCGGGTGATCCTCGTCGCGGTCCCGCTCTGCGCTGCCGCCGCCTACCTGATGATCGCCATGGCGTCGTCGGTCGGCAGCCTGCTGCTCTTCGTCGGCTGTGCCGGGTTGGCCACCGGGATGCTGATCCCCTCCATCAACACGCTGCTGGGACGCGCCGCGCCCGCCGCCGTGCGTGCCGAGGTGTTCGGGTACAGCGCCAGCCTGATGGCGGCGGGCGGCGCCACCATGCCGCTGATGGCGACGTCACTGGTGCCGCACTTCGGCACCCCCGCCCCCTTCTTCATGGCGACGACGCTCGAGGTGCTGGTGGCGACATGGGCGGCGCGGCGGCTGGGCGCGGGATTCCAGCGCGCCCTGCCGCAGCCCGTCCCTGTGCAGGTCCCCTAGGGGAGTCGCCCGGCCCTCAACAGCGACCGGCGCCCGGCCATCGCGAGCGGCGGATGCGCAGCAGTGCCACGGCACCCGCGAGTGCCAGCAACGCCGCGGCGACGATGACCGCCGCGGTTCGCCGGTCGGCGGTTGCGCCGAGCTGCGACCCGGACGGCGTCGACGCGCCCAGCCGGGCGACGCGCGACGCGCCGGCGGCCTGCCCCTGCAGGGTGCCGCCGGTGACGCTCGACGGTGCGACGGCGACGGCGCTGCTCTGCGAGGTGCCCGCAGCGGCGTGCGCCGGTGCGGGCGATGCGCCGCCGATCGTGGTGACCGCCGGCTTCTCCTTCGCCCATGCCGGGAAGGGCACGCCGACGAAGGTCTGCGCCGCGGTCGACGGCACCAGGCCTGCGGACGAGCGCGTGTCGACGAAGAGCATGTACGGACCGGGCGGCAGCACCGCGCGGTTGGCGGGCAGGGACACGGTCACCGAGTCGTCGCCGCGATGGACGATGGGAAGCTCGACCGTGCGCTGATCGCCGTCGACGAGATGGGTGATGGCGGTGTTGCGCACCAGCAGGACCTTGGCGATGGACGCGGCGTTGGGCGTCTCGATCTCCGCGGTGCGGCCGTAGGCGAGCGACTCGGGAGCGTCCTCGATGACGGGGCGCTTCTGCGTGTAGTAGGGCGGGTAGTAGATCTCGAAGGAGGGGTCCTTCTCGTTGTTGGCAGTGACTCCTCCCGGAGTCGTCATCTGGATGCTGTAGTTGTTGGGGATCGGCGAGTGTCCCCCGACCAGCACCGCGCCACTCGGCAGCAGCTCGGCGGTGTTGTGGTACGTGCGGTCGCGGCTGCCGCTGGCCATCGCGGTCCAGGTGTTGGTGGTGGGGTCGAAGCGCTCCGCCTGGTGCACCGGGATCTCGTCGCCGGGTCCGACCACGCCGTCCTGCTCCGCACCGGAGAAGGCCATGACGGACTCGTCGGGAAGCACCACGCCGGTGGAGTACCAGCGGCGGTTCTGCAGGTCGCCGGTCTGCACGGTGGAGAGCTTGTCGGCGTTGCTCACGTCGATGGTGGTGATGGTGCTGGCGTTGTTGGCCAGGTAGGTGCCCGGCGTGGTCCCGTAGACGCCGCCGGCGGAGAGGAACGACGCCGACGTGTACGGCGGCGCCAGGGGGAGCATCAGCGAGAACGTCGAACCCTTGAAGCCGGGGTAGGTGGTGCCCACGCCCGGGATGTCGAGGTTGGTCCAGGACTTCGACTGCGGGTCGTAGACGGCGGCGATGTTCCACGTGGCCTCGTCGTAGGACTGGCCGTCGGGGTTGAAGGTCTGGCCGCCGGCGTCGTAGTAGACCTTGCCGTCGGGGAGCAGGTGGAGGCGGGGGAAGAGGGGCAGCGAGTGGTCGGCGGAGGTGCCGTTGTAGGTCCACGTTCGCGTCGCCGGGTCGTAGGTCTCGGTCTGCTTCACGTTGGTGCCGGAGTCGACCGGATCGTTGGAGTACACCGGCTTGATCAGCTTGGTGACGCCGCTGGCGACGAAGATCTGGCCGTCGGCGAGGGTCACCGTCTCCGGATACCAGCGCCCGTAGTTCATGGCGCCGCTCAGTGTCCAGGTGTCGGTGGCGGGGTTGAAGACGCGGGTGAGCTTGAGTCCCTCCAGCTCGGTCACACCGAGGTTGGTGCCGGGGATGCCGGGCTCGTCGTAGTAGTCGGTGCCGCCGGTCGACATGATGCTTCCGTCGGGAAGCTGGTTGAGCGCAGAGCAGAAGAGGGCGTTGCTGGCCCCCTGGTCGTAGGGCGTGCCCGGGACGAGCAGGTCGGGCTGCGGGTTGCTGCCGCCGCCGTCGACGGGGGAGGGCTTGGTCCAGGTGAGGTTGGCGAGGTTGAGCACGCGGCTCTGGTCCGGCGCGGCGACGGCGCCGAACTGCAGCAGGGTGCTGAGGTTCGAGCGCTCCGAGCCTTCGAGCCCGTCCCAGTAGAGGATGTTCCCGTTGGCCAGGACTGCCGCCGACACCGCGGTGGGGATGCACTTTCCGGCCTGGCTGTCCTGCGCGGTGCAGGGTGTGCTGCCGTCGGGCAGGCCCTGCTCCTGGAACGGCGCGCTGAAGCTGCCCTGCGGGTTCGCGGCGCCGGCGGCGCTGGCGGATGTGGCCACCGACGGCGCCGCCAGCGCGGCGGCCAGGCCGGTGACCGCGGCCAGCGCCAGGCCGCGGCGGGATGCCATGAGGTGCTTGGACAACTGCTCTCCTCCAGCTTCCAGGCGGTGTCAGGCGGCCCCCGCGAGCCGGGTGACGGTGTCAGAGGAGAGGACTCCGCGCGCGGGTGCGACGTGTCAGCGGTCGAGCCTTCCGGGCGGCCAGGCCTCGCCGCGGGCCGGACCGCGCCCCCCCGGGGGGGCGCTACCTGTCTATGATGTTCAGCGAATTGCCCCGGGGACGCACCCACCCGATCCTCGCGGAGGAGACGTGATGACCGCCACGCAGCTGGACACCTTCTTCGGAGCCGACGTCGACCTGGGGAAGATGCAGGCCGACCGCCGGACCAAGGTGGCGGAGTCGATGCGCCGCAAGGGCGTCGACGCGGTGGTGCTGGTCGACCCCCTGAACGTGGAGTACGTGACCGGCAAATCGCAGCGACACGGCGGCGAGCGGACCGTCGCGCTGATGACCGCCGACCAGACGGTGCACACCTTCGACGCACCGCCCGACGTCGCCCTGCCGTCGCCGCTGATGCCCGAGTACATGCTCGACACGTGGTCGGGCATCTCGCACGAGATGGCCGACCTCCTGGGGAGCGGCGACCGCGGACACATCGGCATCGACCGCGCCTCGCTGGTCAGCCTGCGCTGGCTGCGGCAGGAGCTCGGGCATCCCACCCGCGCCCAGGTGCACGAGACCGGTGCGGCGGTGCTCACCGCGGCGCGCACCACCAAGACACCCGAGGAGGTCGAGTGCCTGCGCCGGTCGAACCGCGCCATGGGGTTCGCCCTCGACGCCGTCCGGGAGGCCCTGCAGCCGGGCGCCACGGTGGCCGACCTCGCCGAGACGGCGCGCCAGGCCTTCGCCCAGCTCGACCCCGTCGGCGACGTGCTGACCATGGGCGGCACGCCCGCGGCCAAGGCGGCCGGCGCGGGGCTCATGTACATCGCGTCGTCGAGCCAGAACTACACGGCGGGCGGCGAGCCGATGTTCCCCTTCCCACCGGCTCCTGACCGACCGTTCCAGAAGGGTGACGTCGTCTGGCCCGACTCCGGGCTCGGATATCGAGGACTGGAATCCGACTACGGACGCACCTGGATCTGCGGCGGGGTGGCGCCGACGCCACAGCAGCGCGACCAGTTCAAGCGCTGGATCGAGGTGCGCGACCGAGTCGTGGACGTGCTCCGCCCCGGTCACACGATCGGGGACGCGGTGGCGGCGGCGAGGAGCGTCGGCGGCAAGACGCCGTGGCTCAGCCATCTGTTCCTCGCACACGGGACGGGGCTGTTCACCGAGTACCCGTTCTTCGCCATCGACCCCGAGGGATGGCTCGCCCGTTCCCTGGTCCTGCCGTCGGAGATGAAGACGCTGCCGCAGCTCGACGAGGTCGAGCTCCTGCCGGGGATGGTCTTCGTGCTCGAGCCGGTGATCTGGGACGAGCACGGCGGCTACCGTGCCGAGGACACCTACGTGCTGACCGAGTCGGAGCCGGAGCTGCTCAGCCGCTGGACGCACGCGCCCTTCGAGTGAGCGGCGCTAGCGGAAGCTGAACCAGACGCCCTGCCGCGTCTTCACCACGGTGAGGGCGACGAAGGCGACGAGGACGACCAGCAGCGCGTAGCGGACGGGGTGCCTGGCGACGTGGCGGAGCATGGGTCGCCGGGAATCGTGGCACGTGCGCGTCCGGGGCTGGGCGCATGGTGATATGATCGGTATCCAGTTATATGTTCTGCGCCATATCAGCAAGGCTCGGCGGGCCACCGGCGTTCGCCGTGCCGCGCACGAGGTGAGACATGGCCACTGAGAGGCAGCGACAGGCGGCGCGTCGCAACATCGCCAAGGCGCGCGACACGCAGAGCGCGCGAGCGCACGGAGCGCGGGCGCCGAAGCAGTCGGCGGGCCTGAGCACCGCGGAGAAGAACCGTCTCAGCGACTCGCGCTTCGCGTTCCCGGACGAGCGCAAGGAACCGCTGACCGACGCGCGCCACGTGCGCAACGCCATCGCGCGGTTCGACCAGGTCGAGGACGTCAGCGACGCCGAGCGCGACCGGGCATGGCGGCGGATTCTCGCGGCGGCGGAGACGTACGACGTCGAGGTGTCGGCGCGCGACTGGCGAGAGCTCTTCGAGGGCGGCAAGGCGCGCAAGCGCTGACGCTCGGTGCCGGCCGTTGCCGCGTTGTGGGCTGAGCCTGGTCTAATCGGATTCGACTCGTGCGCAGGTGAAGACCAGGCCTAGAGCGGTGTATGTCGCTCTGGCATGGCGGCAGTCGTGGCTGTCGAAGCCGTAGGGCTCCGGCACGGGCACCGCTCGCGGGCAGGCGACCATGTCGGTGCACAGCTTCTCGTCGGCCATCCGCGGTGCCGCCGGCGGGCGGACTGTGGCGAGGGTCATCGGCGAAGCCTCCTCGACGCGAGCGGCGGTCGCCGCTCTGCCGGCAAGCGTGGCTCCGGGATGCCGCCACGGGAAGTGCGGAAGGGACGAGCGTGGGTGGGCCGAAGGTCCTGCATGGATGGTCGTGAAACCGGCCCCGCCTGCTACCGCTGGATCCGCGTCTCAGTCACGCCCTGGGGTGCGGCGGTGACAGGTTGCCGGTCAGCCGTCCTGACGCCGCCGCCTCGTGCCCAGCACCGCGACGCCGCCGACGAAGAGGAGCACTCCGACGGCGAGCGGGACGGTCGCCGCGCCGTGCGGGGTCGTCGCCGCCGCCCCGGCGTTCGGCGGGCTGATGGTGGTGCCGCCAGCCGAGCTGTTGCTCGACGTGGTGGCGGGCGATTGCGAGCCCGTCGTGGTCGTGGTGGTGGCGGCGGCGGGCGCGACGAGGACGAAGCCCGGGTCCTGCGTGAACGCCACGTTCCACGTCCCCGAGCCCACCGTGCCCGTCGCCGTGCCGCGTCCCGTCGTGGTGGCGCGGTAGAGCGTCTGCGTCGAGGTCGCGCTGGGGTCGATGACCTCGAGCGTCACCGTTCCCGAGGCGTCGTTGGGGGTGTTCTCGTCGAACTCGGTCCAAGCTGCTGCGTAGCCGTCGACGAAGCCCTGGCCTCCCGTGGCGAGGGTGCTGTTCCAGTAGGTGGAGTTGGCCTTGTAGACGCTGACGTGGGCGCCCGATCCCAGCGCGCCCGCCGGCACCACGAGGTGGATGGTCACGCCGCCGTCGGTGAACGTGAAGGTGCTGGTCGCGCTGGACGCGCCGACCACCTGGTCGCCGCCGACCTTCGAGGTGTAGGCGTTGGAGTTGACGTCCTTGGTGTAGGCGGCGGCGTTGGCGACCGTCGCGGAGTCGGTGGCCACGGTCTGGCTGGAGAAGGAGCCGCTGTTGACGGCGGCGGCACCGTCGGTGACCGTGCCGGTGACGAAGGCGTTGTCGCCGACCAGCGCGTCCGTCGTGACGCTGAAGGTGACCGGGAGCGACGTGCCACCACCCGCGGCGATGGTGCCGTCCGTGCAGACCTGCTGGCCGGCGCTACCGCTGCAGGTCCAGCCGGAGCCGTTGCCCAGGAAGCTCAGCGTGCCCTGGTCGTAGCTCACCGTCACCGTCGGGGTGGCGTCGCCGATGCTGCTGTTCGCCGACGAGTTGCTCAGCGAGGCGGTGACGGTGACCGTGCCGCCGCCGGGCAGCTGGCCGCCGGTCGAGTCCGACAGGCTGATGACCAGGAAGACGGCTCCGGTCGAGGCGGCGATGCCCGTCGCCGGCGCGGTGAGGGCGAGGGTGAGAGCCAGCGTCCCCGCGCCCGCGAGGGTGAGGCCGCTGCCGATCGCCCGCCGGCGGTCGAAGAAAGAGCGGACGGGGAGCCTCGGCAGCATTGGGTCGGTCCTCAGTGGCTGGCGACTGCGGCACTGTAGCACCCGATTGGCGCGCCGCAGGGCGGCGCTCCGTCACAGTGGACCGTCGTTCAGCCGTCCTGCTGGGGTGGCAACATGGCTGTTGAGCGAGGTCCGAATCGCTGCAGGATGGCGTCGACGACCTCCTGCGGGCGCGTGATCGTCGGCACATGGCCCGCGCCGGCGATGCGAACCAAGCCGGGATCGTCGAAGCCATCCATTCGCCAATGCTGACAGGGACGATGCGGTCCGCATCTGCTGCGCACGAGGATGTGGCGTCCCCAGCGCCGGAGGTGCTCGGAGTCGGCCTCGGGAGCCGAGGCGAAAGCCACGCAGGTCTCGGTCGGGGCGAGCAGCGCGGAGCCTCGATCAGTTTAGTACACAGCCACCCCACGGCCGGATCGCTGATGTCTTTCGCTGGGCAGGGTTTCTGCGCAGCACAGTTCTCGCGGATCTCCCTGGCGTGTTGCCGTCGTTCCGGCCCGCACACATCCATCCAACCCATGGTCTGTCGCCCCCAACGCCCCCTCAGCTACTCACCTCGGCGGCCACGCACTGGGCTTCGTGTCGCCAGGAGAGTCGCTCGCATGCCCGGCCCGCCGCCAATCTCGGAGGTCACGGACTTGCTGCTCGCTGCCGCGTGGGCGCCAGATTCGCGGGGTCCTACCCGTTTCCACAAGTAACGACCCATATTGGCGGGACCAACGTGCGCCTCCAAGAACGAGTTCTCAACGACCTCGAGCGACGCGAACAGGCCTTGCGCGGGATACTTCCGCCCTCCCTTGACTCTGACGCGCGCAGAGATGCGCTCTCGATGCTCCTCGCCGAATTCGATGTACTCAAGGCCGAGATCAAGCATCGCGTCGATGTTCAGTTTCGCCTCATCTTCTTCAATTTTGGTGTCGTCGGAGCGGCGGCCGCCCTCATCTACTCTCGCGGCTCCGGCGCACCTTCACTCCTTCTCTATCTTGTGCCTCCCGTCTCCGTATGCTTCGGCCTCCTCTGGGTTGAGAACACTGTGATCGAGATCCTGATCAGCCGGTACATCCGAAAACAGCTTTGGCCGCGCGCCCAGGCGCTACTCGGTATCGCGCTGCCGTCGTGGGAAGACTTCTGGGTAGCACACTACAGAGGCCCGCTTGCAGACCTACTCGGCATACTCCCACCATTGCTCGCCTTCCTGATACCTGGCGTGAGCACACTCTTCATCGCGGCCTGGAACAACCACTCGGACGCTTCCGGGCGTGCGTTGTTGGCTGCCGATCTCGCGCCGATCCTAGCGGCGTCGATTCTCGCAATGAAGGCCGGGCTTCGAGCTCGGCGGATCAAGTACGGACGTGACTAGTGCGGGCGGGTCTTCCTCGTCGAGCGACCTCACATGGGAGCTGAGAACGCGAAAGAGAGCAGTCGGGTCGTGTCGACGGTGAGGCGATCCCTTCGCCGTCCGCGGCTTCCGCTCCGCGGTCTCCTCAGAGCTGTCGCTACCTCCTCATCCTCGCCGTCGTGAGTCGTCCTCATGCTGACCAGGGCGCGCCAGCTCCGCCCCGCGCTGCAGGTCCTCGACGGCGATCCCTATCCTGAGGCGCGAGAAGCGAGCCTCCGCGCGCTGGAGCCAGTCGGCGGCCCGACCTCCTTGCCTGGCTGGAGCCCCTCGGCGGCCCGAGCTCCCAGCCTGAGCTGAACGTCCTTGGCAGGGGCGACAATGCCTGGCCGGCCTGTAACGTACTGTCGGCTCCGAGGCCGCAGACGCAGTTCGCGGGTGCCCTTTCGTCCCGGGCCGCGATGCCATACGCTTCGCGCTGCATTCCGGCCCCAGTCGCCACGCTAGACACGGTAGCGCCTCTGCTGGGCGCCGGCACTCCAGTAAGGGGCGAACGGACGTATGGCGGCGCGGCGCGGCGATTTCGCAACGGGACGGTCACCTCACCAGCGCATCCCGTGCTCAGATAAATGTAAACTCGCGCGTGAGGAGCGAGACGGCCCCGTCCGGAGGATCTTGTGGTGCGGAGATGGCAAGGGCGCGTTCCCTGGCCGGGAGTACTTCCTGGCCCTGCAGCCGGTCGACCGCAGCAAGTTCACCGCTTCATTCATCAAGAGGACGAACGAGTGGGAGTGGCACAACGTCGATCGGTATCGCGACGAAGGCGACGGCATATGCGCATTCAAGATCCATGGGCACAGGCTCGTAGGTTTCCGGGACGGGCGCGACGTCCTGATCACACACGGCTACGCCAAGAAGACGGAAAAGATGCCGAAGCGGGAGTTGGCTCGCGCCGTCGCTTTGCGAAGCCTCTATACAGAGCTCAAGGCCTCGCCTTGCCAGAAGGATAAGGGTGATGCAGAAGAGAACTGAAAGGGCTGAAGAGAATCTCGTCGCCGAAGAACTTCTGATCCTTGATGCGACAGAGCTGATCGCAACGCTCATGCACGAGTTGCACATCACGAAGAGCGATCTTGCCGAGCGTGTGCAGACGACCCGCGGTCACGTGACGCAGCTCCTGAGCGGAAATCGCAACATGACGCTTAGGACACTCGCGGATCTTGCATATGCGATGGGTCACAGGGTGACTCTCGGCTGCGCCTCTTGGGAAGGTGCGGTCCCTCATGTAGGGGCGAGGCCTACGCTCCCGATTACGGCGGGTAGTCCGCCCGTTCTGGAGGTGATCACTCCTGCCCCTCGCGTGCTGACGGGAAGCAGATGAAGGCGACTTTCGCCCTGCTCTGCGATGCCGCCACCGTGCGAGAGGGCCTGCTCAACATCCTGGGCGGCGGTATCTCCTCGATCACGGCGGACCGATATCCCGTCTCGTTGCCAGTGACACTCGTCATTCTCCTGACCGGCGCCGGCGCTGAACTTGAGGGCGAAACGTATATCGAAGTTCGAATCGAAGGCGCTGGGGGCGCCGCGCAGTCTGCGATGCTCCTCCAAGTGCAGAAGCGCCCGGGAGTGGAGCCGCGCCATCCGGAGTTGCCAGTTTCCGTGCCACTCGTTGTGCCGCTTAACTCGGTGCTGCTGAACATGGACGGGCAGTACGCGCTCCGAGTGCGGTTGGGCGGCGAGGAAGTCGCCGCAGTCGTGTTTACTCTTCAGCTAGCACAGGCCCTCGAAGCGGGCAACGTAGATGAAGACTCGCGCCCGGATGTGGGCACGGTCGCGCAAAGCGCTCATGAAGGAGCAAGGAAAGTGGTTTCTCGGAAGACGGCACGACCAGGACGAACCAGATGACCCGGCCAAGGCAGTGAAGCCGCGCAAGCGCCCGAACGGCGAGGGCGGCGTCACGCAGGAGGACGGCCGTTGGCGTGGCCGCTACAGCCTCGTGGTCGACGGTCGGCTCGTGCGCCGCAGCGTCTATAGCAAGACGCGGGAGGAGGCAGTCCGGGCTGCTCCGGGACGCGATGAAGGCCGGGACGACGGCACGCCGCTTTCGGTGGGTCGCGACAGGCTGGCTGACTGGCTGGATCCTCCGCGGCGATGACACTCGACATGTGCACGCACGTCAGCACTGGGCAGCGAGTGCAAGCCGCTGCCGCTGTCGACGCGACACTCGGTGGCAATCAAGACAGTTCACCCGCGAGATCGCACGTCGCACCTACATCTCCCGGCCACGAAATCCCGGTGGACCGGAAGCGCATTGGGCGACCCTGCGAAGCCGGCAGCCACACGTTCCAACACTTTGGCATCAAGGGGCGGCTGCGGATCGATCAGCCTTCCACGGGCCCCCTCTATTCGACCCCTTTGTCCCAGCATTGCGCCGCCATAGTGGATCAGAGTGGGCTTGCGAACCCAGGGATGGTCGGCGACAGAAAGCTGACAGGTCCGATCCTTCCACGCGAGGTCCTTTGTGACGCGAACAATGAGGACCTGGCCATGCACGCAATCGGCAACTACGATGACCAAGTGAGCGTCGTCCACGCCTAAGAGCACGAAAGTATCGCCAGGGATCACCCGCCGATCACCGGCTCAGGCGCCTCCGAGTAGTTCCCGAAGACTTCGGTCTTCCAGCGCCTCGCGCTCGATCTCCAGAGTGCGATCAGCCCCTATGTTCCCAGCAGCGAGCACTGTCTCGGGAGCGATTGGACGCATGGAACCGGCGGGGTTCTCCCACTCCGGGAGCTGATGGGTGTAGTCGCTGAGCTGCCGCCACGAAAGGCTTCCGAACCGCACGTCGACATCCGTGAGGATGCTTCGGTGGCGTTCGGAGAGGCGGTCATAGGCGTCAGCGCTGGGGCTACGTCGTGCGGCGCGAACCCGGTAGGGGTCGAGCGTGATGACCCTCATCTGCCACTCCCGTTCGGCCTCGGGCATGCCGCTAGCGCCCTTGATGAGGTCATAGGTAATCGAGAGAACGGGCCCCTGGTTCATGGACACCATGTAGTCGCCCGTGATGGGTGCGCCGCTCTCAATCAGGCACTGCCGGTCAGCTAGATATAGCAGTTTGAGTAGATGCCCACGCGTCAGCAGGCCGTCGTGGCGATGAAGCAGCCACTCGGCCGCCTGGGCGGTCCGGCGTGGGTCGAAGGTAAAGCGCATCGTCGTCATCAACATGCCTGGGCGACGCACGGTCTCGCCTGCCCACCTGTCACCTGTCGCGTTCGATTCTCCCACGCCGTGTCGGAAAAGGCCACCGGCCCGGGGGGATTGGCCGGACGGTTGGCCGGAACCGGGGCCCTTCGTGGTTCCCTTCCACGCTCAGATCGGAGCGTTTGGTCGGGAAGGCGAGACCCATGAGGACGAGTCCGGGGACGTCCGCTGGTGGCTGCTTTGAGCTCGGGCAGTCGTGCGTTTGTGGCTTTTCTGTCCACCTGCGTCCGGGTCTGACCGTCGGTTAGGGGGTCAAATAGGGGGTCAGAACTGCCGCCGCCACGCGCAAGCCGACGTGCACACGCCGGGAGATCGTGGCACATTGTCGCGGCAACTATGCCGCCGCGTCTTACTCTGGATACCGTCTGCGGCCTGAACCTGCATACAGGCGAGCCCGAGCCCGACCCTGCGCTCCTACAGGCGATCAACCTCGGACTGAACTGGCGCGTCCAGCTCTCCATCACACCGACCGCCTTGGAGGAGGTGCAGAGGGCTACGGATCCGGAGCTGCGGCGGCTGAATCTAGCCCGCATTGGGATCTTCCCCGTTATCCGGCTTGAGGCCCACCAAGCGGCAGAGAGGGAACGGCTCCGAGACGAGCTCATGTCGGTGCTCTTCGCCAACTCCGAAGCCGGCTCGACGACCTGGCAGCACAACCGACGCGACTGCGAGCACATCGCCGCGCACATCCTCGCCGGCGCCGACTACTTCGTCACGCTCGATGCCGAGTTGCTCAAGAAGGCCGAGAAGGCTCGGGGCCAGTTCGGTGTTCGACTCCTGAACCCCACTGATGCGCTGGCGGAGGTTCTAACTCGACTAGGGCCCTCGCCCGCGTCGCCACCCGGTCTGGCGATTCGCCCATACCAGCCTGGCGACGAGCGGGCTGTCCGGACTGTTCTGGCGGCACTCGCCGATGACTACCCCAACTTCGACAACTGGCTGACCAAACAGTTCCGTGACGAGGACACGGCTATCACAGTCGGCTTGGTCGCCGATCGCGTTGCGGCGGTTGCCATTTGGAAGCACCGGGAGTCGGAGCGCGTCATCAAGCTGGGAGCGTTCCGCGTGGACGAAGGTGCCAGGCAAAACGGCCTGGGGCCGCACCTACTGTGGCACCTCATCCGTACGTGGGTCAGCTCGGGCACCGAGCTTGTCTATGTGACGCTCTCGTCAAGGCACGCCGAGCTGGTGTCCTTCTTCGCCTCCCATGGCTTCTTGGTCTCGGGAGTGACGCCAGAGCGATATCACGCTGGGGCTGCCGAGCTGGTGATGGGCAAGCACCTGCTTCGCCGCGAGGTCACAGACGAGGAGTTCGGCCAGTTCGCGACGGACCTCGCCGAGCGCTTCTTCGGAGTGCCGGCATCTGAGGGCGGCGGTAGCCCCGGAACCGACTCCTGGTTCTTGGCCCCGACCACTGTGCGACCGACGGCGAGGGCTGACGCGCAGCGCGGCAGCATCGAATTGCTGGGACCGAATGAGGAGGTCCTACGAACGTTCGACGCCGTGGAGCTCGAGCGCGTCTTCCATCCGCTCCGCCTAATGCTGTCGAGCAGGAGGGCCTTGATGGTGCCCATCCGGCCAGACTGGGCCGACAGGATGATGCGGTATCCGTCAACAGCCACCGCGTCACCCCAGCTTGGTCTCTTCTCCGATCTCCTGCCCGATCGGGTCCTTCTGCGCACGGACAACGCCTACTACTGCACACCCCGCTGCGAGGAGCTCCTTGCACTCGGCGTGCCCATGATCTTCTATGTCTCGCAGCCCGTCAGCGCCTGCGTGGCCGAGGCGCGGGTGCTCGACTATGCGATCGACACGCCAGAGCGCCTACTTGCGCGCTACGGCGACTTGGGCGTATATAGTCTCGGCAATATCCGAACACATGTTCAAGGGAACGGGCGGTACGCAGGGTGCGCCCTGGGCCTGCACTTTGGCCTGTACGTGCCGTTCGAGCGGCCAGTCACCCTCTCGGAGCTCCGGGAGATTCGCAACGCCAAGGGACCTCAGCCGCAGGGGCTGAGCTCCGTCGACCTCCCCACGTACCAAGCGATCCGGGAAGCAGGAGGGCTTCGGTGGTGACCTCTGTTCTGATGTCCGTCAAGGAGCGGTTTGCTGAAGCCATCCTCGGGCAGAGCAAGCGGTACGAGTTACGGAGAGTGCGGCCCCGTATCGCACCCGGAGCCACCGTCTGGCTCTACGCGACGAAGCCGCGGGGCGCGGTGGTCGGCCGCTTCGAGGCCGGGGAGATCCTGAGTTCCTCGCCCGCAGAGCTCTGGAGGGCGATCGGCCCCCACACCGGCGTGACGCGGAAAGAGTTCATGGCCTACTTCAGCGGGTGCGACGTGGCCCATGCGATCGAGGTAAAGCGACCGATCCGCACAGACCCACAGCCGCTTCCGGATGCCGGGAGAGCGCCGCAGTCCTACCGCTTCTTGACAGGGGGGGAGGTCGCCGGCCTGGCCACTGGTTAGGCGAATCGCCGCCCTTGGCTCGGCGGGAGGCCGTCACCAGCTCGCCGCTGGCGGGCCGGCGTCAGGCCCGTGACGGCGGCCATTGGGGGGCGGGCTGGCCTGACGGGCAAGCGTGGGGGATGGGAGAGCGCCGCAGCTCCCGCCACGACGCCCGACAGGTTCGCCTATGCCGTGGCGAGCACGCGCTCGTGGGTGATGGTGGCGATGGCGAGGCCGATCCGGAGTTGCCCAGGCAGCTTCCGGGTGAACAGGCGGGTCACCTCGGAGACCAGCTCGGCGGCCTTCTCGATGGCGGGCGCGCCGTCCTCGGCCGGGTCGCCGTAGAGGATCGCCAGGTTCCGGGCGTTGGCCCGCCAGAGGTCGCGCACGGCGGCAGCGCAGGCCTCGACTACCGCGACCAGCTCGTCCTCCGAGTACCCGGCTGCGCCAGCGAGAGCGGCGATGGCTCGGAAGCTGTAGAGGTCAGCCCGGCGGGGGAGCCGGCCCTGGCGGATGAACAGGTCGAGGGCGCGGGCCGTCTCGCGGATCAGTTCGGCCTGCACCGGGTTGACGTGGCCGCCGTCGGACGCTTCGGTCAGGCCGGCCACCAGGTCGTCCAGCTCCTCGGTGACCAGGTGCCCGGTGAGGCGTCGGACGTCGCGGGCGCACCGGTTGGTGTAGTCCACCGGGGCCGGGGCAGGTGGCGTCGGCTCGCTGACCGTCGCCAGGGTCGGACCGATAGAGTCGGTCATCGCCGGATCCTCCTACATAGGGTTCGGCTCGGCCCCAAGGAGTTCCAGCTCCGCGGGGCCTCTTCTTTGTACGACGCTGACATTGTACCACAACACTGTGTATGTTAGGCGATGTTCATGCCAGGATTGACCGCATCGAATCTTGGCCGACTTCTGGGCAACGCGTAATTTCTTGGCGGCTCGCTGCATCTAACCCTCCAACCAAGCACGTCCACGGGCGTGCGACGGCATCCACCCATCAGGAGGGCGTGCTATGCACAACACGACCCCCCTCCTGCCGTCCGAACCCAGCGAGCACAAGGCTCGACTGGTGATGTGGTCATGTGCGGAGCGATGTGTATGGACGACGGCAGAGGACACGACCCGTGACCACGGCAGTGGACCGACGGAACCGCACGGCGGGCGCGCGCTGCCGGATGCGCCGCGACGGGGCGCCGGAGGACGTGCGAGCGCAGGGGCGCCCGCGCTGCCATCCGGTAAGGGCGGCCAGGAGCTGGACGACGGTGCCGTCGAGGCGCGCGTCCCATGTGGCGACGACCCGAGCGTCTCCCCAAGAGCGCCGGGGCGTCGCCGCGCAGTCGCGCGTGCGGGAGACAGCGTCCCTGCCGCGCTGATCGCCCTTCCCCTTGGCGTCGAAGGCGCTGCGCGATGCACGGCCACCGGCGTCCGCGAGCGGCGCGGACCAGCAGTCGCGGTCGCCACTGTGCGGCGCGCGTCGACGGGCACCACGGGGCCTGTAACACCGTGGTGCCAAACCCCGGTGTCACGCTTGAGGGTGGCGAAGAACCCGCGGGGTTTGCGCCCGCGATGCGGAAGTCCGTCATGACCGCGGTGACGGTGCTCAACAGCGGCGTGGACAGCCTGTACTTCTCGGCGTCAGGCCACGTCATCGACGGGCTCACGGTGTGCCTGTCGCGCATGGTGGAGATGGCGTCCGGCGAGCCGGTGCCGTTCTCCTTCGAGGACGCGGAGCCGGACATGCACCTGCGGCTCCATGGCTGGCGCGGCTACCCCTTCTGGATCAGCTCGCCGCGCTTCGAGCTCTACATCGGCGCCAGCAAGCCCTTCCCGGCCGTGTACGTGCAGCTCCACTCTGCGTTCATCCACGCGGTGGGCCTAGACACCGCCGCGCAGGAGGTCGAACGGCTACTGCTGCGCCACGTGCTCCCCAAGGGCTTCGTGCCGATGGCCTCGCGCGTCGACGTGTACGCGGACGAGCAGGGCTGGGAGCCGGTGCACGCGGACTTCCATCGGTTCGTCTGCCGCGGTGTGCGGCGGCGCATGTACGAGATGCCGCGCGCGCTGCACGGCCGCGGGCGGCGGCTGTCGGGCTTCACCTTCGGCGCCGGCGAGATCCTGGCGCGTGTCTACGACAAGACGCTCGAGACCAAGCTCCGGGGCGTCACCTGGCCGGCGCTGCTCTGGGAGGGCTACGACCCGGAGCGGCCGGTGTGGCGGGTGGAGTTCCAGTACCGGCGCAAGGCGCTGTCGAGCTTCGGGCTGCGCAGCGTCGGTGACGTGCTGCGCGGGCGCCAGGGCCTGTGGGACTATGGCATAAAGTGGCTGTCGCTGCGGCAGCCGGGCAAGCATGCGGACCGCGACCGGTGGCAGGAGGCGGAGGCTTGGACGGTGCTGCGGAGTGCGCAGCTCGGCTCGCCGCGCAGCGAGCTGGTGCGCGAGCACATCCGCGTGGCGGACGAGCTGCGCCTGGTGCGCGGCCTGGTCGGCTACGCCACATCGCTGGAGGCGATGGGCTCGGCGCGTGACCTCGATGGCGCCCTGGCGCGCGAGGTTCCGGAGGCGCGGCGGTATCTGGCGTCGCGTGGTGTGCGGTCCCAGGACATCGTGGAGGAGAAGCGGCGTCGACGACTCGCGCTGACCGGAGAGGTGGCGCAATGACGACGACGACGCGACTGCTGGTTGACGTGCGCACCGCCGCTGCGGCGCTCGGCTGCGGCCGTTCGTATGTCTACGACCTGATCAACCGCGGTGAGCTGCCCGCGGTGAAGCTCGGCCGACTCACGCGTGTGCCCGTCGATGGCCTGCAGGAGTTTGTGTCGAGGTTGACCAGATACCATGAGGCCATGCCGGGAGTGGTATCGTTGACGCCGATACACATGGAAGGGATCACGCCTGTCATCCACCGCGGCGGCGGCAACCGCCGGGCGCAGCGCGAGAGCGCGAAGGGGCGAGGCGATGGCGCGTCGCGGTAAGGGCGAGGGCAGCATCGACGAGCGGAGTGACGGTCGCTGGCGGGCGTACGTCACGATGCCGGACGGCAAGCGGAAGTACCTGTACGCCAACACGCGCAAAGAGATCGTGCGCAAGCTCGACAAGGCGAAGCGCGACCTGGGGCGCATGGGCACGCTTCCCGACGAGCGCCTGACCGTCGAGGACTTCCTGAAGGCGTGGCTCGACGGGATCACGCCGGCGATGCGGCCGCAGTCGATGCGGCGGTACCGGCAGGCGATGGAGGATCACGTCATCCCAGTGCTCGGTCGCCGGCGTCTCACGCAGCTCATTCCCGAGGATCTACAGCGGCTCTACGCGGCCAAGCTGGCATCGGGGCTGTCCGCGACGACGGTGCGCATCGTGCATTTCGTCCTGCACCGGGCACTGCGCGACGCGGAGCGGTGGGGACGGTGTTCGCGCAACGTCGCCGACCTGGTCGATCCCCCGCGGCTGCCTCGCAAGGAGGCGCCGTTGCTGACGCCAGAGCAGGCGCGCAGAGTGCTCGACGCCGCGCGCGGCCATCGCTTCGAGGTCATGTTCAACGTGGCCTTGCGGCTTGGTCTGCGACGCGGCGAGCTGCTGGCGCTGCGATGGCGCGACGTCGACCTTGACGCGGGCACGGTCCGCGTGACCGGCACGCTGCAGCCCGTTCCGCAGGGAGCCGACCCCATCGTCGCGGAGCCGAAGTCGCGCAGCTCCCGTCGAGGCATGAGCCTCGACCCGTCGCTGGCGGCGATGCTGCGCCAGCACAAGCGCCTCCAGGCGGTCCAGCAGGCCGCCGCCGGCGCGGAGTGGTTCGACGGTGACTTCGTGTTCACCAACGACCTCGGCCGTCCCGTGGCGCCGATGACGCTGGTCCGCGACTGGCACCTGCTCCTGGAGTCGATCGGCCTCCCGCGCGTGCCCTTCCACACGGCCCGGCACACAGCCGCGACGCTGATGCTCAGCAGCGGCGTGAGCCCGCGCGTGGCTGCCGAACGGCTCGGCCACTCGACAGTCTCGATCACCCTGGACCGGTACAGCCACGTCACCGAGAGCCTGCGCAAGGACGCCGCGATGGCCATCGACCGCGCCCTCCGCGAGGCCGGCTACAGGCCTGACAGCGATAGGGGGTCAAATAGGGGGTCAAACCCGCCCGAGCGGCAGCCCGAACCCAAGGATTCGAGCGTGAAAGACCCGCCAGATGACGCGTTTGGTCGAGC
>Ga0070741_10007167_pt1 | contig 23319 bp, 19 predicted proteins | sample Coa_R1_4_FD_66440 | JGI IMG/M metagenome (GOLD analysis project Ga0070741, IMG submission 66440) | Surface soil microbial communities from Centralia Pennsylvania, which are recovering from an underground coalmine fire - Coalmine... | ecosystem: Environmental > Terrestrial > Soil > Unclassified ... | reverse complement strand
GAGGACTGCAAGGAGTATTACTTCTACCTCGACTCGACCCCGACGCACTCCTACATGAAGTGCCTCTACAAATACCCGCAGGCCGAATTCCCTTACGCCGAACTGGTCGAAGGCAACCGCCGCCGCGACAAGCACAGTCCTGAATTTGAACTGATTGACACGGGCGTCTTTGCTGAAGACCGCTACTTCGACGTGTTCGTCGAGTACGCTAAAGCGGGTGTGGAAGACCTGCTCGTTCGCATCACGGCAATCAATCGCGGGCCCGACCCCGCGAAACTGAACCTGCTGCCGACGGTCTGGTTCCGCAACACATGGAGCTGGGGCGACAGGGATGACATCGACGAGCCAAAGCCACAGCTTGAGGAAGTGATCCCGCCCGCCGGCGACATCTCAGTCGTCGCACTGAATCAACACGAACTCGGCCAGCGGTGGTTGTATTGCGAGGGCGCACCCGAACTGCTCTTCACTGAAAACGAGACCAACGCGCGGCGGCTGTACGGCGCAGTCAACGCCTCACGATTCGTGAAGGACGGCATCAATGATTTCATCGTCCACGGCGCGGCGGATGCCGTGAATCGCGATAAGACGGGCACGAAAGCCGCCGCGAATTATCCGCCTGAGGTTGCGCCGGGCGCGGCGGTGACGCTGCGATTGCGTTTCTCGAACATGCAGTCACTGACGCCTTTCGCCGACTTCGACGAGGTCTTCACCGAGCGCCGGCGTGAAACCGATGAGTTTTATCAGACAGTCATTCCCGCCGACGTCTCTGACGATACGCGCAACGTCATGCGTCAGGCGTTCGCCGGGATGCTCTGGTCAAAACAGTTCTACCATTACGTTGTGGATCAGTGGCTGGCCGGTGACCCGGCGCAACCCGCGCCGCCCGCCGAAAGAAAGCACGGCCGCAATCACGAGTGGACGCACCTCTACAACGAAGACATCATCTCGATGCCCGACAAGTGGGAATACCCGTGGTACGCGGCGTGGGATCTGGCTTTCCACTGCGTCCCGCTCGCGCTCCTTGATTCCGAGTTTGCCAAAGAGCAGCTGATCCTCATACTGCGCGAATGGTACATGCACCCGAACGGGCAGTTGCCCGCTTACGAGTGGGCCTTCGGCGACGTGAACCCGCCCGTGCATGCCTGGGCCGCCTGGCGCGTCTACAAGATCGAGAAGAAACGTCGCGGGAAGGGAGACACCGTTTTTCTCAAGCGCGTCTTTCAAAAGCTGCTGCTCAATTTCACGTGGTGGGTCAACCGCAAGGACGCCGAGGGCAAAAACATCTTTCAGGGCGGCTTCCTGGGCCTCGACAACATCGGCGTCTTTGACCGCAGCGCACCGCTCCCTACAGGTGGGCACATCGAGCAGTCGGACGGGACGAGCTGGATGGCGATGTATGCGCTCAACCTGATGGCGATTGCTCTGGAACTTGCGTACGAAGACCCGTCTTACGAGGATCTGGCGAGCAAATTCTGGGAGCATTTCCTCTACATTGCCCGCGCGATGGGTCACCGCGGCGACGACGGCTTTGCGCTCTGGGATGATGAAGACGGTTTCTTCTACGACGTGCTGCACCTGACCGAAGGCGAGCATCTGCCGCTCAAGGTGCGTTCGATGGTCGGACTGATTCCGCTTTACGCCGTCGAGACGCTGGAGCCGGAGATTCTTGACCGCCTGCCTGATTTCAAGCGGCGGATGGAGTGGTTCATCAACCACCGCCCCGACCTGACGGGAAACGTCGCCTGCATGCGCACCCGGGGCATGGAAGAACGGCGGCTGATGTCCATCGTCAACGCCGACCAGTTGCGCCGCGTGCTGCGGGTGATGCTCGATGAAAATGAGTTCTTGTCACCTCACGGCATCCGCGCCGTCTCGCGTTTTCACCGCGACAACCCATATACCCTGAACGTCAACGGGACGGAGCATCGCGTGGATTATGAGCCGGCGGAATCGAGTACGGGCTTATTCGGCGGCAACTCGAACTGGCGCGGCCCCGTCTGGTTCCCGGTCAACTTCCTGCTGATCGAATCACTGCAAAAGTTCCATCACTACCTTGGCGATGATTACAAGGTCGAATGCCCGACCGGATCGGGCCGGATGATGTCGCTCTGGGAGGTCGCGGCTGAACTTTCGCGGCGACTCTCGGGCATCTTCCTGCGCGACGACAACGGGCGCAGGCCGGTGCATGGCGGCGCGGAGAAATTCCAGACCGACCCGCACTGGCGCGACCTGGTGCTGTTTTATGAATACTTCCACGGCGACAACGGCGCCGGCATCGGCGCGAGCCATCAGACCGGCTGGACCGGTCTCGTCGCCAAACTGCTGCAACAGAGCGGGGAATAAAACAGGAGCGACCGTGGATATAAGGGCACGATGAAATAACTCGTTCGATCAACATCTGTCGGAGGCTTATCAAACATGCAGCTGGGTAAAGCAGGAACGGGGCGCGCGGCCCTCTTTGCCATCGCCGCGGTCACGATTTCAATGCTGGTCATCTTGGCGAAAGACAAGGTTGAGCCGATCAACCGGAAATCGGGCGTGGCCGTCAAAGGCTATGACGTGGTGGCCTGGTTCACCGAAGGCAGACCGGTCAAAGGCCGCCCGGAGTTTCAGCACGACTGGATGGGCGCGAAATGGCATTTCTCCTGCGCCGCCAACCGTGACGCGTTCGCCGCCGCGCCCGAAAAGTACGCGCCGCAGTTCGGCGGCTACTGCGCCTGGGCCGTGAGCAACAACTACACGGCGGACGCCGACCCCGAGGCGTGGAAGATCGTCGAGGGCAGACTCTATCTGAATTACAACAAGGACGTGCAGAAGATGTGGGAGCAGGACATCCCCGGGCGGATCAAAAAGGGTAACGAGAACTGGCCCGGTCTGCACAAATAGTCCGCGCCCGACGGGAGGTTCGATCTTGTCAAATCATTACCACGACGAAAACGATCTCAGGCCCCTAGGGGGGATGGGCAAGCTCGCGCCGGCGGAATCCGGGGCGTGGCAGAACCCGGACCAGATTATCGCGCGCGATGACGGGCACCTTTCCCGCAAGTGCCGCGAACTGATCGCCCTCGCCGTCGCGCACGCGATCCAGTGCCCGTACTGCATCGAGGCTTACACGAAGGGGGCCAGAACTGCGGGCGCGAGCCGCAAGGAGATCGTCGAAGCCTTCTTCCTGACCGTCGCCGCCGCGCGTCGTGGCGACACACGGGATTCAGACTCTGAAACTCAGATCGGCTTTCAGTTGCGCCCGGGAGAATGCGTGGCAGCAGCCCGGGCGACCCCGGCCTACACCTCCAGTTTCCACGGCGCGCGGTACCGGGCCTTGAGAAACGGCCGGATGTGGCTCTGCTTCACCGTCCAGTTCTGTTCATCCCAGTCGAGCCACGTTTTATGGCGCATCGAGAGGTTGGCAAGGATGCAGGCCGTCGAAGACCGCACGCAGGTCTCGATGTCGCTCACGGGCCTGGCACGTGACCTGATACATTCGATGAAGTTTTTCCAGTGCGGCTGGTTCATCTGGTTCAGCTCCTGGTCCTTCTCGTACCTGACCGCCGCGACGGCCGATTTCTCATTGGGGATCAGATAGCATGCCCCGCGCCTGACGACGAGCGTGCCTTCGGTCCCGTGGATCGAAGTCGCCGCGCCTTCGCCGAACATCGGCATGGGGTTCGCCGTGCGGCTCTCATAGGTGAGCAGGAACCGCGGGTAGTGAAACGTCGCCATCATCGTGTCAGGCGTCTCGCAGTTGTCGTCCACATACAGCTTGCCGCCCATCGCGGACACAGCGGTCGGCATGGGTTCGCCGAAACACTGGTGCACGGGATCAATCAGGTGGACGCCCCAGTCGGTCATCGCTCCGCCCGCATAATCCCAGAAATAGCGAAACGTCGGGAACGTCGTCACGCCCACGCCCCAGCGGTTCGGGTTGAAAGGTACCTTCGGCGCGGGCCCCAGCCACATATCCCAGTCCAGCCCGGCCGGCACCGGCCCGTCAGCCGGGCGCCCCCAGCGTTTTTTGGGCGTCGCGCCGGTCTGCCACGTGTGACAGAACGTGATTTCACCCAGCACTCCGCTTTTCACAATCTCAGCGGCCTTTTTGAAATAGCCGCCGGAACGCTGCATCGTGCCGGCCTGCACCACGCGGTTATATTTGCGCGCCGCCTCCACCATCTTCCGGCCTTCTTCGACCCAGGTTGAAGCGGGCTTTTCGACGAAGACATCTTTCCCCTGTTTGCAGGCTTCGACGGTCATATATGCATGCCAGTGGTCAGGCGTGGAAATACAAACGGCGTCAATGGACTTGTCGGCGAGCAGTTCGCGAAAATCTCTGACGGCTTTCGGCCTGACGCCTGCCTTATCCGCCGTGGCGACCGCTTTTTCCAGCGTCGGCTGATAAACGTCACAGAGCGCCGCGACCTGCACATCGGGCAATTTCAGGGCGTAGCCGAGATTGCCTGATCCCATCGCGCCGAGGCCGATGTGCCCCACGGCGATGCGGTCGTTGGCGCCTCTGACGCGGCCCGTGAAAAGGGAGGTAGTGAGCGTGGCTCCGGCGCCTTTCAGTATGGTTCTGCGTTCGATCATGGTGGTTCCTGTGAAAGGTGGCGTGTGAGAACACCGCCAGCCTCTGATTTGAAGTGCTATGCGTTTCCGTGCTGCCGGAAAAATTGTAACCCGAATCTCCGGTAACGTCTCGCGCCTCAGGCAAAGCAAAAACAAAATGGCCGACTGCGAAGCGCTCGCGACATATTACCTGCCCTGATTGCCAGTTGAAGCCGGTCACCGCCAGTGCCAATAGCGAGGTCATCCCCGGGTCAGGGCTTCTTCTCCGGCGACTTTTTATCCTTGCCGGTGAAAAGGTCGAGAATCCCCTTCACCGTCTGGTCGGGCTGTTTGATGAGGCGCTCGGCAGGCTGTCTGGCCAGGGCTTCGGCATTCAACCTGAAACTCGGCTGCGTGACCGGGCCGGACATTTTAAGCGGCACGCCGAGTCCCCCGCCGGTAAAGACTCCGAGCGCCTTGGTGAGTTGCTCGTCGTGGCCGAGGTTGCGGGTGAATGAGGAATTCACCTGCGCGAGCAGATCGTGATCGGTCACGACCGGCTCGGCCAAAGTGAGGACGCCGTTGCCGGTCACCGTCATCTGACTCATCTCCAGCTTCAGACCGGTGGTGAACAACCTGCCGCCTTCAAAGCGGAGGTTTGAGCTGAACGAACGAAAATCGGTTTTGCCGTCGCCCGTCGGCAGCCCCGCGAGCTTGCCAAGGATGGCCACCTGACGCGCGAGGTCGAAAGTCACAATCTGCCCGCCCGTGATCACGAGCCGCCCGCCGCCCGAGAGTGATCCGGCTTCAAGCTGCCGCCCACGCACGTTGAGGGTGCCGCTCGCGCGACCGGTGATCACGCCCTTGCCGGAAGAGAAGGCTGCCAGGAACGAATTGACATCAACCCCGCCGTAACTGACGTTCAGTGAAATGAGCGGAGAGCCGCTTGTCAATTCAATGCCCAGCTGCCCCTGACAGCTCCCGCCGAAAATGGCGAAGGAGAGTCGGTTGAGATTGATCGCGTGGTCTCTGATGACGGCGTGGCTTTTCAAATCAGAGGCCGTCAGTTTTTCAACCACCACCCGGCCAATCGCGATTTCGCCTTCCGCCGGAATCATCGGGGTTGCGGATTCATGCGGCTTCGCATCGGCCAGCGCCACCGGGATCAGACCGCGCGATGACGCGGCTGCCCGCTGTGGCGCGTTCGTGCCCGCCGCTAAAGTCTTCCGCATTTCCGCCAGATTCAGTTCGTTGAGCTTCAGATCGAAGCTGGCCGACGGGTGATCGAAATTGCTGATCTGCACCCACCCGTTGATCTCGCTCCCGGCCAGTTTTGCGCGGAGGTTTTCCACACGCACTTTGTCGCCCGTGAAGTTAAGATCCGCGCCGCCGACTTCGACCGGACGGGCCGGTTGCGCCGCCTGAATCTGCACATTGCTCAGGCTGCCCTGACCCGTGATGGTCGTCGGATCGTCCGGCTGTCCCACATTAGTTTCAATCGCGGCCTTCACGGAAGCGATTCCGGTGGCGGAAAAACCGGGGCGCGCGCCCGCCGCTTCGGCGATGCCGAGCAGGTCTTCCAGCCGTGCGTTCTGCGTCGCGATCTCAATCCGGGCGCGCGGTCGCTCGGTGTAATTGCGCAGGCTCAGGGCGCTGATTTCAACCGCCGTGCGCCCGGCCATCGTCGTGCGGAACGGGGCCGCCGTGATGGCCGCCGGATCACAGGTCAGCCTGAGTTCAGAAACTTCGATCGCTGCCGGCAGCTTTGCCCCCTGCAACTTCAGGTCGCGGATTTCAGCCCGTCCGCTGAGCGCCGGCGCGCCGAGCTGACCGGTCGCGTGCAGATCGAGCTTCGCCGTGCCACTCGCTTTCGTGCCGGGCGGCGGGCCGACGCCGAAGGCATGCGCTGATTCGAGCAGGCCCGCGAGCGCAACTGAGTCGCCTCTGGTCTCGACATCGAGTTCCGGTCTGGTCATCAGATGCGAGATACTGCCCGTCAACAGCAGGCTTGTCGCCCCCAGCTTCAGGTTGCCGGTTTCGATCTGCACGGCGTAATCGCGCCCGCCGGGCGCGTTCGCCTGTGCCTGTGTGCTGGTTTTGATTTTGAAATCCGCTTCGAGCGGCACGTCGGCCGGCGCGGCGGCGGCGGAGAGTCTGAGCTGTTCGGCCCTGATCTGACCTGCGGCGGCGAGCCCTTCGGCCAGTCTGCCTTTGATCCTCGCGTCAAGCGTGATGCGGCCGGCGCGGGCGGAACTCTGACCGAACAACGCTTCCACATCGGCCAGCTCCGCCTGACTCATCCTCACCCGCACGTCGAGCGGCGTCCGGGTGAAATCCCTGCCGTCAATCGGCCCGACCCGGCCCGCGATCCGCACCTGACCGGCCTGCTGATTCGGCAACGTGACTGCCAGAGTGACGTCTGATGCGTCGCGCGGGGAGAAGTTTTCGATCACGGCATCTACGCCCGTGTAGTCGTGTTGTGCGGGTGACGAGGGCGTGCGATCCGTCAGCGTGAAATGTCCCTGACTGATCGCTATGTCAATCGGAGCCGTCTGGGCCTGCGAGCCGGCGGCCTGCATCGTTTTCAGCGTGCCCCAGTTCCACGCGGCGTTCCGGTCTTTGATCAGCGCGACTTCGGGCTCAGTCAGTTCGATGCCACTCACTTCCGGCTGCCCCGACAGCAGTGACCACAGCCCGATCCGCAGGCGCACCGATTTCGCTTTGATGAACGGGCCACTCGCGAATTGCGGGTCCTCGCCAATCGTCACGTCGTCCGCCCTGACCAGCGGCCGGGGCAGCAGACGCAGCGAGAGCGCGCCGAGCGTCACCGTTCTGCCCAGGCGCTGCTCAAGCCGGCTGACGATCTGCGCGCGGTAGCTGTCAATGTTGACGAGCGCGGGAATGATGAGCAGCGCGGCCAGCGCTGCCGCGACGACGGCGGCGGGAATGAGCAGCTTTTTCGAACGAAGGATGCGGACGCGAAGGATTGGGGAAGGAATCATCGCCTGCCTCGCCTGACCGGAAACATCAGGTTGTCATCAGTCATTTGTTTCGGGTTGACAATCAGCGGAGCGCCGGTTTCAGGATACCTTTCATCCGCCTTTCAGGCCACATAAATCGCGCAGGCAGGCTGCCTGCTGACATTTTCAGTAATTCAGCCTCCCTGCCCATGGTGCTTCCAGCCCGCAGTCCCGGCGGTTCCGAATGTCGCGCGACAGGTGACTAAGGCCTCCCGTACAAATCGGGCTTGTAATCTGTCTCGCGGACAAGCTGTTGCGCCTGATCAAGTGTCAGCATCCCCCAATACGCCTTCAGCTTGCTGGAGCCGATTAAACCCACGATCTCCGTCTTCTCTTTTCTGTTGATCGGCAGCATGATCCAGCCGCGGCAGCCCGCCTGACCTTTCCCCGGCTGACCGATTGAGATGATCTGTTCAGGCTTGCCGAAGTGATTATCGCCCTGTGAGAGTGATTTTCTCGTCAGTCGCGATTGAGACTCTGCCGATAAAGACAGTTTCGGCGCGCAGGAGCAGAGTCTCCAGCGGATAACCCGGCGCCGCAGGTGCGATCCACGAGCCGATGAGGAGCATGAAAATGAGTTGCATATCTTTCCCTTGAAGGCTCCGGCGCCCGGTGCGGACGCTCGCGGCCATCAATTGACTTCAAAGTCCGCAACGGTATGAGTATTCAATGGTGAGGTACTGCGACACTTCGACGCCGTCCTTGATGGCGGGAGTGAAGTTGATCCTTTTGGCCGCCGACACTGCATTTTCCACAAAAGGTTTGCATTTGTCGCCGACAATAACCTTCACCTCAGTGACTTTCCGTTTCTTATGCAAAACGATTTGTAGCTTTACATACCCGCGGCTGGAACACCCGGTCTCCTGATAATTGCAATTGTTGCCGGGATGCTCGTAGGGTTTTCTCACCTCTGCTTTTGTATCAACTTCACTGACCTCATAAATTTTCTCAGGCACTTCCTGCCCGTGGCGGCCGTCTCGTGCCTGAGTCAGTGCGGCAATGCAAAGCAGGCCCGCCAGCAGGGCAAACAAGCAGACTCTCTCTGTCGCGCTATTTCCCATCATCATTATTGGCCTGACCCTTTCTTCTTCGCGGCCTTCTTCGCCATACGCCTGACGCCTTTGGCCGGATTACTTCCCCCGGCGCTTCGGGATCAATACAGCTTCTTCATCCGTCGGCGCAGTTCCCTGACGACCATGTCAACGAGTGGCTTGAACTCATTGAGTTCTTCGTCGCTCATTCCCTGCAAGCTATGAAATGTAACTGCGTTTTTGCGCTGAGGCGGCTTCGCAACTTCCGACTGCTCCGCCGGGAGACGGGCGGCGGCAAGCCGCACTTCAGGCAGTTCGCCTTCCTGCCCTCGCTGATCGCGGGTTCCTTTTTTCAATCTTCCGCTCAATTCTTTCCTGCGGCCTTCTTCATATCTGCCCTGGAGCAGCCCGGTTGGTCACTTCAGGTCGAGTTTTTTATTCTGCGCCAGAAGCCCAGGGGCCTCCTTCAGACGCCGGACGCGCGTTTCCTCCCGCCTGGCGCTGGTGATCCACGCGACGTATGTCCTGCGGTATGAGGGCGCGAGTTGATTGAAATAGCGCAATGCCTTCTGATCGGCACTGAGCGCCCGCTCAACGTCCTGCGGGGTGGTGAGTTTCTCTTTCTTCCGTCCCGCGACCGGCGGGGCTTTCGCTGTGCGACCGGCGAGCGCGTCACCGGCTTTCGCCAGTCCGGCCGGCGTCATGCGCCCCTGCTCAATCAACTTCGCGACTCTTTTTTTGTTCAGTTCGGACCATTTGCTCCGGTCTTTACGCGGGGTGAATTTCTGCGCGCACCGGTCGTCGTCAATCTGTTGCACGATGCTGTCCATCCACCCGAAGCCCGAGGGCCTCTTCGACGGCGTCGTCATAGGGGATGCGGGGCTGCCGGGTGTGCTTCTTGTAGTAGATGAGCCAGACCTCTGTTTCCCGGTCGTGGTTCTTTTCCAGCCACGTGCGCCAGTCCCGGCGGCTGGTGACGTACAGAGTCTTCGATATTTTCATCCGGGTTTTCCGGCGGGGCCGATGCGCTGATCACCAGGCTGGGCGGCCTGCATCAGCTCATCGTGCGTCCGACGAGCGCCGTGCTGAGGTTCGCCGGTTCGACCGAAGATTCGGCGGCCATCGGCAAAGCCCTCGGCGTGGACGCGATCCTCGAAGGGCACGTGCAGAGGTCTGACCGGAAGCTTCGCCTGACGGCACAGCTGGTCAGAACCGCGGACGGCGCGGCGCTCTGGTCGGGGACGTTCGATGATTACTTCACCAACATCTTCGCCGTCCAGGATTCCATCTCGGAGCAGATGACCGCGGTGCTCTCACTCCGGCTGACTGCGGGCGAGAAGGAGCGACTGACGAGGCGCGAGACGGAAAACACCGAAGCTTATCAGCTCTACCTGATGGGCAACTAACAGTACCTCAGAGAGACCGAGGAATCGGCCCGCAAGGCGATCAGCTACTACGAGGCCGCGCTCGAAAAAGACCCGAACTACGCGCTGCCTTACGCCGGGCTGTGCCAGACGTATATCACCCTCGCCACTTTCGATGACATCGAAGAGAACAAGCAGAAGGCCCGGGCCGCCGCGCTTGAAGCAGTCAGGCGCGACGGCCAGTCTTCTGCCGCCCTGCTGGCGATGGGGACGGTCAGCTATGACATAGACTGGGACTGGAAGAAGGCAGAAGAGTACCTGAAGAAGGCCGTCGAAATCAGCCCGGGGAATTCTGCCGCGCACAGTACCTGCGCCGGATTGTTCACGACGCTGGCCCGCTTCGACGAAGCGATTCGTGAGCGGAGGCTGGAGCTGCGGGCCGACCCGCATTCGCCTTCCGTCATCGTGGATTTTGCCTGGACGCTCTATTCCGCGCGGCGCTACGACGAGGCTATCGAGCAGGCTTGGCGGTCATCTACGCGGGGCTGAAAGATCCTGACAGGGCGTTTGAGTGGCTGGAAAAAGCTTACCAGTCGCGTTCAATCGCGCTGACTGTGATTAAATCCGACCCGGAGATTGACAGCCTGCGCTCCGATCCAGGGTATGCCGATCTGCTCAGGCGGATGGGCCTGCCGCAATAAGGACTGAACACCCGCTTTGCTGCCGGCCGATGGCGGCGTCAGGAATAATCAGCCGGCGGTCAGGCATTCATTGAGCGTGGTGAAGGAGGGATCGAACAGTAACAATGCCTGCGGTGGAAAGGGACAGGGCGCATGAATGTAATCAGCTTCGAGCAGAAAGCCTGCGAAAGAATCCGCCAGTATCTGGACGCCTGGCTGAGCGGCGAGCTGCCCGTGAAAACCAGTCTCGAAGTCCACAGGCATCTGGATCGCTGCCGGAGCTGTGCTAAAGCGCTCGGGACGCGCCGGCGCGTGAAAGACGCCTTAAAACGCGCGGTCGAGCGGGAACCGGTTCCGGAAGCGCTCAGGGATAAGATTCTGAACGGCATCAGACTCGCGGCGGGAAGAAACCACTGGCTGCCGGTATTGACTGCTGCCATAGCTCTGCTCGCCGGGGCAGGCGTGCGAGGCGCCTGCTGAAGTCACGCCCCGCCGCACCCCGCCGTGATTTCTTCAGCTCAGGTCGCAGTGTCAATCTGCGCCTTCTGAAGCTTCCCGCTGTAATCCACGTAAACCGCCTTCCACTCGGAGAAGATGTCGAGCGACGAAGCCATCGCGCCCTCGCGGTGGCCATTGCCGGTGGCTTTCGTCCCGCCGAACGGCAGGTGGACTTCCGCGCCGATGGTTGATGAATTGACGTAGAAAATCCCGGTGTGCATCTGCTCCATCGCCCTGAACGCGCGGTTGACGTCCGCAGTGTAGATCGCCGACGAAAGGCCGTATTGCACCCCGTTGCCGATCTGAACCGCGTCATCAAGATCGCGGCACGGGATGACGCTGACGACGGGGCCGAAGATTTCTTCCTGGGCGATCCGCATCCTGGGCGCGACGTCGGTGAAGATCGTCGGCTCGATGTACCAGCCATGTTTGTATTCGCCGCGCTCGAGCCGGTGACCGCCCAGGTGAAGAGTCGCGCCGTCCACCTGCCGGCCGATTTCGATGTAGCCCATGATCTTGTTGACCGCATCTTCATTGATTACCGGGCCCACTTCGACTTTTTTGTCGAGCCCGTTGCCGATGCGCAATGCCCTGGTGCGTTCGGTCAGCTTGTCCACGAACTTTTTGTAGACGCGCTTGTGAACGACCAGCCGCGACGAGGCGGTGCAGCGCTGCCCCGATGTCCCGAACGCGCCCCAGACCGCGCCTTCGACCGCAAGGTCGAGGTCGGCGTCTTCCATAATCAGGATGACATTCTTGCCGCCCATTTCGAGCGAGCAGTTCTTGCCCGTGCGCGCCGCGGTCTCGGCCACGAGCCGGCCGGTGTCGGTCGAGCCGGTGAAAGAGATCAGATTGACATTCTTATGGGAAGAGAGCGCGGCGCCCGCCGCTTCGCCCGTCCCCATCACCACATTGACCACGCCCGCGGGCACGCCGGCGTCAATGCACGCCTGAACGAGATTGAGCGTCGAGAGCGGAGTGTCTTCGGCGGGTTTGATCACGACCGTGTTGCCGCAGACGAGCGCGGGCATCATCTTCCACGACGGGATCGCCATCGGGAAATTCCAGGGCGTGACGAGCGCGCAGACGCCGATCGGCTGGCGCACGCACATGGCGAACTTGTCGGGCAGCTCCGACGGGGTCGTGTAACCGTGCAGGCGGCGCCCCTCGCCGGCGGTGTAGAAGGTCATATCAATCGCCTCCTGCACGTCGCCGCGGGCCTCTTTCAGCACCTTGCCCATCTCGCGGGTCATCTCCACGGCGTACTGCTCTTTGCGCTCGATCAGAATTTGCCCAAGGCGATAGAGGATCTCGGCGCGGCGCGGCGCGGGAGTCTTTTTCCATTGTGGCAGCGCCTCGCGCGCGGCGTTGACGGCGGCGTCCACGTCTTCGCCGGTCGAAGCGGGAAAGCGGCCGACGAGTTCGCGCGTGTCAGCCGGGTTGAGGTTATCCATCATCTCGCCGCCGGCGGGTCTGACCCAGCGACCGGCGATGTAGTTTTTGTATACTTCGGGCTTCGGACTCAGTTTCGCTTTTGCTTGTGCCATGATTTCAATTCTTCAGCGGGGGCTGGTGGGTGATGGGGATGATGTCGTTTTCAAATGCGCGAGCAGACCGCCTGTGGCCTGATCTGTGTTCGTACCCGCTCTGGCCGGCGCAGACTGCGTTGTGGTGTGACATTGCAGGCAGCTGACTTTCACGTCGCGCCACTTGCCCGGGTGCCTGTGGGCCTTCTCCAGATCGGCCAGCTTTTCCGCCTGATGACAACCAAGGCACTGATCGCGGGTGCTGGCACTCTGATGCGCGGCGTTGGCGGGCATCGGCTTCGGCGCTCTGGCTCTGGTCGAAAGCAGGTAGAGGCCGCCGACCACGGTGATGACGATAGCAGCGAAGATAATGTCGCGAGGTTTCATGTGAAACGCGGGGACTCGCCTGTCAGGCGATGATTACGGTCTGGGGTCGCGCTGTAAAGTGACAGGGGGCAATCTAACAGAGCGTCTGAAGCAGTGTCAAATTTCGCCCCGAATGCCTGCGACAATACCTTAAGCGGCTCCGCCCAAAGACTTGATTGACTTCAGAAACGCCTGTTTGTTACACTGCGGCTCGCCTGAACCGGCAGCGACTTACAGGCGTTCCGAATCAGCAGTATTCGCCCTTTCACACCCCGATCTCATGACCTGAATCTGGTTTTGACAGTTCACCTGAGATTGAGCCGGAAGCCACTTTATTCAGACGGCTCAATGCCCGCCCCCTGACTCAAGAGAAAGACCTATGCAATACATTCCCAAAGGCGTTCCCATGCACGAGAAACTCAGCACCAGTTTCGTGCGCATCGAGGCTCTGTTCGACGAGTTGCAGTCTCAGGGATTCACCGGATACGTGCTGCTCAACTTCCCGCAATCCACCGGGTACATCTACTTCAATAACGGTCAGGTGCTGAACGCCATCGAGGAGAGCCAGCGCGAACGTCACGCGGGCAAAAAAGTGTCTGACCACCTGCTCCGGCAGGCCTCACAGACGCGCGGGACGATTTCGATTTACAACCTCCAGAGCGAGGCCGTCTCGACGCTCGCCGGTCTGGCCGATGGCGAACTGGTTTACCAGAACCTGACCAGCGATTTCGCCAGCCTCGGCAAGCTCATCAAGAAGATTGCCAAAGAACGCAGGCTCCATTACATCAGCCTGACCTTCAGCGACCAGCCGAAGGAAGGCGGTCTGGTTTACATTGACGGCGACCGCGTCGAGGTCTTCTGCTCGACCCCGGGCGGCGATCTGACCGGCTCGCAGGCCCTGCAGCAGCTGGTTTCGCAGAGCGAAGGCCGACTCGCCGCGTTCAGCCTGTATCGCGCCAGGGGCAGCGAAGCGCCCGCCTTTGATGATAAGGATGTCGAAGCCAGCCTGAACCGCCTGACGCAGCGCCCGTCGCCGCCACCACCACCGACGCCGCCGCCGCTCAGGCATGGGTCATCGCCACAAATAACAACAGCGCCTGCCGCCCAGGCGCAGCCCCCGGTTCTGTCACCGGCAGGTGACGGCGGCGAGGTTTCCGCCTTCGCGCGCCCCAGGCCGGACGCCAACGGGGCGACCACGACTCAATCCAGACCCGCCCAGCAAACGAAGCCGGGGGTCGCGGAGAATGAAGACATCCTGGATGTGACTGAGGTTGAGGCTGAGAATCCGGCCGGCAGTCCGACATCCGGTTCGCAGGCGTCCGGCAGGCCTGCGCCGAACCTCTCGACTGCGACGACGGCACCGCTCACCCCGGTAGCGACTCAGCAGGTCACCTTGTCCGAAGTCAAATCGGGCGCGGAGATGGGCGACCTGACCGGGCTGATGAGTTCAGTGATCGCCGCCGTCGAGCGCGGCATGACAGTCGCCGGGCGCGGCAGCTCATTCCCGACCGCACTGCGCGCCGGCCTGCTCGCCGTCACCGAGCAGTACCCGTTCCTCGACCCTTTCGCGGCGGAATTCGAGTATCACGACCGCGAAATCGTCTTCGTCGGCTCGGCGCAGCCCGAGGAATTCGCCAAGGGGCTGACTGAAGCCCTGCGCCAGATGGTCGAGGATCTGATCTACTCCTCGAACGGCCGCGTCCGTGATTACATCGCCGAAGAACTCGTCAAAGTCGAGCGCGAACGCGCCACGGACCTCTCCCACTTCGGACTCGAAAACATCACCAAACGCATCTGCCAGAACTGAACACAAGGTAAAAGGCAAAGGGGAAAATGGTGATCGCCATTTTCCCCTTTGCCTTTTTGCTCTTTGATCAGAAGCACTAAATGGCTGTGGGATGGATCCTCAGAGTATTTCCCCGCTCCTTTTATTTCTCTGCCCCTTTGCGTTGGGAAAGCGAGCCCGGCGGCCCTGGCTCGGGATACCAGTCAGCGGATCCGGAGGTTTCGACTGACTGAGCAGCGCTCACCTGATATTGAGTGTCACGGTGTTGGTTACTTTACCATCAACTGTCAGCCTCACATCCACTTCTCCTCGCCCGATCAGGCTCCGCGGGATCAGCACATTGGCCTGATCAAGGCCGGCGAAACCGCCCTGCATCCCGGCATAATCCACGCGCGCCTCCGCTCCACCGATCCTGGCGGTGACTGCCGCCAGGGAGCTGCGGAACCGCAGGCCGGCGCCGAATAAAACGAGAAAGACTTCTTCATTCTCCTGCCCGAGATCAATCGGGCGGGCGATGAACTTATTTTGTACCGGATCAAAGCCGCCGGCCGACTCGATGGTCTGTGGGCTGCCGGGCCTGACGCGCACCACATTTGCGGCCGCGACGCCCTGGCCATTCGCATTGGCCGCGAACAGCCCGGGGGCCACCCTCTCGATTTGCGCCGTGCCTGTGGAGACGATGCTGTAGCCGCTGGTCACGGTCACGGTGGCCGTGCCGGGCGCGGTGCCGGGCGGGACTTGATAGTTGACCTGACGCGGCGAGACGAAGAAGAGTGGCGCGAGGCGCTCCACGCCGGCGCTGTCCCTGATGCTCACCCTGGTCCCGCCCAGTGAAGTGGGCAACTGGATGCCCGGTGTGTCCGGATCAACGTCACCGGTCGCAGCTGCCTGCTGCGTGGCGAGGTTAGTGCCGAAGGCTGCGATGATCCCCTCACTGGCGAGTACCGGGCCGTCGAAGCTCGCCGCTGAGACGCTGGCGACCGACAGCGGTTGCAGTTGTTGATGGTCATAAGTCAGCCCGACGGTGAGCTGGCACATCTCCTTATCCGACGTCCGGCCGAAAGGAATATCAATGGGCGGATTATTCAATTGTCGCGGGTTACTCGCCGAATTGTCGTAGAACGCCCTGACATTGATCTTCGCCCCGGCCGGGAGCCGGAGGGGCTGCTTGTAGATATAAGTCCCCTGGTGCTTAAAATCGTAATCCACATCGAGCATGCACCTTTTTTCGCCGCCCGGCAGTTCGGCCTCCACCAGATAATCGGTCCCGAACTGATGCATGTGAGGAGCCAGCGAGTAGATGGTGACGTCATCATCCAGGGTGAGGCTGGCATTCACCTCGTAGTGAGGGTTACCCGCCGGAATGGTGAAGTGTTCATTTCTGACCAGCATGGCCAGGCGTTCCTTGAGTACCGGCGTGCGGGCGAATTTCAGCCCCGCCAGCGTCTGATCGCTGATCACCTCAGGGTGCCAGGTCGTGTAGTGGACCTCCATGACCAGACACGCGCCGCGAGGAATTCTGATGCCGATGCCCTCCTGCAGGCGCAGTGGATTGGTCCCGGGGAACCACATTCCGACCAGAGTTGTGGGATAGGTGAATTCACCTTCAAAACCGGGACCCGGGACCGGCGGGTTCGATGCGGCAAACGCCTTCTCCTGTTCCAGCGAGCTGCAATCAGGATCAATGAAGAGCGTCACGTGGTGGACGACGTTGATTCTTCTCCCCAGATCGCCGGTGCCCGGCAACGCCTCGAATCCGGTCAGGTAGCGGTCAGCGTCGAAGCTGGTCCGGACCGGGAAACGGCGAAAGATATCCCGGTTGAGCTGCGCCGGAACGTCAAAGCCTCGCGGCGTGTTGGGAAACACGAAGTCCGGCTCACCACCCTGCCATTTACCATCACTATAAGTCACCGGTGGCGGCAGGTCAGCCGGATTGCCTTCGGGAGCGCCCGCATCGACCCATTGGGCGATGGTGGCAATCTCCTGGTCGGTGAGCCGGCGCGGGCCTTCAAAGGTATCGGCATTCGTGCAACCGGTGTCAAGGCGGACTGACACCGCATCCGGCATCCGGCGCGATGTGACGGCACCCTTGATCGCTCTCGCCTGAGGTAAAGCATCCGTGTAGGTAATGAGCGGGAAGGGGGCAATCCCTGATGGACGATGGCAGGTCTGGCAGTGTTGCTGCATCAGCCGCACCACCTGATTCGAGAAGGTGATGGGTGTGTCCATCCAGGCGGTGTGCGCCTGGCTTCGGTCAGTCATGGTCAGAGACAGATAGAACACCGGGAAGAGCAGGACGACGGTTGACCTGAGAAATCGCTTCATAGGGTCCTCCTTATTTAATTTACAATCACCGCCGGATGCGCTCTCAAAGAACTGCATAGTCAGGGCCGGGCGTCTGTCGAGCGGCCACATTCATCAGGACACCTGCCCGCCGGGCAGTATCTGACAACCCCTCCTGGCGGCAGGCCGACGCCTGCGGGGATCGGATGGCTCAACGACTGGCCGGCGGTCTCGTACTCAGATCGCTCTGCCGCCTGCCATCTTCAGGGGAGGTCACCAGGGGAGTTTCGTTCGCTATTGGATCCAGCCAAACTCGCTGAAGGCCTGAATTGCTGCCGGTGTGGCCGCTGCTGGAGCTTGAGGGGAACTCAGTGATCTGTTAGCCGCAGCATAGTAAAATTACTGGCAACCAGGCGTCAAGAAAAATTCCCGGCAGAGAGCAGCGAGCGGAAGGTGCGGAATTCGATGCCGGGCGGGCAGGATGGAATCGGGCTCGCGCCCTGGAAGCCCTGGATCAGAGTGAAGGGGGCGTGGGGAAAGCAGATCCAGCCGGCCGATCAACCTGCTTCGCGGAGTGAGGTGACGAAAGAACTGTTGATCTTTCATTCCTCCCCTTTTGCCTTTTTGCTGATTGATCAGCATGAAAACGGCGAGGCCCGGTAAAAGAGTACGACTCTTACCGGGCCTCGTCACGTTGAATGGCCACACTCTGATTGCGTCATGCAGACCCGTGTGTGAGCGTTACGTTGCCAATCCCGCTCACCGCAATTTCGGGTCTTCACGACCTCAGAAATGGCAAGAGCAGTGCCAGGGCGGACAGGTGATCACCAAAGAAGTTAGTCAGCCCGCCCGATGACGAGTGTATCGGTGCAGGGCGATCAGGCAGGAAGTTTTTTCACGACCAGGGAATAATTGTCTCGCCCGTCACACGACCGGATTCCCGACATGTTTTCCCTCCATTCGCCAGTACAGGATGAAGGAGGGAATAAAACCATGCAGGAGACAGATGCGCACACGAGCCGCCCGGAGAGCGACGCGCGTGACCGGCGCTTACGCGGACATGTTGATGAGAGTGGTTACCTGCGCGCGGTCGTCCTCGACCTCGCTGAAATCGAGGCGGAGTTGCAGCGCCAAAAACAGCCATCCGGCTCTGACACAAAGAACCCGGCAGACGGTCAGGTTCAGTGATCTTTGCTTTACCTTTTCACAGGCAGGAACAGGGCGTCTGACCGGCTGCCACTGAAAGATCAATTTCCATTCGAGACGCCCTGACCGTCTTCTATTCCGAGCCGGGCCAGCAGCGGTAAATGGTCGGAGGCCTGCGTGACCTGCGGGCTCTCCTGAATGACCTGGCAGGCCGTTAAGCGACCGGCGAAGAGTACCGGGAGGAAGACGTAATCAAGTCGCAGGTGCGGGTCCCAGGTTGGAAAGGTGAATCCCTTATCCTGCGGGTGGAGGATGCGGTAACCATCCAGATAACCGCTGTCGAGCATCACGCGGATCGTCTCCCACTGAATCCTGCCGCCGCTCAGCCAGACGAAGGGCCGGAGCCGGGGCGGTAGTTTCCGCACGTCCAGAATCTCGCCCGGGGCGAGGGTGTTGAAATCCCCCGCCAGCACATGAAAACTCTCCCGGTGCGGCTTGATGCCGCCGAGTACGCCGCGCAATTCCCCGACCCGCCGCCGCTCGGTCCAGCTCGAGTGGACGGCGCTCAGATGCACGCCGAAGACCCGCAGGTCGGCGCCCGCCGGCACGATCTCAAGGAACGGGTGTCTCACCCCCGCAGGGCGGTGCCACTCGTGATGCGCGATCTCCAGCCGGCTCATGAAACCAAGCGAATAGCCCGCGCGCGCCGCCCATGTGCCCATCCCTGTTTCCGTCGCCAGGCGCTCGACCACCTGCGGGCGGGTGGCCTCCTGGAAAACGACTATGTCGGGCGCGGACTCCCGGATGACGTCGGCCAGAAGTTTTTCCCGCCCGACCCCGCCATAGCGGATGTTGTAACTGAGCAGCTTCAGAGTCACGAGTCATCAGCTTTCTCGATCAGCGTCAGGTAAGGCTGATTCATGAGGTTCTCCCGGACGAACATCACAAAATCCCGCGTGGCCTGAATGTTGACCGGCCGGCGGACCATCGCCATCAGCCGCTCACGGAGCGGGACCAGTTCGGGCGCGATGTCGGGATCCTTGTCGCTGAGCGGTTTCGAGTGGACGCCGGGGATGTAATAGCCGTCGAGGCTGTAACACTCATGCACCTTGTCGCCGACGAGTGTGAGGTCCAGATCACTCGTCCCCGGCCCGTCGGCGTCGAACGGGGCGCCGTCCTCCCACCGCTCGCCCGTGACGGCACTGCCGCGCAGGACTGCCGCGGTGTTCTCGGGCAGCGCCGCCCGCAGCACCTGACAGAACTCTTCAAAGCGTCGCCTGTCCCCGCCAAAGACGAGCCGCGTCACCCGCTCGCGCATCTCCTCTTCGTCAATTTCGTCTTCTTTTTTCCCGGCAACTGCATCTTCAGCCATACAAAATGCTCCGTGATCGGACAGATTATCAATTCCCTGTTCCTGCTGCCGGACGTATCCCAGCAGTGCAGATGGAAATGCAAAAGCTGTTCCTCCCGGCGGACGCGGCATCAGTCCGGGGCAGAGTGCGACAGGAAGATGCTTGATGGCGATGAGGCTTCAGGTAAAAAAGGTAAGGTGACGCTTCAGGCAGACATTGCCGGCTGCGAGCCGTGAACTTTGTGCGGCTGCCATCGGGTTGAGGCGAGCAGTCTCTTCACCTCGCTGACAAGGCTGTCAGTATCGAGTGGCTTGCGGAGGTAGCTCTCCACCCGCTGCCCCGCCGTCGCGACGAGGCTGGCCCTCGCAATCGCCGACGTGACGACGACAGGGATGTCTGAGAAGCCGGGCTGAGCGCGCACCCGGCGGATGAATTCGAGGCCGCTCATCCCCGGCATCATCAGGTCAGTGATGATCAGGTCAGGCCTGCGCTGCGAGAGCAGTGTGAGAGCCTCTTCGCCATCCCCGGCCTCAATGACATCGTACCCTTCCAGCCTGAACAGGGTTCTGAGGAATCCCCGCGAGGACTGGTGGTCTTCGACGATCAGAATTAAGTGCGCGCAATTCATAGCCGTCCTGCCTCAATACAGGATCAGGGGAGCCACCTCAATTCCTACAAGTCGTGTGCCATTGGCCGTGTCAGACGAGGCGCTCTGACAATTCGTTCCGGTGTGAGTCGGTGAAACCGGGGAGCGGAGGCGTCTCCGGCGAGGAAGGAGAGACTGTGATAAAAGGTTCGCCGCCGGCAACCGACACAGGCTCCCGGCGGCGTCCCTGCGCCAGAAGCCGGCAGAGCCTGGCGCACTTATTCTAAATTGTGAATGAGCCCGCGCCTCTAGAGCTTAATTATTAAACCTGCGAAGGCTTCAGGGCTTCGGCTCCTTACCCGCTTCTCCGGGCTCAGGTCGCGCATCCGCTTTCTTCTGCGCGGCAGCCGGGCGCCGAGCGTCCGAGGGCTGAGAGACGGGGATTATTTCGACTCGCGGCTCAGACTTGTCTCGGGAGGCAGAGAGTTCGCTCGTCTTGACCGGCGACTCAGTTCCGGCGGGCGGGATCGCACCGATATTCGTCGCGGGGTTTGCATTCCGAGCGTCATCGCCGCCGGTCAGATTCTGCCGCGCGATCACGCGGCGCTCCTGCTCCTCTTCGGTCTCGGCGCGGAGGATGAGGTCAGAAATGTTCTGCGTGATGCCCGACTGCTGCGTGCCCGACTGGCGCGCGAGGTGGTCCTGCGGCCTGATCCCCGTCGAGCGGATGATGTGCGGCGTGACGGTGATGATGATGTCGCTCTGACTGCTCGATTGCCTCGGCGTCGAGAAGAAGCGCCCGAGGATGGGCACCATCCCCACATACGGGATTGACGCGCGGCTGTCCCCCTTGCTGTCCTGCCTGACGCTCGCGACCATCGCCGTCACGCCGTCCTGCACGCGCGAGATCGTCGTCAGCGAGCGCTTGGTGAATGACGGCGTGAGTGTGGAATCGGTGGCGGAAGCCTCGACGTTACTCGACTCGAGCTTCATCTTGACCTGCACGTACCCCTCGTTGGTGATCGTCGGTGTGACATCAATCACGAGGCCGACATCCTTGTACTGGATGTTGTCGAACAGGGATCCATTGTTATTCGAGTTGCCCGTCTGACCGCCGGTGCCGTAGTTGGAACCGATGCGGATGGGGACGCTGCGGCCCACGACGGTCTGATTGGATTCGCCGTCGAGCGCATGGATCTGCGTGTTCGCGAGCAGCTTCGAGACGCCTTTCGACTGCAACAGGCTGAGGCCCGAAGGCGGCAGGCCGATGATCGTGCCCAGTCCGCCGCCGAGCGTGAAGGTGTTGCCCGAGATCGCCGAGACGCCCGCCTGCCCCAGGCCGCCGAGACTGCTGAGCGAGGCCGAGATGCCGGTATCCACTGTCACGGGCTTGCCGTCCTTGTCGTAGGTCGTCTTTGTCGTCTTCTGGCCGCTGGTCGCCAGCTGGTTGCCGAGTTCGAGCGCGGCGCTGTGCGAGACCTCGTAGATGTCCACGTCCAGGATCACCTCCGGGCGGTTCTTGTCCAGACTGTCGAGCAGCGCCTGCACCATCATCAGTTCCGAGGCCGATGCGCGCACCACCAGAGCGTTGAGTTGTTTGCTCGTGACGATCTGCCGCTGGCCCCCGATCATCCCCTGCACAATCGCGCGGGCCTCGTTCAGGTCGGCGTTGTTCAGGTAAAAAGTCCGCACCAGCAGCTTCTCCAGCCGCTGGCGATTGATCGGGTTGTCGGGAAAGATCATGATCGTGCGCCGGTTGACCTGCTCGAAGACGTGGTGCGTTTGCAGCAGCAGAACGTCGAGTGCGCCCGCGAGCGTCGTGTTGTGCAGCGAGAGTGAAAACTTCGTGGTGTCTTTGAATGAATCATCAAAGACCACATCCAGGTTGAGCTGACGCGCGAGACTACTGATGACCATCCTGAGGCTCGCGCCCTCCTTGAATTCGACCATCTGCGCCATCTCGCCATCCTTCGCGCGCCGCTGCTCTCCGGTATAGCTGGCCGGCTGGAGCCTGCCGCCGCTTGCCGGCTCGCCCGTTCCCGCCTGATCATGCTGCTGCTCAACGAGGGCGGCCATCTTCCGGCGTGCCGTCTCGTTGGTCGGGTCGTGGGCGAAGGACTTGTCATAAGCCGAGTACGCCGCGGCGTGGTCGCCCGCGGCTTCGAGCACATCGCCGCGGGCCGTATACATCAGCGAAGCCTGCTGCCGCGCCCGCAGCAGGCGCAGGCGGTATTCGGCGTTGTCCGGTTCGTCCGCGACGGCCAGCGCGTATTGCTGCGCCGCCAGCTCCCACTGTTCGGCGCTTTCGTAGCGGGCGCCTTCACGGAAATACTTCCGGCCCTTTTTGCCTCCGCCCAGAGCCGTGCCATTCAGGCCGAGGGCAATCACTATGACGAGCGCGACCGTCGCGCGCAGTGCAGAATATTTCTTCATAGTTACCTCAATCAGTTCGAGTCAAATGTGAGGGGGTAAAGAGGCGAAGGGGTTCGCACCTCTCGTCGGGTGGCTGAGACAGGGCATCAATGACCTCGCCGCCCGTCTTACACGCCGGGGTCAGAGAAAAGATCGAATATCTTTGGTAAAGATTTGTAAGAACCGGATGGTGAGGTAATCGAAAGAGATGATGTTCAGGACTGAAGATTGAATGACTGCGCCGGCACTACCAGCTACGGGGATCACGGCCTGTCTGACGGCACCCGAATGAGTTCATTACCGCCGTGCGTGGCCGGCACGGATCAGAGAACAGTCTGGCTGACTATGTACGGCAAGGGCTGGCGCGATTCAGAAAGCACGATGATGATCGGCCTCATCTCGGCCGCGGCCGTATTTGCCGAAATCACCTGACACTCAGCCCGGCCTGAGTCCATCCCTCACGTGAGGCATTGATAAAAGGATTTGAGGCGGCCTTCCTGATCACTGCTGATCGAGTTATTGCTCAGGATGAAGGTGGCCGCCGCGGACCTGAAGACTCCGACCGTGTCAATGCCGTCACCGTTCCAGTCGCCGACGACGGGCGTATCGCCCCAGGGTCATTCAGTTTTCGGTTTGATACCGATCAGCGTCAGCGCTTTCCAGGGTTGCGCGGCCAGACGACGACAGGCCGCCGCGAGATTGCTTTCACCAGCCGCACGCAACAGGCCGA
>Ga0070741_10007165_pt1 | contig 23331 bp, 16 predicted proteins | sample Coa_R1_4_FD_66440 | JGI IMG/M metagenome (GOLD analysis project Ga0070741, IMG submission 66440) | Surface soil microbial communities from Centralia Pennsylvania, which are recovering from an underground coalmine fire - Coalmine... | ecosystem: Environmental > Terrestrial > Soil > Unclassified ... | reverse complement strand
TATCGGGCATTTGCCCGTCAATCAGGGCCAGCGCGAAGGGCCGGTGTCCCTTCACGGCACGTTCGAGCACGTCCAGCGCCTGTGCGCCCCCCTCCGCCAGCACAGGCTTCATGTTCCACGCTTTCAGCGTTTCTTCCAATATGCGACGGTTGGTGGCGTTGTCGTCCACCACCAACACTCGTAAATCGCGCAGCTTCGCCGTGAGCGCCGAACGGGAACGCTCTTTTCTCCGTGAATGGAGCCCGAAGCGCGCGGTGAAGTGCAGGGTCGTGCCCTTGCCGGGCTCGCTTTCCAGCCAGATGCGGCCGCCCAGCATCTCGACAAGCTGCGACGAGATCGCGAGGCCGAGACCCGTACCGCCGTAGCGCCGCGTCATCGAGTTATCGGCCTGCTCGAAGGCGTCAAAGATCAGCTTCTGCTTCTCCGGCGGGATGCCGATCCCGGTATCGGAGACGGCGAAATGCAGCACGGTCGTGTTCTTTTCGCGCGATTCCTGGTCGACCCGCACCACGACCTCGCCTTGATGCGTGAACTTTATCGCGTTGCCTACCAGGTTCATCACGATCTGGCGAAGCCGGCCGGGATCGCCGACCAGCACGTCGTTCAGGTCCGGCGGGATATGGCAGGCCAGTTCCAGCCCCTTCTGATGGGCGCGCGGAGCCAGCAACCGCAAGGTGTCTTCCAGCGTGTCCCGCAGGGCGAATTCGATCTGCTCCAAGTCGAGCTTGCGTGCCTCGATTTTGGAGAAATCCAAGATGTCGTTGACCAGCAGCAGAAGAGCCTCGGCCGAGTCCTTCACTGTCGTGATATACTCCTGCTGCTCCGGCGTCAGCTTGGTCCCGAGCGCGAGGTCCGTCATGCCGATAATCGCATTCATCGGCGTGCGGATTTCGTGGCTCATGTTCGCCAAAAATTCGCTCTTGGAGCGCGTGCCCTCCTCGGCGCGGGTACGGGCGATATCCAATTCCTTGACCAGTTGCGTCAACCGCGCGGCATTTTCTTCCTCGGCCTGGCGCGCGCGCTCTATCGCCTGCTCGATGGCCTTACGCTGCGTGATGTCGTGTGCGACCGCGTAAATGATCGAACCCTGAGCCGTCGCGTTCCAGACCAGCCAGCGATAGCTGCCGTCCCGGGCGCGGTATCGATTCTCGAACTGCACTACGTCCCGCGCGCGATTCAACCCCTCCGCCGCGGCGATCGTCTGGGCAATATCGTCCGGGTGTACAAAATCGAGGTACGGCTTCGAAATCAGCTCCCGCTCCGTGTACCCGAGCGTCCGTTCCCAGGCTGGATTGAGGCGCTTGAAATATCCGTCCGTGCCGGCAATGCAGAGCATATCAAGCGAAAGCGTAAAGAAGCGGTCGAGTTCCTGCTCCGCCCGTTTGCGTTCGATAAACTGCCCGATCTGCCCGCCGATGGCGTCCATCGTGCCAAGCAATCCCTCGTCCGGCTGGCGAACCTCGTGACAGAAGAACTCCATCACGCCGAGGATTTCGGCGCCCAGGCGGATCGGGAAGCCGAACGAGGAAAGCATTCCGCATTCGCGGGCGATGGCGGCGCGCGGGAACCGCGCACCCGTGCGCACGCCGGTGAGCCAGACCGGCTTACGATCTGCCCACACCATTCCCGGCAGTCCGACGCCGCGGGCATACCGCATGCGGCGTGTCACCGCTTCGAATTCGCGCAGATCGGGCGAGCCGTTATGCCAGCTTTCCACGCAGTTCAGTACGCCCGCTTGACAATCCAGCGACCAGAGCGCACCGAACTCCCAAGCTAAAGCCTCACAGACGGATTGGAGAATGCGCGGAGCGGCTTCACTTAACGTGGCGGACTCGGCCAGCACGCGCGTTGCGGCGTACGCCGCGGCGAGGTGTCGTCGGTTCTGCTCGAGCTCTGCTACCTGATGCTGAAGGCTAGCTGCTGAGTCCATGTGGTGAGCGTCGGACCACGCGAGAATTATATCATCGGATGTTAACCCATCATGATTCGATCTCTGATTTTCGATTTAGGTAAGGTGATTGTTCCCTTTGATTTCAGCCGGGGATATCGCGAGATGGAAGAATTGAGCGGAATACCGGCCGCCGATATTCCCAAGCGCATCGGTGCCACCGACCTGGTGATCCGGTTCGAAACCGGCCTGGTCGAACCCGCCGATTTCGTCAAGCAGCTGTCAGACTTGCTGGGATTGAGGGTCGACTACGATCGCTTCTGCGAGATCTGGAGCAGTATTTTCCTGCCGGACATCCTCATACCCGATGCCATGCTGGAAAGCCTGGCTAACCGCTACCGCCTGGTGCTGCTATCGAATACGAACGCTATCCACTTCGGCATGATCCGGGAACGTTATTCCTTCGTGCGCCATTTTCACGACCTGGTGCTGTCCCACGAAGTGAAGGCGATGAAACCGTCGCCGGCGATCTTCCGCGAGGCCGTCGCGCGCGCCGGGTGTGCGGCCGGGGAGTGCTTCTTTACGGACGACATCGCGGCATACGTGGAAGCCGCTCGAAAGGAAGGCATCGACGCCGAGCAGTTCGTCTCCCTGGAGAAACTGCAGCTTGACCTGCGGGCACGGGGAATCGAGTGGTAGCCAGGCGGTGGAAGTGAGCGCGTCAGTTCGGGGCGTGTGTATTCACCGTGCCGAGATAGCGGTCGTACCAGTCCAGTGTTTCCTTAACATACTGCTGCGGCGGCCCTCGATGCCCGCGATCGAACAGAATATGCCGCTTGTCCTTCTCCGGGGTTGCGAGCACACGGAACATCGGCACCTGAACCGTCTGCATCGGAGTATCGAAGTCGTAGCAGCCGTTCAGCATCAACACAGGGATTCGCCAATGCGGCGAACGCCAGAATCGAGCTGCCGAAGGCACCGTGTCGACATGAGTAGCTGGAGACGCAAAATCCGGCGCGCAATTTCGCCTTTATAGGTGAAGGCTCGTTAGAAGCCGGTCAAAGGGAGGAGCGATTGGGAGGACTTAAGCCACCGTGCGGGGCGGGCTGTACCATTGGCCGCCCCGCTTGGTGACAAAAAATGAAAATGATAGCTTCGGACCCGAGACGCACTCTGGTGAGCCGACTCACCGGCCCACTACAGAAATCTGGTTAAACCTGGAAGGAGCTACCGCAGCCGCACGTTGATTTCACCTGCGGGTTGTTGAACTTGAACCCGGACCCTTCCAGCGTCTCTACATAGTCCACCTCGGCGCCATCCAGATACAGCAAGCTGGCCTGGTCAATGTAGACCTTCAACCCGTCGAACTGGTAGGTTTTATCGAGCATGTTAGGCTGATTCTCGAAGGCCATGGAATAGCTGAAACCGGAGCACCCGCCGCCGACCACGGCGATGCGCAGACCAGCCGGTTTCGGATCCTGCGTGTCCAGAATCTCCTTGACCTTGCCTACTGCCCGTTCCGTCAATTGCACCATACTATAAATATCTCCCCTTCTTGAGTTGCGTCATTGATTATACATAACTGCAACTCATCCGCCAAAGTGTTAGATGACCGGCTGCCACCTTGGTTGCGGGAATCTGCTATCTTCCAAGTGTGGCGCGATTTGTGTGAAACCGCCACTTGGCGCCATGCGTCGGAAGCGGTGTATGGGAACACTGACCGGAACCCTACCTCTTCCGGCGATTGAAGGCCATCGCAGAGCGTTGGCCGGACATCAAAGAAATAGAGTGGATTATCAGAATACCCAGGAAGGGGTTCTCGTACAGCGGGCGCAAGCCGGGGATGAGGCGGCGTTCCGCGAGATCGTCGAGCGCTACCAGTCCAAAGTCTTCTCTATCATTCACGGTATCGTGCGGCAGCGCAATGACGTGGAAGATATTGCACAGCAGGTATTTGCGAAAATCTACTTCTCCATCAAGAACTTCGATTTCCGCAGCAGCCTGATCACCTGGATCTACAAAATCACTGTCAACGAGTGTTTTGACTACCTGCGTAAGAAGAAGGTCCGAAAGCTGGTCTACGAAAGCGACCTGAGCGAAGACGAAGTGCGCAGGGTGGAAAATACGGAACCTTCCGGCGACAAACAGCCGCTGGCCGACAGCAATCTGGCGCGGCGTGACTACGTCCTCAAGCTCCTCACCAGAGTGTCGGAAGAGGAACGTATGTTGTTGATGTTAAAGGAAGTGGAAGGCTACTCCGTAGAGGAATTGGCGGAACGGACGGGCATGAACGAGAACACCATCAAGGTGAAGCTGTTCCGCGCCCGGCAAAAGTTGGTAAAGGCGGCGCAGCGTCTGGATCGAGCGCCCGGTCTGGTGACCGGTTGAAGCTCCCGGCTGGCGGCCGCTGCAGTAAGTAAGAGATTGCGGATTTTCGAGCAGGTGGGAGCGGCCCGAAAGGGCTGCGGATCCCCCGAAAACGGGCATAGACCCGTACATGGGGAATACGTAGTTGCGATGATTTTTAGGGGAAGAAACGTATGCACCAGGCAATAGTGGATAGTTTCGAAGAGTACCTCGCCGGTGTGCTGACGCCGGCGGCTCAGCGGGACTTCGATGCTCACCTGGCAACCTGCGACGAGTGCAGACAGGAAGTGAATGGCATGGTGGAGTTGTCCGGGCTGTTCGAAACCCTGCGGCCGACAGAGGAGATTTTGCCTCCAGCCGGATTCTGCGCCCGCGTTATGCAGCAGGTGAGCCGTACGCAAGCTCCGTCGTTCTGGAGCCTGTTTTCGCTGGATGCCGCCTTTGGACGACGCGTGGTCTTTGCGTCGCTCCTGACTCTGGCTATTTTTGGCAGCTTCCTTGTATCGCGGGAGACGGGTTACGCCACCGGACCTTCCACTCCGGAAGCTGTTATGGCCGAACACAACACGAATCGCGACGCGATGCTGGTGACCCTCGCCTCTTATGAGCCCTGATCCTATCGCCATGCCCCTGCGCCACTCATGGGTAGGACCTAGGGCCGCAGGCATTTCCACACTTCTGCTGGTATTTCTCTGCGGCGTCGTATTAGGCGCGCTGACTTTCACCCTGGGTGCTCACAAGCGCATGCACCGCGAACCGTTCTGGTCGGCATCGGGCAAAGAGGCGGCCGTCGCGCATGTGAAGAAGGAACTCGACCTCACCCCCGCCCAAGTCGAACAGATGGAGAGCATCCTCGACGACTTCGCCAAGTATTACACCACTGTTTTGTCCGACGGCAAGTCGCGGATCATGCAGATCCTCAACGACGACCAGAAGAAGAAATTCGAGAAGATTCTCGCCGAAGGTTCGCCGGGGAAGTAGGGGTCGCGAAGTGAAATTCGGGGACAGTTCCGTCTGTCCCCGAATTTCACTTCGTGAGCGTTACTTTCCATCCGGCAGCCAGATCCTGAAGGTGGAGCCTCGGCCGGGTTCGCTCTCCACTTCGATCGCTCCATCGTGGGCCTTCACCGCCCACTGCGCAATCGACAATCCCAGGCCCGCTCCTCCGCCGTCGCGCGATCGCGACTTGTCCACCCGGTAGAAGCGGTCGAAGACATGTTCCAGGTCTTCCGCCGCGATTCCCGGCCCTGAATCGGTCACCTCCAGCATCACCCGGCCGTCGCGTTCCCCGCGGACCTCCACCGAGATCGTTCCGCCTTCCGGCGAGTATTTGACGGCATTGTGGAGCAGATTCACCAGCGCCTGCCGGAGGAACAATCGGTCGCCCTCGACGGCGGCGTGGCGGTCGCCCGTTACCCGCAGCGTCTGCGACTTCTCCTCCACCAGCACCTGCAACAATGCCGCCGATTCGGTGGCGATCTCGAAAACGGGAAACTTCGAGGTGTGGAACTGCACCGCGTTGGCGTCGGCGCGCGACATCGTCAGCAGGCTGTCGATCAGCCGCGTCAGCCGGTTGACCTCTTCCAGCATGCTGCCGATCACATCCCGGTAGTCCGCCGCGGTGCCGTTCTCCTGCAACGCCACCTCGCCCACGCTGCGCATCGCCGTCAGCGGCGTGCGCAACTCGTGGGAAGCGTCCGAAGTGAACTGCCGCAGTTGACTGAACGACTGCTCCAGACGCGCCAGAGTCCGGTTGAAGACCCGGGCCAACTGGCCGATCTCGTCCATGGGATTATCCACAGGCAGCCGTTCGTCGAGCCGCTCCGACGTGATCGCCTCCGCCCGCGCCGCCATTGTCTGCAGGGGCCGCAGCGCGCGCCGGGCCAGCGCATAGCCGGCGAATCCCGCAAGCACCAGGGTCAACGGCAGCACCACGAGCGACGCCGCCAGCAGTTCGTTCACGCTGTGCCAGATGCGCTCTTCGTCGTAACCCAGCCGGATAATGATCGGACGGCCTTGGATAGAGTGGCGCCGGCTCACCAGGCGCACGCGGGTGCCGTCGGCCAGCCGGACCGTGCGCAGCGAATACCCGCCGACGCCTTCGCCCTCGAACAAGGGTCCGCCCAGATGGCGGTTGCCCAACCGCTCGTTGCGAAAGAGCACTGCGCCGTCGGGAGTGAGCACTTCCAAAAACCGCTCCAGTACGCGTCGCGATTCCGGATGATTGTGATACTCCTCGTGCAGCCGCAGAGAACCGTCCGGCGCGAAGTAGAGCAGCCCTTCCACGGTCTCGACATCCTGCACCGAGTAATGGCTGAGCTGCGCGCGCAATTGCCAGAACAGCAGCGCGGCGATGCCGGCCCAGAACAGGACCAGGACAACCGCCAGAACACTGACGTAGAGAAGCGTCAGGCGCGTGCGCACGTGCTTCGGCCGGAAATGAATCACGAACGATCGTCCTCGCGCAGAACGAATCCCACGCCGCGCACCGTGTGCAGAAGCTTGTCCGGAAACTGGTCGTCCACCTTGCGTCGCAACCGCGCGATGTGGACGTCAATCACGTTGTCGAGCGGCGTGAACCGCGCCGACTCTCTCCAGATATCCCGCGCCAGCATCTCCCGCGACACTACGTGGCCCTGATGGGAGAGCAGATATTCGAGCAATTCGAACTCGCGCGCCGTCAGATCGAGCGCGTGCCCGCCGCGCACGACCGAACGCCGGGACGGATCGAGTTCGAGGTCGCCGATGCTCAGTTTCGGCGGCGCTTCCGCCTTGCCGCGGCGCAGCAGCGCGCGAATCCTCGCCAGCAGTTCGGGAAAGGCAAAGGGTTTGACCAGGTAATCGTCGGCGCCGCAATCGAGGCCCTGCACTCTGTCCTCTATTGCGTCCTTAGCAGTTAAGAGCAGTACCGGCGTGGAGATGCCGCGCCGCCGCAGCATGCTCAGAATCTCCAGACCGCTGCGCCCCGGCAGCATCAGGTCGAGAAGCACCAGATCGAAGCTCTGTTCGTGCAGAAGGCAGAATCCCTCCTCACCGGTGGGCGCCACCTGTACGGCGTATTGGGCGCTTTCCAGGCCCTGGCGTAAAGCCGCGGCCAACTTCCCTTCGTCTTCGACTACTAGAATCCGCACAACGCTCTGCATCCAGTTATAAAGGGCGGCATCGTTCGGGGCGACTGACAATTCTCTGAAAGTTCTCTGACGAACCCGTCAGAAATGCCAACCCTCTCTACTTTCTGTATTTTATCGTTCCGCGCCGCGCCGTGCCTGAACGGCAAGTCAGAGAAATGTAAGAAACTCTTCAGTGGCTTCCGCCGCACCCGTGTCTTAAAACGAAAGGAAGGACGTGCGACGGTCCGGCATTCACACGTGCGGTCCGCCCGGCCAAGGATCGGTAGCGGGTCAGTTTGCAATTCGCGGACAGGTGGACAGGTCTCTCTGTCCTGAATCTCAAACTGACCGGTTACCCAAGGATTACCGTTGAAATGCTGATTCGTTTTCGGAACGTTGTATGTTTTGCCCTCCTGGTTACCCCGAGGCTCTACTCCCAAACGCCGCAGACCCTGACGCTGGAGCAGGCGAAGCAGATCGCGCTGCGCAACCAACCCCGCGTCCGTTCCGCAAGCCTGCTTGCCGACGCGGCTACCGCGACCATCGCCCAGGCGCGCGCTCCGTTTTATCCGCAGCTATCAGCTAACGTGACCGGAGCCGGAGCGGAAGACAACGCCGCCGTCGCCGCCGGGTCTCTCACCACATCGAGCCTCTCCAGCCGCATCGCCACGGGCGTGGGGGTCAGCCAGTTGATCACCGATTTCGGACGCACTTCGAACCTGGTCGCCAGTACGCGCCTCAAGGCCGAAGCGCAAGGCCGGCGCAGCGATGAAACCAAGGCGCAGGTGGTACTCGAAGCCGAACAGGCCTTCTACGCGACGCTCGGCGCACAAGCCGTGCTGCGCGCGGCGCAGGCAGCAGTCGAGAATCGCCGGCTGACGCTGCGACAGGTTCGAGCCCTGGCGGAAAGCTCATTCAAATCCACCCTCGATGTCAGCTTCGCCGAGGTCGCGGTATCCGAGGCGGAGTTGGTGCTCTACCGCGCCGAGAACAATCTGCAGGCCGGCCACGCCCGGCTAGCCGCGGCCCTCGGTTATGAGAACGGCGCGAACTTCGAACTGGTCGACGAGCCCATGCCGCCGGTCACTCCCATGGATCTGGACTCCCTGATCGCGCAGGCGATCAACAACCGGCCCGATCTGGCGGCTGTAGCGCTGAACCGCGATTCCGCCGCGCGCTTCGCCGAAGCCGAGAAGCGGCTTTCTCTGCCTTCGTTCTCCTTCCTCGGCGTAACCGGCGATATTCCGCAGCGCGTCCAGACCATCCGGGGTACCTACAGCGCCGCCGGACTCAACATCAATATTCCGATTCTCAACGGCGGGCTCTACAAAGCGCGGCGCAGCGAGGCCGAACTGCGTGCCAAAGCCGCTACGGCCGACGTCCAGGCCCTGACGGTGCAGATCGCCCGCGACGTGCGCACCGCGTGGCTGGAGATGAACACCTCCTTCCGCCGCCTCGACGTCACCAACCGTCTCGTGCAGGAGGCTGACCAAGCCGAGCGCCTGGCCCAGATCCGTTACGACAACGGCCTGGGTAGCATCGTCGAACTGAATCAGGCGCAGCTCAATCAGACCTCAGCCCAAATCGAGGCGGCCGGCGCCAAATACGAATATCTGTCGCGCCGCGGGTTCCTGGACTATGCCATAGGAGCGTTGCCCTAAGCGGCAGGAGTTTAATCATGAATCGATACCGAATCGCCATACTGGCCGCCGCGCTTACCGTCATGGCAACGGCGCTTGTGTCCTGCGCCGGCAGCAAGGGTGAGCCGATCGCCAATGCACCGGCCGCCGACACGACTGTCACTGTGCCTGTCGCTAAAGTCACGCGCGCCGATCTGGCGGGCGATCTCACTCTCACCGCCGAGTTCGAACCGTACCAGGAGGTCGACGTGATGGCGAAAGTAGCCGGTTATGTCCGCTCGATCAAGGTCGACATCGGGGATCGAGTCAAGGAAGGCCAGGTGCTGGCTACGCTCGAAGTCCCGGAGATGGAAGACGAGTTGGCCAAGGCGAAGGCGTCCGTGAGCCAGGCGGATGCCGAAGTGGCTACGGCGAACGACGAAATCGCGCGTGCCAAATCGGGACACGAACTGGCCCATCTGTCGCTGCAGCGCATCGAGGATGTCGCCAAACGCGAAAAGGGGCTGGTCCCGCAGCAGCAGGTGGACGAGTTCCGCTCGCGCGATCTGGGCAGCGAAGCTCAGTTGGCGGCTGCGAAATCGGCGCTGATCGCCGCGCAGGAACGTGCCCGCGTCGCCCGCGCCGAGGTGGCCCGCCTGCAGACCATGTATAAGTACACCACCATCACGGCGCCTTTCGAGGGCGTGGTGACAAAGCGCTTCGCCAACGCCGGCTCCATGATCCAGGCCGGCACGGCGTCGCAAAGCCAGGCGATGCCGGTGGTGCGGATCTCTCAGAACAACCTGCTGCGCCTCAGCCTGCCCGTGCCGGAATCGGCCGCGACCCGCGTGCGAATCGGCCAGCACGTCGACGTGCGGGTGACATCGCTCAATCGGACTTTCGATGGGCGCGTGGCCCGTTTCGCCGGTAAGCTCCAGCAATCGACCCGCACCATGGACACCGAGGTCGACGTGCCCAATCCGGCGCTCACCCTGCTGCCGGGAATGTATGCCGAGGTCGACCTCCGTATCGACGAGCGCCACAACGCGCTGTGCATGCCGCTGGACGGCGTGGAGCGGTCCGGAGGCAACGCAGTCGCTTATGCGGTCGAGCAGTCCGGCTTGATTCGCAAGGTGCCGGTCGTCCTCGGCCTGGAGACCCCGCAGAGCGTGGAGGTGCGCTCCGGCTTGCAGGAGGGCGATCTGGTGATTGTCGGCCGCCATGCCGGACTGAAGAATGGAGATCGCGTGCAAACCAAACTCATCGAGACTGCCGCAGCGGACTCCAAACCCAAGGAAAAGTAATCATGTCCCGATTTGCCATCACGACCCCTTATTTCATCGTCGTGGTCTGTCTCGTCGTCGTGCTGCTGGGCATTGTCAGCATTGTCCGGATGCCGGTCGATCTGTTCCCCTCCATGAACATTCCCGTGGTTGCCGTGGCCACCTTCTACCCCGGCATGCCGCCGGAGCAGATCGAAGGCAACATCACGTTCCACCTGGAGCGCTTCTTCACGCTGGCCAGCGGTATCGACCACATGGAATCGCGTTCGATGTCGGGCGTCAGCCTGATCAAGGTATTTTTTCAGCCCGGCACGAATCCCGATTCCGCCGTCACCACCGTCGCCAGCCTGGCCATGGCCGAGATCAGTCACCTGCCGCCAGGCACGCTGCCACCCTTCGTGCTGAAGTTCGACGCTTCCAGCATGCCCGTGTGCCTGGTCACCGTGAAGGGCGAAGGCATGAGCGAGACGCAGTTGAAGGATGTGGCGCAGAACGTCGTACGCAACCAGCTTGCGAGCGTGAAGGGCGCGGCCATTACGCAGCCCTTCGGCGGCCGCTGGCGCCAGATGATGCTCTACGTCGATCCGTTCAAGCTCGAATCCTACCAACTGAGCCTGATGGATGTGGTGCGGGCCATGAACGATTCCAACATCGTGTTGCCCGCCGGCGACGTGCAAATCGGCCGCCAGGACTACCAGATCTACGCCAACGGCCAGGTCACCAACGTCAACGACATCAACCGGCTGCCCATTAAGCTGGTGCACGATTCGCCCGTACGCGTATCGGATATCGGCGTGGCCAAGGACGCCTATTCGCTGCAGTACAACGCCGTCCGCGTGGACGGCCAGCGCTCGGTCTATCTGCCGGTGCTCAAGCAGGGCGGCGATTCCAACACGATCCAGGTGGTCGATGGAGTCCGCGAGAAATTGAAGAAGCTCTTCGACGTGCCTTCCACGCTGGTGCCTAAGGTGGTGTTCGATCAGTCGCAGTTCGTCAAAACCTCGATCGCTACGCTGCTGCACGAGGGCGGTATCGGCCTGTTCCTCACCTGCCTGATGATTCTGATCTTTCTGGGCAGTCTGCGCGCTACGGTGGCCGTGTTCTTCTCGATTCCCATCTCGGCACTCGGCACGATGGTGGCGCTGCAGATCGGCGGCAGTTCCATCAACAGCATGGTGCTCGGGGGCCTGGCGCTGGCGTTTTCCCGGCTCATCGACAATTCGGTGGTGGTGCTGGAGAACATCCACCGGCACCTGGAATTCGGAGAGCCGCCGTTGGTGGCCGCGGAAAAGGGTGGACGCGAGGTCGCGCTGCCCGTGCTGGCCGCGACCCTCACCACGATCGTGGTCTTCTTCCCGGTCACGCTGCTCTTTGGCGTGAGCAAGTTTCTCTTCACCGCGCTCGCGTTGGCCGTGGTGCTGTCGCTCGCCGCTTCCTACGTGGTGGCCATGACGGTGGTGCCGCTGTTCTGTGCCAAATTCATCCGTCACGCGGGTCATGAAGCGCTGGGCGATCGGCCCGAGCACGAAGAGGTGGCTCCCCGGCGCGGCGTGGCTGCGCGCTTCAACGCCTGGTTCTCCGGCGGCTTCAAACATCTGCAGGAGGGTTACACGCGGCTGGTGGGGGTGGTGCTGGCGAGGCCCGCCATAACGCTGCTCGCCTTCGCCTTGGTATTCGCGGTCAGCCTTTCGTTCTTTCCGAAACTCGGCATCTCCTTTTTTCCCCGCACTGATGCCGGCCAGTTCGTGATCAGCGTGAAGGCGCCGTCCGGCACGCGCCTGGCGGATACCGAGACGGAAATCGCAAAGCTGGAAGCGCTGGTGCGCCGGATCGTGACCCCGGAGGATATGGGGATGATCGTCTCCAACATCGGCGTCGACCCCGGATTCTCCGCCATCTACACCACCAATTCCGCTATGCACACTGCGTTCGTGCAGGTGAACCTCAAGGAAGGCCACCGTATCGGCAGCTTCGAGTACATCGATCGCGTCAAACGCGCAGCGGAGCACGAACTGCCCGAGTTGGCCACCTTCTTCTCCACCGGCAGCCTGGTCGACGCCGTGCTCAACATGGGGATGCAGGCGCCCATCGACGTGCAGGTTGGCGGCTCGAACCTGAAGGCCGGCTACGATACCGCCCTCGAATTGCAGCGCCAGATCCGCGGCATCCGCGATGTGGGCGACGTCTTCATTCCGCAGGACCTCGATTACCCCGCGCTCAAGCTCGACGTCGACCGCACGCGCGCGGGTGAACTCGGCCTCAGCGAAAAGGAAGTGGTGACGAACATCATCACCGCTCTCACTTCCAACCAGATGGTGGCGCCCAACGTCTGGATCGATCCGAAGAACAGCAACAACTACTACCTCAACGTGCAATATCCCGAGCAGCAGATCCGCAGCATGCTCGATCTGCGCTCGATTCCCCTGCGCGGCGCCGGACTCACACAGCCCACGCGCCTGGATATGGTGAGCCACATCTCGCGCTTCGAGGCGCCCACGGAGGTGGATCATTACCAGATTCGCCGCACGCTCGATGTCTTCGTGCGGCCGCGCGGAGAGGATCTGGCGCGCGTGGCCGACGCTATCTCGGACATCAGCTCGAAGATGAAGCTGCCCGCCGGCATCGACATCAACATGCGCGGGATGGTGGAAGGCATGCGCACCTCCCTGCGCAGCTTCGCGATCGGCCTGACGCTCTCGGTCATGCTGCTGTACCTCATCCTGGTGGCGCAGTTCCGTTCATTTACGGATCCGTTTCTGATTCTGCTGGCGTTTCCTCCCGGCCTGATCGGCGTCATCTTCACGCTGTACCTGACCGGCACCACTCTGAACGTGATGTCGCTGATGGGAGTTGTCATGCTGGCCGGCATCACCATGTCCGACAGCATCCTGATTGTGGAGTTTGCACATCGCATGCTGGAAGAGGGCAACCCGGTGAAAGAGGCGGTGGTGATCGCCTGCCGCGTCCGCTTGCGTCCTATTCTGATGACCACGCTTGCCACCATCATCGGCCTGCTGCCCATGGCCCTGAAGCTGGGCGAAGGCAGCGAATCGTATGCTCCGCTCGCGCGCGCGCTGGTGGGCGGCCTGACGGTCTCGGGCATGTGCACGGTCTTCATCGTGCCGGCCGGCTTCTATCTGGCCTATCGCAGGCGGGCCCCCCGCGCCGACGATCCCGCGCCCGTGGCCGCGGTCTAACCGGCGTATAGCGGCATCGTCGACCAAGCGGCGGCCGGGCCTGCCAAGCAGGGATGCGATATCCGGATCGAGCCCAGCTGTGCGCCTGGATGGATACGCTGCCGGAGGAAGATCTGACTCTGGCGGGGAGCTTTTTTAACCTGCTGGCTCAGCGAGGTTAAGGGGCCGGGGCGCTTAGACGACTCGACGGGGCCCGCGTCGGCGCCGTCCCGCTGGAGCCTCAATGCGGTCAAAGGCAGCAGGGCCGTAGCTGGTCCTGATAGCTGATAAGATTTCCAGTATGAAAGTGGTGCGAGTATTTGTTCCCCTGGCCGGCGTCTTGACTGTTGCTACCTTGATCAGTTGCAGCTCCTCGGCCGGGGGGAACAGCGTGATACCGCAGTATGCCATGGGGGAACGGGCCCAGGCGGGTCCGGTTATTTACACGATTTTCGAGGACAGGTGGATGCCCCAGTTGGGAGCCGCCGCGTCTCCGCGCATACCAGCCAATCGGTTTCTGGTGCTCCGGGTGAGCATGGTTAACAGCGGCGGCAACGACGCCATGGCTCCGCCGTTTACCCTGATCGATGACAACGGCCAGCGTTATCCCGAACTGAGCGATGGCGATGGCGTGCCGCAGTGGGCCGGCTATATCCGTAAGATCAAGCCCGCCGATACACTGACCGGCAACGTCGTCTTCGACGTCGCTCCCCGCCACTACAAGGTCGAGTTGACCGACGAGACGGAGGAGAAGAAAGCGATGGTGGATATTCCACTGTCGTTCAGTCAGGACCAGGTGCCGGTGCCCACTCCCGCTACGCCGAATGGTCCGGATCCCTTACAGCAGCCGGGAGCAATTTCGCCGAAGTAGCATTGAAGTAGCATTTATGACGCGGAGAATTGCTTCTGCGATCGTCTGGATGGCGGCTGCCGGCGCCGGCGCACGCGCGGCTGAGCCGCTGGCGATCGTAAACGCTACCATCCGTCAGATGGAGGATGGCGCCCCCTTACCGCCAGGCTTTACCTACGCTCCGGGCGAACTCCTGTTCTTCACTTGCCAGGTGACCGGATATCAGGCGGCGGATGACAAGGTGCATCTCTCGTACGAAATCAACGCGGTCGATCCGAAAGGCGTGCGCTTCATCGAGCCTATCAAGGGCACCATCGACGCCGCGCTCGCGCCGCAGGACAAGGAGTGGAAGCCGAAGATCCATCCGGAGATTCCTCTGCCGCCCCTGGCTGGCTCCGGAACCTACAAAATACTCGTGCGGGTGACGGACGATATCGGCAAAACGGAGGCCTCTAAGGAAGTGCCGTTTTCCGTACGCGGGCGGGACGTCGCGCCGAGCGATACCCTTGTGGTCCGCAACTTCCGCTTCTATCGCAGCGAGGAGGATCCGACGCCGCTGGCCAACCCGGTATATCGCCGCGGCGACGCCGTCTGGGCGAAGTTCGACATTACCGGTTACAAATTCGGTGAGGGAAACATGGTCGATGTCGCCTACGGCATCGCTGTGCTGAACTCCGAAGAGAAGGTGCTTTTCACTCAGGAGCAGGCCGCGGTGGAACAGGGCGGCTCGTTCTATCCCAAGCGCTACGTACCGGGACAGTTGAGTCTCACAACCCAATCCAACATGCGGCCGGGCGATTACTTTATCGTCGTCAAGGTCGAGGATCGCGTCGGGAATCAGAAGTACGAAGCCAAGGAAAAGTTCTCGGTCGAGTAGTCGGCGCACTTTTATATAATGGCCAACACAGCTTCGCTTCTCCCATGGAGGGTACCAGTATGCGTTTGGCTATCTCTGCCGCACTCGCGATTCTCGCCGCGATTCCCGTCGTTGCGCCGGCACAGAACCTGATCTACGGATCTTTGTCGGGTACTCTTACCGATTCCGCCGGCGCCGTAATTCCGGCCGCTTCCGTCACTCTGATCAACGAGGCCACCGAAGAGCGGCGCAGTATGAAAACCGACACGAGCGGCTTTTATCAGTTCCTCAATTTGCAACCCGCCAACTACCGCCTGGAGGCGGAAGCCACAGGATTCAAGCGCTTCGTGCGCACGGCGATCACGCTGGGCGTGAACCAGACCGCGCAGATCGATATCCGCATGGAGGTGGGCACCGTCAACGAGAGCGTCGAGGTCACCGCCGGGTCGCCTCTCCTCGAACCTCAGACCTCCTCGCTGGGGCAGGTGGTGGACGAGCGCAAGGTGCGCGACCTTCCGCTCAACGGCCGGAACCCGCTGGCGCTGGTAGCGCTGACTCCGGCCGTGATACCGCAATCGGGCTCGCAGAACTCGCCCGCTGGACAGAATCCGCTCTCGCCCGGCAATTTTCAGATCGGCGGCGGAACGGCGAACCAGAGCCAGGCCTATCTGGACGGCGCGCCCCTCAACCTCACCTACGTTAACCTGATCGCACTGGTGCCGACGCAAGACTCGGTGGCGGAATTCAAGGTCCAGACCAACAACCTCTCGGCGGAATTCGGCCGCACGGCGGGGGGCGTGATCAATATGGCCACGCGCGCGGGTGGCAATAAGTTTCACGGCACCGCTTACGAATTTCTGCGCAATCGCGAGCTCAACAGCAACACGTTCTTCAACAATCGCGGCGGCGTGGGACGGCCACCCTTCGTGCAGAACCAGTATGGCGTCGAGGCCAACGGCCGGATCATCAAAGACAAGCTGTTCTTCATGGGCAACTGGGAAGGCTACCGGCAGCGCGTCGGCAAGCCGCTCGTTCTCAGCGTTCCGACAGTGGCGATGCGGTCAGGCGATTTCTCCAACCTGCGCGGCGCCAATGGAGCGCTCATCCCGATCTACGATCCGGCCACGGCCTGCGGCAGCCTCGGCAATCCCGCTTGCGCCAAGGACGCCGGCGGCAACGATATCGTGCTGCGCCAGCCCTTCCCCGGCAACACGATTCCCACCAGCCGCCTCAATCCCGCTTCGGTCGCGTATCAGAAGTCGTGGGGATTGCCGAATACCACGGGCGCGCCGTTCACCAATCTGAACAACTTCATCGCCAACCCCAGCGCCGGCGCCAACGCCGACTGGGTGACGTTCCGCGGGGATTACAACGTCAGCCAGAAGCAGCACATGTTCGGCCGCTATTCGCTATGGAAGTCGCTGACGCTCGAGATCGATCCGTTCGGCACCCATGCCTATCCGGGGGAGTTGGTGCAGGGATCGCCCGAGGACTTCAAGACCCAGCAGGGCATCTTCTCGGACACCTACCTGTTCAACCCCAACACCATTCTCGACGTCCGCGTTTCCCTGCTGCGCCAGTTCTACAATCGCGCGTCCACCAGCTTCGGTTACGACCTGACGCAGCTCGGCTGGCCGGCATATATGAACAATCAGGTCTCCGCGCGCTTCCTGCCGGCAGTGATGGTGCAAGGACTGTCCAGCTTCATTGCCAACACCGGCAGCCTGATTCTAGGCCGCACCGAGGATCGCAACCTGGCGGGTAGCGTGACGCACATCATGGGTACCCACACACTGAAGATGGGCGGCGAGTTGCGGATCGGTCCATTCAATTATCTGCAGCTTGCCGGCGGCAGCGGAACCTTCACCTTCGACAACCGCTTCACGGCGAATAATCCCTTCAGTCCCGCCGGAGGATACGGATACGCTTCCTACCTGTTGGGCACGGGCGCCAGCGGATCGATCACCACCTCGCAACCGATCTCCGGCCAGCAGATCTATCGCGCTCTCTATTTCGAGGACGACTGGCGCGCGGCCCGCAAACTGACCGTCAACCTGGGTGTGCGCTGGGATCTGGCCGGCCCGTGGTCGGAGCGTTATAACCGGCTGAGCGTATTTCTGCCCAACGAGGCCAGCCCGCTGGCGCAACAGACGAACCTGCCGCTCAAGGGCAAATTCGCGCTGGTCGACTCGCCCGATTATTCGCCGCGCACCAGCGTCCCCACGAATAACAGGATGTTCGCGCCGCGCGTAGGTCTGGCCTATCAGCTCACGCCCAAGACCGTGCTGCGCACCGGCTACGGCATCTTCTACATTCCCACCGCGCTGATCTCGGGCGCGGATCCGCACTCCGACATTGTCAATTCCCAGTCCAACACCTGGGTGCCGACCATCGACAACATCACCCCGTTCACGCTCTTCAATAACCCGTTCCCGAATGGACTGCAGCAGCCGGCCGGGCGCGACCCGAACTTCGAGCAGCGCTACTGGGGGTCGTCGGCGGCCACGTTCTTCCCGGGCAGCAGCTACGGTTACATGCAGCAGTGGAATTTCAACGTGCAGCGCGAACTGCCCTTTGGGATCTTCGTGGATGCGGCCTATGCGGGGGCCAAGGGCACGCACTTGCCGATCACGGGTTACCAGGTGGATCAGTTGCCGGATCAATACCTGGCGCTTGGGCAGCAACTCTCCAGGCAGGTACCCAACCCGTTCTTCGGCATCGCCAACCAGGGAATTCTGCAAACGGCCACGGTGGCGCAAGGCCAGTTGTTGCGGCCGTACCCGCAGTTCAACGGCCTGACGCTGGCGAGCGACATGGTCGGCACGTCCTCTTATCAATCGTTTCAGTTGAAGCTGCAACGGCGTTTTTCGCACGGAGCGAGCCTGCTGGTGGCTTATACGAATGCCAAGCTGATTACGGCCGCTGCCGACTCCACCACCGGAGCGCTCGAGACCGATGGCGGCACGGCGACTTATCAGGATTACAACAACTTTGCCGCCGAACGCAGCCTCTCGTCGTTCGACGTCTCGCAACGGCTGGTCTCCAGCTTCGCCATCGACATGCCGTTCGGCAAAGGCCAACCCTGGCTCGGCGGACTGCGCGGCCCGGCGTCGAAGCTGATCTCGGGGTGGGCGATGGAAGGCATCGCCACCTTCCAGAGCGGGCAGCCGATTCATGTGACGGCGACGCCGAACTCGACAGGATCGCTGGGCGGCGGCGTCCGTCCGAACTCCACGGGCGTGAGCGCGAAGCTCGACGGCTCCGCGCAGAGCCGCCTTAACGGTTGGTTCAACACCTCGGTGTTCAAGCAGCCCGCGCCGTTCACGTTCGGCAATGTGTCGCGCACGCTGCCCGATGTGCGCTCGGCCGGGATCAACAACTGGGATCTCGCGTTCGTTAAAACGACTGCCATCACGGAGCGCATCGGGCTGCAGTTCCGCGCCGAGTTCTTCAATCTTTTCAACCGCGTCGAGTTCGGCTTCCCCGGACAGGTGCTCGGCAACGCGTCGTTCGGCGTAGTTAACAGCCAGGTCAATCAGCCGCGCCTCCTGCAGCTATCGATGAGATTGCAATGGTAACCAGGCGCAGCTTTCTGCAGACGAGCGCGGCCGCGCTGGCGCAAAACCGCGAGTCCGCGCGTCCGAACTTGCTCCTGATCATCAGCGACCAGCTCAACGCAGCGGTCACCAGCGCGTACGGCGGACCTCTGCCCACGCCCAACCTGGAGCGGCTGGCGCGGCGCGGCGTGCTGTTTCGGAACGCCACGTGTCCGACGCCATTCTGCTCGCCCTCCCGCGCATCGCTGGTAACGGGACTCTATCCGCACAAGCACGGCATCGTGTATAACTGCATGCGCGTCGACTATCCTGCGGTCGGCAGCAAGACCGCCGACGAAGGAATCACGCAATCGGACGTCACCACGGACAAGATCCTGCACGCCGCCGGATATGAGACGCATCAGTACGGCAAATGGCACCTCTCGGGCGATAGCCTGCCGTATTATCCGGACCAATATGGCGAGTGCCGCGAGTACGCGGGCGAGATGGCGACCGTGTTCGAACAGGTGCGCCGGCGGCCGCGCGAGCAGTGGATGGACTGGTATGGATGGGCTCTGCCGGTTAGCGTAGATGCCGCGTATCGACAGACGTGGTCGGCAGATGACCGCATCGAGGGCAATCCCCGGCTGCGCGACTTCATCACCAAGATGGGTAAGCTGGAGTTCGCGCGCACGGACACGTTCGACGTGCGGGTGGCGGATCGCACGGTGAAACGGCTGCAGTCGCTCGACAGCCGGCCCTTCTCCATCACCTGTTCGCTGATGTGGCCCCACGATCCGAACGTTGTGCCGGCCGAGTATTACGCCCGCACCGATCCGGCGAAGATCGAACTGCCGGCGAACGGCGGCGTGCGCGAAGCCCGGTTCGAGAATGATGTCTCAAGGCAGATGGTGGCGCGGCACACCGAGGCGCGGCTGCGCGAGTTTCTGCGCATCTACTATGGCACGGTGCACGTGATCGACGAACAGGTGGGCCGCGTGCTGGATGCGCTGGAGCAATCCGGCCGCGCGGACAACACCATCGTGATCTTCACCGCGGATCACGGCGACATGGCGGGCGGACACGGCATGGCGTGGAAGAGTACGCAGGCGTTTTATGACGAGATCGCGCGCATCCCGATGATCATCAGCTGGCCCGGCCGGATCGCGCCGGGCAACACCGATGCGGCTGCGAGCTTGGTGGATCTGGCGCCTACGATCCTGGAGCTGACCGGGCACAGCGTGCCGTCCTCGATGCAGGGCGCGAGCCTGGCATCGACGCTGCGCGGCAAGAGCAGCGCTTCCAGGTTCGTCTACGGGTTCAGCGAGCGGGTCCACGCTAACGCGCAACGCACCCGTGCCGTCGCGCGGGACACAAAGGCGGAGCGCATGATTCGCGGCGGCGGCTGGAAGTACGTCCGCTACTCCGACGGCTCGGAGTTCCTGTACGATCTCGACAAGGATCCCGGCGAGACGCGCAACCTGGCCGAAGAGCGCTCGCAGCAGGCGCGCAAGAGAGAGTTGGAAGGGCAGATGCGGGCCTGGCTCGACCGGACCTGAGGCAGAGTGGTCTTGCTGAGGCAAAACCGGTGGCAGAAGACTTGAAAAAATCGGAGGAGCGACCGGGGCTGCCCGAAGTCTTCACAGTCCATTGTGCTCGCTACCGAGCGATGCCGTCCGGATTGGTGTTTCGGGGCAATACGGGGACAGACGGAATATTTCCGCGCAAATGCGGCGCGGAAATATCTCGTCAGTCCCCGCATTGCAGCGCGTGCTGACTCCGAAACGCGGCCACCAGGATTAGCCGTTCCGCGCGACTCGACCAGCAGCCGATCCAAATTTTTTCACACCTTCCAGTCCCCGCGTTGCAGCGCGTGCTGACTCCGGAACGCAGCCACCAGGGTTAGCCGTTCCGCGCGACTCGACCAGCAGCCGATCCAAATTTTTTCACACCTTCCAGTCCCCGCGTTGCAGCGCGTGCTGACTCCGAAACGCTGCCCGGATTGACCGTTCCGCGCAGCCGATCCATTTTTCACACGTTCCAGGCGAACGCTTTCGCAACGTCGCGAAATTAGACCCTCACCCTTTCTTGCGGCCCGTAGTATACGATTTCCCTGGCATACAATATGGGCATGGAACTGAAGGGCAAGCGCATCGCTATTCTTGTGGATAATCTGTATCAGGAGATGGAAGTCTGGTATCCGTACTTCCGCCTGCAGGAGGCCGGGGCCGAAATCGTAACGGTTGGCGCCAAGGCGAATGAGACCTACACCAGCAAACACGGCTATCCGGTGAGGTGCGATCAGTCGTACGACGCCGTGCGAGCCGCGGATTTCGACGGCGTGGTGGTGCCGGGCGGATACGCGCCCGATCATATCCGGCGGCATCAAAAAGCGAATCAGTTCGTTCGCGATATGGACCGGGCCGGCAAGCTGGTGGCGTCCATCTGCCATGGTCCGTGGGTGCTGTGTTCGGCGGGGATTCTGAAGGGCCGGCGTGCTACGTGCTTCTTCGCCATCAAGGACGACGTCGTGCACGCCGGTGCGAAGTGGGAAGATTCCGAGGTTGTGGTGGACGGCAACCTGGTGACGTCGCGCAAGCCGGAAGACCTGCCCGCGTTCTGCCGCGAGTCGATTAAGGTGCTGGCCGGCGTGCCGGTGATGGCCAAGTAAATCGCCGACTACCCCGCGAGTTCTTCGATGGCGTCCGCGCCGCAGATCTTCTCGATATTGGCGCGGAATTCCTTGTCGGGCCGCACCTTCGACGGGACGTCGAGGATCACCGAGAATTCCCGCGGCTGCTCCAGGCGGAGGCGTACCTGCGTCGGCCCCTGCTTGCGCGCGAAGAGCTCCTGCAGCGCCTGCGCTTTATCCGCCACGCCGTTTCGGCCGAGCCACACGCGGATCGAGATCAGTGATGGCATCCGCACCGCGGCCTTGTCCAGCGGCACGATATCCTGCACACTCAGCTTCGGCGGGCCACCCTCTTCCGGCAGCACGAGGCCGCGCACCAGCACCGCCTGATCCTCGATGATCTCCGCCGCCAGGCGCTCATAATGCGTGGTGAACACCATGGACTCTACGGCGCCGTTGCGATCTTCAAGCTGCATCGCCGCCCACGGCTTCTGCTCCTTATTGCGCTTCTTGGTGATGCCGGTGAGCACGCCGCAGATGGCCACCTCGGTGTTCTTCGCCAGGCCTTCCAGACTACCGGTATTGTGCGTGGCGAGTTCCGAGATCTTGTCCTGATACGAATCGAGCGGATGGCCGGTGACGTAGTAGCCGAGCATCTCCTTTTCGCCGGAGACCGACTGGCGCACGGTCCACTCCTCCACGGTTGGCAGCGGCGGATCGGGATGATCTTCGATATCATCACCGCCGAAAAGACCGCCCTGGCCCGACGCGCGGTCGCGCCAGACGCGCTGGCCCGCTTCCATCGCACCCTCGACGGCGGCGAACAACTGGGCGCGCGTGCCTTCGAGCGTATCCATCGCGCCCGCCCGGATCAGACTTTCGATCATGCGGCGGTTGATCGAGGAAAGATCCACGGTTTCGCAGAACTGATAGATCGACTTGAAGCGGCCCACCTCCGCGCGAGCCTTGCTGATCGCCTCCACCGCCGAGGGCCCGAGATTCTTCACCGCGCCCAGGCCGAAGCGGATGCCGTCATCGCCCGGAGTGAAGCTCCAGTCGCTCGCGTTCACATCGGGCTGAAGCACCGTGATCCCCATCTCGCGGCATTCGTTGATGTACTTCACGACTTTGGCGGTGTTGCCGGTTTCGGCGCTGAGCAGTGCCGCCATGAAATCCACCGGATAGTGCGCCTTCAGGTACGCCGTGACGTAGGCCAGGTACGCGTAGGCTGCCGAGTGCGACTTGTTGAAGCCATAGCCGGCGAACTGCTCCATCAAATCGAAAATCTTCTCGATCTTCTTCTGCGGAAAGCCGCGCTCCAGCGCGCCTTTGATAAAGCGTTCGCGCTGCTTTTCCATCTCCTCCAGTTTCTTCTTGCCCATGGCGCGGCGGAGGATGTCGGCATCGCCCAGCGAGTAGCCGGCCAGGCGATTCGAGATCTGCATCACCTGCTCCTGGTAGACGATGACGCCGTAGGTCTCCTGCAGCAGTTCCTTGAGCTCGGGCAGGTCGTACACGACGGCCTTCTTGCCGTGCTTCCGGTCGATGAAGTCGTCGACCATGCCGCCCTGAATAGGGCCGGGACGGTACAGAGCGTTGAGCGCGGTGAGGTCCTCGATGCGGCTCGGCTGATAGCGGCGGAGGATATCGCGCATCCCCGGCGATTCGAACTGGAAGATGCCGCTGGTGAGCGCCTTGGTGAATACCTCGTAGGTCTTGGAATCGTCGAGCGGGAGGTCCTCGGGGACGAGATCGACACCGTGCCGCTTCTTAATCATTTTGAGAGCGTCGTCGATCAGGGTGAGGGTGGTGAGCCCGAGGAAGTCCATCTTCAGGAGCCCGAGTTTCTCGAGCCCGGACATGTCATACTGCGTGACAATTTCCTCGCGGTTGGTGCGGTACAGCGGGACGAGTTGCTTCAGCGGTTGTGGCGAGATGACAACGCCCGCAGCGTGGACGGAGCAGTTGCGGGCCAGGCCTTCCAGGCGCAGTGCGACCTGGAGCACGTCGGCCA
>Ga0070741_10007164_pt1 | contig 23331 bp, 21 predicted proteins | sample Coa_R1_4_FD_66440 | JGI IMG/M metagenome (GOLD analysis project Ga0070741, IMG submission 66440) | Surface soil microbial communities from Centralia Pennsylvania, which are recovering from an underground coalmine fire - Coalmine... | ecosystem: Environmental > Terrestrial > Soil > Unclassified ... | reverse complement strand
AAACATGAAATCCTTCGGTCTGCTGTTGTCGCTTATCCTGCTGTCGTTCTGCACCGTGGCTGTGGCGCAGTCCGCACACGAACACACCGCTGTAAACAATCTCTCGCCCAAAACCGATGCGCAGAAGTCTTTCGAAACCCTGAAAGGCCTGGCTGGCACTTGGTCCGCTAAGCTGACCCTTGACCCGCCGCTCCCCAATGTTGATGACAAACTCCCCTCCGAGGTCAAGTTGCGCGTCACTTCTCGGGGAAACGCGCTGGTGCATGAAATGTACGCGCTGGGCGTACCGGACGACCCGACTCGTTACGATCATCCCCTGACTATGTTGTACCTGGACTCAGATCGCCTGACCTTGGTTCATTACTGTGATGCCGGCAACCGTCCTCGCATGGTGGCCAGGACCTCGCCCGACGGCAAGACCGTGGAATTCGATCTTGTCGATGTTTCCGGCGGCAATCAACGCGGACACATGCACCACGCGGTGTTTACTATCATTGACGCCAACCACCACACCGAGGACTGGACGTACATGATGCCGGGGGACAAGCCTATGCACGCGCACTTCGACCTGCAACGCACCAATGGCGCGAGTACTGTTGCTAGCAAATAAGAATTGGAAAACCTGATGGACCGTGAGTGGAACGACAATCAGCCGATCTACCGCCAGCTCCGCGATCGCGTCGTGGCGATGATCCTCGACGGCGTGCTCAAAGAGGGCGATCCGCTGCCCTCGGTACGCAATGTCGCGGCCGAGTACCGGGTCAATCCGCTCACGGTCCTCAAGGGTTACCAGGAATTGGTGGACGAGGAATTGGTCGAGAAGAGGCGGGGGCTGGGTATGTTCGTGAAGGACGGCGCGCGCAAGCTGCTGTTGCGCGGAGAGCGCGAAAAATTTCTCAGCGACGAATGGCCGCGGATTCAGGCCACCATTCAGCGGCTCGGCCTGAGTGCCGATGAGCTTCTCAATGGCGCAGGCCGCCGCCCGAAATCAAAGAATAAAGAGGAGGAGCGCTGAGCCATGGCATGCATTGAAGCACGCGGGCTGCGCAAAACTTTCGGTACAACCGTTGCCCTGGACGGCATCGATTTGCGCGTCGAAGGAGGCCGTATCCTCGGCTTGGTCGGTCCCAACGGCGCCGGAAAAACCACCGCGTTGAACGCGATTCTCGGCCTCATCCCCTACCAGGGAGAGCTGAACGTCGTGGGACGCAATCCCTGGACGCAGCGCGATCAGCTCATGCGCGACGTCTGCTTCATTGCCGACGTGGCTGTCCTGCCGCGCTGGATGCGCGTTTCGCAGGCGCTCGATTACGTCGCCGGCGTCCACCCGCGCTTCGATCGTGCCAAAGCGGAAGGTTTTCTGGCTAAAACCACCATCGCTCGCAACAGCAAGGTGAGGGAATTGTCGAAGGGCATGGTGACGCAGCTGCACCTGGCGCTGATCATGTCGATTGACGCGAAGTTGCTCGTGCTTGATGAGCCCACGCTCGGTCTCGACATCCTCTACCGCAAGCAGTTCTACGATTCGCTCCTGAATGACTACTTCGATCGCAGCCGCACCATCGTCGTCACCACGCATCAGGTGGAAGAAGTCGAGAAGGTTCTCACCGACGTGATGTTCATCGATCGGGGGAGAATCGTTTTCGAATGTGCTATGGATGATTTCGAGTCGCGGTTTTTGGAGGTCACGGTGAATCCGGAAAACCTGGCGGCTGCCCGCGCCTTGAAGCCCATGCATGAGCGCCAGGCGCTGGGCCGTTACGTCCTGCTGTTCGACCGCGCCGATCACAAACAACTCGCAGCCCTGGGCGACGTGCGTACCTCCAGCATCGCCGACCTTTTCGTCGCGGTCATCACCAATCAGCCGGCCGTTTCACAAGGAGCGGCGCGATGAACACCGGATCGAACGCCATCCCCGAAGCGGCCGTGCAATCGCAGGTGATCGCGCCTGCCGCAGCCATCCCCGCGAGCCGCCTCTTCTATTGGTCGGTGCGGCGTGAATTGTGGGAGAACCGCTCCATCTACCTCGCGCCGTTGGCCGTGGCTGTTTTCACCTTGCTGGCTTTCTCCTTCAGCGCTATCGCAGGTATCTGGGAACCGCGGCTGAGGCTGAATCCGGCGCGACCTCAGGCTCCCTACGACATGGCAGCGGGCCTGATGATGCTCACCCTGATTCTCGTGAGCGTCTTCTATTGCCTCGACGCGCTCCATGGCGAGCGCCGTGATCGCAGCATCCTTTTCTGGAAATCGCTGCCCGTTTCTGATGTCATCACCGTTCTTGCGAAGGCCAGCATTCCTCTCTTGCTTTTGCCCCTGCTCGTGTTCGCCATCACCGTCGCCATGCAATGGATGATGCTGCTCGTGAGCACCGTCGTCGTGATGGCCGCCGGACAGAGCGTCTCGACCTTATGGACAAACGTGCCGCTTGCACAAATGTCCCTGCTCCTGCTCTACCACCTTGTCACTGCCCATCTGCTTTGGCCTGCGCCCATGTATTGCTGGCTGCTGTTGGTCTCTGCCTGGGCTCGCCGCGCCCCATTCCTATGGGCCGTCTTACCCCTCATTGCCGTCGCCGCCGTCGAGAAGATTGCCTTCAACTCTTTACATTTCGCCGGATTGCTGGCCTCTCGCATCATCGGTGGCGGCGCTCCCACCAACGCTATGACGATGCCCGGCATGTTCCCCACGAATCCAATGACACACCTTACGCCGGACAAGTTCCTGAGCAGCCCCGGTCTGTGGATCGGCCTGGTCGTAGCGGCCGCATTCCTCGCCGCAGCCGTTCGTGTCCGCCGCTCGCAAGGCCCGATCTGATTTGCTGGAACGTTTTATTAATCGCTGCATGACTTGCATGAACAGAAACGAAAACGAATATGACCACAGCTGAAATCATGGATCGAATCACAGAAACGTCGCCGCGTCTCATCGCCAGGATTACCGGTGCGTTCTTTCTCTTGACCATGCTGACGGGAATCTTCGCGCAGGGCTTCGTGAGCGAGAAGCTCATCGTATTCACCGACGCCGCAACTACGGCCTCCAACATTCTCGCGCACAAGAGCTTGTTTCAATGGGGCTTCACGGTTTACATGATCGAGATGGCCGGCCAGATCGCGATGACCGCTCTCTTTTACGTTCTGCTCAAGCCGGTAAGCAGGAGCGCCTCTTTGCTCGCGGCCTTCTGGGGACTCGCCGGTTGCGTGATCAAGACTTTCAGCCGCGTCTTTTATATCGCCCCATTGTTCGTCTTGGGGGGCCCGCACTACTTAAGCGTCTTCAGTCCCGAACAGTTGCAGGCCCTGGCACTTCTTTTCTTGAAGGTCAACAACCAGGGCGCCGCCATGGCCTTGGCATTTTTCGGATTCTCTACCTTCCTGCAGGGCTGCCTCATTCTTCGCTCCACCTTCCTGCCTCGGATCTTGGGTGCGCTCTCCGCAGTTGCAGGTCTGGGCTGGTTAACTTTTCTCTCGCCGACGTTCGGATACCGCGTGTTCCCCTACGTCGCGATTTTCGGCCTCCTCGGGGCGGCAGCCATGATCGTGTGGCTCCTCGTCTTCGGCGTGAACGAGCAACGCTGGTTCGAGCAGGCCGGCCTTGTTGGGAGGTCACGATGACATTGGAAAAGAGCCCTGGCCGAATGGTCGGTATTCTCTTGCTCCTGCATTTCACCGCAGGACTCATCGTGCCCTTCGTGATGCTCGACCGGGTAAGAGGCGCCGCGGGCTTTCTGGAAAATGCAGCCACGAATTCCGCTCAGCTACGGGCGGCTGTTCTTCTCCTGTTCGTGGGCAGCGCATTCTGTATGGCTATCGCCATTGCCGCCTTGCCCGTGTTTCGTCGATATAGTTCTGCGATGGCGTTTTGGTTGCTGGCGCTGGGGGTGGCCGGTTTTTCACTCCAGGCGGTCGACAACGCTCACCTGCTGTCCATCCTGTCTTTGAGCCAGGAGTACGCCAACGCCGGCGCGGCGAAAGCGGATCTCTTTCAAGGGCTCGCCATTGTGGCCCTGTCCGCGCGGAAGTGGGCCCACTATTCATCCCTGCTCCTGGTGGGGAGCTGGATTTTTCTCCTTTTCACTTTGCTCTACCGCTTTCGGCTGGTTCCTCGTTTGCTCGCGGCATTGGGAATCATCTCCAGCATGCTTCAAATCACAGGAGTCCCACTGCGCGGGCTCTTGGGATATCCTCCGGAACCCCGCCTGGCCATGCCTTTGGCGCCGGTTTACGTGACCCTGGCGGTGTGGCTGATCGTCAAAGGATTCGATGAACAGCACCGCCCGACTCAGGTTCAAGACATCGGTGTTGAAGTGGCCCGGGCGTGATGTAAATCGGCTTGAACTTTCTAGAACGATCGCCGTTTCCGGAGAAGTCCTTACATAAGGAGGGACCATGAACTCGAACCGCAACCCCGGGAGAGTCGCCGGTTTCCTTTACCTGCTCCTCCTCGCAGCCCCCCTCCGCCTGCTCTACATTCCCACCAAACTGTTCGTTGCCGGCAACGCCACCGCCACAGCCAACAACATCGCCGCGCACCAGACCCTCTTCCGCATGGGCATCGCCGCCGACCTCTTCTGCGGCGTCGCGTTGATCTTCCTCGTGCTCGCCTTTTACCGTTTGTTTAAAGGCGTCGATTCATATCTTGCTGTGCTGGTGGTGATCCTGGGAGGCGTGCTGCCCGCCGCCATCGATTTCTTCAACACCTTGAACGACGCTGCTGCCCTGATTCTCGTGCGTGGCGCCGATTTCCTCTCCGTCTTCGACAAGCCGCAGCGCGACGCGCTCGCCATGCTTTTCCTTCGTCTGCATCACCAGGAAGTTGTCGCCGCCGAGGTCCTCTGGGGCCTGTGGCTTTTTCCCTTGGGCCTGCTGGTTTACAAGTCGCGCTTCCTCCCGCGCTTCATCGGAGTGTGGCTCATCATCAATTGCTTCGCCTACCTGGTGCTTAGCTTCATCGGCCTATGGTTCCCGCACTACGAAGCGACGGCTTCCAACTACGCTTTCCCCGCCGAACTCGGAGAACTGGCGCTCATGCTGTGGCTCGTGATCAAGGGTGCCCGGCCACACCCGGTCGAAGCCGCAGCGGTCGCCGCGAGTCCATAAAAAAAGGACACCAGGGTCTCTGCTTCACGCGACCCAAGGTGTCCTCTTGTGAACGTCCGGACTGCCGGCGATTACGGCTTGGCCGCCGGCTTCGCTTTCTTCGGCATCGCTGCAGGCGCACCCGCTTTCCAGAAATCCGGGTCGGCCTTCACCCATTCGTCCATCGGATAGCTCATCTTCGGTGCGAACTGGAACAGGTTGCTTTGGCTCGACTCGATGGTTGCGGCCGAGAGCTCGCGGAACCTCTTCAGTCCCTCTTCGCCCATCGCTGCCTCGAACTGTTTGTTCTGACCCATCTCCTGATCCACCTCCGCTAAAGATTTCAGCGGAGTGAACACGAGGTACGTGCCTTCCGGCTGGCCATAGATGGACTCATAGGTCACCCAGTGAGCATCCGGGATCTTCTCGTAAGCCGCCATGACCATCTTGACCAGGTCATCCCAATCCTTGTCGTGTCCTTGCCGGACGTGGAACAGCGAAATTTCAAAGTAGCGCATGTTGGCAATGCCCGCTGGCGGACGCAGGCTGTAATCGGGACGTAACACAGCCGTCCCTCCGTCCACCTCGCTCAGCAGTTCAGCATCCGCCGCACCGGCGCGATCCAAAGCCTGTGCCAGAGCGGCATTTTTCTCCGTCGCCTGATTGTCTTTTTCCCAGGCCGCGAAAGAATCGTAGCCAATCAGGAACAGGGCCCGCGGCTTGCCGGACAGAGAAGTTAGGGCCAGGTAGTGCGTCGGCCATTTCGCCCGGGTAAACGCTTGCACAAACGCGCTCTCCGATTTCTCGTGGACCATCCCCGACTTGCCCGGTTTCACGAACTCCCGAATGATGGTCAGCACTTTGGGCGGCCCTTGCGGTGTTTCCTGCGCCGCGACCATGCCAACCGCTGCACACAAAACTGATGAGACCAACACCAACAGCGCCAGTCGTTTCAACTCGATTCTTTTCATGGATGCTGTCCCTCCCGACAGTTGCAGACGAGCTGCAGATTTTCGTTCCACGCCCCCGAGACAATTCCCGATCCGAAACAGAAGACAAGTTGTGATTGTGAGGGCGTGCGGACGGTACCCGAGCACCCACTCCAAAGTCAAGGACATGAGCGACTCTCGTAATTCAGCTTGCTTTGTAGGTCCGGTGGCTGAGGCGGGTGGCCAACCCGTTGGCCCGACTCTGGCAAAGGGTGGGGAACGAGCAGGCGCCAGGCTTCGATAGGGACACATCGAGTTCCGGTAGGCACGGCGGGTGGCCCAGCCTCCCGCGCTGGAGTACAAGCTGGGGGTGCCCCATCCTTTCGCGTCCTTTGCGAAAGGGTGGGCGAGTGGGTCCACCGTTCACGCGATGAAATGATCGCTGCCCACTCTTCGTGATGCTCGAAGAGCGGAACCAAGATCGTCGCCCTTCGCACTTGCTGCTGCCACATTCACCCGTGATCAGAGTCCTTGACACCACACGCACAAAATTCCACGCTGATCGTGTCCGCCCACAGCGGATCGCGACGATCTTTTACAACTTAACTTGCGACGGTTCCAGTCATCCGGCAATGTAGGAATCGAACTTGAGCGGCCGGACAGGGGCAAGGTAGCAGCGAGGGGTTTGCGCCTGAAAGTCTAAAAGCCATACCTAAATGCTGTGTTCTCTAGATCTTGCGTGTAAGTTATTTAGAGTCATAGATCTGAATGCCCTCAGCGCGGTCCCTCCCGCCCAAACCTCTGATTCCAAAGATTTAAGCAAAAAGTATGGGGGGAGGGGGTACCCCCGCTCTAAGGTTTACTGGCCGATAAACTTTGTACCGAAACGGAACCGACCGAGACGCACCGCCTCCGCCCCGCTCCGGATGACGCTTTCGCGCTTTCCCTTTACACTGCCCCGGAAACACTCAGGAGCTTCCCATGCCGTGTGATCCCGCAGTGCTGAAGCAGGTGCCGCTGTTTGCGCGTCTGGATGATGATGAGGCCGCAGTCCTGGCCGGGCAGGTCGAGCTCAAGACGTTCGCCCCGCGCCAACGCATTTACAAGAGGGGCGACGCTTCCGGGCGCGCTTACGTGATGGTGTCCGGCAGGGTGCGCATCACCACGGTGGACGAAGATCATCAGGAAGTGGTGGTGGACGAGCCTATCGAAGGGCAGTTTTTCGGATTCGCCTCCATGCTGGAGCAGACGCCGCATCAGACCGACGCCATTGCCACCGACGAGACCGTCTGCATTGAGGTGGACCGCAACGACATCCTCGTGCTCATCGAGCGCAAGCCGCACGCGGGCATGGACATGCTGGCGGTGCTCGGCCACCAGTTCCACTCCGCGCAGCAACTGGTGCGGGTGCGCGCCAATCGCCATCCCAACGAAATCATCGAGGAGCAGGCCACGCTGGGCGAGCGCGTCGCGGATTCCGTCGCCTCCTTCGGAGGTTCCTGGGCGTTCATCACCATGTTCGGCGTCCTATTGATTGTCTATACGGCGATCAACATCACCCTGGGCAGGTCGGCCTGGGATCCCTACCCGTTCATCCTACTGAACCTGTTTCTTTCGATGTTGGCGGCGATTCAGGCGCCGGTCATCATGATGAGCCAGAACCGGCAGGACAAAAAAGACCGGCTGCGCGGCGAGCTGGATTACGACGTGAACAAGCGCGCCCACACGGAAATCCAGGGGCTGGCGCACAAGCTGAACCTGCTGAGCGAAAAGCTGGGAGATATCGAGGACCTGATTCGCACATAAGGGCTGATGGTTAAACTACTTCTCCGTGACTCCGTGTCTCCGTGTCTCCGTGGTGAAGCATCGCTAGTGCGGAAAATTATCGGCGGACGTGGCGGCGCTCGCTCTCCTCGCGGATTCTTTCGTATTGGTCCGCCAGGACTTTCAATTCCTCGTCGGACAATTTTTCGATGTTGATCATGTCATTGTGGGCGTGGTGGATGGAGCGGATGACTTCATCAAGTTTGAGGTGAAGGGCCCGCGCATCGCGGTTCTGCGTGTTCTGGATGAGAAAGACCATGAGGAATGTGACGATCGTGGTGGCGGTGTTGATCACGAGTTGCCAGGTGTCGGAGTAGTGGAAGTAGGGTCCGGACAAAATCCAGATAACGATGACGGCCAAGGCGCCAAGGAAGGCCCAGCGCGTGCCGACCAGAGTCGAGCACTGTGTTGCGAATGCCTGGAATCGCTGCGACGTGGGTGTTGGCCGCGACGTATGTCCCTGCTGCTCCATCGATACCTCCTCGAACCGTGCACCATTTACGATGCGTGGACCGCCGTCACAGGCAGCCCTGGCCGGCAGGTGCCATCCGGGTATCCGGCATCCAGCATCACATTCTCTGGAGCAAAGGAGCGCAACAGGTTTTGCCGACGCAGACCAAGCACGCGCGCGCCAAGTCGCAAACGAAATTCACGCGGCGCGGCAAATCGCCAGAGGGGCCGCTGCAGCGGGAATTCGAGCATTCCGAGGCGCTGCGGATTGTCTCGGTCATTTCCATTCTTGCGCTTGTCATCCTGGTCATCGTCGGCCTTTTCGCTCCCGGGCTGCGGTACTCGCTGGCCACGCCGCCCGCCGCTGTGGATTCGCAAGCCTTCCTCAACGAACTGGAACCGATGGTGAGTTCCAGGGTGACGCGCAACAATCAGCTCGAAGTGATCGAGAACGGCGATCACTTTTATGAAGCCGAGCTGGACGCCATGCGGCAGGCGCGTCACAGCATCGACGTCGAAGCCTACATTTTTCATAAGGGCAAGTTGACCGACCGCGTGCTCGAGGTTCTGACGGAGAGAGCGAAAGCGGGAGTGCACGTCAACGTGGTGCTCGACGCTCTGGGAAGTCTTTCCACGCGAAAGAGCTACTTCAATCCGCTGAAGCATGCCGGCGGCCACGTGGAGTGGTACCACCGTCTGCGCCTGCACAACTGGTTCATCACCAACAACCGCACGCATCGCGAGTTGACCATCGTGGATGGTTCGACCGCGTTCATCGGCGGCGCAGGCTATGCGGACTGGTGGCGCTATGCGACGGAGAAGGAACCGCGCTGGCGCGACACCATGGTGCGGGTGGAGGGCGATGCCGTGCGTGATATCCAGGGCACGTTCCTGGAGAACTGGCTGGAAGCTTCGGGACAACTGCTGGACGGGCCGGACTACTTTCCCGCGCCGACCGCCGACCCGGGGAAGGCGACGGCGCTGGTCATCGCCAGCACGCCTTCGACGGGGGGATCGACCCGCTCGCGCGTGCTGTTTCAGACTTTGATTGCGGCGGCGCGGAAATCCATCGACATCACCACGCCTTATTTTCTCCCCGACCGTAGCATGCGCGAAGAACTGGTGCAGGCGAAGAAGCGCGGGGTGGTGGTGAACATCGTGGTTCCCGGCAAACACGGCGATCACGTCCTGACCCGCAGTTCGGGGCGCAGCGCCTACGGCGATTTGCTTAAGGTGGGCGCGAATATTTATGAGTATGAACCGTCCATGATTCACGCGAAGATCACGATCGTGGATGGAATATGGAGCGTGGTCGGATCCACCAATCTCGACAACCGCTCGTTCGGGATTAACGATGAAGTTAATCTGGCTGCACTCAATCCCGACGTCGCCGCGCGGCTCACCCGCGACTTCGAAGACGACATCTCCCATTCCCGCCACGTGACCCTCGACCAGTGGCAGCACCGGTCGCTCTACGAGCGGATGCTGGAATGGCTGGGCTGGATCATCGAACGCGAGCAGTAATTCTCATATACTGCCCTTGATGTCTATTGCCCCCGCGATACCAGCGACGAAAAAAAACGCAGATCCCGCGCGTGCGTCGGGCGGCGTTCGGCGGTTTGTGCCCGCGATCGTCTTGGTGGGATTAACCGTTTGTGCCGCGTGGTTGCGCTTTCATCAACTCGGCGGACATGGACTGTGGCTGGACGAAGCGTGCAGCGTCCTCTACGCGCATCTGCCGGCGGGGAAATTCTGGCGGCTGATGTGGAAGCAGGAAGGCAACATGGTGCTCTATTACGTCCTGCTGCGAGGATGGGTGCACGTGGGCGACACGGAATTCCTTCTCCGTTTGCCTTCCGCAATGTTTGCAGTCGCCTCGATTCCACTCCTTTACCGGCTCGGGCGCGATCTCTTCAGCCGGACCACCGGACTGATCGCCGCCGCTTTGCTGACTGTGCACTGGTTCCACATCTTTTTTTCCCAGGACGCACGCTCCTACGCGCTGCTCATTTTTCTGTTGCTGCTGTCTTCCTGGCTGTTCTGGCAGCTCGCGGAATCGCCGGAGCGCAAGGTTTATCGAGTTTCGTACGCGCTGGTCAGTGCGCTCGCGATGTATGCGCACATGTTCGCGATTCTGATCGTGGCGGCGCAGTGGCTTTCACTGGGGCCTGTCCGCGTGTGTCGCATTGGCTGGCGGCGCTCCTTCATCACGCTGGCCTTATTTTTTCTGCTTGCCTTGCCCATGGAAGCTTTCGCTCTGCTGCGCAACCGAGGACAGTTGATCTGGGTGCCGCGATTGACGCTCAGAAGCTTTGTTGACGGCATGTCGGCGGTGGCGGGCTTCGACAACGGCCAGTTCCTGCTACTTGGTCTGGTACTGGGAGTGGCGGTGCTGGCCGTCGTTGCTGCGCATCGCTCTGCTTCCGAGCAAGCCAGGTTCGCGGTCCGGCTGGCAGGGCTCTGGATGATTGTGCCCATCGCCGCCATTGTCGCTTACTCGCTTCATCGGCCATTGTTCTACTCGCGCTTTCTCATAATCTGTGTGCCCGGAATGCTCCTTCTAATAGCTGAAGGTGTGGCGGTCATGAAGCGGTCTGCCAGCCGGTTGCGATGGCTTTGGGTGCCCGTGCTTGCCGTGATGCTAGGTATGTCATTGCGAGCCACTTGGCAGTACTACCGCGCCCCTATGTGGCCCGACTGGAATTCTGCCACTCACTTGATCGTGGCAAACCAACAGGCCGGGGATGGAATTTGCTTCGCGGGAAACGGAGTGGAGCCGTTCCTCTATTACCTGCAGCGACAGACGAACACACCATGGCAGTCGTTGCCGGAGGTGAAGCGGCATGCGGGATTCAAGTGCCTGAGCAACACTTCTGAAAAGCAGTTTGACGAGCAGAATGGATATCGACGAGTCTGGCTGATTACGACAGATCCCAGTCCACAGGAAAAGGTTTGGATCAAAGAAAACCTCGTGCCGCGGTATGGCGAGGCCGTGCCACGAGGAACCTTCCGCGGTCTCATCCACATCGATCTGCTGGCGAGAGCCGGAAGTAAGGTGCAGATGATCGACGGAGAGTGAGTTCTCGCGCCCTACACTACACCTATTGTTCCTCGCCGTCTCGAGCAAACCTCGATCATGTGGTCGGGTCGCACGAGCTGGACGCCGGAAAATTAGTTATCACAATCTTTTTGTGATACCAGTCACCGCTTCGCCGTACGAAGTGAAGATATAACCGCTCACAATATAGTTTGCGAAAAGATATTTGCTAGTCCTGGGAACGTTTAACCGTAAACCTCGCGACCGCATGACGCTGAGTTGCTCATTGCGGCTCTCGCGCCAGGGCAAGGGAGTTTTCCATGTCTGAAGTGCATCGCTGCCAATACATCAAAGCCGACGACAGCCAGTGCGGAGCGCCGGCGTTGCGCGACCATCATTATTGCTACTTTCATCAAAACTGGCGGGAGAGTGAACTGCGCCGCATTCGCGGTTTGGAACAGCCATCTCCATTCGCCGCGGCATTGCCGGACTGCACCGACGCGAACGCGATTCAGGGTGCGCTCACCGAGGTCATACGCCTGATGCTGATGGATGAGATCGACGACCGCCGCGCTGGGCTTCTGCTCTACGCGCTGCAGACGGCCTGCGACGACCTTGATCAATTCTGGTGCTGCGACACGCCGGAGACGGAACTCGCTTCCCACTCGCGCTAGGGAGCCGAGCTTGAAGCGGAGCTTACTGGTTAAGTATCGCCGGGCGGCCGGTCAGCCGTTCAATGCGCTTCGCGATCGGCGGATGCGTCGAGAACAAGTTGGCGAAATTAATCCCGACGAGGGGCTGAATGATGAACAGGTGCGCGGTCGAGGGCGAGGCAATCATGGGCCGCTTGCGCGCATAAGCGTCAAGCTTCTCCAGCGCGCTGGCCAAGGCATAGGGGTTGCCGGTGAAGTGCGCTCCAGTCTCGTCGGCCTGGTATTCGCGCGAGCGCGATACTGCGAGCTGGATCAGCATGGCCGCAAGAGGCGCCAGAATCAGCATCAGCAGAGCGGTAAGGCCACCACCGCCGCGGTCGCGATCGTCGCGTCCGCCGCCATATCCGAACAGCGATGCCCAGTAACGCATGCGCGCGATGTAAGTAATGGCGCCGGCAAGCGTGGCGGCAATCGAACTGATCAGGATGTCGCGATTGCGCACGTGTCCGAGTTCGTGGGCCAGCACGCCTTCGAGTTCTTCGTCGTTGAGAAGTTGCAGGATGCCCTGGGTGACGGCGACGGAGGCGTGGCTCGGATTGCGGCCGGTGGCGAACGCGTTCGGCGAGTCGGTGGGGATGACGTAGATCTTCGGCATGGGCAGGCCAACGCGCTGGGTCAGGCGTTCGACGATCTGATAGGCGCGCGGCAATTCCTCACGCGTGACTGGGCGGGCGCGGTACATGGCCAGCGCAATCTTGTCGGAAAAGAAGTAGGAGACGAAATTCATAACCCCGGCGAAGATCAGGGCGATGGTAAGACCATTGCGCCCGCCGATTGCCTGGCCGATGGCCAGCAACAGCAGGGTCATCGCGGTCAGCAAAAGCGCTGTCTTGAAAGTATTGCCCATGCTATGTAGATGCTACGCCGGTCAGGCGGATGCGGCAAACGTAAGTTGTTCACCACAGAGGACAAAGCAACCACAAAGGGCACCAAGGAACACGAAGTAGGAAGAGGAGGCTTCTCCTTCGTGGTACTTGGCGCCCTTTGTGGTTAGATCGCCAGTCGCTGTCCTGTGGTGAGGAAGCTACGCGACGCGGCGGAAGCCGCGGTCGCGGGAGCTCTCGCGCTCACCTTCGAAATCGGTCAGGCCAGTCACGGCAGCCATCGCGAGACCCTGGCCGCGGAAGAAATTCGCGTAGCCGCGATCCGAGAAGCCCATGAGGTTCGGCATGGAGGCGATCACGCCGGCAAACCCGGCGTCAATCCTGCCATGCGTGGGGAAGCTGATCTTCTTGAACACCCCCCCGGGATAGTCGGTGAGCATGGCGGTCGTGAGTTCATTGCCACCGCAAACGAACGAAGCAATCGCGGCGCGCTTACTCTTTTTCCAGAGCAGCGTTCCGGTGATGAAAAACGACGCGGCCATGCCGTAATCAATGATGGCGTGAGTTTTCGGTCCGAGTACCTTGGGAAGCCGGTTGCTAAGGGTGCGGACGCCCATTTGCATGAGAGCCATAGAATCCTCCGTTGTGGGACAGATGCGGAGGCGGCGTGGCAAGTTGACCGAGAACAAAGTCAAAAGCGTTAACGCAGAGGACGCGGGGAAGCAGAGGGATTTTGTAATTTGGTAATCGGGTACTTTTGTAAGTTAAAAAACCAGGCTCGCGTCTAACTTCTTAAATTACCCAATTGCAGAATGACTCGATCGAGTTTCCTTCGCTTACTCTGCTCCCTCTGCGTTGATCATTTGTTCTTGTTGCGGGAAAGGGCGCGCTGCAGCGTCTGGTCGAGCGCGGCCTTGGCCTTGTCGTAGTCCTGCGGCGAAATATGCCCTTGTTGCCGTTCCATCTCCAACTGGAACAGCTCTTCCTTGAGAGCTTCCAGCAGCATGGCGGAATGTGGGGGCGCTGTAGAAGCCCGTGCTCCGGCAGAAGAGCTCGAAGCGGGCGCGGAATACGTTGGAGCGCTGGCCGCACGGGGTGAACTGGGAACAGCCGGACCGGACATCGCGGTCTTCGTAGGCCGTTGTTTGGCGACGTAGACCGCACCGGCGGCGAGCACAAAGGCAAATCCGCCGAGAATGTACCAGCGGTCGTTGTGGAGCGGATCAGGCGAATCAACCGGCGGACCTAATCCACCGCCCGGACGGTTATCAGCGGAAGCAGGTGGCTGTCCGCCGCCCATCTCGCTGCCCTGCGCACCACCACCTTGCGCACCACCAGCCTGCGCGCCGCCGCCTTCCTCCGCCAGCAGACCGGTACCGGATACATTGAATGCGATCGCTTCGCCGGCTTTCACGTTCGTGATTACCTGAACCGTGCTGCCGGTCTCGTCGGGCATAGGTTGGAAGCGGCCATCGACGGCTTTGAACTGCATGGATTTCGGCAGCATGACGACGAAGTGCTGCATGTCAACGACGGGATGCGGTTCGATCTTGGTTGCGCCGGAGTAGTTAGGGATGTGATACGCGATCTGAAACTGCGTTTCTCCGGGCCGCAGCGGAAACACAATTCCGTAGCGTCCCTTCTTCTGCTGCGGGACCGCCGAGGTGTTCACCGGTTGGCCGCCGGGAGATTTGGCATAGGCAGAATCGATCTGCGCGCCCGGGGGAAGCTGAATCTCGTAGTTGGGATCGTTCATCTGGGTGCGCGGGGGAGTGGAACTATTGCGCACCGCATAGAGCTCCAGCACTTCCAGATTATTGTTCTCGGTCTGGAATCGCATGACGTCCACGGTGGTTGAGATGGCGTCGACCTTTTTGGCAACGTCGTACACCTCAACGTCGGCCGTATTGGTACCCGGGGGGGCCATCTTGTGATACGTCACCTCCTGGTGGATGACGCGCACGAGGTGAGGGCCGGGAGCATCCAGGGCCAGGGAGAAACGGCCTTGTTGATCAGTTTTTGTGCGGCCAGCTTCTTCCATGCCCTGCGCGAGTTTGATGAGGACAACATCATCGCCGGCAGAGGGCTTGCCCGTGGTTCCGTTGGTCACCGTGCCGGTGAGGTTTTCGGCGGCAGCGGTCAGGGCAAACGCGAGGATAAGGATCAAGGGCACCACGGAGGCACGGAGGCACCGAGTCGCGAACGTTGAGTAACGATTGCAAAGATCTGATTGCTGGCTGCTACCGTTCAATTGGGACTCCATTAATTTCTAATTCCGAGTGCCGCGAGCGGGGCGGCGATACTCAGCCGTTGTGGTTTCATTTTCCAGGCGCTCGATTTCCGAAAGCAGCGCGGCGGCTTCGTCCTCCAGGGCACCCTGCATCGAGTGGTAATCAATTTCCGGAAGTTTGCCGGCCTTGTATTCAAAATTCAGATCGCGGAGATTCTCGTAAACCGTGTCCTTGCGCTCGTAAAGAAACGCGAGCCGAGTTTTCTCGGGCGAAGCATGGAGTTCCTCCGGCATATAGAAGATGTAGGCCAGAACGCCGAGGGTCAACAGGAGGCAAGCGGCGTAGGTCATAGTTCAGTCTCCTGGCGCGCCCGCACGCGAAACTCGTCAAGCTCAGAACTGTTGAGGCTGGGGCGAATGCCCGAGGGCGCCGCGGCGGGACGATTTCTCCACACGCGCACGAGCACGATGGTGCCGGTTATGCCGAGCAGAAGCGCAACATAGGGCATGATCCAAGCGACGCGGTTAAAGCCCGTCGTGGTAGGCGCGGCCAGTACAGTCGGCCCGTATTTCTGCACAAATCCCTGAAGGGTGAGATCGTCGCTGTCTCCACGCTCGATTCCCGCCATGAGCTCTCCGCGCATCCGATCGGAATACTGGCAGCCCACGTGGTTGCACTCGAGCAAGATCTGGCGACAGCCGCAAGCGCACATGAGTTTGTGGCCGAGATCGTTGAAGCGAGTGTTATCGTCGCCGGCGCCGATCAACAGGGTCACGGCCAGCGCGAGTAACAGAATTTGTCCGAGATGCTTGAGTCCTGGCCGCGGCATCAGTCACCCGCCTCGGCCGCAGCGGCGGCGTGCACGGGTTCCGGGGCAGCAATCCTGATAGCGGCCGCGTTGGGCACGAGCGCGACCACAGTTCCGAAAATCATGACCACCAGGCCCAGCCAGATGTAGGGAACCATCGGGTTCAGATGGGCTTTGATGATGGGATGGCCGGTGTCCTGATTCACGCCTTCGTACACCAAATAGAGGTCCTTGACGAGGAACAGGTCCTGCGTAACCGTGGGATAGATGCGAGGAACCGTCTGCGTCTGCTGGCTGGCCTTGTAGAAACGACGCTCGGGATACATGGTCGTGACCTGCTTGCCATCCTTAAACACGTTGATGATGGCCCACTCACTCTCGTAATTGGGCTTGTCGTCCTGGGTGAACGACTGGCAGACCAGCGTGTAAGGACCGATCGCCATCTTGTCGCCGAAGCCCATTTCCTTTTCGGCTTCCTTATTAAAGACGTTGCCGAGAATTCCGATCACCACGATGGCCACGCCGAAATGCACGATGTAGCCGCCATAGCGGCGGGTATTGCGATGCCACAGGTGCACCATCGAGGGGAATAGCCCCTTTCCGGTGTGGCCGGAAATGACGCGTCCACCGCGAACAAATTCGGAAATGACAGTGAGCATGACCATGGTGCCGAGCATGGCGGTCATGAGCGAATAGAAGTAGGACATGTTCGTCCAGGGCCGCACACCGAAAGCGATCATGGCAATGCCAACGGCGAGCGCGCCCAAGGTCGGCAACAGGAAATTGCGTTTGAGACTTTCAAGAGAGGTCTTGCGCCAGGCCAACAGCGGGCCGAGGGCCGTCAGCAGTAAAAGGAGCAGAGCGACGGGGACGGCGACACTGTTGTAGAAAGGAGGTCCGACGGTGACCTTGTTGCCCTGGACGAGTTCAGAAATTTTCGGAAACCACGTTCCCCAAAGCACGGTAAAGCAGGCGAGCAGCAGCAGCAGGTTGTTGAATACGAAGCTGGACTCGCGGGATACGAGCGACTCGAGTTTGTGCTCACTCTGCAGATGGGATTTGTTCCTCACGAAAAAGAACGTGAACGCGGCGGCGCTCAGGGCAAGAAAATAGAGGAACCAGCTGCCGATGGAAGATTGCGCGAAAGCATGCACGGAACTGATGACGCCGCTGCGGGTTAGGAAGGTTCCGAGAATCGCCAGCCAGAACGTGGCAAAGACCAGCCACATGTTCCAGATCTTCAGCATACCGCGCTTCTCCTGCATCATGACGGAATGGAGGAATGCGGTGCCGGTAAGCCAAGGCATCAGAGAGGCGTTCTCCACCGGGTCCCAGCCCCAGTAACCGCCCCAGCCAAGCACGTAATAGGCCCAGTGTGCGCCGAGGAAGATGCCACAGGTGAGAAAACACCAGGTCACCATCGTCCAGCGGCGGGTGATGTGAATCCACTTCTCGCCGGGGTACTTCATGATCAGGGCGCCCAGAGCGAAGGCGAAGGGGACGGTGAAGCCGACATAACCGAGATAAAGCATGGGCGGGTGGATCACCATCTCGGGATATTGCAGGAGCGGGTTGAGACCGTTGCCTTCCACCTGCGGAGTGCCCTGCATCATCGCAAAGGGGTGGGCGGAGATATTGATGAGCAAAAGAAAGAAGACCTGGACGGCGGCAATGATGACGGAGGCATGGGCCACGAGCCGCGTGTCGACCCTGTGACGAAGGCGCAGAACAAAACCGTAGGCCGAGAGCAGCAATGCCCAGAAGAGCAGCGAGCCTTCCTGGCCGGACCAGAGCACGGCAAATTTGTAGGGCCACGGGAGGTCGCGGTTACTGTGGTGAAAAATGTAAGCGATGGAAAAATCGTTCTGGAAGGTAGATACAACCAGCACGATGGCCGCAATCGCGACGGCGATAAAGCTCGCAATTCCCGCCCGGCGCGCGGTTTCACCCAGGCGCTCACCGGTGTCATCTTTGCGGAATAAGCCGTAGACGCCTGCCAGCAACGAATAACCAGCAAGAGCCAGCGCGAGCAGAAGGGAAAAACTTCCTAGTTGAGGCATGGGGGAGCGACTCGTGAGCACCATTTTTTCAGAAACTTGCGCCGGGGGCAACCCAGAATGAGAACGGAGGGAGCAAAGAGTGGGTGGCCGTTCGTCGTTGGTCGTTCGCCAAGGGAGGCACGAGAAGCCATCGGTATATCTTAACTAATTAAGACTAAAACCTTTAAGGAGTGTCGGCCGCCTCTTGGAGGCATTGATTGACGGTTTCGATCATGAGCTGAGGAGGGCAGGGTTTGGTCAGGCAGCGGACGTTCAAGCCCAGGTATTTGCTTTCGACCTCGGGGAGACCGCTGATGACGATCACCGGGACAGTCGAATTCAGCGTGCGCAGGGCGCGGACAAATTCGGCCCCACTCACGCCAGGCATGACGTGGTCGGTGATGATGACCCGAAGGTTGGTGGCCAGGAGCTCGGAGCGCATGACAGCCATGGCGCCCTCGGCGCTCGTCGCGATCGAGACGGTGAACCCGGCGCGGCGAAGCACGGCCTCGCGAACGCTCAACTGGACGGGATCATCGTCAATGAGCAGAAGATGGGCCAACCGGCTATCACGCCTATGCACTGGATTTAGAGAACCAGGCTACTTACGCGCTACGGTTGCTCTGTCCGGAACGCAGCTCGGCTTCGGCGCGGACCCAATCTTCATGAGCGTGGCCGTGGGTCTTGCCGCGCTGCTCGAACAACTGATAGGCGCGGAAACGGATCTGCTCTTCCAGCAAAGCCTGGTTGGCGGCGCTATCCGGATTGAGCGCGCTGGTGGAAGCCTTTTTGACTTCCGGCTGGCTGGTGCTCTGGCCGTTGGTCTTCTGACCGTTGGTCTTCTCTATGGTACGCGCGGTTTTTGCTCTTGCCATGGATTCCATACTCCTGGACAAAATTTCGGAATTAGGCCAACTCACCCGGGCGGGTAGGATGGCGAAAATTATGTCGCCACGGGATTCCTTTAACTATAAACCGTAAATTTGTGGATGGGAGAGGCAGGCCGGATTTTTTTTGATGTTCTCGTACTACTTTTCCGCGTCAGGGAATGAGTACTAAGGCAATCAGCATAATTCTTTGGGCAACGACGGACGCGGTCAGTGGAAATCGTGGGAACTGGTTTCAGCACCGGTGACGTGCAGGGGGATGATGCGGTCGGCGCGGACGGAAATAACGTTGTCCTGATGCTGCAGGATACCTTCCACCAGCAGGAACCGTTCGCTGACTAACAAGAGGCGGTTCTTTTCGAAAAGATCGGGCAAAACGATAGCGTTAGCGATGCCGGTCTCGTCTTCCAGGCTGAGAAAGACAAAACCATGGGCCGTGCCCGGGCGCTGGCGGGCGATGACGCCGCCGGCGATACGTGTGTGCTTGCCATTGGGTATTGAGGACAGGTCGATGGCGCGCCGGACGCCAAGGCGGTTCATTTCGTCGCGGCAGTAGGTCATGGGATGAGGGCCGATGGTCAGGCCAGTGCCACGGAAGTCGGCGACCAGGCGCTCTTCATTATTCATTTGTTTCAGAGGCGAGGCGGAGTCGATCTCCGGAATGGTTTCCAGCAGGGGGCCGGGACGGCGGATGGCGCGCTCGACTTGCCAGAGAGCGTCGCGGCGGTGGAGTTTTTTCTCACCATGGTTTGATTCACCACGGAGACGCGAAGTCACGGAGTTTTTGGGAACAGCAGGTCCTTCGCTGCGCTCAGGATGACGACTTTTTAAGCCTGCCTCTGTGTCTCCGTGGCTCCGTGGTGAAATGGAATTCAGCGCGCCGATTTCGGCGAGGATGAGCAATTCGTTCTTGCGGAGCTCCGGGACACGCGTCACCAGGTCCTGAAGAGAAGAGAAGGGATGGATACTGCGTTCGCGGAGGATGGCGCAGGCAGCATCTTCGCGCAGGCCTTTGGCGTACCGGAGGCCGAGGCGGACAAGTGGCGAGTGTTTTTCACCACGGAGGCACGGAGGCACGGAGGAAACAGCAGGTCCTTCGCCGCGCTCAGGATGACAATTGTTTGAACTTTCCTCCGTGTCTCCGTGCCTCTGTGGTGAATCCGATTCGAGCGTGCACAGCCAGTCGGAGCAGGTCACGTCGATGGATTTAAATTTCAGGCCATGGCGTTGGGCGTCTTTCACGATTGTGGAAGGATGGTAAAAGCCCATCGGCTGGTTGTTGAGCAAGGCGGCGGTAAAGGCGGCGAGGTAATGCGATTTCAGGTAAGCGCTGGCATAGGCGAGCAGAGCGAAACTGGCGGCGTGCGATTCGGGGAATCCGTAGAGCGCGAAGGAAGTGATCTGCTGGATGATCGCTTCCTGCGCTTCAGGCGTGATGCCGTTGCGGGTCATGCCCTGGCGCAGTTTCACCTCAATTTTCTTCATGCGTTCTTCGGAACGCTTGAAGCCCATAGCACGGCGCAAATCCTCAGCTTCGCCGCCGCTGAAGTTCGCCGCGACCATGGCCATGCGAAGCAACTGCTCCTGAAAAAGCGGCACACCCAGAGTGCGCTCGAGCACCGGTTCAAGAGATGGGTGAGCGTAGCTGACGGCCTCGCGTCCCTGGCGGCGCTTTAAATAAGGATTGACCATCTCGCCGACGATAGGCCCGGGACGGATGATCGCGACCTGTACCACGATGTCGTAAAACCGTTGCGGGCGCAGGCGGGGCAGGCACGACATCTGGGCGCGGCTCTCAATCTGGAACATGCCGACGGTGTCGGCTTTCTGCAACGCGCCGTACACCGCGGGATCGCCGACGGGGAGCAGCGCGAGATCAACTTCCTCGTTGTAGTTTCCGCGGATGAGCTTGATGGAATCTTCGAGCACGGCCATCATGCCGAGCCCGAGCAGATCCACCTTGATAATGCCCATGTCGGCACAATCTTCCTTGTCCCACTGCACGACAACGCGGCCGGGCATGGTGGCGGGTTCGAGCGGCACGACGGAATCGAGCTGGCCCTGGCAGATGACCATGCCGCCGGAGTGCTGGCCGAGGTGGCGCGGCAAATCCTGCACTGCGAGACAAAGCTGAAAATATTTGTAGAGCCGCGGGTGGCGCAGGTCGAACCCGGCGTCGCGGAACTGACGCTCGAGCGTGTCGTTGGGATCCTTGTATTCCCAGGAGCCGACCAGCGAGGACAGGCGGTTGAGGGTTTCGACGTCAAACCCCATGACCTTGCCCATCTCGCGGGCGGCGAGGCGGCCGCGGTAGGTGATGACGTTGGCGGTCATCGCGGCGCCCCGCTCGCCATAGCGCTGGTAAATGTATTGAATGGCGCGCTCGCGCTGATCGCCGCTGGGCAGGTCGAGATCAATGTCGGGCCACTCGCCACGTTCTTCAGAGAGAAAACGTTCGAAGAGCAGTTCCATGCCGACGGGATCGACGGCGGTAATGCCTAGCGAGTAGCAGACGGCGCTGTTGGCGGCCGAGCCGCGTCCCTGCACCAGGATGCCCTGCTCACGGCAGAAGCGGATCACGTCCCAAACAATGAGGAAGTAACCGGCGAGATCGAGTTTTTCGATGAGCGCGAGCTCGCGTTCGATCTGGCGTTGGGCGCGACGCCAGAGATCGCGATGACCGGGATCGCGGCGGCGCACGGGATTCAGGTAACGCTCGCGGGCGCCCTCGTCGGTGCGCTTGCGCAGGAACGACATCATGGTCTCGCCGTCGGGAACCGGATACCGGGGGAATTGGTAACCGAGGTCGTTGAGAGTGAATTCGAGGCGCGACGAGAGTTCCGCGGTGTTGGCGATGGCTTCAGGGAGATCGGCAAAGAGACGCGACATTTCTTCCGGAGATTTGAGGTGGCGCTCGGAGTTGCTCGCCAGAAGCCGGCCGGCAGTGTCGAGAATTTTGTGATGGCGGAGACAGGTGAATACGTCGAGAATCTCGCGAGATCCGGCCCGGGCGTAGCGCACACCGTTGGTGGCGAGGAGCGGAAGATTGAGCGAGCGGGCAATTTCGATGGCGGCCTGGTTGCGGGATTCTTCTGCACGATCGAAGTGGCGCTGCAGTTCGACATAAACGTTTTCGCGGCCAAAAATGCGGGTGAGACGTTCAATGGCAGCGCGGGCTTCGTTTGTTCCGCCGTGAGCGAGAGCGTGGGCGAGGAGGCAATCATCGCCGCCGGTAAGGCAGATCAGGCCGTCGGAAAATTCGGCGAGGTCTTCTTCACGGGCGGCAATGGTGGCAGGATCAGCGTCCTTGGGTCCACGCATTTTCATGCGGGTGATCAAGCGGCAGAGGTTCTGGTAGCCGGAGCGCGAGGCGACGAGGAGAGGCAGGTTGTGAGTGGATTCACCACGGAGACACGGAGACACGGAGGAATGAAGGCTGGCTGAAGGCTGAGTGCTGAAGGCTGAGTGCTCGGAAATAGCAGATCCTTCGCTGCGCTCAGGATGACAAGGGCTGCGCTCAAGATGACGATTTTTTAAGCTTCTCTCCGCGTCTCCGTGTCTCCGTGGTGAAAAATAATGCGTGGTGATTTCGGCGCCGATGTGGGCGCGGGTGCCGGTTTTTTGAGCGGCAAGGTGGAAGCGAGGCGCCCCGTACACGCCATTGCGATCGAGCAGGACCATCGCGGGCATCTGCGATTCCGCGCAGCACGCCGCCAGTTCCTCGGGCAGGGAAGCACCTTCGAGGAAGCTGAAGGCGGAGGCGGAATGGAGCTCAACGTACATTTTGTAATTTGGTAATTTGTAATTTAGTAATTTGAAAAGCATTCAGCATTTAGCACTCAGCATTTAGCCAATCGAGTACCGAGTTGCGAGTTCCGATATGCGAGCAGAAATCACGTTGACTGACTGCTGATTGCTGAGTGCTCAAAAATTGCAAAATTACAAATTACAAAATTACCAATTCAGTCATAGGTTCCCTCCAAGTACCAGCGGCCGGTGGTGAGGTCGCGGTACATGCGGTAGAGCACGACATTTTCGTTTTGCACGGCGATGTCCCACTCATCGCGCGCCCAGGAATCCTGTTTCCACCAGTCACCGCAACTGCGCCAGGGGCCGGCCACCCAAATGATTTCGCCGCTCACCTCGTGTTTTTTAGCGCAAGCCAGGCGCACAGGATTGCCGCCATGCAGCACCACCGAAACCTGGAGCGAGGGGCGAAAAATGCGCAGCGCCGCCACCAGTTCGTGATGAGTGGTATCGCGCGGGCGGCCATCAGGTGGAGCGGGCGTGAAGTGCTCCATGCGAAATGCGTTGGGAGCGTGCGTGTCGAGCAATTTCGGCGAGCCGACTTTTTCTTCGCTGCCGACCACCTGGGTGACGCGGGCCAGCGTCAATTCAAGCCGCTCCGGTTCCGGAGAGACGGGCAGAAAAAGGCCGTTTTGTGCCACGCGCGGGCGCACCGGTTCCATTCCCAGCCAGATTTTTGTGATGGGAGCACCGGGCGGGTGAAGACG
>Ga0070741_10007163_pt1 | contig 23332 bp, 26 predicted proteins | sample Coa_R1_4_FD_66440 | JGI IMG/M metagenome (GOLD analysis project Ga0070741, IMG submission 66440) | Surface soil microbial communities from Centralia Pennsylvania, which are recovering from an underground coalmine fire - Coalmine... | ecosystem: Environmental > Terrestrial > Soil > Unclassified ... | reverse complement strand
TAACGGCCGCCGATGCGGCGAAAGTCTTCGATCGCCTTGAGAATCTTCTGCTCTTGTTTTTCGCCCATGCGGGGCAGCTCGCGAATCTTGCCCTCGCGCGCGAGCTTTTCCACGCCCTCCACGTCGCACACCTGATATGCGCTCCAGATCAGAGCGATGGTCTTTGGCCCGAGGCCTTGGATCTTAAGCAGGTCCAGCATCGTAGGGCGATACTTCTGTAGCAGCTCCGCATGCAATGACAGCCGGCCTTCTTTGAACATCTCCTGCATGTTGGCCAGCATGCCTTTGCCGATGCCGGGTACCTCGAGCAATCTCTTGGGCTCGCTGATTAATTCGGAAACTTGCTGCGGGAGTGCCTCGATAGCTTGCGCTGCATTGCGATACGAGCGGATGCGGAAGGAATCCTGTCCGTCGATCTCCAACAGATCGGCGGTTTCATAAAGAATGCCGGCTATCGCCTTGTTATCCATCCCGACATAAAGATAATCGCACGACGGCGGGGACCGCCACTGCATACGAGGCAGTTCTGGTGTGGTGAGCAGTTCTCGGGAGACGAATCGGCAGAGTGCCGACTACGGACAGGAAGTGGACTGGGCTATTGCTGCTCCGCTTTACTGACGTTGGCCGCTTGTGGCCCTTTCTGGCCCTGTACGATCTCAAATTCGACGGGGTCGCCTTCCTGAAGGCTCTTGTATCCCTCCGACGAGATCGCACTGTAATGGACAAAGACATCGGGACCGCCTTCGCGTCCGATAAATCCGTAGCCCTTTGCGTTGTTGAACCACTTTACTGTGCCTTTCAGTCTTTCCACTTACGCCCCCTGGGGCACGTGCACTGAGTCGTGCCTGTCACGTTGATTGTCATTGTGCGTCCAGCTAGAGGGGCTGTCAAGAAAACAGGCAGGGTTTCACCCGCTATTTATGCGGCTTTGAGGTACTCTGGTTCTGGGCGAGCCAGAGTACGCCAGCGATGGTTTTGCCGTCGCGAATGCGGCCGGTCAGCACCTGTTGCACGGCGGAAGACAACTCGAAGAATCGCAAGTCGATAACTTCATCGTCCTCCCGTTGCGCCGTACCTGTACGCAAGCCTCCGGCCAGGTACACAGCCATACTCTCGTCGACGTAGCCGGGGCTGGGATAGAAGCGGAGTATCCGTTTCCAGCTGGATGCAGAGTAGCCGGTTTCCTCGCGCAACTCACGCTTGGCGGCCGAGAGCTCGTTCTCGCCTTCGTCTATACGTCCGGCCGGCAACTCCCAAAGATAGTCGTTGACCGCATAGCGATACTGCCGCACCAGCAGCACCCGAGACTCTCGCCCGCTACCCTCGACTGCCATGATCACAACCGATCCAGGGTGCCGAACGATATCGCGGCGCACTTGCACGCCGCCGGGCTCGATGACTTGATCGGATGTCACGCGAAATATCTTGCCGCGATACACTTCTTTGCTGGAAATCACTTTCGCTTTGCTAGTCTTCTTGGCCATACGACCATCTTAGTACCAAGTCACTACTCACTACTCGCTACCAGGTACTCGCAACTGCTATCCTGCCCGCAATGGCAGCCAAGCCAACCATCGCAATCGTGGGGCCCGGACGGCTCGGTACCGCGCTGGCTCTGGAACTTGATCGCGCGGGTTACCGAGTTCGCGAAATTCTGTCACGCAGCGGGCGTGCTGCACGTGCGCTGTCGAAGAAACTCTCTGCGCGCGCAGCCAACGCGAACACCGCTGCTCTCGATGCCGACCTGGTCTGGTTCTGCGTCCCGGACCGTGAGATCGCCAGCGCTGCCCAGCGTCTCGCGTCTGATCATGCGTGGAAAGGCAAGCTCGCCTTCCACTCCAGCGGCGCGCTGAGCAGCGGCGAACTCAACGTCCTACGCCGCCGTGGCGCGGCTGTGGCATCGGTCCACCCTTTGATGACATTCGTGAGCGGCTCAATTCCGTCACTAAGGGGTGTTCCATTCGCAATGGAAGGTGACGCCAAAGCCGTGGCAGCTGCGCAGCGGGTTATTCGCGATCTGGGTGGCGAGGCCTTTCGGATTTCTCAGAGAAACAAAGCTGCCTACCACGCCTGGGGAGCGTTCGCATCGCCGCTGCTGGTTGCCCTGTTAGTCACAGCTGAGCAGGTGGCGCGCGCTGCCGGAGTAAGCCCGGCGGCGGCTCGCAAACGCATGCTGCCGATCCTGCGGCAAACAGTGGAGAATTACGCGAAACTCGGCCCAGCGGGAGCGTTCAGCGGGCCCATTGTGCGCGGCGATGCCGAGATCGTCCAGAAGCACCTTGAGGTTCTGAAGAAGGTGCCCGAAGCTCGGGAGGTCTATGGCTCGTTAGCGCGACTGGCGCTGCGTCATCTGCCGGCGACAAAGAGAAAGGAGTTGGAGCGGGTGCTGGCGGGCAGTGACAGCGATTCGGGATTGTGAGTGCCATGGCGATTTAGCGTCAATTGACAATCCTTCGGGCAGTCCGTAGTGTTCACGCATGGGGAGGATGTCGGGGAAAGCGAACTCGCTTCACTTACCCAAGGCCGCTCACACCTCGACCGCCAAAGGGCGCATTCTTGAGGTAAGTGACTCGAAAGCTATGCGCGCGATAGTTTCCGCAGTTTGCGCTCGTCGTGGTTTCGAAGTGATTCAGGCGTGTTGCGGTGACGAGGCCCTCAGTCTTTTCCGAACGCGCGGTCCATTCGCACTCGTGCTGAGCGATTTGTACTGGTACGACGAAGGCGTAATTGAACCTCCGCTCAGCAACACCGAGACGATCAGGCACGGCGTTCAGCTTGCATTGGCAATTCGCCAATTCGCTCCCAAGCAGAAGATCGTCATCCACACAGCTGCTTCAGACGTGCAAATCCCCACGGAACTTGCCGACATTCGCATTCTACAGAAGCCGTTCGGCATCGAGGAATTGCAATCACTGCTGTAATCAGCGTTTACGACCAATTTCTCAGTCGTCGCGGAGATGAGTGTAACGGCGATTTATCCCCACTTACCACAAAAGCGTGACTTGCATCACTGTTGGCAGGACTTATTCGCGGTAAGATCACACTCCGCTACCGCTGGGGATACGAGATTCAACTACAAACGAGATTAAGTTCGTGTGGCCTCGATACAAATGTGGCGCGACGCTCGTTGGGAAATTCCGTCGAGCGATGCTGTGCGTGACCATTCTGGTAACAGCGATCTCCCTTCAAAATTCGGCAGCCCAAGGGCAACAACCCTCTTCTGACGTGCCGACGTTTCGGGCGACGTCGAATCTTGTCTTTCTCGATGTGACTGTGCTGGATAAGAAGGGCCATCCAGTTGTGAAGGGACTTAGTGAACACGATTTCATAATTACCGACGATAAGACGCCGCAGCCGATCTTCTCGTTTGAGCCACCTGAGACGCACTCGATACCTGCCAACGCGAGAGACGATAACCCAGATGGCAAGGCTCCGGTGACGATCTTCGTGCTTGATCAACTAAACTCGAGCTTTGAGGATTTCGCGTTCATTCGGTACTCGGTGGACAAGTATCTGAGGGCACAACCGGCGCAGTTGCATGCTCCCGCAGAATTGATGCTAGTCGGTAATGAATCCCTGGAGCTGCTGCAGGGCTACACGCGAAACAGAGATGACCTGCTGTACACGTTGGATCACGTGCCTCGGGTGCTGCCCTACAAAATGATGACCCCAAGCTTTTTCGCCGAGCGGTTCGTGCAGTCAATCGAGGCGTTGCAGCAGATCGCCCTGCAGAACAAGGGCGTACCGGGACGAAAAAATGTTGTCTGGCTGGGCCTCGGCGGCCCCGGCCTAACCATTCAAGGTATAACCGGAAAGTCTCTGGACCGTTTGAATCAAGAGGTCCATGGCACAACTAATATGCTGGTCGATGCGCGGATCAGCCTCTATGTGATTTTTCCCGGACTAAGGGTTGAAGATCCAACTATTCTCCGGGGAGGCGACGTGAACGACAGCGGCGGCCGCAACAACGATCCTTTTGCAGGCGACGTCAACTTTGGCGAGTTCGTGAGTGAGACAGGGGGCAATCTCTTTTACAACAATAACGACTTTGAGGGCGAGATGAAGCGCTCCCAGGAACTGGGTTCGAAGTACTACACGCTGACTTATCAGCCCCACCGCGTCGCTCCCGATGGGATGTTTCGGCGGGTTCGAGTGACTCTGCGCGATCAGAATCTGCTGGCGGTAACGAAGGCCGGCTACTACGCACCAGACGAAAAGTCGCTCGTCGATCCTCGACGCCAGTCGATGATCGATCTTGCAGAGGCCGCCCGGTCAAATGTTCCTTTCACCGCATTGGATATGAAAATATCCAATGTGGTGCGGCATCCGGATTCCCGTTCCGTGGAGCTCACATTGGAACTGAAGGGGAAGAACCTCGGCTGGCTACCAACGGAGGATGGAAAGAGCACAACCAGCCTGATTGTAGGGGCGACCAGTATGTCGCGAAGAAGAGACATTCTTGCTTCGAAGTTTGAAAGCCAGACTTACGTGGCTGCGACGCAGAATCCAAGTCGACTCGCGAAGAATCTGACACGTGTCACTTTAACTCTTCAACTTCCACGGAAGGCTCAAAGTGTTCGCGTGGTCGTGCAAGCCGGAGAGGCAGGACTGATTGGCACGGCTGAGGTCGATCGCCGGAGACTCGATGCGGCACCTGCGATGCCAACGCCTCCGGAATCGGTTTTACAGAAAACAAGTCAAAAGACTCCTACGGTCCCGGTAAAGCACTGAGGAACCCGATCTCACCCGGAACTAGCACGCGCATTGATGGCGTCATTGACGTAACCAGGCGTTATCACAACTAATCCGGTGGCGATGCAGACGACTTCAGGCAGCGGGCCAATCCCTGGCCAGTTCTCGTCTATCTCAGCTTATCCCTCCGCGCTCGCCCCTTCGTCCCTTTATTCTTCTCCACTCTGTTCTTCCAGGCTGCGCGGAGTGCCCCAGCAAGCACATCCTCACTGGCCTTTGCGAGGCGGATGTGCGTCGCTCCCGAGCGGCCCCAGCCACCGTGGACCGGCAGGAAAACGTCGGGCATCTCGCGGACGAAGTCAGCCTGCTGCTCCGCAGTGAGCATCAGGTTTCCGTATCCCTGCTTCTGAGAGGCGAGAGTGGCGAAGATACGGCCTCCCACACGGAAATCGGCGGCGCCTATGTGCGAGCCTTCTTCCGCGCCTTCGAGGCTTAAGGCAATCCGGCGAAAATCGGCGGGTTTCATCGCTGAAAGAATGGGCGGGTCACAGATCAAAGACCCGCCCACAGACTAGCTCTTTCACCAATCCCACTGCTCTAACTACTTGCCCAGTTTTTCCATAAACAGACAGATCGACTCAATCCCGCGATAAAAGTTCGGGATGTGAAACTTCTCGTTGGGAGCATGCAGGTTGTCATCGGGCAAGCCGAATCCCATCATGACCGATGGAATCTTCAGCACATCCTGGAAGTCCGTGACGATCGGGATCGAGCCGCCGGAGCGAATGAACACGGTATCTTTCTTGAACACCTCGTGCATCGCCTCCGTCGCCGCCTTTACGTAGGGATTATCGGTTCCGACGACGCACGCCGGTCCCTTGCTCCACACCTTGATCTTGGTCTCAATGCCTTTCGGCGTGAGCTTCTTGACGTAATTCGTGTACCGCTTCAGGATGTCGTCCGGATCCTGGTTCGGCACTAGCCGCATGGAAACTTTCGCAGCCGCCTTCGCCGGGATCACAGTCTTTGCTCCGGGCGCGGTGAATCCACCCGGCATTCCATGCACCTCGAGCGTGGGCCGTGCCCAGGTGCGGTACAACACCGAATAGCCGGGCTCGCCGGTAAGCACCTTCGATCCGACCTCGGTTTTGCGATAGTGCTCTTCGTTAAACGGCAGCCGCTTCCATGCTTTAAGCTCGTCATTGCTGGGAGCCTTTACTTTGCTGTAAAAGCCGGGGATCAACACCTTGCCTTTGGAATCCTTCAGCTTGCTGATGATCTCAATCAACGCGAAAAACGGATTCGGCGCCGCGCCACCGTACATGCCGGAATGCAAATCAGTCTTCGCACCGTATGCCTCGATTTCGGTGTAGACCAGCCCGCGCAGTCCCACGCACAACGTCGGCAGATCGGGAGCAAATAACTCGGTGTCGCACACCAGCGCGAAATCGGCTTTCAGCTTGGCTTTCTGCTTACGAACATATTCCGCGATCGACTCGCCGCCAACTTCCTCTTCGCCTTCGATGATGAATTTCACGTTGATCGGCAGCTTGCCGTTGTGGCCCTTCATCAAGGCTTCGATGGCCTTGATCTCCATCCATAGCTGGCCTTTGTCGTCCACGGCGCCGCGCGCGTAGATGTTGTTATTGCGCTCGGTCGGTTCGAACGGCGGGGTGACCCATTCGTCGAGCGGATCGGGCGGTTGCACGTCGTAGTGCGCATAGCAGAGCACCGTCGGCTTGCCGGGAGCATGCAGCCAGTCGGCGTAGATCAGGGGATGGCCCTTGGTGGGGATGGTTTCGACATTCTCCATGCCGATGCGTCTAAGCTCGCTGGCCACAACATCGGCTGCTTTCTGGACGTCGGACTTGTGCTCCTCAAGAGTGCTGATACTGGGAATGCGGAGAAGATCTTTCAGCTCATTCAGAAATCGCTGCTGGTTATTGCGGGCATAAGCAACTGCCGGGGAAGCCATGATGCCGCCTTTCTCGCGAGAACCGCGTCAGGTATGGAATTTGAGGTGTCCTAAGAACCTTAAAGTATACCTGAATGAACCACGCGCTTATCCCTCTGTGATGCGCAGTGCACTCTGTGATTGGAATTTTCGAGCAGTTAAGACCGTATAAGTCAGATCGCCAGACCGGTAGGCATCCAGAATGACCTCTATGCCCTCGACGAACTCGCGCGCGGCGCGCGGCAGCAGCTTGACCATCGGACCGGCCAGGCGTGCTCGCTCCAGGCAGAGTTCCCATGTCCGCTGAACTTGACTGGTGAGATCTTCCTTGTGCGTCACTTGCATGCCCCCGGCCTGAATGGCGGTCTGATACTGCTCCGCGGTCCACAGCTCCGGGCACAGAAACGCTCGCGCAACTTCACGGACCTGCTGCCGCTCCATCGAGCCGGTCCACGCTGCCAGCAACAGCTGCCCCGCAGGCCGCAGCGTGTGGGCGACATTGCGAAAATAGTTCTCCTTGTCAGCAAAGTGTTCCGACGACTCCATCGTCCAGACGAGGTCGTACGCCGCAGCAGGGAAGTGGTAGTGGTCCGCGTTCTGCACCAGGAAAGTCGCGTGATCCGAAACTCCCGCGGCCCGCGCATTGTCTTCGGCGATGCGCGCCTGCTTTTGGCTGAGGGTCAGACCGCGCACTGTGGAGCCAGCATGCGCCGCAAGATACACGCTGGTGCCGCCGTGTCCGCAGCCCACATCCAGAACGTCCTCCGCACCGCGCAGATTCAGCAACTCGACACAGTGTTCGAGCAGCTTGACCTGCGCTACGTCAGGCGGCTCATCACCGTTCGCGAACAGCCCATGGTGAATGTGATCGCCCCAGAACGTCCGATAGACGAACGCCAGCGAATCGTAGTGCTCACGTATTTGTGCAGGAGTAGCCATAGAGGAAGTTTCAAAGTTTCAAGGTTTCAAGGTTTCACGTGCGCGGTAGGAGCTCTTCAAAGCTTACCTTTAATGATTGTCATCCTGAGCGGACTCCGACCCGCGAGGATCTTAAGACAACTCGCGCCGCTAGCGGCGTAAACAGGGCCACAGCTGAGGCTGCGATGAAACTTGAAACCTCGAAACTTTGAAACTTAAACTCTTCACGCCGCCTGCTTCTCAAACCGCTCCATCCCAAACGCCGCAATTTCGTGCTCCGGCGTCACTCCCGTAATCACTTGCGCCATCACTCGCGCGGTCACCGGGGCCAACAAAATGCCGTCACGAAAATGACCGGTCGCCACGAAATATCCTGGAATCGGCGTCGATCCCAGAATTGGCAGGTCATCGGGAGTCCCCGGCCGCAGACCTGCCCAGTCTTCCAAGATTCGCCCCTCCGAGAGCACAGGAACCAGACGTACTGCCGCTTGGTGTAAACGGTGAATGGTCTCGGGCACTGTGCGCCTGTCGAATCCTGCATCTTCAACCGTGGCGCCCACCATTACTCTGCCATTGCTGCGCGGAACCAGGTAAACCTCAGGGGCGCGAATCACATGTCTCAAAACGTTGTGTGGCCCGACCGCAATCGACAGCATCTGCCCTTTCACCGGCCGGGTAGGGAAGCGGAGTGGCAAAATGTCTCCCGCCCAAGCTCCCGCACAATTGACGACAGCCGGAGCGGCATAGCTGGTCTTATCTGTGCTGATGCCAGTCACCTGTCCATCGCTTAGCAAAACGGAAGTGACCGCGTTTCCAGACGAGATATCAACATCGCGGTGCTTTGCGGTTTTTAGTGCCGCCGCGGTCAGAGCCCGCGGATCGACGCTGCGTTCCTTCAGAAACAAAGCTGGGCGGTTCGTATCCGCCAGCGCCGGCTCCATCTCTGATAACGGCGCCGGAAGCAGGCTTTCTGTCGTGAATCCCGGGCGGTCATGCACATGTTCTGGAGGCGGAAACAGCAGCGTGCCGGCATCCCGCAAGTCGGCATCAATGCCGGATTCGTCCTGCAACTCGTGTACAAATTCCGGATACATTCTGGCGCTCGCCGTCGCGAGCGGTTGCAGGATGGCTGGCGTTTCAATCGTGCAATCTGCGAGCATCCCGGCCGCGGCGTGTGATGCCTCACGTCCTGGCTCTCCGCGCTCCACCACCAGCACCTTGGCCCCGCGTTTGCGCAGCTCGATGGCAAGCGTCAGCCCAATAATTCCGCCGCCAACGATGATCGCGTCCCAGGTTTTCACATTGGCATTGTAAAACGATGCGCCCGTAGGCGGTGATTGACACCGGCAACTCTGGAAATGTACATTCCCTCCACTCCCTTCTGTTGCAGGGTCACAAAAAACCTCCAGGTAGGTCGAACACTATGCGGGCCATTGGCGCTGCTGTGGGCTTGGTGTATCTCGTGTCGTTAAGTGCGACCGCACAACTCTCCCCTGACGTTCGCGATTACGTGGAGCTGGATGCCCCTGTAATCGCTATCACTCACGTGACGGTAATAGACGGTACCGGCGCGCCGGTGCGCAAAGACCAGACCATCCTGATTCGCGACGGAAAGATCGAGTCGGTGGGCACCGCCGCCGCTCCCTCGAATGCCAAAGTGATCGACGCTACCGGCGATTCCGTCATGCCCGGCCTCATCGACATGCACGGCCACATGTTTTACACGGCGGGGAACGTTTATAGAAAAGACGGCAGCCTTGCCATGGGCGGGATCACGCTCAATGAATTGTTCTATACCTATCCGCGGCTCTATCTAGCGGCAGGAATCACCTCTGTCCGCACCACCGGGGCCATCGAGCCATACACCGACCTCAATCTGAAGAAGTGGATTGACCGCGGCATGGTGCCCGGCCCGAAGATGAACGTCACCAGTCCCTACATGGAAGGCGAGGGCACCATGTTCCCTCAAATGCACGAGATCACCAGTCCCGATGACGCCCGCAAGACCGCGGTGTACTGGGCTGATGAAGGAGTGACATCCTTCAAGGCTTACATGAACATTACGCGCGCTGAATTAAAGGAGGTCATCGACGAGGCGCATCGCCGCGGGCTCAAGGTCACCGGACATCTGTGCTCGGTCACTTCACGTGAAGCTGCCGCTCTGGGCATCGACAATCTCGAGCACGGCCCCATCGCCGTGGATACCGAATTCGTGCCCGGCAAAGCTCCCGACAAATGTCCGCCGTTTCTCGACATGCTCGACGCTCAAGCTCACGTCGAAGTGAATGGACCTGTCATCCAGCAGATCAACACCGACCTCATCCAGCACCACGTCGCCGTCACGTCTACCTTATCCGTGTACGAACTCGATGTCCCCAGCCATCTGCCGCTCCGGAAAGAGGTCACCGACGCGATGTTGCCTGAGTCGCTCGCCAGCTACATGTCGGCGCGCAATAAAGCGAATGGCGATCCCCGCTGGCTGATGCGTCTGCAGAAAGAAATGCAATGGGAGCGCGCGTTCTACAAGGCCGGAGGCACGTTGCTCGCGGGCAGCGATCCGACCGGTGTGGGCGCGATCCTCGGCGGCGATCTCGCCGGTTACGGTATGCAGCGCGAACTCGAGCTGCTGGTCGAAGCTGGATTTACCCCGCTCGAAGCGATTCACATCGCAACCCAAGTCAATGCCGACTTCCTTGGACAGTCCGCTCAGATTGGAACCATTGCTCCCGGAAAGCAGGCCGACCTGGTCATCGTGAAGGGCGATCCCTCCGCCAACATCTCTGACATCGAGAAAGTTGAGACGGTGTTCAAGGACGGGATCGCGTACGATCCCGCCAAGCTCGCGGAATCCGTGCGCGGCATGGTCGGACTCAGATGAGATTGCTGGAAAAACTCGCAATTTCATAGTCGTGGCTACTCGGCGCACATTCGCTTTCGTCCGCTGTGCTGAATTTTTTTTGAGAGCACAAGATCGCAAATTACAAATTCCTCGGACCGCTTCGCATCCAATCCCCTACACAATAAGTCGAATCCTTTTCTCAGCCTGAAGTCGGGTCTGAGCCACAGCAACACTTATCCCAAAAGGAGTGATCCGTTATGTTTCATCATGTTAAAGAGTTGCAGTTTAACGCGCGGGTAACCGAACCTGACCCGAAGTTCGCAGCCCTGCTACTCGAGCAGTTCGGCGGCGGCAATGGCGAACTGAAAGCCGCAATGCAGTATTTTGTTCAGGCCTTCTCTGTCCGGCAGCCTTATCCCGACAAGTACGATCTGCTCATGGACATTGCCACCGAGGAATTCAGTCACCTTGAAATTGTAGGCGCCACGATCATGATGCTCATGGGCCCGGTCCCGGCGGAATTGAAAGATGCCGCGCGAACCAAGAGCCTTGAAAAAGGCCTGGAATCCTCCGGGCTCGGGAAGTTGGTGACCGGCGGCAAAGGATCGAAAGAACAATTTATCCACGACGCAATGGTGAACCCGGAATTTCTGGTGAACGGCCCCGGACCTCACGTCACCAATGCTGCCGGCGTGCCCTGGAGCGGCGCTTACGTCAACGCCAACGGTGATCTCACGGTAGACCTTCGCTCCGATATAGCCGCGGAATCCAGAGCCAAGATTGTTTATGAATCGTTAATGCAATTCACCGACGATCCGTTAGTGAAAGAGACACTCGGGTTCCTCATGACTCGGGAGATCTCGCACATGCAGATGTTCACGGCCGCACTCGCCACCGTGCAGCCGAATTTCCCGCCTGCCATCCTGCAGGGCGATCCACGCTACACGCATGTGTATTTCAACATGTCCAATGGCGCGAGTGCCCGCGGTCCATGGAACCAGGGTAGCGGCCCCTGGGCGGACGGTCAGGAGTGGACATATGTCGAGGAACCCGTAGCCCAGGTACGTCAGACCAATGGTCTGGTCGATCTCAAGGGTCCGAAAGCGGTGTCGAAAGAGCAAACCGAAAAGTTAGGTAAAGAACTCGGCGAACGCAAAATGCAGGAACTCAGCCGAGCCGTGCCGGAAGGCGAGAACCAGTGGTCCGCGTACCCGCAGCGAACCCTGGAGAGCCCTTCACTGAAGAAAGCAGGTTAAAAAAGATCGGTAGCCCACCTTGTCGTGGCGGCAGGGTGGGCGCGCCGAACTCGCCGGCTCAGGATCCGATCTTGACCAGGTATTCCTGGATCTCCGGCGTGTTCCAATCCACCGGCCCAATGAATTTGCGCCGGACCGTACCGTTACGGTCGACGATGTAGGTCTCGGGATATTTGAAGGTGCCGTACAGGGTGCTGCTCTTGTGATCGGGATCGCGCACGGTCAGCAGATCGATTTTGTAGTCTTTCAGGAACTTGTGATACGCGTCGCTATCTACGTCGACGCTCACCGCCACTACGGCTACTCCCTTGTCTTTCAACTTTTGCTGCATCTGGACCAGTGAGGGCATCTCCTCCACGCATGGCGCGCACCAGGTTGCCCAGAAATTCAGCACCACGACTTTCCCGTGCATCTCGCTAAGAGTAAGTTTTCGGTCCGAATCTTGCACGGTAAAGTCGGGGGCCGCGGTGCCAATTCGCGGAGGCCGCGAGCCGCTGTAGCAGCCGGTCAGAAAGATAAGAAGAACGCCGAGAAGAACGGTAATGCGTCGCACAAAGCTATAATAACCAATTCAGCTTATGTCTGCGCCAGATTCAGCTCGCGCGTCGGCGGTCTCGATTGTTGTCCCTGCCCGCAACGAAGAGGACAATCTCGGGGCGTGTCTTGGGTCCCTGGTCACACAGACCGGTGTCCGCTTCGAGGTGATCGTCGTGGACGATCACTCCTCCGATCGCACGCCTGAAATTGCCCGATCGTTTGCGACCGTCAAACTTATTGCTGCGCCGCCTCTGGCTCCCGGCTGGACGGGCAAAAACAACGCCATGTGGGCCGGCGCACAGACCGCAACAGGGAACTGGCTTTTATTTACGGATGCCGATACCGTCCACCTGCCCGGTTCATTGGCGCGCGCGCTGGAAGAGGCGCAACTGCACGGCGCCTCAGTGCTCTCCTATTCTCCGCGGCAGGAAGTCCACGGCATTCTGGAAAACGCCGTGATGGTGGTGATCTTCGCGGAGCTGGCGGCGACCTACCGGCCCGCTGAAGTATGCGATCCAGCTTCTCCCGCCGCGGCCGCCAACGGCCAGTATCTTCTGATCTCGCGAGACGCCTATCACGCCGTCGGCGGACATCGCGCCATTGCCTCTGACTTGCTGGAAGACGTGGCTCTAGCTCGCGCCGTGAAACGTTCCGGTCGCAAGATCTTTTTCCGCTACGGTGGCGACGCGGTCCGCACCCGCATGTATCGCAATTTCTCGCAACTGCGCGAAGGCTGGACGAAGAATCTGGCCCTGCTTTTTCCATCGCCAGGGAAGTTGCTGGCGCGGAGAGTCAGCGAATTTGCGGGCATCGCCGGCGGTATATTCGTCGCTATTGCAGCTTCTGCAAATCGCCACTGGAGCATTGCGGCAGTTGCGGGCGTCATCAGTGGCGGGCTGTATGGCGTATTTTTCAAGCGTATCCGCAAGGCCCACTTTTCCTGCGACGCGAACCTTTTGGCGATCTTTGGCCTGCCAATTTTTGCGTATCTTTTGCTTCGTTCGAAACCATATGCGAAGGGAGAGGTAACCTGGAAGGGCAGACGTTATCGCGCAAATAGCGCGACCAGCGCGGCCGCTGAGCCCAATTCCACTCCATTGCAAGGACAGACATGGTGTACTTGACCCGCAAAGCCGAGTTCTCCGCCTCGCACTACTATCACAACCCCGAATTCAGCGCGGAGGAGAACCGCCGCATTTTCGGCAAATGCAATAACCCGAACGGTCATGGCCACAACTACACGCTCGAAGTGACCGTGAAAGGCGAAGTCGATCCCCGCACCGGTTTTGTGGTTGATCTCAAGCGATTAAAAGAAATTCTCAACCGGGAAGTCCTTGACGCCATGGACCACCGGTTCCTGAACAAGGAAGTCCCGGAATTTTTCACTCGCATACCGACCACCGAAAACCTGGCCATTGCCGTATGGCAGCGTCTCGCGCTGAAGTTGACCAACGCCAAGCTTCACCGCGTCCGCGTGTACGAAACGCCAGACTTGTTCGTTGATTTTTACGGGGAAGCATGAAGGCCCATCTTACTCGCCGATACATGTTCTCCGCGTCGCACCGGCTGCACTCGGACGACCTGTCGGAAGCCGAGAACTCGGCCATTTACGGCAAGTGCAGCAATCCGCATGGCCACGGGCATAATTACGCGCTTGAGGTCACGGTCAGCGGTCAGGTGGACGAACGCACCGGAATGATCTGCAATCTGCTGGATCTCGATCACTGTGTGCAGCGGGAAGTTCTCGACCGCTTTGACCACGAGAATCTCAATCTGGCCGGCGAATTCTCCAACACGGTGCCCACAACCGAGAATCTTTGCACTGTGATCTACGATATTTTGCAGCGTAATTTCCGTCCGGCTAATCTGGAGAAGGTAAGGCTGGAAGAAACTATGATGAACTCGTTTGAATACGCAGGAGGGAAGGAGATTTTCGATTTGTAATTTGCAATTTGTCGTTGGTAATTGCGTCGGCTATGCCGTTGGCTTCAAATTACCAAATTACAAATTACTCAATTACAGATTGACCAACCATGCCCCGAGCCGAAACTCAGCCCCCGACTTTGACCAGCGCCAGCTTTGAAGATCTCGTACGCGAAATGCTCGTCCGCCTGGGTGAGGACGTTTCTCGCGAAGGCCTAACGCGAACTCCCGAGCGGGTCCACCGCGCCTTTGAATTTTTGACAAAAGGCTACCGCGAAGATCCGGAAATGTTTCTCAACAATGCCCTGTTCACCGTTGGCTATGACGAGATGGTGATCGTCAAAGACATCGAGATGTTCAGCCTGTGCGAACATCACCTGCTTCCGTTTTTCGGCAAGGTACATGTCGCCTATATTCCCAAAGGTAAGGTGATTGGCCTCAGCAAGATTCCCCGGCTCATCGAAATTTTCTCTCGTCGTCTGCAGATCCAGGAGCGGCTCACAACTCAGATCGCGGAGACCATTCAGAAAGCGATCGAGCCACAGGGGGTAGGTGTCGTCGTGGAGGCGCGACATCTCTGCATGATGATGCGCGGTGTGGAGAAACAACATTCCGCGGCGGTTACCAGTTCGATGCTGGGCTGCTTCAGAGACGAGCAGGAAACGCGCAACGAATTTTTGTCGCTGATCCGCGCGCGCACCAATAACGGCGTTTAGAGCCGAGCTACCAAATACCAGCTACTTGTGCGCAAAGCAAACTCTGCCTCCGCAGCCGAAACATTACACAACAAAGTTGCCCTGATTACCGGCGCGACCCGCGGCATCGGACTGGCAATCGCACAGGCCTTAAGTAGGGAAGGCGTGCAGGTGATCATCACCGGACGTGATGAAAAGCGCCTGAAGAAAGTCGGGAGTTTTGCGAGCATGGCTGTTCCATGCGATGTCCGTGACGCGAACGCGGTCCGGTCACTGTTCGCCTCGATCAAACGACGCTTTCGTCGCCTCGACATTCTCATCAACAACGCCGGCATCGGACATCCGAACCTCACTACCGACAAGCTGCCGATCGATACCTTTCGGAACGTCATCGAAACCAATCTGACCGGGATGTTTGTGGTCACTCATCACGCGCTGCCGCTGATGCGACGCGGAGGGATTATCGTCAACAATCTTTCAATCGCCGCTAAGCGAGTCTTTCCTGGCTCCTCTGCCTACAACGCCTCAAAGCATGGTGCCCTCGGCTTTACCAACACTCTGCGAGAAGAATTGCGTGAGCGGGGAATTCGGGTGGTTGCACTGTTGCCGGGAGCGACGGACACTGCGATCTGGAAAACGCTCTGGCCTGACGCGCCTAGGAAGAAGATGTTGTCCGTTGAAACTGTCGCCTCAGCCGTGGTGAATGCCTTGACGCTTCCAGCCAACAGCACCGTGGAAGAACTCGTCATCACGCCGGCAGCGGGAGCGTTGTAACCGAGATTTCTTGAGAGGAACACGACGGGAGCCGAGATCGCGGTTCAGTTAAAAGCCACGAGCGAAGTAGTTTCACCACGTCCCGTACCGATAGCGTCCCTGGCGCTCGGGCAGCAGCTTGATGAGCAGGATTCCTGTAACAAATCCGCCCACATGGGCCCAGAACGCCACACCGCCCGTCGTCGAGTTGGCGTACGCCACTGCGGTTGCCGTTCCACTGAGAAATTGGATTAGAAACCAGTAACCCAACACGATCCATGCCGGGAGCCACCAAAAAGTAACGAATATGATGAGCGGCACGAGCGTCAATACTCGCGCCTTCGGGTACAGCACGAAGTACGCTCCCATAATGCCGGCGATCGCACCGCTGGCCCCCACACTCGGAACGTTCGAGTTCAGGTTCAGTAGAATATGAGTGAATGCCGCCGCGAACCCGCAGACCAGATAGAAAACCAGGTACAGGAAATGCCCGAGGTAGTCCTCGATATTGTCGCCGAAGATCCACAGCACCCACATGTTTCCAAGGATGTGCAGCCACGAAGCATGCAGAAACATGGATGTGAGAATCGGGATGAATGCTGCAGTCAGGCTCACCGCGCCGGGCGTAGTCAGCGCCGCCGTCACATGGGTGGGCACGATGCCGAATTCATAAACGAGCGCATTCAGCGCGCCCTGACCTTGTGACCCGATCATCAGCTCGAACAGGAACACCAGCACATTCAGCGCGATCAGAAAATAGGTCACGTAAGGCGTGCTGAAGCGGGGCTGGTCGTCTTTAAGGGGAATCATGTCGGATTTGGTAATTTAGTAATCGGGAAATTTGGCAATTGGAAACCCGACGAGTGCGAGTGCTCGCGCCAGCCATTCACGATACCAGATACCTTCTCGGCTTGTGTTTGCCCTTGTAAATTACCAAATTACCCGATTACAAGATTACCCAATGCCTTTCAACGGGGTCCTGATCATCGACAAGCCCGCTGGCTTGACGTCACACGACGTGGTTAACCGTGTACGCCGAATCGTGGGTCAGAAATCCGTTGGACACCTGGGCACCCTCGATCCGCTCGCCACCGGAGTCCTGCCGCTGGTTACGGGAAACCTGACTCGCTTGGCGCAGTTCTACCTAAAATCCGAGAAGGTTTACGAAGGCACGATCCGATTTGGATTTTGTACCGACACCTATGATGCGGAAGGCGAGCCTACAGGCGCTCAGCAGCGGGTTGCGCTCGAATTAGAACAGGTGAGGGAAGTTGCCTCTCAGTTTCTTGGATCCATCCAGCAAATGCCGCCTCCGTTCTCGGCCAAGAAGATCCACGGAGTTCCGGCTTACAAGCTCGCTCGTAAACGTCAGGAAGTTGAGCTCAAACCGGTTCAGGTCGAAGTCAAGAGCTTCGAGATCGTCTCGCTGGACGGCGATCGTGCCAGCTTCCGTGCCCAGGTCGGTTCCGGGACTTACATGCGCAGCATCGCCCACGACATCGGCCAGCAGCTCGGCTGCGGTGCTCACCTCGAGTCTCTCCGTCGCACCCGTCTCGCCGAATTCGATCTGGATCAAGCATGTACCTTGGATCAATTGGAACGCGCTGCCCAGGCGGAGGCGATTCACGACATGTTTATTCCCCCCCGCAAGCTTCTACCCGAGTTTCCATCAGTCACAGCCACTGATGAAGCCGCCGCTCGCATCCGCAGCGGACGTTCGGTGAACCTGCCGGAACTCTCCCGCGCTCCTCGCGTGAAAGTCTTCTATGGACAAAGGGAACTGATCGCGATCGCAACCCGCATCGCCGGCAGCCTGTTCCATCCTGCGATCGTATTTGCCGGATCCGACCAGGGCTGATGCTAAAGAGCTGAAGTGTTTTGTCGAGGCTGCCGATATTCGCCGTAAGTATGCCGCTCAAGGCGAGCGTCGAGACCCGGCTGCGGCTGGCCTTCACTCTGCTCACCGGATCCAGTCCACCGGGTAAGAAGGAGCCCGCGAGTGCCGCTCAGGATGTTCTCAGTTCCTACATCGCGGCTGACCTGGTGCTCGCGGCCGTGATGCACCAGGCTGGCTATCCTGCGAATAGCTTCGAGGGGATGCTGTCCGAACTCACCGCTGCGCATCCGGCGGGCACGTTAAAGTCATACTTCAACTATTTTATTGCCTTGGGTGTGGTCAACGCTCAGCTCCGATACTCCGGAAACCTGCACCAGCCCGAGCGCTGGCAGGACGCCAAAGCTGCTACGACGCAGGCCCTCACCACGTTTCTACACGAGTACCTGAACGTAGATGCGAGCTTATATCTGCCCGCGAATCCCGCAGAGCCGAGGGCGGGTGTTTCCGAGCGGCGCAGCCACGACCGGTTCACCTGCGAAGGAACCGCCGAGGTGCGTGTTCCGTATGCCGGTCCGCCGGCCAAAGGAACTCTCCTGGACATCGGACCGCAAGGCTGCTGCATTCAGACCGATTTTCCGTTCGAACCCGGACGGCGAGTAGAACTCATGCTGCACGTCAATAAATTGACCTTTCGGGCAATGGGAATCGTGGTCAGCACGGTCCAGTCGCCGAATACTGCGGGTCGGCAGCACCGCTGCGGGATCAAGTTTCTAGCCCTGAGCTCCGGGGGGAAGCAGCGCCTGCTGGAGCTCATTACTGAACTTGAGCAGGATCGCAGCCAGCCACATAAGCCGACGGACTCGCCAACCATCATCAATGTCCGATAACAGGTATTATGTAAAGTTGCTAGCGCGGCAGGGTCGGAGCGCGGCTCAGGCGCTCCTTAGCAACTCGGCCAGATCTCTTCTGAATCGACTCAGCCTATCCAGCCGGTCCGGTGTGGCTTCCACGATCTCCTGCTTCGCCTGGAAGACCTTTCGGCCGTTGATCTCGGTCAGCACACCCATGACTTCCCCGATTTTCCATCCCGGCGTGCCAAGCATTTGAAGGCCCTCAGGTCCGGGCACCAGCAGCGCGATGCATTCGTCGCGGACGACGCCTATGCATTTCGGAAATCGATCAAATGTTTCGAGATTGAATCCCGCCATGTAGATTCGCTGGAGCTGCTCGGCAGGACCGGAATAATTTTGCAATTTAGTAATTTGTAATTGAGTAATTTGAAAGTTCGACAGGAGAGCAGAACGTCGAATTCGACCCGACTCCCAGGTCAAATTACCAAATTTCAAATTACTCAATTACCAATTCCTCTTACATCTTGTACCGTCCCAGGTCCTCGTCATTCAGGCCTTCCAGCCACTTACGCAGCTCTTCGGCGGTGACGCGATCCGAGATGTTGCTGGCCTGCTTCGAAGTCTTCAGCACTTCATCTTCGACATAAATCGGGCAATCCACCCGCAGCGCCAGGGCCAGCGCGTCCGATGGACGCGAATCAATGCTGATCACCCGCCCGTCGGCCTCCAGCCATATCACCGCATAAAAGGTATCTTCCCGGAGCTCGGTCACCACCACCTTGTGTACCGCCGTATCCAGCCCGGTCAACACGTTCTTGATCAGGTCGTGGGTCATCGGCCGCGGCGTCGACACTTTCTCGATCTCCAGGGCGATGGCATTCGCCTCATAAATTCCCACCCAGATCGGCAGCACCGTATCGCCGCCCACATCTTTCAGGATCACGATCGGCATATTCGTCACTGGATCCATCATCAAACCGCGAATTTTCATTTCAACTTCCATCGTGATCCCCTTATACAACCATTTCGCCAAGCAAACTGTTGGGAAAGCTGCCCGTGGTGAGCACCGGAACATAGCTCCCAATCTCGGGCGCCGCCGCCGCCCTGAAATTCAGGACTTTATTATGCGAGGTGCGTCCCACCCATTGTGCCCGGGCTTCGTTCTTGCCTTCAACCATCACTTCAAGGACTTCGCCGTGATGTCTGAGGTTCCTGCGCCTCTGGATTTCGCGCTGCCTCTCCAGCAGCACGTTCAGCCGCCGCGCCTTCTCCTCGTCCGGGATGGCGTCCTCCAGCTTCAGCGCCGGCGTATTCGGACGCGGAGAGTACTTGAAGCCAAACACTCCGTCGTACTCCACTTGCTCGAGCAGAGACAAAGTTTGCTCGAACTCCGCCTCGCTCTCTCCCGGAAATCCCACGATGATGTCGGTGGTGATGCTGATCTCCCGGCGCGCTCCCTTCATCCATTGGATGCGTTCCAAATACTGCTCGCGGGTATACAGCCGCTGCATGGCCGCCAGCACCCGGGTTGACCCACTCTGCACCGGCAGATGTACGTGATCACATAACGTCGGTACCGCGTCAATCGCTTCTACGATATCGCGCCCGAAGTCCCGCGGATGCGAAGTGGTAAACCGCACGCGTCGGACGCCCGGCACCTGGCCGACGGCGGCCAGTAACTCGGCGAAGGTCTTCTTCCCTGTCGGATCTTTATAGGAGTTCACGTTCTGCCCAAGCAGCTGGATCTCCGTATAGCCCAGCTCGGCCATGCGGCGCGCCTCTTCCAGCACCGAGTCGGACGTCCGGCTGCGCTCTTTTCCGCGGGTAAACGGCACCACGCAGTAGGCGCAGAACTTGTCGCAGCCTTCGATGATTGTGATGTACCCGCGATGCGGATTGGTCCGCGCCGTGAACTCGGTTTCGAAGCACTGGTCGGTTTCGCGATCGTCGAGCCCGGTGGCGCGCTTCCCTGCCTCGATCTGCACCAGCATTTCCGGCAGGTTCCGGTACGACGCCGACCCGCACACCATCGAAACGTGCGGCGCCCGCTCAAAGATGCGGTCGCCTTCCTGCTGGGCGACGCACCCGAGCACGCCGAACTTCTTGCCCTGGGCCTGCAGCTTCTTGTAGTCGGCGAGGCGGTGGAAGACCTTCTGCTCGGCCTTGTCGCGGATGGAACAGGTGTTGTAGAGGATGAGCCCGGCTTCGTCGACGGTCTGGACCTGGCGATAGCCCTCGGAAATGAGCGTGCCGATGACTTTCTCGGAGTCATGCACGTTCATCTGGCAGCCGAAGGTCTCAAGATAGAAAGTTTTCTGCGCGTCGGAAGCCATCCTGGTCAAGTATAACGCAGGTATTCCAGGGGATTTGTTGGCAAAAACGCGTCAGACGAGGGTGGGGACAGGAAAGAGATGTGCTTGGTCGCGCGTTGGCGGCGCTGCTCCCTGCGCGATGTGTCACACATGTACGCTCTTGATCCAGAACGGGACACCGGGCCTAAAGGCCCGTGGGTGCAGGCCATCAACGCGGCCCTAAAGGGCCGCTCTTCCACCGAAATCTGTCCCCCGCGATTGTTCAACCGGAAGTGCCCGTCCTGTCGCAAACGGGCGCGAGAAGCGTCACACACACGCCGGTTCGAAGCAGAAGTGTCGTCCTGGCCCAGGCGCAGTTCGCCGAGCGAAGCCCCTGGTCTTTGTGGAAGAGCGGCCCTTTAGGGCCGCGTCACGAGATCGAAATTGACGGGCTTCAGCCCCTGTGGAATGCGGTCCAGTCGCACCCCGCCGTGCGCCGACGAAAACAGATAATCCTCCGGTCTCTCAGCCAGACGCGCTTGGACGGGATTGCGCCAGATGTATTCGCGGTGGCTGCAATAGTCCTCAAAATCACGGATCCGATGATTCGTGAAACTCTCCTGCCACACCGGAAAACGAGACTTCAATCGGAACGAGAATCCTCCTTTAATGAACTGCACTGCGCGCTCTAATGAGATGTCCACCGCGGGCGAGATCAAGGTATGGACGTGGTCGGGCATGATGACAAATTCGTGCAGCAGGTATTTCTGCGAATCGCGATAATGCAAAAGCGTCGCTATCAGGAGATTCGCTGTGCGTTCCGTGCGGAAAAGTGGGCGGCGTTGAGCGGCAACAGTGGTGACGAAGAAAATGCGGTCACATTCCATCGTTGTATGGTCGCGCGTTCGCGGCGTTGCTCGCTGTGCTATGTGTCACAGATGGAACGCTCTTGATCCAGAAGGGGACACCGGGCCTAAAGGCCCGCCATAGGCCGTCAACGCGGCCCTAAAGGGCCGCTCTTCCACAAACCAGGACAACACGGGCCCCTTAAGGCCGATCTTCCACAACAGCGCGGGCTTGTCACGCCGAGCGAAGCGAGGCACCTGCATTTCTGCACAACTGCAGATTCCTCGTCGCGCGGCTCCTCGGAATGACAACAAAACGGCAAATGACAGAAATAAGGGGAGCACGCCATTTCCTGCTATCCGCGGCCTGCAACAATCCGTCTATCCTGCTTTACCATCTGTTCACCTAGGTTTCGCGATGGAGGGAATGTGAAAGCAATATCCATGACGGTTATTCTACTGGCGCTCGCGGGCATGTTGTACGCACAGGACCAATCACAAACGGCGAAGGCGCCAACCACGCTGAAAGGCGTCCTGCTGGAGCAGTTACGCACTACCCACACCAACAAAGACTGGTTTGTGGACGCCAACACGGCGGTGAGCGGGCTCTCGCCGGAGCAGGCCAGTTGGACTGACGGCAAGGGCAATCACTCGGTCGGGCAGCTGGCCTACCACCTGGTGTTCTGGAACCAGCGCGAGCTGACCAAGTTCAAGGGCCAGAAGCCGGACAAGTTCAGCGGCAATAACGACGAAACCTTCAACAACTTCGATGCCAAAAAATGGGCCGACACGCAGCAGCAACTCGATCAGGTGATGAAAGATCTGGAAGCGACGGTCGACGCCATGGATGACACCAAGCTGGCCGAGAACGCGTCGGAGATCGCGCACATCGGCACGCATAACGCGTATCACATCGGGCAGATCGTGTTCGTGCGCAAAGAGCAGGGATCGTGGAATCCGGAAAAAGGCGTGAAGTAGTCGTGAGTAGTGAGTAGCGGGTATCGGAGTAGCGGGTATCGAATAGTGAGACGGCTCTCACCCCTTTGTCATCCCGAGCGAAGCGAGGGATCTGCAGTTCTGACGAAAGCAGATCCCTCGCGCTCGCTACTCGATACTGGTGCTCGCTGCTCCCATCCGATTCTTCCAATGCGACCAGACGAACCAGGCGATGCCCGCGAGAATGATCGCGCCGATCACGGCGTCGAATTGATGGAAATATTTCCCCAGTGAGCGCCAGTTCTCGCCCAGTTTCATTCCCAGCCAGGCCAGGCCGAGACACCAGGGCCACGATCCTAAAAATGTGTAGACGTGAAATTTCAGACGCGGCATGCGCGCGATCCCCGCAGGCAGCGCGATGAATGTCCGGATGACCGGCAGCATGCGGGCGATGAACACCGCGCCTCCTCCCCAGCGGAAGAAGAAGCGCTCGGCAAGGTCGAGTTCGTGGCGGCTCAGCAGGATCCAACGGCCGTATTTCTCGACCAGCGGGCGTCCACCGTACGCTCCGACTTCATACGCTACCAGCGATCCCAGGTTGCAACCGATGGCGCCGGCCGTGGCTACCCACCACAGATTCATACTGCCTTCGTAAACCAGGTAGCCGGCGAAGGGCATGATCAGTTCAGACGGCAGCGGGATGCACGCAGATTCGATGGCCATCAGCACGGCGATGCCGCCGTATCCCAAGGTACCAATGACAGATTTGATGAAGATGAAGATTACCGCGAGAGCTTTCTCGGTCATCTAGAACAGAATACGGGCTCTAGGCTCTAGGCGCTAGGCTCTGGGCGCCGGATGATCAACCCTGTTGAAAAGCAGTTCTGAGACCTCGGTTCTATGTTGAAGCCTGAGGCCTAGCGCCCTAGTGTGCAAAGCCTAAAACGAGCCTTCCTGCGTGAAGGTGTATCCGGGCAAGCCTGCGCCGTCGGAGCTCTTGGCGAC
>Ga0070741_10007162_pt1 | contig 23333 bp, 12 predicted proteins | sample Coa_R1_4_FD_66440 | JGI IMG/M metagenome (GOLD analysis project Ga0070741, IMG submission 66440) | Surface soil microbial communities from Centralia Pennsylvania, which are recovering from an underground coalmine fire - Coalmine... | ecosystem: Environmental > Terrestrial > Soil > Unclassified ... | reverse complement strand
ACTGCCATTCGCGTCAGATTTCTGTGGGTTGCCGTAGCGGAAGTTGCTCTCGCCTGCAGCACGGGCGTCGGCACCCGGATTGCCGAATTGTTTGTCCATGTCACCGAGAGTCAGATCTCTGCCCGGGCTGCTGCCACTTCCGCCGCCGCCACCGCCATCGGGAGTGGTCGGTGGGCAATCGATGAAGATGCCACAGCCTTTCTTTTCCGGCGGATCGAACCCGGATGGATCGATGAAATTGGCCGGGCTGTTGAACACATAGCTGTATGGATTCCAGCTCTGAGAAAAAAGCGGTGCGCCGACGATCGGGTCGGGAGTAAGGAAGCGCTTTGTGACAGAGTCATACATACGCCCCCCGAAATTAATTAGGTTGAGATCATCATCCGTTTCCTGCCCGGTGTATCCGCTCGTTACATCGAACAGCGGCCCGGTGAACGGAGTGCCATCGGCGTTGATGCGCTGGCCCCAGGGATCGTAGTAGAAGCGCGAAGTCACATTGCCGGTGGCGCCGCCGACGTCGGCGGTGTAGACGACGCCCGTACTGCCTTGCGTATCGGCCAGCAGGTACTCCACCATTGTTGTACCGCTGGGCGAGGGCGTCGGGGTGGGGTTGGTACTCGATTTGCCGGCACCTGACGTTTTCGGGATGAGGCTGGCGCTGGTGCCGCTGCCGTCGGGCACGTACACGATATCGGCGACGGGGCCGTCGCTGCCCTGCACGTGGAAAACATGCCTGCCCCCTGCACTGTTGACGCGATATTCGTAGAGTCCGGCGACGTAGAACGTCGATCCTGATGGTCCGGTCTTGCGCGCGCGTTGGCCAAGCGCGTCGTAGCCGAAATTCCAAATCTGCGTGCCCGCCGTCACGGTGCGCGGCAGATCGAAGCTGGTGTAGGTGATCTGGTCGCGACCACCGCCGCTGATCTGACGACCGCGGGGATCATAGCCGTAACTGTAAATCGCCGCGGTACCGCTTCCGGCGACATTGCGTGCCGACGTGGTCAGCGTGTGCGGCTTGCCGTTTTCACCGTAGAAGTTTTTCTCAAGCCGCGTGTTGACTCCATTGATGAGCCGCCATGCTTCGGTCAGATTGCCCAGCGAATCGTAGAAATACTGGGTCGGCGTCTCCTGACCCTTGTACGTGAGCGTCCATTGCGTGAGTCGCAACAGACTGTCGTTGTCGAAGGTTTCGGTGCGCGCGCTGCTGGTGCTGGTGTCCGTGCGATCATGCAGCAAGCCGTTCGGATAGTAGTCGTACGCCAGTTGCAGCAGGTTTGAGCTGTCGCTGGCAGTCGCCGCCAGCGTTTTCAAGTGCGTGGTCAGCGGATCGTAAGAGCGGCTCAGCGCTATCAGCGTGCCGCCCAGGTGACCGTTGAGCAGAGCGAGGTTCGCGTCGCGCTGATCCACCGTCCATAAATTCACGGGTAAATTTGGCGGCGATGCGCTGATATCGTCGATGCCGCTCAAATAACCGTACGAGTTGTAGTGGTACTGAAGTTTCAAGCGCGGCCTGCCGATAACCCCCGTGTTGGGATAGGCCAACGTGGATAGGTTGCCGTTGCCGTCATAGGTCAAATCGGTGCTGTAGGTTGGGCCGTTGTTAGTCTCGTCCGTCGTATCCGTGCCGGCCAGACGTCCGAAAATATCGTAGCGGAACGCAATGTTGACCTTGTCCGGGTAGCTATGGGCAGAAGCCATTTGGCCGATGCCGTTCGCGCTGGTATCCCAGACATACGAGCGTTGCTCCACGCCCGGCCCATCCGCCGAGAGCAGCCGGCCGAGATCGTCATGGGTAAATGTCGTCGCTTCGCCCGCGGCATCTTTGACTTCCCGGCGCACATCGCCCAAGCCGTTGTAGTACGTCTCGGTCGTGCCACGGTCGGGTTCGGTGAGCGTCTTGCGCCGGCCGCGGATGTCGTAACTCATGCGCGTGACGTGTGATTCATCGCCCGTCGTCCACAGCGGATCGAACACCGATTGAAGCAAATTGAACGGTGCGTAGCTGAAGCGGGTGTGCAATTCGCTCTTGGCTTGCGTTTGCGGGTTGAAAAGGACGTTCGCGCTGTCGATCACGCGACCATCGACGTCGGTGGTGGTGTAGCTCTCGTTGTCACGCGCCATCGAGCAGGCGTGCGTGGCATCGACGTTCCAGCGACGCGATTCGAAGAATGTGTATTGATGACAGGTTCTAGTGGCATCGGGCCGCACCACTTCGAGCGCACGATCTAACGTGTCGTATCGATATGTTGTGTATGCCGGCTGTCCACCCAGCTCGAAATACCACTGGCTGACGCGCGCGAGTCTTCCCAAAGCATCGTACTGCCGTTGACTGATCGTTCTGCCGTGCACAGCGTCGAAAGCTGTCGCAGCTTGCTGCAAGAGTCGCCCGCCGGCATCCACCATTGTCGTCGCTTGTTCGTTGCCGCGCGAGGCCGTCGTAACGATGCCGTTATAACAGCTCGTACAGAACGCGTCGGGTCGTCCTGCATAGCGCAGGCCTGCGGCGGCCTGTCCAGCCGATTGCAGCAGGACCGCGCGGCCCAGATCATCCAATTGCGCTGTACTTTGCACGCCATTGGCGTCCATCCCCGCGATCGGGCCATAAGCCGGATGATTGAGCGTCGACTGCGAGGGTTGGTATGCCGCGCTGTCGTGCGAGGTCCAGATCTGCGTGGCGTACACGCGCTCGTCGGGCTGGCCCGCAAACGCGGCACACACGCCGTTTGCGGTACACGCCGGCGTGTACTCGATATGCGTCTGACGTGTCGGGGTGACGGTGCCGTCTGCGGAATTGGGGGCACTCTGCGTGACGCTGGTCAATAGACCGTAGCCGCTTGCACCGTTGCTGTTGTCGTAGCCAAGCGTGATCGTCTCGGGGATATCGGCATCCGGGTTGCCAAGTTCGGCATAGATCGTGTCCAGCTGCCCAAGCGGATCGCTGTGGTAATTCGTCGTACGCGTCGTGGCGATGCCGTTGGGCTCGGTCGTCGTGACGCTGTATGACAGCGGCAAGCTGTTGAGCCACGCCGCGATGCGATCACTGCTGTGATCGTAGCTGATGCTCATTTCCGCCCGCACGCCGTTCTGCGTGGCACTGACCTCATGGATCAGGTTGCCGAAATCGTCAAATCCGAAGCTACGATCGACGCGGCGTAGCGGCGTCGCCGGTTCGGTCAACGTGCCCCAGAGGTGTAGATCGTCCGTGTGTTGAGTGTTGAATGGCGCCCCGTTGGCGCCACCCAGATCGATGTTGATGGTTTGCTCCCACTCGCTCGTGTACCCCGTCGCGGGTTGCACGATATAGGACGCGCCACTGTTGAGCTGGCTGAGCTGATCGTGATTGACGGTCCGACGAATCCGCGCCGGCTGACTGCATGCAGCTGACGTCAAACCGCCGACGCAATATTTGCGGATGGTGGATTCCGTATCCGCGCTGACGATCGGCACCACGGTGGTGACACTTTGCGGTCTATTGGCGTTCGGGTAGTAGTACAAGGCCGAATGAACGGTATTGGTTACGCGTGTGTACGGATCATAGACCGTAGTCGTTTCCATCAGCCGCTGCGGGTCCCAATGCCGCACTGTGGTAAAGCCCTGAAAACCGCGTCCGCGGATATCCATCATCGGCTTTTCGTATGACCACTGGTGCACATACCCTTGCGTGGCCGGACTGGTCGGATCCACCAACCCGGTTCGATCCACCACCGCGCGCACCACCGTCAGGCCGCGGTGCACGCATTGCTGCGGATAGGAGTCGGCCAATCCTGAAAACGGATTGACCGAACATGTGCTGTCGTTTTGATGCCGATCCGACCATTGCGTATCGTAAGTTACCGCTGTGCGCGGCCACGGAGTCCTTTCGTCGTAGATTTCCGCCAGCCGGTCGTTGTAGTTCGGCTTACGTTCCAGAACTTGCAGCTGCCCCGCCAGCACGCGCACGATGTCGGCAAATCCATCACCGTTGAAATCGCCGATTTGTGATGTCGTCCACCCACAGGCAACGGTCATACTGGCCTGGTTGCCGCAAGATGCTTTTGTACCAGGCTGATTGTCGATAGTAATCGGGCCGCTGAACGTACCGTTGCCATTGGACAGGTACGCAATGATGAAATCCACGGCATCGTTGCTGCCCCGGGTTTTGAAGACCACGATATCGTCGCGCCCATCGCCATTCATGTCGATGATGCGCACACCCGAATCGGTATCGGTGACATTGTCACGTGGAAGACTCAGCGCATGGGAATCCGGATAAAACCCCGCGCCCGTATTCCAGCGCAACGTTGCTGCCGACGCGTTATTGGGATCCAGCAACAGAACATCTTGCAAACCATCGCCGTTGAAATCGCCGTACAACGTACGGCTGTCGGCCGGCGGCAACGCCGCGGTTCCAATCGGATTGGCTGTCGCTGTCCAGGTTGTCAGCTGACCGTCGTCGCGCTCGCCGATGGCTTGCCCAGACGCCATCACTAACGCGCCGCGGCCTTCGCCCCACAGATCCGTCACGAGAGCACGGTCAGCTGAACTCACGCCTGTGGCAATCGGAGCGCCAAACCCGATGCCACCGCCTTGGTTGTACAGTACTTTCAAGGGGTCGTACTGGATATCGGTCGGGACAAAATCGCCGCTGCCGTTGCCCGCGCAGTAGATCGATGCCCCTCCGCTGCAGGTATACCGCCAGCTCGTGCGCCCAATGATCAGATCGACGAGCCCATCACCATTAATATCAGCGAAATTGCTAGTAATGATCGCGTCGCGTGAACTCGTACAACCTGCATCGACGGCAATGCCACTGGGACTGAAACTAGCCCTATCCCAGCGCAAACCAAGTTGCCGACCGCATACATCGGGACTGTCGGCCCATACTTCCATCGCGCCGTCGCCATCCAGGTCGACAGTGCGCACCGCCTGCAATCCGCCGGCGGTTATCGGCACACCGGACGGCGAAACGACGTAGGCGCTCTTCAGACCGCTGCCGCCCAAGGGCGCTCGCACACCCAGGCGAACGTAAGTCGGCGCCGTGAACGACAGATTCCAACCATTGCTGTCCGTCGTCCATGAGCCTTTGTCGCCGGGGAACAGCAGCAAATCGTCCGCGCCGTCGCCGTTGGCGTCGAGCACGCGCGCAACCGCCGGGACATATCCCGACGGATCGCTAAACGTAAAATTGTGCGACCCCGCAACACGATTGACGAACTGCGACGAATCCAGCGCCTGCTGCTGGTAGCTCAGCTGCTTGGCCCACAACGCGCCCCCGAGCGACCCCACTTTCTTGACCGATGTCAGCAAACTCCGACCTGAGCTCGCGCTATAGGTATAGCCAAGATCGTATTCCCACACTTTCGCTGTAGTCGCGGGATTCGGCGCCCACATTTCGATCGAGTGGAGGCGCTGCTGAATATCCGTACGCACGCCGCGCTGCCACAGCGTCTGCGGATCCGCGCGCGTTTCATAGTTGAACTGCACGTAACGCAACGCCGGCATGTCGTTGCCGTGGCTGGCATACGAAATCCGTGTGAGGACGTACGTGCCACTCGTCGTCAACGCATACTGGTAATTGATCCGGTTGCCGGCGCGGTCCTGCTCGTTGTCCAACGCCCACTGCGCCACCGCCTTGCCCGTCGCCACCGCACCGCCGTCGCTACCCGCATAGCGCGTGACGTACTGCAGCACATACTCGCGAATCCGACCATTGGGCAACCATACCCGGAACAAGCTGGGGTGGTTGTTCGCATCGACCGAGACGATCACCGTCTTGGTGAAACTATCGTGTTCCGTGCGGTATTCCGATCCCGCAGCACCGTACGCCCCGCTCACCACTACCAATTTCTCGCCATCGAGACAATAGCGATCCGCGCTGACTCCATTCACATCAGCGCCATCGAGGTAGTGCACGCCCGTCTGGCGACCCTCGGTCGGGAAACTCTTCCCACACCGCGCGATTATCGAACCGGTCGACAGCGACCAACCCACGCCCACCCAGCCGTTGCCGCCGTTGCTCGAATAGGTCAGCGCCACTTCCGGCTGCATCCCTGCCCGCCCTTGCGGCACGTCCAGCGCCATCGTGTCCGTGAACTCGCCTTGCGACGTCACGTCCCAGGTATCCGGCAGGTACCCGACGTTCGCACCCGCCACGATGGGCGTTGTCGTCATATCCATGGGCTTCGGGAGCGCTGGCCGCGCGCCCGTTGCGGCGCCGACGAACGCAGGAGCGATCGTCAGCGAGGCGCCCCGCCATGAAGCCACCGCTTCCGACGGCGAGCTCCCCGCGAGCACTACGGTCGCGGCAATCGCCGCTGTAAATATCCAACGCCTCACGCACGCATGCATCCGGCTGCTCCTTAGACCCAAGTTTGCAGCCGGCGCATCGCGCCGTTCGTCACGTGCGCTGACTGTCAGCAGCCGATACGTGCGTCTACCATCGACACCGCCATGAAGCCGGTACCGTCACACCATCGCAAGTTGTGCTTGCGCTCAAGCACAAATTGAAAGTGTATACATGTGGAGCTTGGGACGTCGCATGCTGCGCGCCGCACCCGTATGGGCGGCTACTCGAAGCCGTTGCGATACACGACGTCGCAGTCGAAACTGTTGCCGATCGTGTAGGCGCCGAGGAACGCGGCGCTGTTCGGCATGGCATCGTAGAGTTCGGTGACGCCGGTGCCGGCGTTGACCGCATCGGTGGTTTGCGACGAGCCGACGACGAAGCCGAAGACGTGGTCGCCGGGATTGAGTCCCATGTCGGCGGCGCTCGCGACGATCGTGATGCGGTCGTAAGGTGCGTCGTAGCTGCCGCTCAGCGCAGGCTTGGTGCTGCCCGGCGTGACGAACCTGCCGTCGACGTCGCCGTTCGAGTTCGGGCTCGGCACGTACGATTCGAACACCGGCGTGGCACCCGACCACGCCATGTGCACGGCCGTGTAGTGGAACGTGCTGGCCGGCGGCGCGTCGGCCACTTTCATGGCCACGTACCACGCGGAACCGGGCGGCTGCGGCGATTCGCCCGCATCGGTCTTCAACGTGAAGATGAGCTTCGGCACGCCGTCGAGCGCGAGCGGCTGCGCGAGATCGAATTCGAGGAGATCCGTGCCGGCAGGCGCCGCGCCCGCGACGAGACCATCGGCCGCGCTGGCATCGCCGGCCGGATCGGTGAGCATCGTGAGGCCAGGCGCCGTGCAAACATTCTGCGCCGGAGGCGGCGCAACCGCTTGGAGTTTGATCTCTTGGCTCGCTGCGCCGGCGCCGCGTGCGTTGATGGCTTTGACCGTGTAGTAGTAGTCGACGACGTGCGGATCCGTCGTCGTATCGTCGTACGTCGTCGCACCTTTGGATTGACCAACCAAGGTCTCCTGGCCCGGCGCGGTGCCGCGGAAGATCAGGTAATTGTCGATGTCCGCACCGCCGGAATCCGGCGCCTTCCAGCTCAGATGCGCGGCGAACGGATCGCGCGTCCCGGCGAGACAGGCGCGGTTCGGCACCGTCGGTTCATCGGGGTCGAATGCGGCGAGCAAGCTCTTGCCGCCGCTCTGGCGCGCGACGCGCATCCATGCGGTGTAGTCGTTCGGCGCCGTGCCGGCGATGCAATCGGCGCTCACGCAGCCGTCGCTGAAGCCGTAGAGCACGCGACCGCGCTCGTCGAGCGTGATCTCGTTGAAGTCGAGCAGATTGCGGTCCTGTTCGCTGCCGCCCTGCTGCCACACGCCGGTGTGGCTCTGCACGGGATCGTTTGGCGTGGCGTTGACCGTCGTCCAGGTCTGCCCGCCGTCGTAGGTGGTGGCGATGAACGCATACCAGACGCCGGAAAAGCTCAGCGCCTGGTAATCGCCCGCGACGTTGGTGCCGAGGAAACCGCAGGCCGCACGGCCCGAGCTGCCGCCGACCGCCTCGGTTTCGGCGGCATTGACGATGCCGTGCGAGGCGCCGAGGTCGACATCGTTGATCCAGGTCTTGCCGCCATCGCGACTCACTTGCACGTGCACGTGGCCCTCCGGCGGATGGCCGGCCGGCACGGGCTCGTTGTTGACGTAGCAGTAGTACGCCGTGCTGTCGGCGTCGAGCGCGATCGACGGGTCTGCGCCTTGGGCCTGGGAGACGCTCGTGGGCAGCGCGAACTCGGTCCACGTCGTACCGCCGTCCGTGCTCGTCACGCCGCCTTGATGGCCGTTGCATTGTGCGACGGGAAGCCATGCAGTGCCGTTCGGCGCGACGTGCACGTGACCGTGCAGCCCGCCGCAGCCTTGCGGACCCGATCCCGTGTACGCGGGCACGCCGGGACCCCAGGTGCGACCGAGATCGAGACTGCGCTGGCACATCGCGGGTCCGACGATGTCCTGCGAGCAGTAGAGCGTGTTCTCGCCCTGGTTGAGCGGGGTCGCAAGGATCGACAGCGATGTCGGAAACGGCCCCGTGCCGATCGTCTCATGATCGGCGCCGCCGTCCGGCGGGCCGATGCCGATCGGCGTCCACTGATCGCCGTCGTTGTCGGTGTACGCGTAGACGGCATTCGCGCCCGCGGTCGAATTCGAAGCGAGCGTGCGTCCGGTCTTTTGGTCCGTCCAGAGGATCGGGTCGAGCCCCGTGTTCGTGACGAGCGAGGATTTGTCTTCCCAAAGCCCTTCGCAGCTCTCCGGCGTTGCGGCATTCAGCACTTCGGCCGGCGTAATGCGCCAGATCGGACCGACGTTCATCGTCATGATGCGACGCGTCGCAGGATTGAAGCCGATGTTGAACTCGCCGTTCGACGGTTCGGCCGAGGTGCCGTGCGGTGCATAGAAAATCTGATAGCGCGGCACGCCGGGTTGCGATGGATCGGCGCCGCCGAAGGTGCCGCTCCCGCCGCCCGGCGCGCCGGGCAGGAGCGCGATCGTGACGTTCACGGTTTCGCCGGTCGGCGTGTACGGAACGATGATTATCGTGTAGGTCGCAGTGCCATCGACGAGGCCGCCGAAGCTCGCGACCTCCGGATCGCTGCTGCTCGCCGATTGCGCGTAGGCCTGCTCGGAACCGTCGGTCGTCGTGACCGCGCCTTGGTAGATGTAGAGGTCGTAATCCGATTTGCCCGAGCCGCCGTCGGTCCAGTTCGCCGTCACTTGCACTTCCGCGTTCGGATGCGCGGCCATGTAACCGGACGGCAATTGCACCGTCAGCGCGAACTCGTCGCAGGGCTCGCTCGGATCGTTGCAATGCGGGCCGACGTCGACTTCGGGCACCGGCGTGGGATTGGCGGTATTGAATGGCCCGGCCGAGTAGCTGAGCGGTCCGGATGTGTCGCTCAACGTTCCGGACGAAGGCATCGCGGCGGACGCCGAAGATGCGATGGAACACGCTGCTAAAACCGCGAACGCGAACGCGCCGACATGATCCCTGTACATTCAAGCCTCCCTGCCCTGCGGGCCAAGCTCCCTGTCGTCCTGCGCTCCGGCAGGATGCGCGTCGGACTATATGCCTCGCGAGCGGGCGCGACAATCGAAAATCCGGCGATTTCTCGCGGTCGTTCATTGGCGATTCCGCGCACGTGTGGGATAAATTGCGCTTTTGCCGATGAGTCCGATCGCCCCGATGCACGCCCGCTGCGTCCTCGTTATGCTCGCGCTCGCCGCTGTCGGCGCGCACGCAGCATTCGCGAGCGTCAATGCGCCGCCCGCCGTCTACGAAAACGAACCGGTGCTGTCCGCGCCGACGCTCGTGCAACCGGCGCTCCTGAGCGGGCCGGATTTCCGCGTCGTGCCCGAGGTGCGCGTGCGCGGCTACATGGCCGATTTCCTCATCGATTCGAAATTCGGTCCGCTACGCGCCGGCAGCGCCGAATTGCTCGCCGTGCGCGTCTCGGAGCTGCCCGCACTCGAAGCGCTCGACCGGGCGAGCCGCAGCGGAGCGTTCGCGCACGCGCTCGCCGAACGCGGCCGCAAGACCGGCGCCGCAATCCTCAACGTGGTCCGTCACCCGGTCGACACCGTGACCGGCATTCCCGCCGGCGTCGCACGCTACTTCGGCCACCAATGGGATCTCTGGACCGGCCGCGCGCAATCGGTGGCCGACCGTTCTTCGCGCGAGTTCGAGAACAAGGGCGATCCCTACCGCGCGCCGCCGGGACCGATGACGGCCGGGCGCGATGCGCCGCCCGAAGACGCCGCGGCCCTCCCGGAGCAGAAGAGCCGCGCCTGGTACGCGCGCGCCGGCAGCGAAGCCGGGCGCGAAGCGAAACGGTATCTCAAGTACAGCCAGGAACGCCGCGACATGGCCAAGCTGCTCGGCGTCGATCCGAATTCCACAAATCCACTTTTGGACGAAAAACTCGACGAGCTCGCATGGGCCGCCGTGTGGGGCAATTTCTCGGCCGGCGAGGCGCTCGGGCAAGTGGTCGGCACGGCGGCGGACGTCGTCTCGTGGAGCGGCAAGCTCAACCAGTACGTGCTCGAGAAGACGCCCGAGGACCTGCGCGAGGAAAACCGCACGGCGCTCCTCAGGTTCTGCAGCGACGACTACTCCGTGCGCCAGTTCCTGCGGCGCGGCGGCTTTACCGACACCTCGCGCGCCGCACTCGTGCAAACGCTCGAAAAGCTCAAGCCTGCGAGCGGCTGCAACGAACTCGTCGAGCTCGGCGCGACGACGCGCGACGAGGTCGAGGCGCGCTACCTCGTCGATGCGCTCAAGCTGATCCTCGTGCACGCGCCCGATGCGACAGGAGGGGACCTTCTCGTCGCGGGCGCGGGGCTCGCCTACCGCACGCGCGACGGCAAGCTCGTCCTGCCGCTGCCCGTCGACTATCTGAGCTACACGGGCGAGCTCGCAGAATTCCTGGATCAGCCCGCGTTCCGCTACGCGGAAAAAACCGTGCTGATCGGCGGCGACGCCTCGCTGCTCGCCCAGCGCGAATTCACACAGCGCGGCTGGAATCTGGTTCTGCGCGCTCCCTACGAGGGCGCGCCGGCCTATGCCTGGGCCGCGACCGGCCGCGCCGAAAAAACAGATCGGAAGAAGTAGCCACGAAGAACACCAAATTGAAACAATCGTGCACATGTGCGTTCATCGCACACGTCCGCCGTGTTTTTTTCGCGTTCTTCGCGACCTTCGTGGTTCAATCTTCTCTTCTGGTGTACGCTTTCGATTTTACGACGCGAGAAAGACTGCGACCATGGACTACGCCGCACGCGACCGCTTCGCCTCCGAGCTCGATTCGATCCGCGAGCAGGGCCTCTACAAGAACGAACGCATCATCACCACGCCGCAGTCGGCCAAGATCCGCACTGCCGAAGGCCGCGAGGTGCTCAATTTCTGCGCGAACAATTATCTCGGTCTCGCCGACCATCCCGAGATCGTCGCGGCCGCGAAGAAGGCGCTCGACACGCACGGTTTCGGCCTCGCCTCCGTGCGTTTCATCTGCGGCACGCAGGATCTGCACAAGGAGCTCGAAGCGGTCGTCGCGAAGTTCTTCGGCACCGAGGACGCCATCCTCTACACGAGCTGCTTCGACGCGAACGGCGGTCTGTTCGAGACGATCCTCAACGAGCAGGACGCGGTGATCTCCGATGCGCTGAACCACGCCTCGATCATCGACGGCATCCGCTTGTGCAAGGCCGAACGGCGCCGTTACGCGAACGGCGACATGACCGAGCTCGAAAAGCACCTGCAGGAGACGCAAGGCAAGCGCACGCGCCTCATTGCCACCGACGGCGTGTTCTCGATGGACGGCTACATCGCCAAGCTCGACCAGATCGTCAGGCTCAAGGAGAAATACGGCGCCCTGCTCATGGTCGACGATTCGCACGCGACGGGCTTCGTCGGCCCGACCGGCCGCGGCTCGGCGGAGCTGCACGGGGTCATGGACAAAGTGGATATTTTCACTTCTACACTCGGCAAGGCGCTCGGCGGCGGTTCGGGCGGATTCACCACGGGTCGCAAGGAGATCATCGACCTCCTGCGTCAGCGCTCGCGCCCCTATCTTTTCTCGAACACGCTGCCGCCGCCGCTGGTCGCGGCCTCGATCAAGGTGTTCGAAATGCTGAGCGCGAGCACGGCGCTGCGCGACAAGGTCAACGACAATGCGCTCTATTTCCGCAAGCGCATGACCGACGCCGGCTTCGACATGAAGCCCGGTACGCACCCGATCGCGCCCGTCATGCTCTACGACGCCAAGCTCGCCCAGGCCTTCGCCAAGGAGCTGCTCGACGAAGGCATCTATGCGATCGGCTTCTTCTACCCGGTCGTCCCGCAGGGCCAGGCGCGCATCCGCACGCAAATGAGCGCGGCGCACACGCGCGAGCACATCGATCGCGCCGTGGACGCGTTCGTGAAGGTCGGAAGAAAGCTCGGCGTGCTGAAGTGATGCGGCGAGGGCGGGCTACGCCTGCCCCTCGCACTGGAAGTACAGCACGTGGTCGGGATTGAGCGCGATCGTCTGGCCGAGACTGATCGCGCCGCTCTTGCGCAGGTGGACCTCGTCGCGGTGCAGGCGCAGCTCGTCGTCGTCGCCGAGCTTGACGTAGGTGCCGTTCGTGGAACGGTCGGAGATCATGAAATAGCCGCGCTTGTACTCGATGAGCGCGTGATTGCGCGACACCCACTCGGCGTCGACGATCAGACTGCTGTTGGCGTCGCGGCCGAGCGTGAACGGCGGCGACAGTTCGTCGAGTTCGAGCACCTGCCCGCGGTAGCGCAGCAGCAGCTTGATTTTTTGCGGCGCGACGGCGTCGAGGCGGATCGCGCGCTGCACCATCGTGACGTTGGAGGTGTCCTCCTGCCATTGCACGTCGACGATGTCGATCGGATGCTGCTTGCCGGCGACGCGCGCCTGGCCGACCGAACGCGTGCGCAGCATGCCCGCGTTCGTGAGCAGCTTGAGCGTGCCGGCGGTCGTGATGATCTGCTCGCGCTTGGCGAGCGAGGACATGCGCGCGGCCGTGTTCACGGCGTCGCCGTAGACGTCGTTGTCCTCGATGAGCGCTTCGCCGTGATGCAGGCCGATGCGGATCGCCAGCTTGTCCTTGGCGAACGACGGGTCGTTGGCGATGCGCTTTTGCATGTCGACCGAGCCGAGCAGCCCCTGCATCGGGCCCGGGAACGTGCACATGATCTCGTCGCCGATCGTCTTGATGACCCGTCCGCCGTGCCGCGCCGTGACTTCGGCGAGCGCGTTCAGGATCGCTGCAATCAGGCGCCGCGCCTCGAGATCGCCGCGTGTCTCGAATAGCTTCGTGCTGCCGCTGACATCGGCGAACAGGATGGTAAGAGGCTGGCTCTGAGTCATTGCCCCCGAATCATAGGCGATTCACCCACCCAAGCTCCAGCCGGGAATCAGCCTGCGCGGTCCCGCAGGGCCGACGGCACGCGGTCGGCCAGCCCACGCGCCTCGGCGATGCCCATCAGGCGCACGAGTTCGGGCGTCACGGGCGCCAGACGCAGGCCGGGGTCGGCCATCGCCACGGCGGCGGCGAGATCCTCGGCCATGGCGACGCGATCGCCGGCGATCGCTTCGAGGCAGGCGCTGAAATACCCCTTGCCGAGCCGTATGCGCACGTCCGCCGCCGCGAGGTGCATCGCGGCGCGATACGCCTGTTCGGCCGGCATGCCGTCGAGGCGCGCCGCCTCGGCACCCGCGAGCCACGCCGGCGCGTGTCCACGCAGCGCCCGCCAGGCCTCGTCCATGCGTCCGGACTCGGCGAGACTGCGCTCTTCGCAGGTCTGCGCCGAGGCGTTCGCGGCGTCGATTTCGAGCGCGAGCCGGCATTGGCGCAACGCGTCGGCATAACTGCCGGTGCGAAAATAGAACCAGCCCAAATTCGAGTGCAGGTTCGCGTCGGCCGGTGCCGCCGCCAGCGCGGCATGCATCGTGTCGACGGCCTCCGACGTGCGCCGCTCGGCCAGCGCGAACCACGCGTAAGCTTCGAGTACGGCCGCGTCGCGGGGCGCCTCGCGGCGCGCGAGATCGAACCATCGCGCCGCCGCGCGGCCGTTCCACTCGCCCCAATAGAGCTGCGCCGCCGCATCGACAGCGAGCGCTGCGGAGCCGGGGTCGATGCGCAACGCGCGCCGCAGCGCCTCGCGCGCAGCGAGACGGCGGTCGCGCGCCGCGGCCGGGTCGCGCTGCAGCAGCGCCAGCCGGCGCTCGGCACGCGCGTAAAGGCGCAGCGCGCCCGTGTGTGCGGGCGCGGCGTGCAGCACGCCGTCGAGCAACGCCACCGCACGCTCGACGCTCGCACGCGAAGGATCGCGCGCCGAGAGCAGACTGCCGGCATCGGCGAAATCGCGCTGCGCAGACGCGGGCAATGCGCTGTCGGGCGCGGCCGAGGGCAGCCATCCGGCCGCTTCCGCAAGCAGGCGCTCGCTAGCGAACGGGTCGGCATCGAGCGCAATCGCCGCAACGCCAATTGCCAGGCCTGCGACAAGCAGCGCCGAGGCTCCCCAGGCCAGGAATCGCCGCGCCACGTTCGGCACGGGCGCTGCGACGCTGCTCAGGGCACTCGCAGCGAGCGCCTGCGGCGCCGGGCCGATCCAGCGATACCCGTTCGCGCGCAAGGTCTCGATCAGGATGGGCGGGCGCGCGTCGTCGCCGATCGCACGGCGCAGCTTGCGCACGGCCGTGTTGAGATTGCGTTCGACGCTGTCCCAGCCGTAGCGCGGCCAGAGCGTCTCGTGCAGCTCGCGGCGCGAAATAGGCCGGCCGCCGCGCTCGAGCAACAGGCATAAGAGGCGCAGCGGCATCTCCTGCACAGGGACGCGCTCACCGTCGCGCGACACGCGGCGCAGTGCGAGGTCGACGACGAGGTTGCCGGCACGCCAACCGGCCGGCGCGACGGCGTTTTCCGGCGCGATCAGATTCGGATCAGATTCCGCGACTTGAGCGTTCATACGTCGCCGCCCCAGGCTGTCGAGCGCGAGCATGGCGGGCGCCTCTCGACACGAACAGTGTCCCCAGTCATGCCGCAGGAACCTCAGGAACCCTCATGCCGATTTTCGCCCTTGCCGCCGCCGCGGCCATGACGCTCGCCGCCCCCGCGCCGCCCGCTCCCGGTTTCAAGATCGAGCCGCTCGGCGGCGGCATCTACGCCGCCGTGCGCACGGACCCGCCGGGACTCATGGTCGATGCCAACAGCCTGTTCATCGTCAACGAGGCCGACGTGATCGTCGTCGACGCCCCCGAAGCCTCCGCCGACATGATCGCGGCACTGCGCAAGCTCACGGACAAACCCGTGACGTACCTCGTCAACACGCATTGGCACGACGATCACGTCATCGGCAATGCGGCGTGGCGCGCGGCGTATCCTGGCGTGCGCATCGTCGCCGAAGCCAGCTTGCGCGCGTACATGGCGTCCACCGGTGCGGCCAACCGGCGCCACATGATCGAAGGCGCACCGCCGTTCGCGGCGCAAATGCAGGCGCAGATGGACCAAGGCAAGAATCTGCGCGGCGAGCCGATCACCGCGGAGGAGCGTGCGAGCTATACGAGCGACATCGCACTCGTCCGGCGCTACATGCAAGTGGTCCCGCAAGCCGAAACCGTGCTGCCGGACCTCGACGTCGAGGACGGCATCGTGCTGCTGCGCGGACGCCGCCGCATCGAGATTCGCTATCTCGGGCGCGGCCACACCGCCGCCGATCTCGTCGTTTGGCTGCCGATGGAACGCATCGTCGCGACCGGCGACCTCGTCGTCTGGCCCGTGCCGCTCGTCGGCGCGGATCAATCCCACGTGCGCGACTGGCCGCAGACGCTCGACGCGCTGCTCGCGCTGTCGCCGGCGGTGTTCGTTCCGGGGCACGGCCCCGTGCTGCGCAGCGCCGACTATCCGCGTGCGATGCGCGATCTGTTCGCGGACATCGACACGCAAGTGGACGCCGCGCGCGCAGCCGGCGCCGGCACGCTTCAAGACGTGCGCAAACGCGTCGACCTCGCTGCATTCCGTGTGCGGTTCGGCGGCGATTCCAAAGTGCGCCAATTCCTGTTCGACAACTACGTCGCCGCGCCGGCCGTCGAATCGGCGTGGCGCGACTCCGTCGTGACCGATCATTGAGGAGACGACCATGCTTGGCCTGATCGCATTCGCCGCACTCGCCGCCGCCGACGCGGGCATCGCAACGCCGCCGCAGAAATCCTGGGGACCGTACACGTACGACACGGTGAAAGTCGGCGACGGCGTGTACGCCTTCATCGAGACGATGCACAGTATCGTCAGCGGCAACGTGATTGCCGTGATCGGCACGCGCTCGATCCTCGTCTTCGACACCGGCCAGCACCCGCCGATGGCGCATGCCATTGCCGAAGACATCAAGCGCCTGAGCGACAAGCCGGTGCGCTACATCGCCGTCTCGCACTGGCACGACGATCACTGGGTCGGCAACGCGGACTTCGCCGCGGTGTACCCCGATGTGCAGGTGCTCGCGCATCCGTTCACGGCCGCGCAGATCGCCGAGCGGCGTGCCACGTTCGCCGGGGCACCGTGCAAGGCCCTGCTCGAAAAACAGGTCAAACCCATGCGCGACGAACTCGCGAGCGGCAAGAAGGCCGATGGCAGCCCGGTGAGCGACGAGCGGCGTAAAGCGCTCGCCGTCGAGGCCGCAGGCTTCGACGAACAGGAGAAAGAGTGCGACCAGATGCGCTTCCGTGGCGTCGATCTCACGTTCGAATCGAAGCTCGCGATCGACCTCGGCGGGCGCACGGTCGAGCTCATGCATTTGGGCCGCGGCAACACCGCGGGCGACATCGTGGCGTGGCTACCCGAATCGAAAACACTGCTGACGGGCGATCTTCTCGTCCATCCGTTTCCGTTCGCCACGCAGTCGTACATCACCGAGTGGGCGGCCGTCATGCACAAGCTCGACGCGCTGGATGCGACGACGATCGTGCCGGGACACGGCCCGGTCATGCACGACAAACGCTATCTCGAGGACGTCGCCGCCCTGCTCGATGCGCTGAGCGCGCAGGCGCACGCGGCGTACCGGCCCGGCATGACCGCCGACGAGCTTCGATCAAAAGTGGATTTTTCCGCGTTCAGCGATCGCTTCAGCCACGGCGAACGTTTCATCAAGATCAACTTCGACTACATGATCGGGCAGCCGGCCATCGATCGGTTATGGCAGGAGTTGAGCGGGCAATGGAAACCGGAGGGCGAATGACGATCTGCTCTTCTCAGATATTGTTCTCTTTAGAGCCAGAGCTTCCGCTCGTCCTGCGGCCGAGCGGGTAACTTCTTTGCATCGCGCAAAGAAGTCACCAAGAAACGCGTGCAAGCGGCCGTGAGGCGAAAACCGTACGGGATGACATTCTTAGACGGTCACCATTCGCTCGGCCGTCGATACCGCTCCAACGCTGCACCGTCGAGGTGCTACGACTTCACATGTCCGCGATCTGCTTCTACGTGCCTGGATAGGACCTCTAGGATTTCGTCTTGGAGCGGTATCGACGGCCGAAGCGACTTGTGGATGCGATCAGCGTTTCATCCCGTACGGATCTTAGCCCCGACGCCGCTCGAACGTGTTTCTTGGTGACTTCTTTGCACGAGCAAAGAAGTTACCCGCTCGGCCGCAGGACGAGCGGAAGCTCTGCTCAACGCCCAGGCCAAACGCAGCTTTATCCACAAGTATAAAAAAGCAAAACGCGTCCCGTCAGGCGAGCGCCTTGGCCGCCGCCACGATGTCCCCGTCGCTCGGCAACACGAGCAGGGCCGCGCCGGCGAGCGGTGTGTAGGTATCGACGCCGACGACGCGCTTGAGCGGCTTCGCACCGTGGCCGGCCTCGACGATCGCCGTGATCACGCCTTCGCCGACGCCGGCCGAACGGCGGCCTTCGTCGACGACGACGATGCGCGCACAGTCGCCGGCGTGGCGTGCGATCGCCGCTTCGTTGAGCGGCAGCAGCCAGCGCAGATCGATCACGCGCACCTTCCAGCCGAGCGCCGTCTCGATCTCACGCGCGGCGCGCAAGCTCATCGGCACGCCGTTGCCGAACGTGAAGATCACGAGATCCTTGGCTTCGGGCGCGTAGACGCGCTCCTCGCCTAACGTGAGCGCTTCACTGGGGGGCGGATAGGCGAACTGCCACTGACCATCGCCCGCGGCGTAGAGATCCTTCGTCATGTAGAGCGCGATGGGCTCGAGGAACGCGCACACGCGACCGTCGACTTTGGCGAGTGCCGCGAGCGTGCGCAGCATGCGGGCCGCGTCGTCGCCGCGCGAGGGACAGCCGATCACGAGGCCCGGGATGTCGCGCAGGGCGGCGATCGAATTGTCGTTGTGGAAGTGTCCGCCGAAACCGCGCTGGTAGCCGAGGCTCGCGATGCGCATGACCATGGGGTTGCGGTACTGCGCGTTCGAGAAGAACTGCAGCGAGGCCGCCTCGCCGCGGATCTGGTCGCAGGCGTTGTGGAAATACGCGAGATACTGGATCTCCGGGATCGGCAGCATGCCCATGTTCGCAAAACCCTGGGCGAGGCCCAGGATCAGCGTCTCGTCGAGCAGCGTATTGAACACGCGCGTGCCCTTGAAGGCCTTGTGCAGGCCCTTGGTCACCGTGTACACGCCGCCCTTCTGGGCGACGTCCTCGCCGAACAGGAGCGCCTCGGGATGCTTGCAGAAGAGATCGTGCAGCGCGTTGTTGATCTGGATCGCGAGATGGCGCGCCGGCTGCTTCTCAGGCAGTTTTTCCGGACCGCCGAAGACCTTCGTGCGCCGCTCGTCGTAATCCGCACGCTTCGCCTCCGCGGCCACCGCGTCGGGATGATACGGCGCGAGCGGCGCGACGACCTCGGCCAGCGACGTGAGCTTCGGCCGGCGGTCGGCTTCGTCGGCTGCGGCGAAGCACCGCTTGCGGATGTCCTCGTAGCGCGCGAGCAATTGTTCCTTTGTATACACGCCGGCTTCGAGCGCGATCGCCGCCGAGCGCAGCAAGGGATCGGTCGCCTCGACGGCGACGAGCTCTTCGACGCTGCGCCATTCGATCTCGAAATCGGTGCCTGCGTGGCCCATGATGCGTGTCGTGCGCAGGTGCAGGAACGTAGGCCGGCGCGTCGTACGGCAATGGTAGACCGCGCGCGCGACCGCTTCGTAACCGGCAGCGAGATCGAGGCCGTCGACCGCGAAATAATCGAGATCGCGGCGACCCGAAAAACTGGCATGAATCCAGTCCGCCGGCGTCTTCACCGAGATGCCGATGCCGTTGTCCTCGCAGACGAAGAGGACGGGCGCCGGCAGTTTCTGGTACGCCGTCCACGCCGCGGCGTTGAACGCGGTCTGCGCAGTCGCGTGGTTCGCCGATGCGTCGCCGAACGAGCAGATCGCGATCGAGTCCTCCGGGATCGGCAGCGCGTGTCCGATGCGCTTGCCCTGCTCGATCGCCACGGCCGTGCCGAGCGCCTTCGGCAGGTGCGAGGCGATCGTCGAGGTCTGCGGCAGCACCCAGAGCGGCTTGCTGCCCCATACTTTGTGGCGGCCGCCGGACGCGGGATCGTCCTTGCTCGCAGCGAACGAAAGCGCGGAATCCATGATCGGATCCATGCCCGGCAATTTGCGGAAACGCTCGGCCATGAAGCCGCCGGAGCGATAGTGCAGGAACGCCGGATCGGTATGGCGCGTCAGGCGGGCGACCATCGCATTGCCTTCGTGCCCGCTCGAGCCGATCGTGTAGAACACCTTGTTCTTGACGCGCAGCACGCGCGCCATGAGGTCGAGATGGCGGCTGATGAGCTGCGAGTCGAAAAGCTCGATGAAGTCCTGCCGCGTGCAGAGGCTGCCCGGCAGCACCGGCGCGTCGGCCGGCGAGCGCGACGCCGCGGGCTGGCCTTGCCAGCTCTGCACGAATTCGACGAAGTTCTGATCGCAGACTTCGGCACGGTTGACGTTCTTGTGGCGGGCGGGGATCGTAGGCGTAGCGATGGCGTTCATGGAATTCTCGAAACGTGTAGTGGCGCCGGCATTCACCGCGACTGCGCGATGAGCGCAAGGTTCTCCGCCGCAGACGCCGGCATCGGCACGAAGCCGGGCTGCGCGCGCACGCGGTCGAGCCATTCGCGCACGCGCGGATACGCCGCGAGATCGAAACCGCCGTCGCCGGCGCAATGCGTGTACGCGAACAGCGCGATGTCGGCGATCCCGTAGCCGACGCTGCTGAACCACGCGTGTCCGCTCAAGTGACGCTCCATGACGGCGAGCGCCTGATGTCCGCGTTCGCGCAGCTTCGGCAAATCGGCGCGGCGCGGCGAATCGAGCGGCGTCCAGCCGCAGATGAAACGCGCGACCGCGATGTACGGTTCGTGGCTGTATTGCTCGAAATAGGTCCACGCGAGCGTCTGCGCGCGTTGCCACGCGTCACCCGCGAAATACGGCGTGCCTTCCGCGAGCCAGTACAGGATCGCATTGGATTCGACCATGATGCGCCCGTCGTCGAGCTCGATCATGGGCACCTTGCCGTTCGGATTCTTGGCCAGGTACTCCGGCGTACGCGTCGCGCCGTGCGCGCTGTCGATCTCGATCCATTCGAATTCGCGACCGAGATGCGTGAGCAGCATGCGCAGCTTGTGACAATTGCCCGAGGGCGAGTAGCCGTAGACGGTGATCACGTGCGTGCTCCGTTGCGCGCGAACCACTCGGCTCGCGTCTGCGTCCAGACTTCCACTTCGATGTGCTCGTACGGCGGAGGCAGCCGCGCCGGACCGCGAACGTGCGAGCCGAGCCGTTGCGCGACGCGCTGCGAGGCGACGTTCTCGCGATCGATGCAGTGGATCACTTCGCTCCAGCCGAGATTCGCGAACGCCCAATCGATCGAGGCGATCGCCGCTTCGGTCGCGTAGCCCTTGCCCCAGACCTGGCGGCGGAACCCCCAGCCGACCTCGGTGCCGGGCCAGCCTTCCGGCTGCCACGGCCCGCACTGCCCGAGCCACTCGCCGGTGGCTTTTTCGACGATCGAGAACATCGCGTAGCCCTGCACCGCCCAGGCGCCCGGCATCTGCAGGAATTTGCGCCACGCCGCGGCGCGCGTCATGACGCCGCCGATGTGCTTCGCCGCGATCTCGTCGCCGTACAGTTCGGCATAGCCGTCGAAATCCGCGCGTTCCCACGAGCGAAGTATCAGGCGTTCGGTTTCGAGGCGGATGTCGAGTCGCATAGATCGTCGGAGATCGGAACACGAAACACGTGAAGTGTACTTTTTCGACTTCCTTCGCGATGTCGTGATTTTCGTGGTTCAGCCTTGCTTTCGCAGCCTAGAACGCGCTGATTCCGGTCACCTCGCGGCCCACCACGAGTTGATGCACGGTCTCGGTGCCTTCGTACGTGATCACGGATTCGAGGTTCAAGCCGTGCCGAATCGGGCAGTGCTCGGTCGTGATGCCGGCGCCGCCCAAGATGTCGCGGCACTCGCGCGCGATGTCGATGGCCATGCGGCAGTTGTTCCACTTGGCGAGCGACACCTGCGTCGGCTGCATCGTGCCGCGGTCCTTGAGCCGGCCGAGCTGCAAGGAGAGGAGCTGCGCCATCGTGATCCGCCGCGCCATGTCGGCGAGCTTGATCTGCACGGCCTGCGTGGCGGCGATCGGGCGCTGGAACAGCGTGCGCTCCTTGGCGTAGGCGAGCGTCTCGGTGAAGCAGGCGATCGCCGCGCCGATCGGCCCCCAGGTGATGCCGTAGCGGGCCTGCGTCAGGCAGCCGAGCGGACCCTTGAGGCCCTTCACGTTCGGCAGGCGGTTGGCCTCGGGCACGCGTACACCGTCGAAGAACAGCGCCGACGTCACCGAGGCACGCAGGCTCATCTTGCGATGCACTTCCTGCGCCGCGAAGCCCGGCATGCCTTTTTCCACAATGAAACCTTGTATACCATCCGCCGTCTGCGCCCAGACGATCGCGATGTTGGCCAGGTTGCCGTTCGTGATCCACATCTTGGAGCCGTTCAGCACCCAGTCGCCGCCGTCCTTCTTGGCGTTCGTCTTCATATTGCCCGGGTCCGAGCCGCCGTGCGGTTCGGTGAGGCCGAAGCAGCCGATGATCTCGCCCTTGGCCATGCCGGGCAGCCAGCGCCGGCGCTGTTCTTCGCTGCCGTAGGCGTAGATCGGGTACATGCACAAGGACGACTGCACCGAAGCGAAGCTGCGGATGCCGGAATCGCCGCGCTCGAGTTCCTGGCAGATCAGACCGTAGCTCACCGCGTTCATGCCCGCGCAGCCGTACTCGGTCGGCAGCGACGAACCGAGCAGGCCGAGCTCGGCCATCTCGGGGATCAGCTCCTTCGGGAAGCGGCCCTGATCGAAGCATTCGCCGATGATCGGCAGCACGCGCTCGTCGGTGAAGCGCGCCACCGCGTCCTGCACCATGCGTTCCTCCTCGCTCAGGAGCGAGCGGACGTCGTAGAGATCGACAGCATCGAGCGGTGTAGCGGCCATGGAAACTCCGGGATTTTGCAGGACGACGGCAGGGCCGCGTATTCTAGCGGCTTGTGGTGCGGCTGTCCCGCCAAGTGGCTGACTGCGCCGGCGACGAATTGGCCCGATGAACATAGCCTTGCGTATCCCCGTCCTCGCCTATCACGCGGTCAACATCGCTGGAAACGATTACGCCACGAACGACCATGTCGCGTTCGCCGCCGATCTTAGGCTGATCCACGCGCTCGGCCTCAGGATCGTGCCGCTCGCCTGGGTCGTCGATGCGCTCGCCGGCGTGCGCGAGCGCGATCTCGCCGGCTGCGTCGCGATGAGCTGCGACGACGGCTCGGATTTCGACTGGTTCGATCTCGACCACCCCGAACACGGCCCGCAGCGCAGCCTGTACGGGTGCATGAACGATTTCGCCGCGGAGTTCGGCGCAGCCGCGCAACCGGACCTTCATCTGACCGCGTTCGTGATCGCCTCCGCGGAAGCGCGCGGCTATCTGGACCGCAACTGCCTGGCGGGCCGCGGCTGGATGAGCGACCGCTGGTGGCGCCCGGCGCTCGACTCGGGGCGCATGGCGATCGAGAACCACAGCTACGACCACAACCACGCGGCGATTCCGCTGCCCGGCATCGGCGGCATGGAGCGCGGCTCGTTCTTCGGCGTGGACACGCGCGAACGCGCCGACGCCGAGATCGCCGACGCCGCGCGCCTCATCGACGCCGCGATCGCGCCGCGGCGCACGACGCTGTTCTGCTATCCATACAGCCACGTCAACGACTATCTGCGCCGCGAATATTTTCCACAATGCGCACATGTACACGGCATGCGCGCGGCGTTCGGCGACGGCGCCGAACCCGTCACGGCGGCGAGCGACCGCTGGAACCTGCCGCGCTACATCTGCGGCTACCACTGGAAATCGCCCGACGAGCTCGAAAAGATCCTCCGCGAAACGGCATAGATTTCACCTCTCCCACCGGGAGAGGTCGG
>Ga0070741_10007161_pt1 | contig 23341 bp, 21 predicted proteins | sample Coa_R1_4_FD_66440 | JGI IMG/M metagenome (GOLD analysis project Ga0070741, IMG submission 66440) | Surface soil microbial communities from Centralia Pennsylvania, which are recovering from an underground coalmine fire - Coalmine... | ecosystem: Environmental > Terrestrial > Soil > Unclassified ... | reverse complement strand
TCGACCTTCGCCACCGCGGCGGCGTCGATCAGCGGCCCCTGGACGACGCCCGTCTCCATGCCGTTGCCGACCTTCATCGCCTTGACCTTCTCGGCGAGCTTCGCCGCGAAGGCGTCGTAGACCTTGTCCTGCACGAGCAGCCGGTTCGCGCAGACGCAGGTCTGTCCGGCGTTGCGGTACTTCGAAGCGATCGCGCCCTCGACCGCCGCGTCGAGCTCGGCGTCGTCGAAGACGATGAACGGCGCGTTGCCGCCCAGCTCCATCGACGTCTTCTTCACCGTGGCCGCGCACTGCGCCATCAGCTTCTTGCCGGTCTCGGTGGAGCCGGTGAAGGTCAGCTTGCGCACGAGCGGGTTCGAGGTCATCTCGCCCCCGATCGCGGTGGCGCTGCCGGTCAGCACGCTGAGGACGCCCTTCGGGACGCCGGCGCGCTCGGCGAGCTCCGCCATCGCGAGCGCCGAGTAGGGCGTGGCCGTCGCCGGCTTCACCACCATGGTGCAGCCGGCGGCCAGCGCGGGGCCCGCCTTGCGCGTGATCATCGCGGCCGGGAAGTTCCACGGCGTGATGGCGGCGCAGACGCCGATCGGCTCCTTCAGCACGAGGATGCGCTTGTCGGCCTGGTGCTGCGGGATGACGTCGCCGTAGACGCGCTTGCCCTCCTCGGCGAACCACTCGATGAAGGACGCGGCGTACACGATCTCGCCGCGCGACTCGGCGAGCGGCTTGCCCTGCTCGGCGGTCATGAGACGCGCGAGGTCCTCCTGGTTCGCCATCATGAGGTCGAACCACTTGCGCAGCACGGCCGCGCGCTCCTTCGCGGTCTTCGCGCGCCACGCCGGGAATGCCGCGTTCGCCGCCTCGATCGCGCGGCGCGCCTCGGCGGCACCCATGTTCGGCACGGTGCCCAGGATCTCGCCGGTCGCGGGGTTGTCGACGGCGATCGTCTTGCCGCCGTCGGCGTCGAGCCAGCGGCCGTCGATGTAGCACTGCTGGCGGAACAGCGCGGGGTCCTTCAGATTGAGCGCGGCGACGCCGGATATCTTGGGGTCGTTCATGGGGGCCTCTCGGGAAGAAGACGACGGCCTCGGCGGCCGATCCGGAAATTCTACTGCAACGCCGCGCCCGCGGCGGCACGCGCTCAGCGACGCTTGAGCAGCCGCAGCACGTTGCTGTAGTCGTCGGTCCACAAGGGGGCGTCGGCGTTCTCGGCGAGCTGGCGCGCCGCCCCCGCGAGCGGCGGTTGCGCGAACGCCGCGGCCGAGCGGCTGACCAGCACCCAGTCGGCGCGGTAAGTGCCAGCGTCCTCGTCGTCGTCGCTCTCGACGAGGCGCGCTTCGAGCGAATAGTGCCGCGCCGCCTCCCGCACGACCGGAACGAGGTCGAGGTAGCGGTTGGAGACGTGCACGGCCAGGATGCCGTCGGGCCGCAGGTGCCGCAGATACACGGCGAACGCCTCGCTGGTGAGCAGGTGCACCGGAATGGAATCGCTCGAGAACGCGTCGAGCGCGAGCACGTCGAAGTTCTGCCCGGGCTCGCGCTCGAGCGAGAGCCGCGCGTCCCCGAGCACCACGTCGACGGCCGCCTTGCTGTCGGCGAGGTAGCTGAACTCCGAGCGTGCGAGCTCCACCACGCGCGGGTTGATATCGTAGAAGCGATACACGTCGCCGCTCCGGCCGTAGCTCGCGATCGTCCCGGCGCCGAGGCCCACCACGCCGACGCGGATCGGCCCGCGCTCGCCGCGCTCGAGGATCGCGAGCCCGACCCCGGAATCGCGGCCGTAGTAGGACGTCGGCCACGAGCGGCGCTCCGGCGACAGGAACTGCCGCCCGTGCACGATGGTTCCGTGCGTGAGGATGCGCTCTTCGAAGGGGCCTTCGCCCGAGTCGCGCGTCCTCAGCACGCCGTAGAAGTTGCGTGTCGTGATCCGCACGTTCTCGTCGCGCTCGGTGTACTCGTCGAGCAGCCACGCGCCGAGTACGGCGGCGGCGGCCGCCGCGGCCGCCGCCAGCACGAGCGGCCGTCGCGGGCGCCAGGCCGTGCGGCCGACGAGCAGCGCGACGGGCACGACGAACGCGAGCGCCGCGATCCCGAGCGGCAGCTCGTACAAGTCGCTGAAGACGTGCGGCGCGACCAGCCCGACGAGCAGCCCGCCCACCGCGCCGCCGAGCGCGATCAGAAGGTAATACGCCGTGAGGTGCCGTGGATGGGGACGGCTGCGCGCGAGCTCGCCGTGGCAGGCCATGCACGCCGCGAGCAGCGTGGCGCTGTACACCGGGATGAGCACCCACACGTCGGTGTTGCGGTGCTCGGCGGTGAGGGTGTGGCACACCGCCGCGACGCCCAGGACGAGCAGCGGCAGCCACACGGTGCGTCGGTACCATCGCGGCGCGTCGAAGCTGAGCACGAAGCTGAGCAGGTAGAGCGCGAGCGGCAGCACCCACAGGAGGGGAATCGCCGCGATGTTGAGCGACATGTGGCTCGTGAATGCGAGCAGCAGGACCGACGCGCACGCGGGAAGCGCGATCCACAGCAGCATCGTGGCCGGCCGCGGCGCCGGCGCATCCGCGGTCTCGGCGGGCTCGCGCGCATCGGCGTGCGACGCACGCCACGCGAGCGCGGCGCACAGCAGCGCGAACGCCGCGAAGCCGGCCGACCAGGCCGCGGTCTGCACGCGCATCGGCGCGAACGGCTCGACCAGCACCGGATAGCTCACCAGCGCGAGCATGGATCCCAGGTTCGACAGCGCGAACAGGCGATAAGGCGAGGCGCCTGGCCGCTCGCGCGCGAACCACGCCTGCGCCAGCGGCCCCGTCGTCGAGAGGACCAGATAGGGAAGGCCGATCGTCGCGGCGAGCAGTCCCAGGATGCGCAGCGTCGGGTCCTCGCCCCCGTGCGGCTTCCACCCCTCGCTCGCCGAGAGCGGCATCACGGCGAGCGCCGCGGCGAGCAGCAGCCAGTGGACGATCCTCTGCCGCCGCGACGTCTGCCAGCGTGTCGCGCCGTGCGCGTAGAAGTAGCCGAGGAGCAGCAGCACCTGGAAGAACAGCATGCACACGGTCCACACGGCGGCCGATCCGCCGAACCACGGCAGGATGATCTTCGCGACCAGCGGCTGGACTTGGAAGAGCAGGAACGCCGAGAGAAAGACGGTGGTGGCGTACAGGCGCATATTTTTTTGCGATCGAGTTTATCATCTATGGTTTGCGGCGCGCTGACGCGAGCCGCGGAGGAAGAGGCCATGCACAAGAAAACTACCGCAGTCTGCGCGGGGGTCCTGCTCGCGCTGCTCGCCGTCGTGCGGGCGTCGTACGCCCAGGACAAAGCGCCCGATGTCTATCTCTACCGCGGCGCCGACCGCGACGCGAAGCTGGTCGCGGCGGCGAAGCGCGAGGGCGCGATCTCGCTCTACACCTCGATGCAGCTCCCCGACTCGCAGCCGCTCACCCAGGCGTTCGAGAAGAAATACGGCATCCGCGTGTCGCTGTGGCGCGCGAGCGGCGAGAAGATCGTCCAGCGCGCCGTCACCGAAGCGCGCGCGGGCCGCTACGACGTCGACGTGGTCGAGACCGACGGCGCGCAGATGGAGGCCCTGTACCGCGAGAAACTGTTCGCCCCCTTCTACAGCCCCTCGACCGCCGACATCCCGCCCGAGATCATCCCGGCTCACAAGAGCTACGTGCCGAGCCGGCTGACGCTGTACGTGCTCGTCTACAACACGAAGCTGGTCGCGCCGGCCGACGTGCCGAAGACCTACGAGGACCTGCTCGATCCGAAGTGGGCGGGCAAGATCGGCATCGAGGGCGCAGACATGCCGTGGTTCGCCGCGGTCGTGAAGGCGATGGGCGTCGACAAGGGACTCGCATACTTCAGAAAGCTCGCGGCGAACCGTCCGAGCCTGCGCAACGGCCACACGCTGCTCGCCGAGATGGTGTCCTCGGGCGAGCTCGCGCTCGCGCCCGACGCCCACGTCCAGGGCGTGGCGCGCCTGAAGGCGCGCGGGGCGCCGATCGACTGGAAGCCGCTGCAGCCGGCGTTCGGCCAGCCGAGCTCGGTCGGGGTGACGCGGCGCGCGCCGCACCCGGACGCGGCGCTGCTCTTCGCCGATTTCATCCTGTCGCGCGAGGGCCAGGAGATCATCAAGGCGCGCAAGCGCGTGCCCGCGAGCCGCGCCGTGAACAGCCCGCTCAACCAGTTCCAGTACCGGCTGATCGATCCGGTGATCGTGCTCGACGAATGGGACGCCTGGGAGAAGCGCTTCTCGGAGCTCTTCCTGCAGGGGCAGCGGATCCGCAAGGAGTCCGAGTAGGCCGCGCGCCGGCTCGCCCTAGAACGTCCCGGGGTACGCGCCCCCGTCGATGAGGAAGTTCTGCCCGGTGACGTAGCCCGCCTGCGCGCTGCAGAGGTAGGCGCAGGCCTCGCCGAACTCGGCCGGGTCGCCCATGCGCCCGGCCGGGATCTGGCTCACCTTGAGCCGCCGCATCTCCTCGAGGCTGATGCCGCGGTCCTTGGCGCCCTGGCCGAGCGTCGCCTGCTGGCGGTCGGTGTCGAAGAAACCGGGGAGCAGGTTGTTGAGGGTGACGTTGTGCTTCACCGTCGCGCGCGCGAGGCCGGCGACGAAGCCCGTGAGGCCCGAGCGCGCGCCGTTCGAGAGCGCGAGGATGTCGATCGGCGCCTTCACCGCGCTCGAGGTGATGTTGACGATGCGGCCGAACTTGCGCGCGATCATGCCGTCGATCGTCGCCTGGATCAGCTGGATCGGCGTCAGCATGTTGGCGTCGAGCGCGCGGATCCAGTCGTCGCGTCCGAACTTGCGGAAGTCGCCCGGGGGCGGGCCGCCGGCGTTGGTCACCAGGATGTCGGGCTGCGGGCAGGCCGCCAGCGCCGCGGCGCGGCCTTCCGCGGTGGTGATGTCGACGGCGACCGCGGTGATGCTCGCGCCCGTGGCCGCGCGGATCTCGCCGGCGGCCTTCTCGAGGGCATCGCGACCGCGCGCGACGATCGTCAGCACGCAGCCTTCGCGCGCGAGCGACATGGCGCAGCCGCGCCCCAGCCCCTTGCTCGCCCCGCACACCAGCGCCTTCCTGCCCCGGATTCCGAGATCCATCGTCCGTTCCTCGATTGATTGGTGAATGCGGCTAGCGCCTGAGGCTGACCAGCAGCACGCCGAAGAGCACCAGCGCCGCGCCCGCCAATTGTATCGGGCTCATGCGCTCGTCGAGTCCGACCCAGCCGAAAAAGATCGTGGTTACGGGCCCCAGGGCGCCGACCAGCGCCACCTGGCTCGCGCCGATGCGGCGCAGCGCCTCCGACGTGATGAACACGGGCAGCACCGTGCTCGCGAGCGCCATCGCGATCGCGAGGCCGTACACCGGCCGCGGCAGGTCGAGCGCGGACAGCGGCCGCAGCAGCAGGAACTGGGCGATGCAGAACGCGCTCGCCACGCTCATCGCGTACGCGGTGAATCGCAGCGATCCCACGCGGCGCACGACCCGGCTGCCCGCGACCAGGTAGACGGCGTAGCCGACGGCGCTCGCGAACACGAGCGACGCGCCGAGCGGCAGGTTGGCGTTCGCGCCGACGGCGCGCCACATCACGACCGCGAGCCCCGAGTAGGTGAGCGCGAGCGCGGCCCACTCGCGCCCCGAGGGGCGCTTGCGCAGGAAAACGAGCGACAGCAGCACGACGATCGTCGGATAAAGGAACAGGATCAGCCGCCCGAGGCCGGCCGAGATGTACTGCAGCCCGAGAAAGTCGACGAAGCTCGAGAAGTAGTAGCCGATGAATCCGAGGAACACGATCGCGCCGGCGTCGCGCCGGCTCACGGGCTCGCGCCGCTCGCCGCGGCCCGCCCAGGCGGCGGCCGCGACGAAGAACGGCAGCGAGAACAGCATGCGCAGCGCGAGCAGCGTCACCGGATCGACGACGTAGGCGTAGGCGAGCTTGATGAGAATGGGCCGCAGCGAGAAGCAAGCGACGCCGGTCAGCGCCATCGCCACGCCGACGGCGCGGTAGGAACGGGCGGCGGACACTAGCGGCGCTTCCGGCCGGAGCCGAGGATCGAGCCCAGGACGCCGCGCACGACCTCGCGGCCGAGCTGCGAGCCGATCGTGCGGGCGGTGCTCTTCGCCATCGCCTGCAGCAGCCCGTCGCGCCGGCCGCCGCGCGGGCCGGTCTGGCCGACGAGGATGCCGCCGATCGCGTCGAGCAGGCCTTTGCCGCCCGCCGCATCCGGAGCTTCCGCCGGCGCGCGCGCCGGCGCCTGGCGATCGTTGGCGCGCCCCTTCAGCTTCTCGTACGCGGATTCGCGATCGACCGGCGTCTCGTAGCGGCCGTAGAGCGCCGAGAGCTTGATGACGGCCTCGCGCTCGGTGTCGCTGATCGGCCCCAGGCGGCTCGACGGCGGAACCACGTGAGCGCGCTCGACCATGCTCGGCCGGCCCTTGTCGTCGAGGAAGGAGACGAGCGCCTCGCCGACCGCGAGCCCGGTGATCGCGGCCTGCACGTCGAGCTTCGGGTTCGGCCGCAGGGTGTCCGCCGCCGCCTTCACCGCTTTCTGATCCCGGGGTGTGAAGGCGCGAAGCGCGTGCTGCACGCGGTTGCCGAGCTGTCCCAGGACCGACTCCGGGATGTCGAGCGGGTTCTGGGTCACGAAGTAGACGCCGACGCCCTTCGAGCGGATGAGCCGCACGACCTGCTCGATCTTCTCGAGCAGCGCCCGGGGCGCATCGCTGAAGAGCAAATGCGCCTCGTCGAAGAAGAACACGAGCTTCGGCTTATCGGGATCGCCCACCTCGGGGAGGTGCTCGAAGAGCTCGGAGAGCAGCCACAGCAGGAACGTGGAGTAGAGCTTGGGCGCGCTCATCAGCTTCTCGGCGGCGAGAATGTTGACGACGCCCTTGCCGTCCTCGGTGCGCATGAGGTCCGCGATGTGCAGGGCGGGCTCGCCGAACAGCTGCTCGCCGCCCTGATGCTCGAGCTCGACGAGCCCCCGCTGGATCGCGCCGATCGAGGCGCCCGAGATGTTGCCGTACTCGGTCGTGTACTCGCGCGCGCTCTCGCCGACGTGCTGCAGCATCGCGCGCAGGTCCTTCATGTCGAGCAGCAGCAGCCCGTGGTCGTCGGCGATCTTGAACACGAGCGTGAGCACGCCTTGCTGCACGTCGTTCAGGGCCAGCATGCGCCCGAGCAGCAGCGGCCCCATGTCGGTCACGGTCGCGCGCGCCGGATGGCCCTGGCGGCCGTAGACGTCCCAGAAAACGACCGGACTCGCGGCGAAGGCGAAGTCGCGCAGGCCGAGAAGCTCGAGGCGCTCCCGGAGCTTGGGCGAATCCGTCCCCGGGCGCGCGAGACCGGCGAGGTCTCCCTTCACGTCGGACATGACCACCGGGACGCCGGCGCGCGAGAAGCCCTGCGCGAGCGTCTGCAGCGTCACGGTCTTGCCCGTGCCCGTGGCTCCGGCGATCAGGCCGTGCCGGTTGGCGAGCCCGGGCAGCAGCGCGAGCGGCGCGCTGCCGGATCTCGCGACGAGGATGGGCTCGGTCATAAGGTCTGAGCGGCGTGTCGGGGGGACGGAATGCTAAAATTATATGCTGTCCCGGGCGCCGGTCCTTCAGGCGCGGACCGTCGACGATACCCACAGACCGAAGACCATGGCCGGCCATTCCAAATGGGCGAACATCCGCCACAAGAAGGCGGCGGCGGACGCCAAGAAGGGCAAGATCTTCACGCGAGTCATCAAGGAGATCACGGTCGCCGCGCGCATGGGCGGCGCCGATCCGGCGATGAACCCGCGGCTGCGCCTCGCGATGGACAAGGCTTACGACGCCAACATGCCTAAGGACAACATCGAGCGCGCGATCAAGCGCGGCAGCGGGGACCTGGAAGGCGTCGCGTACGAGGAGATCCGCTACGAGGGCTACGGCGTCGCCGGCGCCGCCGTAATGGTCGATTGCCTCACCGACAACCGCACGCGCACCGTCGCCGATGTGCGCCATGCCTTCACCAAGCACGGCGGCAATCTCGGGACCGACGGCTCGGTGTCGTTCCTCTTCAGCCACGTCGGCCAGTTCGTGTTCGCGCCGGGAACGAACGAGGACGAGGTGATGGAGGCGGCGCTCGAGGCGGGCGCGGAGGACGTCGTCGCGAACGACGACGGCTCGATCGAGGTGATCTGCGCGCCCGGGGACTTCGTCGCGGTGCGCGATGCGCTCGCGAAAGCGGGGCTCAAGGCCGAGCTCGGCGAGATCACGATGAAGCCGACGATGGAGAGCTCGCTCAAGGGCGACGAGGCGGCGCGCATGCAGAAGCTGCTCGACGCGCTCGAGAACATCGACGACGTGCAGAACGTCTACACGACCGCGGTGCTCGAGCAATAGCTCGCGCGGCCGCTTCGACGACCGGCCGCGTCTATAATGCCGGTCAAATGGCCGGCGCCGTCAGGATCCTTGGCATCGACCCGGGTCTCCGGGTCACCGGCTTCGGCGTCATCGAGATATCCGGAAGCACGCTCTCGTACGTCACGAGCGGCTGCATCCGCTCCGGAGCGGCCGACGGCCTGCCCGAGCGGCTGAAGACGATCCTCGCGTGCCTGCGCGAAGTGATCGAGAGCAACCGCCCCGAGCAGGTCGCGCTGGAAAAGGTGTTCGTCAACGTCAATCCGCAGTCGACGCTCGCGCTTGGTCAGGCGCGCGGCACGGCGATCTGCGCCGCGGTCGATGCCGGCCTGCCGGTCGCCGAGTACACCGCGCTGCAAGTGAAGCAGGCGGTCGTCGGCCACGGCCACGCCAACAAGGAGCAGGTTCAGCAGATGGTGAAGCGCTTGCTGCGGCTGCCGGGCGTGCCCGGTACCGACGCCGCCGACGCGCTCGCCTGCGCGATCTGTCACGCGCACGGCGGACAGGGCCTCGGGCTGCTGCCGACGCGCGGCTTCCGCGTGCGCCGAGGGCGGCTGGTTTGATCGGGCGGCTCACCGGGCTGCTGCTCGAGAAGAGCCCGCCGCAGATCACGGTCGAGGCGGCCGGCGTCGGCTACGAGCTCGAGGTGCCGATGAGCACGTTCTACGGGCTGCCCGCGGCCGGCGAGCGCGTGACGCTGCTCACGCACCTCGTCGTGCGCGAGGACGCGCACTTGCTCTACGGCTTCGCCACCGACAGCGAGCGTCGCGCGTTCCGGCAGCTGCTCAAGATCTCGGGGGTGGGCGCGCGCACCGCGCTCGCGGTCCTGTCGGGGATGAGCGTCGCCGAGCTGGTCGAAGCGGTGGCGGCGCAGGAGTCCGGGCGCCTCGTGAAGATTCCGGGCATCGGCCGCAAGACCGCCGAGCGGCTGCTGCTCGAGCTGAAAGGCAAGCTCGCCGGCGACGCGCTCGCCGGAGTCGCCGTGAACCGGCAGGCGCCGGCGATGGGCGATGTGGTGAACGCGCTGCTCGCGCTCGGCTACAGCGACAAGGAGGCGGCGCAGGCCGTGAAGCAGCTCCCCGGGGGGCTGTCTCTCTCCGAGGGCATCCGCCAGGCGCTCAAGTCGCTCTCGAAGGCGTGAGGCGCCGGCGGTAAGATAGGGCAATGTCGATCGAGACCGACCGCCTGATCTCCGGTGCGAGCGCTACGCCGGAGGACGCGTTCGAGCGCGCGCTGCGTCCCAAGTCGCTCGCCGAGTACGTCGGTCAGGAAAAGATCCGCGGGCAGCTCGCGATCTTCGTCGAGGCGGCGCGCAACCGCAAGGAAGCGCTCGACCACGTGCTCCTCTTCGGGCCGCCGGGACTCGGGAAGACGACGCTCGCGCACATCGTCGCGCGCGAGATGGGCGTGAACCTGCGGCATACGTCGGGCCCGGTGCTCGAGCGCCCGGGCGATCTCGCCGCGATCCTCACGAACCTCGAGCCGAACGACGTCCTCTTCATCGACGAGATCCACCGCCTCTCGCCCGTGGTCGAGGAGATCCTGTATCCCGCGCTCGAGGACTACCAGATCGACATCATGATCGGCGAGGGCCCTGCGGCGCGCTCGGTCAAGCTCGATCTGCCGCCGTTCACCCTGGTCGGCGCCACCACGCGCGCCGGCATGCTGACGAACCCCTTGCGCGACCGCTTCGGCATCGTGGCCCGGCTCGAGTTCTACAGCGACGCCGAGCTGCAGCAGATCGTGAACCGCTCCGCGGCGCTGCTCGCGGTCGAGATCTCGCCCGAGGGCGCGTTCGAGATCGCGAAGCGGGCGCGCGGGACGCCGCGCGTGGCGAACCGGCTGCTGCGGCGCGTACGCGACTATGCGCAGGTGCGCGCGCAGGGCGCGATCTCGCGCGAGGTGGCCGACGCGGGTCTCGGGATGCTCGACGTCGACCCGCTCGGTCTGGATCTCATGGACCGCAAGCTCCTCGCCGCGGTCATCGAGAAGTTCGCGGGCGGGCCGGTCGGGCTGGACAACCTCGCGCACGCCATCGGCGAGGAAGCCGACACGATCGAGGACGTGCTCGAGCCTTATCTCATCCAGCAAGGCTACCTGCAGCGCACGCCGCGGGGCCGCGTGGCGACGGTCTCGGCGTACCGCCACCTCGGTTTCGCCGCGCCCGCGGCCGGCGCCACCGGCGGTCTGTTCGCCGAATGAGCTCCGCGACGGCGCCCCGCCGCCGTCCGCCGGCGTCGGGCGGCGGCGACGGCAAGGTCTTTTCCTGGCCGATGCGCGTCTATTACCAGCACACGGACGCGGGCGGCATGGTGTTTCACGCGAACTACCTCTCGTTCATGGAGTGCGCCCGGACGGAACTATTGCACGCGCTCGGATTCGACCTCGGCGAACTGGCGCGCCGCGAGGGAGTCCTGTTCGTGGTGCATTCGGCGCAAATCGCCTACCATAAGCCCGCGCTCCTGCACGATGCGCTCTCGGTCACCGCTCGGGTGGCCCGGCTCGGCCGGGCCCGGATGGAATTCCATCAGTCGGTCGTGCGCGGCGGCGAGGTGCTCGCGAGCGCGGACTTGACGCTCGTGTGCGTGGACGCGGGGACGCATAAGCCGATCGGCGTACCGGAGGCGATCCGGGAAAAACTCGAAGGACTGCAATGAACGTCTCGCAAGATCTCTCCATCCTGGCGCTCGTCTGGAACGCGAGCGCGATCGTGCAGGCCGTGATGGCGCTGCTGCTCGTGGTCTCGTTCATGTCGTGGTACTTCATCTTCCGCAAGATCTTCACCATTCGACGCGCCAAGCGCCAGACCGAGCAGTTCGAGCGCGATTTCTGGAGCGGCTCGGACCTGAACGCGCTCTACCAGAGCGCGGCCAACCACCGGCACACGATCGGCAGCCTGGAGCGCATCTTCGAGGCCGGGTTCCGCGAGTTCGCGAAGCTGAGGACCCAGCGCGCGGGCGACCCGAGCGCGATGGTCGACGGCGCCCGCCGCGCGATGCGCGCGACGTTCCAGCGCGAGATGGACCGGCTCGAAGCACACCTCGCCTTCCTCGCCTCGGTCGGCTCGGTCAGCCCGTACGTCGGCCTGCTCGGCACCGTCTGGGGCATCATGCACGCGTTCCGCGGGCTGTCGAACGTGGTGCAGGCGACGCTCGCGGCGGTCGCGCCCGGGATCGCCGAGGCGCTGGTCGCGACCGCGATCGGCCTGTTCGCGGCGATCCCGGCGGTGGTCGCCTACAACCGCTTCTCGCACGACGTCGACCGGCTCTCGGTGCGCTTCGAGAGCTTCATGGAGGAGTTCTCGAACATCCTGCAGCGCAGCGCGCACACGCGTCACGAGACGACCAAGGTCCCGGCGTGAGACCGCGCAAGCTCGTCAACCAGATCAACATCGTCCCGTACGTGGACGTGATGCTGGTGCTGCTCGTCATCTTCATGGTGACGGCGCCGCTCGTGAACCCGGCGGCCATCGATCTGCCGAGCGTCGGCAAGAGCTCCCAGCCGCCGCCCGCGCCCCTCGAGGTGATCATCCGCGCAGACCAGACCATGATGCTGCGCGAGCGCGACAAGGGCCGCACCGACGAGCACCCGGTATCGATGCCGCAGCTGCTCGCGATCGTGCGCGAGCGCCAGCGCGCGAACCCCGACGTGCCCGTGGTCATCGCCGGCGACAAGAGCGTGCGCTACGAGGCGGTGCTGAAGGTCATGGACGAGCTCCAGAAAAGCAACGTCCGGCGGGTGGGACTGCTCGTCAAACCGACGGGAACATGAATCCCGCGCTGAAGGTCGAGGAGCCGGGCGGGAAAGCCTCGGCCGTTCTGGCCGTGCTGGTGCACGTGCTGCTCATCGCCTTCCTCATCGTGGGTGTCCGCTGGCAGTCGAGCAAGCCCGAGGCGGTCGTGGTCGAGCTGTGGGATCGGGCCCCGGTGCTCGAGGAGCCCGCTCCCCCGCCGCCGCCGGTCGAGCCGCAGCCGCAGCCCAAGCCCGAGCCGAAAATCGAACCCAAGCCCGAACCCAAGGTCGAACCGAAGCCCGCCAAGCCGGACATCGCGGTCGAGAAGGCAAAGAAGCCGCCCAAGAAGGAGCCGCCGAAAAAGGAACCGCCGAAGAAGGAGCCGCCGAAGAAGGAGCCTCCGCTGAAGCTGGATCCGAGACAACGCATCAACGAAGAGCTCGCCCGCGAGATGGAAGCGCTCAAGCAGCCGAAGCAGCCTTCGCCGGTGACGCGCCCCGCGGGGCCCCCGCCTTCGCTCGACGCGGGGTACGCCGCGAAATTGCGCGGGCGCATCAAGTCGAACATCGTGCTGCCGCAGAACATCGAGGGCAACCCGGAGGCCCAGTTCACCATCGTGCAGCTTCCGACCGGGGAGGTCTTGTCGGTGACCTTGACGAAGTCGAGCGGCAACAAGCTCCTCGACGACGCCATCGAACGCGCGATCCGCAAGTCGTCCCCGCTGCCGCTGCCCGACCGGCCGGAACAGTTCCAGCGCGAGCTGCGTATCAAGTACAGCCCACTCGATTGAGCTACACTATCCGGTCATTCCGCGCATGACACGAATCTCCAGAATTGTTGCGGTCCTTTGCCTGCTCGTCGCGGGCTCGGCCCGGGCGCAGTTGACGGTGGAGATCACCGGCGCCGGCGCAAACCAGATCCCGATCGGGATCGTGCCCTTCCAGGCCGAGCAGGCGCTGCCGCAGATGGTCACGCCGATCATCGAGGCCGACCTCGCGCGCAGCGGGCGCTTCCGCACCACGTATGCGGGCGGCGCGAACCCGCCGCCGGCCGAGAGCTCGCAGGTGAACTTCGCGGAGTGGAAGGCGCGCGCGGTGGACGCGATCGTGATCGGCAGCACGCGCCGGCTCCCGGACGGACGCTTCGAGGTGCGCTTCCGGCTCCTCGACGTGCCCAAGGAGGCGCAGCTCGCCGGCTTCGCGTTCACGCTGACCGCCGCGCAGCTGCGGCTGACGGCGCACCGCATCGCCGACATCGTCTACGAGAAGCTGACGGGCGAGCGCGGCGTGTTCAGCACCAAGATCGCGTACGTGGTGAAGCAGGAGTCCCGGTTCGCGCTGCAGATCGCGGACGCCGACGGCTTCGGCGCGCAGTCGATCCTGATCTCGCCCGAGCCGATCCTGTCGCCCACCTGGTCGCCCGACGGCACGCGGATCGCGTACGTCTCGCTGCAGCAGAAGAAGCCCGTCATCTACGTGCAGAGCCTGACCGCCAGCCGGCAGCCGGCGCCCATCGCGAACTACCGCGGCTCGAACAGCGCGCCCGCCTGGTCGCCCGACGGCAAGCAGCTCGCGGTGGTGCTGTCGAAGGACGGCCCTTCGCAGATCTACCTCATGAACCCGGACGGCTCGAACGTCCGGCGCATCACGCACTCGGGCGCGATCGATACCGAGCCGTTCTACTCGCCCGACGGGCAGTTCATCTACTTCACGTCCGATCGGGGCGGCAGCCCGCAGGTCTACCGGATGCCGGCGCAGGGCGGCGACGCCACCCGTCTCACCTTCGAAGGCAGCTACAATGTGTCGCCGCGCGTGAGCCCGGACGGCAAGGCGCTCGCGTACATCGCGCGGGTCGATGGCCAGTTCCGGCTCGCGATCATGGACCTGGCGAGCCGCCAGACGCAGCTGCTCACCGACGGCCCGCGCGACGAGTCGCCGAGCTTCGCGCCGAACGGCCGCATGCTGCTGTACGCGACCGACGTCGGCGGACGCGGGGTGCTGGCGGCGGTGTCGAGCGACGGCCGCGTGCAGCAGCGGCTGACGGTGCAGACGGCCGACATTCGCGAGCCGGCGTGGGGGCCGTTCTTCGGGAATCCGTGATGCAGGGATGCAGGGAACGAACGCGTCGCCGCAGAGCGACAGCATGCGAGCCTCGAGATCGACGGGAGGGCCGGGGCGATTGGCCAAATCGGACGTTTCTAGAGGAGAATACGGCATGAACAAATCATTCGTTGCGGCATGCGCCGTCGTGGCGCTGGCGGTCCTGTACGGCTGCGCGAGCTCGGACGTGAAGCCCGAGGGCAAGCCCGGCGTCGAGGAGCGCGGTCCGGGCGCGGGCGGAACCCAGCCGGGCGGACCGATCGTCGTCGAGCCGGTCAAGCCTTCGGATGTCGCCGGCAACCCGCTCAAGGACCCCAAGAACATCCTGTCCAAGCGCTCGATCTACTATGACTACGACAAGGACGACATCAAGGACGAGTACCGCCCGATGGTGCAGGCGCACGCGCGCTACCTATCGCAGAACCCGGGAGCCAAGATGCTGATCCAGGGCAATTGCGACGAGCGCGGCAGCCGCGAGTACAACATCGCGCTGGGGCAGCGGCGCGCGGACGCGGTCAAGCGCATGCTCGTGCTGCTCGGGGCTAAGGATTCGCAGGTCGAGTCGACGAGTCTCGGCGAGGAGAAGCCGCGCTGCACGGCGAAGACCGAGGAGTGCTTCGCGCAGAACCGGCGCAGCGACATGCTCTACAGCGGAGAATACTAGTGCTCCGGTTGCGCGCCTCCCACGTCCTGCTCGCGCTCGTCTTCGTCGCCCCGGCGGCGCGAGCCGGGTTGTTCGACGACGAGGAAGCGCGCCGCCAGGTCGCGAACATCCGCGCGCAGATCGACGCCAACCAGAAGGCGCTCGACGAGCGCCTCAAGCGTCTCGAAGCGATGGGCCAGGAGCGCTCCGACAAGACGGCGGTGGACCTGCTGCAGCTCATCGAATCCATGAAGCAGGACGTGAGCAAGCTGCGCGGCCAGATCGAGATCCTGACGAACCAGACCGAGCAGCTCGAGCGGCGCCAGAAGGACCTGTACGTCGACCTCGACAACCGCCTGCGCAAGATGGAGCAGGCGAACGCGCAGCTCCAGGACAAGCTCAACCAGGGCGAGCGCGACGCGCAGGCCGAGACGAAGGCGTACGAGACGGCGCTCAGCCAGTTCAAGCTCGGCAACTACCAGCTGTCCATCACCGGGTTCCAGAACTTCCTCTCGACCTACCCGAACAGCTCGCTCGCGCCGAACGCCCAGTACTGGATCGGCAACGCGCATTACGCGATGCGCGACTACAAGGCGGCGATCGCCGCGCAGCAGAAGGTCGTGAGCTCCTGGCCCGATCATCCCAAGGCACCCGACGCGCTGCTCGACATCGCGAGCTACCAGGCGGAGATGGGCGACGACAAGGCGGCGCGCCAGTCGCTCAACACGCTGGTCAAGAAATACCCCACGAGCCCGGCGGCGGAAAAGGCGAGACAGCGCCTCGTGCGCAAGTAGGCGCTTGAGGTCGACCGACCCCGCCGCGCTGGCACCGCTCGTCGTCTGGGGCGGCTTCGCGCTCGCGTTCGTCTTCGGCGCCGTCGGCAACAAGACCCGCTTCTGCACCATGGGCGCCGTGTCCGACATCGTCGGCATGGGCGACTGGAACCGCATGCGCATGTGGCTGCTCGCGATCGCGGTCGCGATCCTGGGGGCGAGCGCGCTGCAGCTCGCGGGGCTGATCGACGTCTCGAAAGCGATCTACACGACCCCGAACTTCACCTGGCTCTCGTACGCCGTCGGCGGCTTCGTCTTCGGCGTCGGCATGACACTCGGCTCGGGCTGCGGCAGCCGCACGCTGATCCGCATCGGCGGCGGGAACCTCAAGTCGCTGATCGTCGCGATCGTCCTCGCGATCACCGCGTACATGACGTTGAAGGGCGTGCTCGGCGTGCTGCGCGTCGCCGCGCTCGACGCCGTGCGCGCGACGCTCGCAACGCCGCAGGACCTTCCCTCGCTCGCCGCGAAGACGCTCGGCATCGACAAGAAGACCGCGCTCGCGGCGCTCGCCCTCGTCCTCGGCGGCGGGCTGCTCGCCTTCGTCTTCCGGTCGCGCGAGTTCCGCACCTTCGACAATGTGCTGGGCGGGCTGGTGGTCGGCCTCGTCGTGGTCGGCGGCTGGTATCTCACCGGCCATCTCGGCTACGTCGCCGAGGACCCGACGACCCTCGAGGAGCGCTTCGTCGCGACCAGCTCGGGGCGCATGGAGTCGCTCTCGTTCGTCGCGCCGCAGGCTTACCTGCTCGAGCTGCTCATGCTCTGGAGCGACAAGAGCCGCGTCCTCACGTTCACGATCGCGATCGCGGTCGGGATGGTCGCGGGCTCCTTCGCGTGGGCGCTCGTCTCGCGCACGTTCCGCCTGGAGAGCTTCCGGGATTCCGAAGACCTGATCAGCCATATCGCGGGCGGCGCATTGATGGGATTCGGCGGCGTGCTCGCGCTCGGCTGCACGATCGGGCAGGGCATCTCGGGCGTGTCGACGCTCGCGATCGGGTCGTTCATCGCCTTGTTCGGGATCATCACGGGCGCGGTCGTGACGATGCGATGGCAGTACTCCCGCGCCCGGTGAGCGCTTCGCTCGCTGTGCTAAAATTTCGCGTCTCTTCGGGGGTCGTTAGCTCAGTTGGTAGAGCAGCGGACTTTTAATCCGTTGGTCGCAGGTTCGAGTCCTGCACGGCCTACCACCGGGTCCAAAATCTGATGTTTTACGCTCTCCCGCCCGCCACGCGCTGGCTGCTCCTCGCGAACGTCGCGTTCTTCCTGGTCGAGTCGCTGAGCGGCACGTCGGGGCTGGTGAGCTATCTCGCGCTCTGGCCGCTCGGCACCGCTGGAGCGGTCCCGTTCGAGCCGTGGCAGATCGTCACCTACAGCTTCCTGCACGCGAGCTTCTGGCACCTGTTCGTCAACATGTTCGCGCTGTACATGTTCGGCGGCGAGCTCGAGCGCCTGTGGGGGCAGCGGCGCTATGTGCAGCTGTACTTCGCGAGCGTCGTCGCGGCGGCGCTGAGCCAGCTGGTGTTCGCGAGCGTTGCCGGGGCGCCGCCGTATCCGACGGTGGGCGCCTCGGGCGGCATCTTCGGGTTGCTGCTCGCCTACGCGATGTACTTCCCGCACCGGACCATCGTGCTGCTGATTCCGCCGATCCCGATGCCCGCCTGGCTGTTCGTGACGCTGTACGGCCTGCTCGAGCTCTATCTCGGCGTCACCGGCACCCAGGAAGGCGTCGCGCACGTCGCCCACCTCGGCGGCATGCTGGGCGCGTGGATCCTGATCCTCTACTGGCGCGGCCGGCTGCCCTTCGGAACGCGCCGGCGGCGCTAGACGACGCCGCGGCCGGACCCGAACCAGTGGAAGGGCAGCACGCCCAGCACGACCGAGGCGGCCCAGAAGAGCGCCACGAGGATGATGAACGCGGGGATCGCCGCGATCGCCCACTTCACCATCAGGATGACCATCGACCAGAAGTGGATCTTGACGTCCACCACCACCACGCGCGCTTCGTCGCTCATAGAGCCTCCGTTGTTTTCGTCCGGCGCATTCTAAGCGGCCGACGGCCCGTTCCGCTCCGGCGTCAGCCGCGCAACGCCTGATCCAAGTCGGCTATCAGGTCGCCGACGTCCTCGATGCCGACCGAGAGCCGCACCAGCGTGTCGCCGATGCCGAGCTGCGCGCGCACGTCGGCGGGCACCGACGCGTGCGTCATGATCGCTGGATGCTCGATCAGGCTCTCCACCCCACCGAGGCTCTCGGCGAGCGTGAACAGCGCGCAGCGCTCGAGGAAGCGGCGGGCGTCGTCGACGCCGCCCTTGAGCAGCATCGTCACCATGCCGCCCCCGAGGCCGCGCATCTGGCGCTTCGCGAGCGCGTGCTGCGGATGACTCGGCAGCCCGGGGTAGAGTACGCGCTCGACCTTCGCATGGCGCTCGAGCCACTGCGCCACCGCGAGCGCGTTCTCGCAATGCCGCTGCATGCGCACGGCGAGCGTCTTCAGGCCCCGGGTGACGAGAAAGCAGTCGAAGGGGCTGGGCACGGACCCGACCGCGTTCTGCACGAAGCCGAGCCGCTCCGCCAGGCCGGGATCGGCCGTGACCGCGATGCCGCTGATCACGTCGGAATGCCCGTTCAGGTACTTGGTCGCCGAGTGCACGACGATGTCGAAGCCGAGCGTGAGCGGCTGCTGCACCCAGGGCGACGCGAACGTGTTGTCGATCACCGAGATCAGGCCGCGCGCTTTTGCCAGGCGCGCGACGCGCTCGAGGTCGACCAGCTTGAGCAGCGGGTTGCTCGGCGACTCCACCCAGAGCATCCGCGTGCGCGGGCCGATCGCGGCCTCGACCTCGGTCGCGTCGCCCATTCCGACGTAGGTGAAATCGAGGCCGGCCGAGCGCCGGCGCACGCGCTCGAAAATGCGCCGCGTGCCGCCGTAGAGGTCGTCGAGGGCGACGACGTGCGAGCCGGCGTCCAGCAGCTCGAGCACCGCGCCGATCGCCGCCATCCCGGAGGAGAACGCGAACCCGGACTTGCCGCACTCGAGGTCCGCGACGCAGCGCTCGTAGGCGTAGCGCGTGAGGTTGTGCGAGCGCGCGTAGTCGTAGCCCTTGTGCTCTCCCGGGCCCTGCTGCGCATAGGTCGAGGTCGCGTAGATCGGGGTGATGACGGCGCCGGTGACGGGATCGGGCTCCTGGCCGGCGTGGATGGCGCGGGTCGCGAGCTTGGCATTCATCGTTTCAGCTTCCTCCGCAGATAGTTCAGCACGTCGATCGGCGTGATCAGCCCGAAGAAGCGCTCGCCTTCGACGACCAGCGCCGCGTAGCCTTCGCCCAGGACTTGCACCAGCTCCTCGAGCGGCGCGCGGGGAGCGAGCGTCTTCAGCCGGACGCTCATGTGGGCGGACACGAGATCGCCGAAATGCGTCTCGTCGCGCGTCACGGCGAACAGCACGTCGGTTTCGTCGATGATGCCGACGACGCGGTCGCCGCGCATCACGGGCAGCTGCGAGACCTCGTAGAGCTTGAAGCGCCCGAACGCCGTGAGCAGCGTGTCGTCGGGCGACACCGTGACCACCGCGTGCGTCTCGTACGGCCTGCCGATCAGGTCGCGCAGGTCGCCTTCGCGCGTTCGCTCGAGGAATCCCTGGTCCGCCATCCAGTAATCGTTGAACACCTTCGAGAGGTACTTGTTGCCGCTGTCGCATACGAGCGTGACGACGCGCTCGGGCGCGCCGCGGCTGCGGCAATAGCGCAGCGCCGCGGCGAGCAGCGTCCCGGTCGAGGAGCCGCCGAGCACGCCCTCGCGCACGAGCAGGTCGCGCACGGCGGCGAAGCTCTCGGCATCGGGGATCGAGTACGCCTGCGACACGCGCGAGAGGTCCGCGACCGGCGGCAGGAAATCCTCGCCGATGCCTTCGACCAGCCACGAGCCCGCCTCGCCGACCCTCCCCGTGCGCACGTAATCCGCGAGCACCGAGCCCGCCGGGTCGGCGAGCACCATCTTCACCTCCGGCGCCACGCGCGCGAAGTAGCGGCTCAAGCCGGTCATCGTGCCGCCGGTGCCGACGCCGCACACGACCGCATCGAGGCGCTCGTGCATCTGGGCCCAGATCTCCGGGCCCGTCGAGCGCTCGTGCGCGAGCGGGTTCGCGGGGTTGCCGAACTGGTTCACGTACCAGGCGCCCGGCGTCTCGCGCGCGATGCGCTCGGCCTTGTCCTGGTAATACTCGGGATGCCCGCGGCCGACGTCCGAGCGGGTCATGACGACCTCGGCGCCGAGCGCCTTCAGATGGAAGATCTTCTCCTGGCTCATCTTGTCGGGGATGACCAGGATCAGCCGATAACCTTTGCGCGAGGCGACGAGCCCGAGCCCGAGTCCGGTGTTGCCCGCGGTCGCCTCGACCAGGACGCCGTTCGGCGCGATGCGCCCGTCGCGCTCGGCCGCCTCGATCATCGCGAGCGCGACGCGGTCCTTGATCGAGCCGCCCGGGTTCTGGCTCTCGAGCTTGAGGAACAGCTCGCAGCGACCGGTATCGATCCGCGTCACGCGGATCAAGGGAGTATTTCCGATCAGGGAGAGGACGTCCGGCATGGGATCGCAGGCGGGGATCACAAGCTTAATCCCCTTGCGGCGGCGGCGCAGCGGCGGCCGCCCGACGCCCTGCGGACTGTTCGACACCGTGCCCTCCGCCGCAAATCGGGAGTTCCCCGAGATTTCCGGATTTTCCCTATGGATTCGGGTGGCCGCGTGCGGCTATCTTCGGGGACGGCCGGGCATGACGCTTGCATCGTTCCGCTCACCCGATCCCGTACCCAAGTGCCGAGCAGGGAGGCTCGGGACAAGACCATGAGTCGCGCACCCATCCATCGGCTCCGCGTGCCGCTGTTGGCCGGCGCTTGCATCGCTCTCGTCGCCGTCTGGGCCGGCGTCGCCTACCAGCTGCATCAGCTGCGCGGCGAGGCGATCGACACCGCTCGTCGACACGGGGAAAACATCACCGCGGTGGTGGGCGAGCATTTCCTGGTGTTCGCGGGCAGCATCGACGGGACCTTGAAGCATTTGCGCGAGCAGTGGCTCAGGAGCCCGCGGCGGTTCTCGGCAACCGTCAGCGAGCACGTTTCGCTTCCGGGTCACATCGTCAATCGGCTCGTCGTCGCGGACGCCGGGGGGCGTGTCGTGTATCCCGCGCGACCGGCGCGCTCGCTCGCCGGCACCGACTATTTCGCCGCCGCGCGCACCGGCGGCATGGATCAGGTGCTCGTCGGCAACCCGGAGCGCGGCACCGGCGGCGCGAGGATCTTCATCCCGTTCGCGCTCGCGATCAGGAATGCCGGCGAGTTCGGCGGCGTCGTGGTGGCCGCCATCTCGGCCGACGAGCTGGTGCGCGCGTACAAGGCGATCGACCTCGGCCCGGGCGGATTCATCACGCTGCGGCACCGTGACGGCACGGTCGTGGCTCGATCGACGGACTTCGAGAGCCTGCTCGGCGGACCGCGCCCGAAGTGGCAGGAGCTCGACGAATCCGGTCCCGCGACGGGCAGCCTCATCCGGCGCTCGCCGCGGGACGGGGTCGAACGCATCTACAGCTACCGCAGGATGGTCGGCTATCCGCTCGTCGTGGTGGCCGGCCAGGAGCTCCAGGGAACGCTGGCCCGGTACTACGAGCAGCGACGCGCCTATCTCGCGGCCGGGACGCTGCTCTCGCTCGTGCTGCTGCTGCTCGTTACGGTCACGCTCGGACGTCTGAAGCGGCTCGCGCTCGCGGAAAAGAACCTGCGCGAGAGCGAGAACCGCTACCGCGCGTTGACCGGGTTGTCCGCCGACTGGTACTGGGAGCTGGACGAGAGCTTGCGCTTGCTCGCCCTCACGCCGAACAAGCCGTCGGCGCGCGCCGCAGAGCAGGCGCAGAAGTACCTCGGGAAGCGCCCGTGGGAGATGCCGTACGTCGATCCGGCCGACGCCGACTGGCGGCGCTATCGCGAGCTGCTCGAGTCGCGCTCGCTGTTCCGCGACATCGTGCTAAAGGCGGCCGGGCGGGGCGGGAAAGTCGTGTACCTCAATGTCCGCGGGCACCCGGTCTACGACGGCGCGGGCGGATTCAAGGGCTATCGCGGCATCACGAAGGACGTCACCCAGGAAAAGCGCCACGAGCGCCTGCTCGAGCTCGAGCATAGGGTGAACCGATGCCTCGCGACGGCCGAGGACGTCCCGACGGCGCTCGAGGCGGTGATCCGCGCCATCTGCGAGGCCGAGAGCTGGCAGTGCGGGCGCTATTGGCGCGTCGACGGCAGGGACCATGTTCTGCGCTTCCAGCTGGGATGGGGCATCGAAGGCGAGCCGATGCGCGAGTTCATCGAGAAGTCGCACGCGCTGGTGTTTCCGCCGGGCGTCGGCCTCGCGGGGTTGGTATGGCAGACGCGCGAGCCGCTCTGGGTCGCGGACATCACCAAGGACACCCGCGTCACCGTGGTCGTCGCGCGTCCGTTCAACATGCACGGCGCCTTCGTGTTCCCGGTGACCACGGGGGGCGAGGTGATCGGCGTGCTCGGATTCACCAGCCGGGACGTGCGCGAGCCCGACGAGCGGCTCTTGCAGGCGATGCGCGTCGTCGGCAGCCAGATCGGCCAGTTCGTGCAGCGCAAGGAGGCCGAGGAGGTGCTGCGCCGGAGCGAGGCGCGGTTCCGCAGCCTGACGAAGCTATCCTCCGACTGGTACTGGGAGCAGGACGAGAACCTGCGCTTCGTCGCCATGACCGAGGACATTCTCGGTAAGACGGGCGTGAGCGCGGCGAGCCACATCGGCAAGCTGCGCTGGGATTTGCCCGCGCTCAACATGAGCGACACCGACTGGGCCGCGCACCGCGCCGTCGTCGAGGCGCACCTGCCTTTCCTCGACCTCGAGCTGTGCCGGCTCACCGAGGACGGCAATCCGAGCTGGATGCTCATCAGCGGCGAGCCGATCTTCGACGGCTCGGGAAAATTCAAGGGCTACCGCGGCATCGGCAAGGACATCACGGAGCGCAAGCGCGAGGAGCGGCTGCGCAACCTGGAGCACGCGGTCAACCGCGATCTGGCGGACGCCGACGAGGTGCACGCCTGCCTGAAGGCGGTCATCCGGACCGTGTGCGAGTCGCAAGCCTGGGATTGCGGACGTTACTTCGCCGTCGACGAGGAAGGCCCCGTGCTGCGCTTCGCCGAGGCGTGGGGCGTCGACGATCCGGCGATCCAGAACTTCATCGAGGCGGCGCGCAAGCTCGTCTATTGCCCGGGCGAAGGGCTGTCCGGGAGCGCCTGGCAGTCGGGCGAGCCGCTGTGGTCGACCGACGTGACCCAGGACCCGCGCTCGCTCACCGTGCAGGGCAAGCGCTCGGTCGCCAGCGCGCTCGGGATCCACGGCTCGTTCGTGTTCCCTGTGGTCGCGGACGGCAAGACGATCGGCGTGCTGAACTTCTCCAGCCGCCGGGCGCGCGAGCCCGAGCAGGGGCTGCTCCAGGCGATCCACGTGATCGGCCGGCAGATCGGACAATTCGTGCAGCGCAAGCAGAGCGAGGAGGACCTCCACCGCTTCCGCGCCGCCATGGACGCCTCGGCCGACATGTTCTGGCTCATCGACCCCATCGGCATGCGCATCGTCGACGTGAACGACAC
>Ga0070741_10007160_pt1 | contig 23342 bp, 19 predicted proteins | sample Coa_R1_4_FD_66440 | JGI IMG/M metagenome (GOLD analysis project Ga0070741, IMG submission 66440) | Surface soil microbial communities from Centralia Pennsylvania, which are recovering from an underground coalmine fire - Coalmine... | ecosystem: Environmental > Terrestrial > Soil > Unclassified ... | reverse complement strand
TCAGCCACCCCCCGATTCAGCAGGCTCACTGGTTGGCTCAGGGGGAGGCTTTTGTTTTGACCGTCCTCACTCGCTACGGAGACGGTGCTATCCGCACCCGGTTCGAGCGGTTGCTCACCGCCGTTGGCTGTTTTTATTTTGAACACTAGATCAGGCGGGGCGAATCTCGCCGTTATTCCCGTGCGCAATACGCGACAGCGTTCCGGGTCCTGCAGCAATTGTATGGTCTCCTCGTTCAAATGACGCTTGCGATTTTCCACCACCCCCAGTGGCGTGGCGGGAAATTGAATGTCGAAGCCGCTCGGCGAGGCTGGATTGGCCGACACGGTGACGTCCGGCGGAGCGTCCGGCTGTCCAATCGCAAGGTACCGCTCGTTCAGGGCTTTCTCCAGGGCCAGGGCTGCCTCGGGGTCGTCTTTAAAGCGAAAAAGTTCACCGTCCAATTCGATCCAGTTGTTCAGCGCGCCAACTTTTAATGTGTTTGGTTTGCGCATGAAACCCTGTTCCACCATCGCGCTAAGGCCGGCCACATTCAGGGCGACCGTTTTGACATTTTGACTTCCTTCAAAGTATTGGAGCCGCGGCTGGGCCGCACCGCTGAGGTCTAATTTGAAGTAAACCGCGTCTTCGTCGGACAACAAGGCGGGCGCTTCGAGTGTCGCCGCGCGCGTCTTCGCCTGAGTCAATTCAACGGTCTTTCTCTCCAGCGCGAGCCATTCGTTAAAAGCTCTTTCCAGCTTTTCGCACGCCTCGGGATCCCAGGGAGAAACCGTTTCACCGGCTACTTTGAGGTGGTCCCAGGAGATTTCCAGGCCGGCCGGAATGCGCGGCAGTATACAGCGAGGCCGCCATTTAAAGGTGTCCAATTGGGTCCAGTTCTTGAGCGGTACCAAGTCGATGCTTTCTGTCCCGAGTGTCATCGTGAAAATCTCTGTGAGCGCCCCGTTATCCGGCCGCGCCACGAGCTTCTTTCCGATTTTGATCTCGAACGGTGATTCAACCGTCGACGATGAGCCGCCGTTGCTCGCGGTCGGAAATGGCTCTGGACGATTCGAATCGTTTAGCTTTTGTTGTGGGCTCATAAACCTCGCTGGTGCAAAGCTTCATCGGACACCCCGATCCCCTCAATGGGGTGCGCACCTATTTCACGTTGGGCCGCGCGCCGCGGGTTCCAGAGTTCAAATTAAAGGATCGCAAGAAATCCCCACAACTGCCACCACCTCGAAGCGGGCGGCCCTTCACATTGACGCCAACACCTGGCTGACGCCAACGGTGTCATGCATACCAGCCCAGGGCGCCAGCCCTGGGTCTATCCGCCCAACAACCGCCGGGAGCGCTGAAAGCGCGAGTCGTTCGCTCCTACCCAATCCCCTCGGGCGACGGGCTCCCGGCGTTTAATCATTCCTTAACTCGCGCGCACACCCGAAGGGCGGATTGCTGCCTTTCAACTCTTGTGTCCGGCCGACGCCGTGGAAAACGCCTCCGCCATCCGCTTTTTCATTTCCTGCGGGGAGACGTCCTCAATGTGGGTTAGCAACATCCATTTGTGTCCGAACGGATCGGTAATGGATCCGCTGCGATCACCCCAGAACTTGTCGCCGACCGGTTCCTTAACTGAAGCTCCCGCGTTTACGGCCTGGTCAAACGCAGCATCCACGTCCTGGACGTACAACGCCAATCCCACTGGCGAGCCTTCGAGCGTTTCAGGTGACACGCTCCGGTGCTCCGGGCACTCTTCCCCGAGCATGAAAATAGAATCTGCGATCTGCAGTTCTGCGTGGGCAACTTTGCCGTCGGGTGTCGGCATCCGCACGCGCTCACGCGCACCGAAAGCGCGCTTGTAGAACTCAATGGCTTGCGCCGCGTTCCTTACAGTCAGGTAAGGGGTCACGGCATGAAAGCCCTGCGGAATGTATTTTACTTTTGTATTCATAACAATAGAACCATGGCTCAGGGAACGTTGTTGGTTCTATTGGGGCATGCACCCCCTTTGAAACGGAGTCGCTCCGCCTAAAGCCGGCGGGCGCTCCAGGCGCCGGCGATTGCGCCGCAGAGATGGCCTTCCCAGGAGATGGGACCGTTTTGGGGCAGGGCTCCGTAAAAAATTCCGCCGTAAAACAGGAACACAAAAATGGCAATCGTAGCCGCGCGCCAGCTTTTCATCGTTAACCCGGCGACGATCAGAAACGCCGCCAGCCCAAAAACGATGGAGCTGGCGCCAATGTGCACCGCCCCGCCCCGTCCGATTAGCCATGTGCCGACGCCACTGGCAATCCAGATAAAAAACAGCGTACGATAAGGATGATATTTGGGATTGCTGAGCAGAACGACCAACAACACAAACAAGGGAACCGAGTTTGCCAAAAGATGATGCATGTTCCCGTGTAACCACGGACTGCAAAAAATCCCGATCAATCCGGGCACAGTCCTCGGCACGATCCCCAACTGCTGCAGGGGCAGGTGAAACAAAACCTCGATGCCTTTGACAAGAAACAGCACTGCAATGATCGAAGCACTGCCCAAAATGGCACGAGCGAAATTGGATGAAGCTTTTGCCGGCATGTTTCGCCTTTTGTAGAGGCTTCCACCGCTTGCGCCAACGACAAAACAGCAGAAAAAATGAACCTTTTCATCCTCTGCCGACATTAACAACCGAAACGGCCCTTAATCATATTATGAAAATACTACAATCAACTCTGACCGGCCTGGTGCTGGCCGCCGCCGCGGCTAGCCTCCCGGCCCAACCGGCCCGTTCGGACATCAACCCGGCACTGACCTATTATCAAGCGTTTCTGGTCGCTCCCACCCTTTCGGAAACAGACATGGATTACCTCGGCACCAACAACGTGTGGAGCTCAACTCTCCCACCGCACTTTGGTGAATTGGTCGGCCGTTACGACTCGGAGTTTCAGCTCGTGCGCAAGGCCGTGAGTTCCACTGTTCCCTGTGATTGGGGGATCGACATGAGTCCAGGCCCGGCAACGCTCTTGCCGCAATTGGCCCGGGTTAAGGCTGTTATGGTTGGGGCGCGGTATCGCGTTGCTTGGGAACTCCAGAATGGACGGCAGGACCAGGCGCGCGATGATCTATTGGCGGCTTTCACCCTGGCCCGGAATGCCTCTCGCGACGGCACTCTTATCTCGGTCCTCGTGCAAGTCGCTGCCGAGTCAATCGGCTGCAGTATCATCTCGGAGAACTACGGTAAATTCAGTCCGCAGACCCTGCAGGAAGTGGTGCAGGGAATTGATGCCGCACCTCCCCGAGGGACCGCTGCCGCCAGCATCGCTTTTGAGAAAATCACCTTTCACGATTGGCTTTTGCAGAAGATTCTCGAGTTGCAGCAAGCCAATCCAGGCAATGACACCAAAGTTCTTGCCGGAATTCGCGAACTGTTGTCCGGTTTCGAAGACACTGAGCCCGGTGAGCCGCGTCCCGAGCCCAGTCTCTGGGAGCAACTGCTCAAGGCAGCCGGCCATAGCAGCGATGGAATTGTTAAGCTGCTGCGCGAAGAAGAGTCCCTTTATGAAGGCCTGGCAACGATCATGGCACTACCCTATTCGGAATTCGATGCGCAAGCCCAAGAGTTCGGCGCGCAACTCAAGCGTTCTTCAAATCCCCTGGCACAGTCCTTGCCTGCCGGTCTGAAAGCGCGCCAACGCGAGTTCAAAGTTCAGGTCCGTTTGGCGATGCTCCACGCCGCCCTCGAATACAAACTGCACGGTGAACCGGGTCTGCTCAACGTGAATGATCCCTGCGGGCAGGGTCCATTCGCTTTCCAGCGGTTCATCTTTGAAGGCGTCGATCGTGGCTTTGAGCTCAATTCGAGCTTCAACGGGAGCGGATTTCCCGAAACGATGATCTTCGTTGAAAAGCCTGGAGCACCTTTTTTGTTGGATGGGCCGCACGCCGGTGAGGCGCGAGTGATGCCCAAAAATCAGAACTAGCCTATGTGGGTTGCGCCAACTGGAATCGAAAACCCGCTTCTGGCAAACAGTCCGGGCCGCCCGCTCAGCTCGAGTGGGCGGCCCGTTTTTGGCCACACGATGGAGTCCTCAAGCAAAATGAGCGTCTCTTTGCTACCCGGTTGCAGGCAGGCAAGCGTGCAGTTCTTACGACACGAATCCCCCAGCGGCGCTGTCAAATAACCAGGTGTCAACCTCAGACTCCATTCTGCTCGAAAGCCCCTCAGATGATACGGTCGTCTGGCTGGGCCTGGCGCAGCGCGGCGATATGCATTCGTTCGGTTTGCTTTGCCAGGCATTGGAAGAGCGGTTACGACGACAAGCCATGCTCCTGGGCGCCGATCGGTCGCTGGCGGAAGATCTGGCCCAGGAGTCTTTTGTCGAGGCATGGAAATGTCTGGCTCGCTTCAATGGACGCTGCCAGTTCTTCACCTGGCTCTGCGCGATCCTCCACCATCGGTATCGAAATTTTTCACGCCGTAAACGGTTGCTCTCTTTTTGGTCTTTCACCGGCGGTGCACGGGAAGAGCCTTTGGATGCCGCCGAGCAGCAGCCTGATCCGCGGACTTTGCCCGACGAAGCAGCTCAGTTGCGAGATGAGGCCGCAGTCATCCGTCAGTGCGTGGGCGCCCTCCCGCGGAAACAGGAACAGGTAATTTACCTTCGCTTTTTCGTCGACGACTCCCTCGAGGGAATCGCCGCCGCTTTGGGCTGCTCGGTCGGCACAGTCAAATCACGCCTGTTCCACGCACTCGAAAAATTGCGGCGTATGCCTGCCCTGCGCGAACAGCGTGGGGACAGCGGTTCGAACCTCGAAATTTTATGAAGCCTTGTGCTCAGAACAAAAAGCTCATCGTCTGGCTCGTCATGGACGCGTTAGACGCTCCTCAGGCGGCCCAGCTCCAAGCCCATCTCCGGCAATGTGAAGGTTGCCGCGCTTACCAGGCCGAAATTGCCTCGGTCAGCCAGAGGATTGGCCGTTTGCCGGCCGCACTTGAGGCCGAAGACGAAGGCATTGCCGCCAGAGAAGTGGCTCCCAAGTCTTCTGGCGCCAGCCGCACCACCCATTTTCCAACCCGCAATAGCCGACGCGTTTCCTTCAACTGGGGACTGGCTCTGCCGGCCCTGGCAGTTGTTGCTTTGGCACTGGTAATCCTTTCCGTGTTGCTCAAAAACCCTTTGCCCACGTCGCGCTTTGTGGCCACCAACCAGCCCCGCTTCAAGGTTAGTGCACCCACCAGTCTCCTGCCTACCCTGGGCCACTACCAGGCGGTCGCCAACGAATCTTTGGATGAGTTGGACGACCTGCTCTTGCGGCAAAGCCAACGACCTGTTCCGTCGCCACCCGCTCCGAGCGCGAATACTTTTGCCTTGCTCCAGTTACCCGACTGAACCACGGCATGGCCGGTCCCGAAGCCGTGGTTCAACCACGGGACACCGAGGAACACTGATAAAAGCGGCGGAATGCCACCAGCTCGGGTCACTGACCTCGCGTTCCTTTAGCGTGTGTCTTAAAACACCGCTTGGCGCGGGCCTGGTTTGGAGTCCCGCCTTCAGGCGGTTTCGGCGCCGGGCCGCCTAAAAGGCGGGACTCCAAACCGTTTCCAAAACGCGCTCTTAGGTACCCGCAGCATCTGGGGTTTTGAAAAGCGGGACCCAAACTTGTGTTTAAGTCAGCCGATCGATCTTGGCTGCCAGCACGAAGTCGCTTTCGGTCAGGCCATCAATCTTGTGTGTCCAGATCGTCACCTTCACCTTGCCCCAAGTCAGATAAATGTCCGGATGATGTCCCTGCTGTTCGGCTAACTCGCCGACTTTATTGGTGAAGGCGAGCGCCTCAACAAAATTCTTGAACTTAAATTCGCGCTCCAGATGGTGTTCCTGGACGATTTGCCACTCGGGCTTGAGTTCGTGTTTTAATCGGCTCAAATCCGCACCTTTGAGCGCAGGCACTTCGCCTTTGCACGGTACACAGTCCTTTTCTGCTAATGCAGGCATAAACAATCCCTTCTTTTTCGCAACATAGCACGAATTCCGCCGCGGCATAATGTTTAGTCGAGTTGCGCCGCCTTTAACCCGGTACTTGCGCCGCTCGATTGCGCCCGTTGGCTCGTCGGCCCTATTCATCTCGACAATTCCAAATTTCTTGGGTAGCATTCGAAACATGGGTTCGCCAGAGGAACGCCAAAATAAAGCAGAGGGGGACTGAACCCACAGCGCGACCCCTCGGAGGATACCATGTTCAAGCTGCTGCGAAAACTGCTCTTGATACCAGTTATCCTGCTCATTGCGTTGGTTTTGTATTACTTTATCGGCAATCCGGATCGGCGCCGGAGTTTGGTCCAAAAAGCGCAGGAAATTCACGAATCAGTCAACGGTGAAAAGAAGTACGCCTGGACTGGGACCGCGGTCGTGCTGCAGGTTTCGAAAGGAGACCGAATGACCATCGACACGGAGAACAGCCACAAAGTCGTTATTCGGTTGGCGGGGGTTGATGCTCCTGAGTTTTCTCCCGACCACGTTCACAAGGACCAACCGCTCGCGAAAGAAAGTAAAGAGCGCCTGGCTGAATTGGTAAAAGGCAAAGCGGTGCAGATGGCCATTGTGGAACCCGATCCGGAAAAACATCCCTTAGTGCTCTTGACCCTGGACGGAACGCTCATCAATGCCCAGCTCGTGGGGGAAGGCCTTGCCGAAGCCGCGCCTGAGACTTCTTCCGCCATTCCGGCCAGGCGCTGGCATGAAATTCAAAATGCCGAGCTCCAGGCGCGCCGGCGGCATTTGGGCATTTGGACGCTGACGAACTATGTGAGGCCTGTCGAATACCGAATTCGCCAACGTACCGCCGTGTACGGCCGTTATGGAACAGATTAGACCAGGCACTAAGCTCCACGCGCTGCTGAGCTGGGTACAGGATGCGGGCGCGTCGGACTTGCATTTGCAGGAGGACAAACCCGCTCGGTACCGAGTCGATGGCCAGTTAAAAATTCTGGACCCAAAAGAACTGTCGCCCTTTTCCAAAGAGCAGATTCACCGGCTCCTGGCCGAGAACTTCTCACTGGCTTCCTCCAGCCGTATCGAGTTGGACCGCGAAGTGGATTTGAGCATTCAAATGGGTGAGACGCGTTGGCGTGCCAATTTCAGCAAACAGCAAGGCTGCCAATCCTGTTCCTTCCGCATTGTCCCCAAGCACAAGTTCCGTCTCAAAGATTTGCGCCTGCCGGAAACCCTCAAGGACGTGCTTAAAATCCCCCGGGGATTGGTGCTGCTGACGGGCCCGACCGGCCAGGGTAAAAGCACAACGGTTCGAGCCCTGATCCAGGAGATTAATGCCACGCAAGCCGTCCGAATCATCACGATTGAGGATCCGATCGAGTACCTCTTCGAAGACGAGTTGTCGCAATTCGAACAGCGCGAAGTTGGGATCGATACCGCGAGTTTCGCCGACGGCATCCGCAATGCCATGCGCCAGGATCCCAACGTCATTTTCGTCGGAGAAATCCGGGACCGCGCGAGCATCTTCAGCGCGGTCCAGGCGGCTGAAACCGGCCATCTTGTATTTACGACGCTTCACGCCGACTCCGCGGGCCAGGCAATCGGGCGGATCCGTGAGTACTATCCCGCCGGCGAACAGCACGGGATTAGCGTCATGCTGGCGCGCAATTTGAATATGATCGCCTGCCAGCGATTGATCCCGGATGTATCAGGCCAACGCGTCCCCTGCGTCGAAATCCTCAAGCGCGACCATACCATCCAGCGGGCGATCGAAGAAAACGAGCTGAATCGGCTGACCGAAATCATCGAGCAGTGCACCAATCAGGGAATGCATTCGTTCGATCAATATCTGATCGAGCTGATGCTGCGCGGCATTGTTTCTGAGGATACGGCCAAGAATTACGCCGTCAATTCACACCGCCTGGAGATGCTTTTGGCCGGGTATCAATCCAGTCAGGGAATTCTCTTGCCGGAACGCCGCTGATGCGAGGCGTATGATTAAATTCCTTGCTCGAACCGCGGTAACATTTCTGTTCGCTTACTCCCTGGCCAAAGCTTTAGTTCGCCTTCCCGGCATCTCCGGCGGTGATATGATTTTTCTGCTCGGCTACTCGCTGGCCGGTGCGGTTCTGATGGCAATCCTCTGGGCACCCGTAGTGGGTGAAAAATTGAGCGATCCCATTACCTCGACCTTGAATTCAGATACCTCCGTCCCACCGGATCCGAACCGATGGGTGCAAGCCATCCGCTGGCTCCAGCACCGTCGGTATCACCGTCTCGCTTTGTTGCTGGTTTTCATGGAAGGCATTCGCCACCCGACGCTGCCTCATCCCGCGTTGCTGGGTTTGCGCAGTGTGCGGCCAGGCTCCCTTTTGGAGCGTTGGTTCGCGCGCGAGGTCTTTAACTATAACAATATTCAAAACTGTCTCCAGGCCTATCGGATTCTCACCGAACGGCACGGCATCATCCCTCCGATGCACCGTCAGCCGGAAGTCAATTTGGCCATTTCCGGCCTGACGCGACAACCCCCCCCGGAGCCGGCCAAGTACCAGGTGCCACAGGCTGCTCCGAAAACTCCGCCGGCAGGTAATTCGAGAATCAAGCTTTTCGAGGAATGAACGTGAAAGGCGCAACAACCCGCCCTTGTGTCGTGACACCAGGGCAGACGCATCTAATTCTGGCGGTAGGGATGGCGCGCTGCGCCGTCCGCGCCGCGTTCAGCGGCGCAGCGTTGGATGTGACCGTACTCCTCTCGCATTCGTTCCGCCCGCTAACGAAACACACGCGGGGACATCGCAGCGCGATGTCCCTGCTTTTCAAGGGATTTAGATGCGTTTGCCTTGGTCGTGTCACAGCAACGGCTTTATAATCCAGCCCCGCAGGCTTCTCCCTGTCCTCCTGGACCTCCTGGGGAGGACAGGCAGGGGGAGGGGAGGCATTGCTTACATCATATCTGCGGCCAGTACACGCAGGGTCTCGTCCAGCGTCGTCTGACCGGACAGAGCTCGGCGCAAGCCATTTTGCCATAGCGTGCGCATCCCATTCTGAATCGCAATCTCCTCCAGGGCCGACGTGGGTACTTTTTTGAGGACTGCTTCACGGAAAGGTTCGTTGGCCAGCAGGAGTTCACTTACCGGCAGACGGCCGGAGTACCCCGTCTGTGCGCATTGGTCGCAGCCAATGCCGCGCCGGAACTGGGCCTCGGGAATAAGCTCTTCCGGGACCAATTTGAGGTGGCTCGGCGGCGGTTCGTACGGTTGCGAGCACTGAGGGCAAATACTGCGGACCAGGCGCAGGCCCATAACCGCAATCACGCTCGAAGCCAGCATGAACGGCTCAATTTCCATGTTGATTAACCGGGTGAACGCTCCCGCCGATACGCCCGAATGAATGGTGCTGATGACCAGGTGCCCGGTCAAACCCGCTTGCACCGCAATCGCCGCGGTCTCGGCATCCCGGATTTCGCCGACCATGATCACTTCCGGGTCCTGCCGCATAATGCTGCGCAGCGCCATGGCGTACGTGAATGACTGTGCGGGATTAATCTGGGTCTGGCTGACCATTGGCAGATTAAACTCAACCGGGTCTTCGACGGTGCTGATGCTGATGCTGGTGCCTTCGCGCTGCATGATGTGGCACAGCGCCGAATACATCGTGCTCGTTTTGCCCGAACCCGTCGGACCGGTAAAGAGCAGCAATCCGCTGGTGCGTTTCAGTGCCCGCAACAGTCCTTGCTGCGTTGAGTCTTCAAACCCGAGCGTCGCCAGCTCGAAGCGCCGGTCACGTGGATCGAAAAGCCGAACGACAATCTTTTCCCCCCGAGTGGTCGGAAAAATCGAGATGCGCAGTTGCACGCCGTCCAGTTCCGCGCCGCCCACGGCTGTGCCGTCCTGCGGCATCCCGGCCTGGTAAGTGACCAGGTTCGCCATCACCTTGAAGCGCATCGAGATCTTATCGAGCAAGTCCAACGGCAAATGCGCCACCTCGATCAGCACTCCGTTTACGCGCGCCCGCACCGCAATCGAGTTCTCCCATGGCTCGATATGCAAGTCGCTTGCCTTGAGATTGGTGGCATCCTGGACGAGGCAGTTGACTAACACGCTGACCTCGATTCCCTGTGCAGCCATCTCAGACTGCAGATACTGTATGGTGTAACTCATTTGGTAAACAGACCTTGTTGCTCGGCCTGGCCGGGATCTCGCTCCAGCATGAGCCACGCTTGTCCAAATCGGAAGCAAATTCTCCGCTGTTACGACGGAGCTCAGACCTTCCTGTCTGCTGAGCGTAGGAAGCGGCCAGGCCTGTGCAAGGCATAGCTCGCACCCGGGACGAACGTTCCTCTTGGTTGAAACCGCCGGCGGCCGGAGAGGGCAGGGCAATGGCAGGAAGAGTGGTGAACCGCCAATGGACGCGAATGAACGCGAATAGCCGAAGCTGCTCCGGCGGCCGCACAGAGCTCAAGGGACAATTGTTCGCGGGGTTGCAGGAGTCTCGGTCTTCCCCATTCTGCACTCAGAATGGGTGGGGCCCACCCAAAACCTTGCAGGCGCCGCCCGGGTCCGTAATCATTCCCTCCGGCATGAAAGTCTCCTCCGTCGCGTTCATTTTGGGAGTCACCAGTTGTCTCGAAGCGGGCATTATTACAACAGTCGCGCAAGCGGCGAATCAACTCAGGCCTGTCCCGATCCAAGCGGTGAAGATCAAAGACTCTTTTTGGTCACCCAAGCGCGCCGTCTGGCAGGCGGTTACCATCCCGGATTGCTTTACGAAGTTCGAGAACGACCGCGGTGGCGCGCTGAATAATTTCGATCGGGTTCGTGACGGGAAGTCGGATGGTCACGCTGGACCGCCCTGGTATGACGGCCTGATTTATGAGATGATCCGCGGTTCGGCGGATTTTCTGGCCGCCCGGCCCGATCCAGTATTGGAAAGCCGGATAGACGCATATATCGCCCGCATCGCCGCGGCCCAAACCAGGGATACAAATGGGTATCTCAACACCTGGACCGAACTGCAGCATCCCAACCAACGCTGGGGCCTGAACGGTGGTAACGACGGTTATCAGCACGAAATGTACAACGTCGGCGCGCTGTGCGAGGCGGCCGTGCATTACTGCCAGGCCACGGGTAAAAACAATTTGCTGAACGTGGCGGTCAAGCTGGCGAATTATACCTGCTATCAGATCGGGCCGGCGCCGAAATACGAATTGGTTCCTAATCACGCGATCGTCGAGGAGGCATTCGCGAATCTATACCTGTTCTTTCGCGAACATCCGGGGCTGAAGCGCGATCTGGCCGTGCCCGTTGATGAAAGCCGCTACCTGGCCTTGGCTCAGTACTGGGTGGAAGCGCGGGGGCATCCGCGCAAGGATCAACTATCGTATGGTTCGTACAATCAGGATCACGAACCGGTTTTCGAACAAACAACCATCGAAGGCCATGCGGTCCGGGCGGCCCTGCTGTGCAGCGGCGTTACCGCGCTCGCCGGCATCAATGGCCGCGACGATTATCGCCAGGCCGCTCTCCGTTTGTGGGGAAATATGTGTGGCAAGAAAATGTACGTCACCGGTGGGATCGGCGCCACTGCCGCCGGCGAAGCTTTTGGCAAAGATTATTTCCTCCCCAACAACGGCTACCTGGAGACCTGCGGAGCGGTTGCCGCCGCTTTTTTTGATCAAAACCTGGATCTGCTCGCCGGCGACGCGCGTTACGCGGATGCGCTCGAACGCGAACTTTACAACGGCGCCCTGGCCGGCGTGTCCCTGGCGGGCGACTCCTACACCTATGTCAATCCGCTGGAGGCGCCGCACGGTAACGCGCGCTGGGCTTGGAACGGTTGTCCCTGTTGTCCGCCCATGTTCCTGAAGTTGATGGGGGCGATGCCCGGCTACATTTACGCCCAGGACAACTCGGGCATTTACGTAAACTTATTCGTCGGCAGCGAAGCGCAAATCCAATTCGGTGGCGGCAAAGTCGTGCTGAAACAGGCGACCGATTACCCTTGGCAAGGCGAGGTCAAAATCAGCGTGGAACCGGACAAACCGAGCGAGTTCGACGTGCGCATCCGCGTTCCGGGTTGGTGTCAGGGACCCTCTTATCCCGAAGAGCTTTATCACCCGGAAAACCGCCCAACCCGCGGTGCGGTGCGCTTGAGCGTGAACGGAAAGCCGGTCGAGGAGGCTGCTATCGTTCGTGGCTATGTCACTGTGCATCGCCGATGGAGAGCCGGGGACACGGTGCAGTTGCACCTGGACATGCCGGTGCAACGCGTCACCGCCAATTTCCAGGTCGAGGCCGCCCGGGGCCGCGTCGCTCTGATGCGCGGTCCGATGGTTTACTGCTTCGAAGGTGCCGACAACGGCGCAGCCGTTCAAAACCTTGTCCTTCCTCCGGGAACAGAATTCACGGCCAAATACGAACGCAATCTCCTGGGCGGAGTGACCGTTCTTACCGCGACGGCGACGGCCGTATTCAGAACGGCAGCAAAGAACATCGTGGCCACGCCGTTCCAGGTAACCGCGGTACCTTATTACGCAAACGCCAATCGCGGATCCTGTCCAATGCAGGTGTGGATGCCGGAACAGTCCGACGTTGCCACGCCGCAAAGCCAGGAGTGAACCTCAGCGGGAAGGCCGATTATTCGCTGCAAGCTTTCGGTGCCCCTTAAGAGCATCGGCCGCGGACCGTGACCTCCTCCGCAGCTCGCACACACTTCCAGGGGCGGCCGCATTTATGCCGCATTTATGCGGCAGCCGGCGCGCGGGCATCAGTTGCCCGCGGCAACAAACCACCGCTGCATCTTCTATCGAGGCGACTGGCCCCATACCAAGTCGCCTTGGGTGATGCTTTTGCCAGTAACTCCGCCGTCGTAAAGCTGCTGTAGGTCAGGGCCTGCGGCCATGCGTTTCCTGCCTTCAGGGCGCGCCCGGCAACTCTTTTTGTCTAGCACCGAATCTCCGTTGGAAAACATTCTTTCCCGAATATCACGTTCTAGCGCTCCAAATGATTCCTACGCAAAATGACTAGGAAATTTCCCTGCCGGAACCGCGTTCCGCCGCACTGTTCGGCCTCCGCCCGAGCGCTGGATTCCGTAATAATCCATAAACAATTTCTATCGACACAGGCGATGACTTTTTGGTAGAAACTACTTCGCAGTCAGGGGTTACATGGCCAAACTATTGATTCAGTCGCCAGGGTTCAATAACCAGGTTATCAACCTTAACCTGGGAGTTAATCGTTTTGGCCGTAGTCCCGGAAACGATTTCATCATCGAGCACGCCACCATTTCCTCCAAGCACTGCGAAATCGCTCTCAGCAATGGCGAGGTTATTGTCCGTGACTGCGGTTCGACCAATGGCACCTATATCAACGGAGAACCAGTCATGGAGGCTACTCTGGCCGCCGGACAAATCCTGCGGCTCGGCGACGTTGACCTCCTGGTTGAAAGCACTGACGTTACCATCGCCATTCCGAAGTTCGAGCTGCCCAAGCCCGCCCCACCGATCGTCCTTACCGACGGCTCTCTCGTCTGTCCGCGTCACAAACGGGCCAATGCCGCCTATCAGTGCACGCACTGCCGCGAGGTGATGTGCGAAGAATGCGTTCACCGGCTCCGTCGCCGCGGCGGCAAATTGCTCCGGCTTTGCCCGCTCTGCAGCCACGCCGTCGAACCCATCGGTGGAGAAAAGAAGAAGAAGAAGACTTTCCTCGGCTTCTTGCAGCGCACCGTCAAACTACCATTCATCCGCACCGGTAAAGGCGACGAGTAGCGGGCGTCGGATGAGCCTGGGTCTGAGATGTCGGCTTCAGCCGCAGGCCGCAGATCCAAACCCGAAATCCGAATCAAGCGGCAATCCACGTTTCCTCCTGTTCGGACTTTGGCTTTCGGATTTCCTTCTGGCTTCGGCCTTCGGATTTCGGATTTTAACACGCCTCCGTGCGGCGCAACGGTTTCGCGCCCCATTTGGTCTTTGCAACGAGGGTCGGTTTTCGTAAATATGGCCTCTCGCCTTTGGCGGCATTTCGAATGAAACCCGAGATCGAGCTGTACGATACGACCCTGCGCGATGGCAGCCAGGGAGAAGGCATTAACTTCTCCGCGTTGGACAAACTGCGCATTGCCGAGCGATTGGACGCGTTCGGGATTCATTACATTGAAGGTGGCTGGCCGGGGAGTAATCCCAAGGACATGGAATTCTTCAGCCAGGCTGCCCGGCGCAAGTGGAGGAACGCGCTGATCGCTGCCTTCAGCATGACCCGTCGCAAAGGCGTGGTCGTCGAGCAGGATGAACTAATGCGCCAGATCCTCGAAGCCGAGACTCCGGTTGCGACGATCGTGGGCAAGAGTTGGTTGTTGCATGTCCATGAAGTGCTCCGTGCCAGGCCCGACGAGAACCTGGCCATGATCGCCGACACCATTCGCTTTCTCAAGGATCACGGCAAACAAGTCATCTACGACGCTGAACACGCTTTCGACGGCTACAAGGATGAACCGGACTACGCCCTCGCGACCTGGCAGGCAGCCGAACAGGCCGGCGCGGATTGCATCGTGTTGTGTGACACCAATGGCGGCTGTTTGCCTCAAGAAATTTCCGATATTGTTGCCTCCGCTCGAAGGAAACTCACGGCGCGGTTGGGGATTCATACTCATAACGATATTGGTCTCGGCGCCGCGAACGGCCTGGCCGGCATTCAGGCCGGCGCCACCCAAATCCAGGGGACCATCAACGGCTATGGTGAACGCACGGGCAATTGCAACCTGACCACGATCATTCCTCTGCTCCAACTTAAATTGAAGCAGAAGGTGCTGCCCGAAAAATCGTTGCCGCAGCTCAAAGAACTTTCGGAGTTCGTGGACGAAATCGCCAATGTGCGGCACGATCCGCGCCAACCGTGGGTAGGCCAAACCGCCTTCGCCCACAAAGGCGGCATGCACGTGCACGCCATCGACCGCGTCGCCCGCAGCTACGAGCACATCAACCCGGAGTCGATTGGGAACCAGCGGCGCGTACTGATCAGCGACATGTCCGGCCGCACGAACATTCTGATGAAGGCGGTCGAACTGGGTTTCAAACTACAGCCGGATGCGCCCGAAACCCGGACGATCACGACTGAAGTCAAACGTTTGGAAAGCCAGGGCTACGAATATGAAGCGGCCGAAGGTTCGCTGGCGTTGCTCATCGGCAAGTGTTTAAAACACCAGGATCCGCCTTTCAGCATCGAAGGCTATCACGTTTCCGTTCGGCGTGAGCGGTCCATTTCCGTGTGCCAGGCCAGTGTCAAAGTGCGAGTGGATGGAGTGACCGAACATACCATTGCCGAAGGCGATGGCCCAATCAACGCGCTGGATGGGGCGCTCCGCCGGGCCTTGGTTCAGTTCTTTCCACAGCTCAAGAAAGTCCATTTGGAAGACTACAAAGTGCGCATCCTCGATTCGACGGCCGGGACCGGCGCGCGCACCCGCGTGCTCATCGAGTCGACTGACGGCAAAGAAGAATGGGGGACCGTCGGCGTGCATGACAATATCATCGAAGCCAGCGTCCAGGCCCTCTCCGACAGCTTCGAGTACCGCCTGACCAAAAAATAACCACGGATGAACACCGTTGAAACCACGGATGAACACCGATGAACACGGATACGGGGCCGGATTTGACCGGCAGTGACGGGTCTCAACTTCTTCATAAGAGTGAAACCAAAGCGATCATCGGTTGCGCTTTCGAAGTTCTGAATGGGATTGGCCCTGGCCTTCAAGAGAAGATCTATGAGAATTCGCTGGTCGTGGCCTTTCGGCAAAAGGGTATACCATTTGATCAGCAACGCAGGTTTCCCGTCGTCTTTCTTGGTGAAACCGTAGGGGAGTTCATCCCTGATTTGCTTGTTTTCGGGTCTGTAGTTACCGACGCGAAGGTCATTGAAAAGATAACCGACCACGAGCGGGGACAAATGTTAAACTACCTTAGGATCACCGGTTTGAGGGTCGGCTTGATTTTGAATTTCAAATATCCTGTCTTACAGTGGGACCGCATGGTGCTTTAGTCCCATCAGTGTTTATCCGTGTCTATCCGTGGTTAAAAATATGGCGGAGATCTCTAAAGCTTACGAGCCGCAGGCGGTCGAGGAAAAGTGGTACGCTTTCTGGCTGAAACAAAACTGTTTCGTCGCCGATGCCAACTCCTCCAAACCGGCCTATTCCATCGTTATTCCTCCGCCGAACGTGACAGGCATGCTCCACATGGGGCACGTCCTGAATAATACGATCCAGGACATCCTCTCCCGCAAAGCTCGCATGGAGGGCAAAGAGGTTTTGTGGCTGCCTGGGACCGATCACGCCGGCATCGCGACGCAGGCCGTGGTCGAGAAAGCTCTGCGCAAACAAGGGTTGATGAAACATCGCGACGATCTCGGGCGCGAAAAATTTCTCGAACACGCCTGGGCTTGGAAGGAAAAGCACGGCGGCATTATCATCCAGCAGTTGAAAAAACTCGGCTGTTCCTGCGACTGGAGCCGGGAACGTTTCACGATGGATCCCGCGTATTCCCAGTGCGTCCAGCGGGTTTTTGCTGCCCTATACAAGAAAGGTCTGATTTATCGCGGCAAGCGAATGGTCAATTGGGATCCGTCTGCCAAGACCGCCCTCTCGGATGAAGAAGTCGAGATGGTAGAAGAAAAGGGTCAACTCTGGCACCTGAAATATCCTTTGCTCGATGCTCACGGCCGGCCGGAACCCGATGGATTCATCATCGTCGCGACCACGCGTCCCGAAACGATGCTCGGCGACGAAGCGGTCGCCGTGAACCCCGCCGATCCGCGCTACACAAATTTGGTCGGCCGCCGCTGCCTGTTGCCGCTGCAAAATAAGGCCATACCGATCATTGCCGACGATTTTGTTGATCCGAAGTTCGGCACCGGGTGCGTCAAGGTCACGCCCGCCCACGACCCCAATGATTACGAAATGGGACTGCGTCACCACTTGCCGGTCACGGTGGTGATTGGGCCGGACGGCGCTATGACTCGCGAAGCGGGTGAAGATTTTGACGGCCTGGACCGCATGGAAGCACGGCAAGCGGTGATCGAGGAACTCACCGAACAAGGCCTGCTCCTCAAGACCGAAGATTATGTGCATAATGTGGGGTACAGCCAGCGCAGCCATGTGCCCATCGAGCCGTATCTCAGCGAGCAGTGGTTTCTTAAATACCCGAGCGTCGAGCCGTCAACCAAAGCGGTTGAAGAAGGCCGGATCGCTTTCCACCCGGAACGCTGGACCAAAACCTACTCGCACTGGATGGGCAATATCCGGGATTGGTGCATCAGCCGCCAGCTTTGGTGGGGACACCAGGTCCCTGTCTGGTCGGCCGTGCTCGGCCGAACCGCCGCGACGAGTGCCACCAATCCGCAATCCCAATCTGATCCGGCCCAAAGTCTGGAAGCGATTCGCAAATCTCTCGCGGCCCGTTCGGACGTGAGTTGCCGGCTCAAGCTCACCGACGCCAGGATCATCGAGTTGTCCGCCGCCGGGACGTTGCCGCCTCCCGGGGAAATCTCCGAGATCGAGGTCTGTCTCGGCCCGGACTCGATGGACATCGCCAAGGAACTGGAGAGCTTCGGTTTTGCCCAATCTACCGATGTGCTGGATACCTGGTGCAGTTCCTGGCTGTGGCCGTTCGCGACCATGGGCTGGCCCGAGCGGACGGACACTCTGAAAAAATTCTACCCCACCACCGATCTGGTTACGGGGCCGGATATCATTTTCTTCTGGGTCGCCCGCATGATCATGGCCGGCTATGAGTACATGGGCGAGTTGCCGTTTCGCAACGTCTACTTTACTGGAATTATCCGGGACAAATTGGGCCGGAAGATGAGCAAAAGCCTCGGCAACTCACCCGACCCGCTCGATCTGATCGCCCGGTACGGGGCTGACGCACTGCGCTTTGGCACGATGCGCAGCGCACCGCTGGGCCAGGACGTGCTCTTTGACGAGAAAGACGTCGAACTCGGGCGCAACTTTTGCAACAAGCTTTGGAACGCCTGCCGATTTCGCCAACTTCAGGGCGGGGAAGTCCAGGGCGAAATCGCTCCCGAACTTCTGAGCGGCTACGACAAGTGGATTCTCCTGAAGTTAGACCAGGCGATTCGTGAAATTAACACGGCCTTCGCCGAATATCGTTTCAATGAAGTTACGCAGACGCTGTATCGGTTTTTCTGGAGCGAATACTGCGATTGGTACATCGAAGCCAGCAAGGCGGTTCTAACGCGTCCGGCTGATAGTGAACCGATGACCGAGGGAGCGGCCGCCCGTCGCGCCAATACTCTCGCGGTAATCGATTTGATTCTCTCCCATGCCTTGCGTCTGTTTCATCCGTTCCTCCCATTTATTAGTGAAGAACTGTGGCATGGGATGGGATACCAGCAGGAGATGCCGCCTAACCAAGGCGGCACTACGATCCTGTTCGCTCCGTGGCCCAAGCCGCTCGAGGAAGACTTTCGCGGCCACTACGGCCTGGACGGATGCTATCTCGAAATCGTCGATGCCAAATTTGCGCTCGTCACACAGGGCCGGAATCTGCGGAGAGAAGCAAATGTACCCGCCGCCAAGAAGGTGAAATTCATTCTTAAACCTTCCGGCGCTGTGCCTCCGCAGGATTTAGAAGTGTTTAAGCTTCTACTCAATGCCGAAAGCCTCGAGGTGAATCCCAATTTTGAGCCTCCGCAAGGCACGCCGGTGGTGCACGCGGAAGTGGGCGAGCTCTTTTTACCGCTGGAAGGCGTGCAGGACGTCGGCGCCGAAATCGCCAGGCTGAGCAAAGAGTTGGAGAAAATCGAGAGCGAGATCGGCAAGGTGGAACAAAAGCTCAACAACCCGAATTTCACCACCCGTGCGCCGGCACACGTTTTAACCGAGCACCAGCAACGGCTCGCGGAGTGGCAGAGCAAACGTGAACGGGTCAAGACGGCCCTCGACCGGCTGCGCGGAGCCCAATGACGCGCCTCAATTCATTGTCCCCCGGGTTGTCGGTGTTGTGCCTGGCTCTGCTCGCCGCGCCGAATTGTTTTGCGCAGCCCGAAGTCGTGGCGCACGCCGGCGCTCTCGAAACTCAAGGCCGTTTCGGCGAAGCTGCCCTGGTATTAGGCATGGCTCTGGACAACAGAAATCTGTCCATCCAAACAAATCTGTCCATCCAAACCCGGACGCAGTTGGAGTTTGAACTGGATCGTCTGCGGCGGATCCGTCTCGATTTCCCGTTTACCCAGGTTGAATTGTTTGCGGAACTGAAAAAATCCGTCGCCAATCTCACGCAGCAGGAATTCAACTCGTGGGTGAAGGAAGGCCGGTTCGATAGCCGCGTTATCGACGGGCAACAGCGATTCATGGCCGCCAGCGTCAGCAACCTCTTCTTCCGGTATCCCGAGCTCAGGTCACGCCGTATCCCATTCAAGAACACGGCGCCGGTGGAAGCACGTCATTGGGAAGCCTGCGTTGCCATTAAGAAGCAAGCTCTGGCTGAGCATCAGCCGTATGTTTTGCCCAAACGTTTTCTCGTCACCATGGATGTCACCGCCCAGACTAATGCCGCCCCGGACGGTGAAATCATTCGTGCCTGGCTTCCCATTCCGCGGCTCTATCCGTTCCAGACCGATTTCAACCTGGTTTCCGCCAGTTCGCCGCCCAAGCACCTTGACCTGCCTTCGAGCTCGGCAAGGTCAGTTTACCTCGAACAAACGGCCCATCAGGGCAAACCGACCGAGTTCAAGATTCAGTACGAATACGTCACGCGCGCCGTTTGGTTCGACCTCAAGCCCGAGAACATCCGCCCGGCTGACCTGGCCGATCCGGCGCTCAGCCCTTTCGTCCGGCAAGCCGAGCACGTTCAGTTTACGCCGGGAATTCGCGCGCTCTCGGCCCAAATTGCCGCCGGAGAAACCAACGCCTGCCTTAAGGCTAAGCGTTTTTACGATTGGATTTCCGGCAACATAAAATACAGCTTTGCGACCGAGTATTCGACAATCCGCAATATCAGCGAGTACTGCCGTTCGCATGGCTACGGCGACTGTGGCCAGGAAGGGTTGCTTTTCATAACTCTCTGCCGGCTCAACGGCATTCCCGCCCGGTGGCAGTCCGGCTGGAACATCTTTCCGGGTGACAAGGCGAACCACGATTGGACGGAAATTTACCTGGCGCCTTATGGTTGGGTGCCGGTGGATCCTTACATGGGTATTTACGCCAGCCGCTACGCCACCTCCTTATCTGATGACCAGCGCCGCGAGTTACGTGATTTCTATTTCGGTGGTCTCGATCAATATCGCATGGCCGCCAATAGCGACCACAACCAACCGCTCACACCGCGCAAACAAAGCATGCGCTCGGATGATGTCGATTTTCAGCGCGGTGAACTCGAATGGGGTGGACATAATATCTATTTCGACCAGTTCTCTTACGAGTTGACCGCCAAGGAACTCCCAGGCGCGCCCGCAAAAGTCGAATAGACCGCGCCCATGAATCTCAGAAACGCCCAAGCCAGCGCCATTGCAGCCGCCCGCGCGGTTGGCAGGCTCATGCGCCGGGAATTGCATGCCAGCAAACGCGCCAACTCGGTCACTCAACATGATATCAAGCTTGAGCTGGACGTTCGGTCCCAGCGCCTCATCCAGAAAACCTTGCGCTCACGATTCCCCGGCATCGCCGTGCTCGGCGAGGAAGGAATTGTGGGTGATGAAAACGCGGAGTTTCGCTGGGTGGTGGATCCCATCGATGGCACGGTCAATTTTGCCTACACGATCCCGCATGCTTGCGTCTCGATTGCGCTCCAGCGCCGCGCGGCCAAAGCTGGGCCGTCCGTTTACGAGGACGGCTACGAGACGGTGGTGGGCGTCGTGTATGATCCGTTTTGTAACGAGATTTGGACAGCTTTGATTGGCGGGCCGGCGCGCCTTAACGGCAGAGTGATTTCCGTCAGCCGTCGGTCCAAACTCGAAGAAGCCATCGTCTCGATTGGGTTTGCCAAGTCCAGGGAAAGTCTCGAAGCGACGCTGCCGTACTTCAACAAACTGGTTTATCGTGTGCGCAAAGTCCGGATGATGGGCGCCGCCGCGCTGGCCTTGACTTATGTCGGCACCGGCCGGTTCGACGGCTACATCGAGCGCGGCATACGGATTTGGGATATCGCGGCCGGGGGCCTAATCATCGAATGCGCCGGCGGCGAATTCTGGCGCAAAGCCGTCGACACCGATCACACTTACCGAATGGTTGCCAGCAATGGACTTCTGCGCCAAAAGCTCGCCGTGCCTTGGTCCCGCTAAGCCGTAAAGGCCAAGGGGAACCACGGATGGACACTGATGGACACGGATAGGAACGGCTGAGCGGTCTGTTATTCTCGTTTGAGGGTTTTGAGTAAGCGTGATTCAAACCCGCTGATCCTGGTAGCCCGCTTCGTCTCAGCACTTGCGTTTATCAGTGTCCGCTCTACTGGTTCGCGTTCGGGAACCATGTCTCACGCAAAGACGCGAAGAGGCCAAGATGACGGAGAATGAGATAGGCAAGGTAGTGGTGGAAGCCGCCGTTAAAGTGCATCGGGAGCTTGGTCCCGGGTTGCTCGAAATGGTGCATGAAGTGGTGCTGGCCCGAGAACTGGAAAGACGGTATCGAGCGGGTGGTCAATGGGCTTTCAGAGGAAACCTTGGCGTCTTTGCGTCTTTGCGTGAGACTAAAGTCACTTCCGAACCAGGCGGTTGAGCGAATGCTGCTCCGCCACATCGCTGACCTTAGCGTTATAACGACATGGTTCCGGCGACGTTTAGGGCGAGAGCTTGAAGGTGCCTGAAACCGAGAAAGGAAAGGTGCTGTACGCCGTTCCGGTGAAGGTGCCATTGGTGTAGCTGCCGAAGTTCAAATCAAGGTCCATGTCCAAAAGGCCCGAATACTGGATCGGCTGCAACAAACCGTTATATGGCTGCTGGGACCAGGTATAGCTCTTGAGAGTCCCTGAATTTGGGTTTGTGCCCGCCAGGTTATATGTTCCCCCACCTGAAGTGTTGAACACGATCGTGTTGGTGCCGAGGCCGGCCGAAAAAGCCATTATCAACGTGCGCCCCAGGACGTTCTTTGGGGCGAAGGTTGTGGAAGGGTATTGAATCTGGGCCGCACGGAAGAATTTTGCGGGCGCATCCGTCGCGACGCTCACCGAGTTGGAGCTGGGACTCGTGATTTCGATCCCAAACTTATTTGCGGTCCAGGAGGTCAGGTTGGTACTCGAGTACCAGCGCGTGTCGGCATAGGGACGATTGCTGAAGCTTAAGGCAACGCCGCCTGCGGCTTGCGCGATCATAACCGGGATGTTTGTCACACCAGGCAAGCCTTGCGCATTGATATCAAATGCTTCCGCGGCCCCGCCGACCCGCCGAATCGTGACTTGCTGGATGTACACATTTGTCTTGGGCTTATCGTTGCTATCAGTCGCCACGTGATTGATCGCCGCCAAAACGTTCGTACCTGAAACCGCGCGCCCGAACACGGTATAAATGTTGTTGCCGTTGGCAAACGGCGCCACGGTGATGAAGAACTGCGAGCCGTTCGAGTCCGGCCCCGAGTTGGCCAGGCCGAGTATCCAGGGAGTATTGAAATTGAGGAGCGGATTGAATTCATCCACGAAGGAATACCCCGGGCCGTCCGTGCCCAATCCATTAGGTGAACCGGCCTGGTCCACAAAATTGCTGATCACCCGGTGAAAGATTAAGCCGTCATAAAACGGATTCGTTCGGACCAGTCCGCTCGCCAAATCCAACCAGGGACGTTGGCCGGTCGCCAGCCCGATGAAACTGGCCACTGCTTTGGGTGCGTTTGAGTAGCTCAATTGGCAGGTAAACGTCCCCAGGCTGGTGGTGAAATCTGCGAAGATCCCATTCGTCTGCGCCGGGCAGGCAAAACCCGCCAGCATTGAAACGATCAAGATCAACCGCCGACAAAATTCAGCTCTCATGTTTTCAACAGTTCTGCCCCCCTTTGCATATCAAGCTACTGCCAGAAGCTGCCAGCTTAGGAGACTCGCAAAGGCTATCATAAACCTGGCTGCCTGCAATCCTGAGGTTTGAGTGCAGATGATAGCCAGGGGTCTTCGTACGGCGATTGTCAGGTCTGCTCGCGGGACAGCGTATGTCTTCGCTGCGTGTCAGTGAAACCCAAAAGCGCCGCACAGCGGCGCACTCCAAAACCTTCGGAGTTCGTTCGGTTCCTGGAAAGCGCCCCGATGATGAACCCGGCCCAGGACTAGCGCGTCAGCGTTTTGGAGTGCGGCGCTTTGCGCCGCTTTTGGAACCGAAGGATGGCTTTGATGCACGCGAGAATCTAAATCATTCGGCCCTCCTTATCCCCCAAAGCGCCGCACAGCGGCGCACT
>Ga0070741_10007158_pt1 | contig 23345 bp, 23 predicted proteins | sample Coa_R1_4_FD_66440 | JGI IMG/M metagenome (GOLD analysis project Ga0070741, IMG submission 66440) | Surface soil microbial communities from Centralia Pennsylvania, which are recovering from an underground coalmine fire - Coalmine... | ecosystem: Environmental > Terrestrial > Soil > Unclassified ... | reverse complement strand
TTACCGAACTCGCTTTCCACGGCATCCACACCTCCCGCAGAACAAAAGCGGAAAGTGTAACCCATGTGTCCGGTACGTTTTGTCACCTATGTCTCGGGCCGCTCACGATTTTCTGCGCCAGTTTACGATCCACTACGATTTCGTACACGCGATGCTGGCGGTTGGCGCCCTGGGTGCCTCGTGTCGGTCGGGCTCACGATTATGGCTTGAACACTGCTCCTGGTAGCCGTCGACATCCTGAAGTAGGCGCCCCAATTCAGCAGTCGATTGAATCATCAAGGGCGCGATCTCGTCTCGCAGGCGTTGCTTGTCGTAGTCCGTTGCGAGCACACTCGTCGAGAGAACGAGATAGCTGTTGTAGAGCGAAGACCAGAAAGGAACGGCGATCGCGTTCAAATGGGTCCTGAATAGACCGCACCCGATAACGTACCCACATTCCCTTAACGCAAGCCGGTTTTGCTCGAGGCGGGATTCCAGTCGCTCGGCTTCGCCCGGCGCCTTTCGAACAATTTGGAGCAGGAGATCGCTTGCCGCGGCGGCGTCAATGACCGCGGCGTAGGCGAGACCTGCGGCCGATCTGCTGATGGGAAAGCGGTTGCCTCTCTCGGCTCTCAGGTGAAGTGGAGACGCACCCGTTGCCACCTCGATCAAAGTGATGTCGAGACGATCGGGAATACCCAGCGCGATCGTCCCGCGCACTTTTGCCGCAACGCCATTCAGGATTGAACAGATTTGTTCTTCACGGTTCGGACTTCCCGTCATCGCAAGATACATGCCTATTGCGCCTGGTCCGATGCGATATTTTTGCTCGTCGCGGAGATAGACGAGTAGTCCCATTCTGGTCAGCGTCAGTGTGAGCCGCGACACCGTGGACCTGGGTAAGCCGCAGCGCGTCGCCAGATCTCCATTGCCAAGGCGAACAGTGAGGCCGCTAAAGCATCGCAATACCTCGAATGAGCGCGACACGACCTCGATGGTACCCGTCTTGCGCGCGGCATCGCCAAATGATTGGCTCTGAACCACTTGTCCGTCGCCACGTCTCATCGTGGAAACAACTCCGCTCCGCCAAGAGGAGGCCGATCGTGCTACTGGGCAGTCCAGCCTCCGTCCACAGGCAGCGCCACGCCGGTGATGCCTGAAGCGGCGTCCGAACAAAGGAATACGGCAACATCACCGATCCGTTCGGGCGGCAAGAGCATCAAGTTTGGCTGTTTCTCCTTCAACAAATCGCGAATCGCGGAAGTGCGGTCGCCGCCGAACTGGGTGGCCCGCGCTTCTATCTGCGGCTGGATGATCGCGGTGTCGGTCCAGCCGGGACAAATGCAATTGACGGTGATTCCGTGTGTCGCTGTTTCGAGTGCGACGCCTTTTGATAGGCCGACCAAGCCGTGCTTCGCGGCAAGATAAGCGGTCTTGTTGAGCGACGCGACCAGACCATGAACCGAGGCAATGTTGACGATCCGTCCCCATCCCCTTTCTCGCATCCCTGGAACGGCTGCCTTCATTGTATGGAATGCTGCCGTGAGATTGATCGCGATGATCGCATCCCATCGCTCCGTCGGAAACGCGTCGATGGGGGAAGTGAACTGGATGCCAGCATTATTGACGAGGATATCCGGCGCTGAGAGCAGGGCGGAGGCTCGGCTTACGAGGTCCGCTGCAGCCGCAGGGTCAGCAAGATCGGCGCTTATGTAGGCCGTTCTTGCTCCAGAGTCGTGCGAGATGTCCCGGGCGATTCGTTGCCCCACCTCCATCGGCTCAATCCCGTGTAGTACGACCGCTGCCCCTGCGCGAGCAATACAGCGCGCGATTGCCCGGCCGATTCCTTGCGTGGCCCCTGTCACTAACGCGCAACGCTGCTTCAACATGTTCTGGTTTCCTCTGCATCGCACCAACTTCGCGCGACCGGCGCGCGAGCGCCTTCCCGCTTTTTCTTCTTGGGTCGGATCGCGGAGAGTTATACTTGCCATATGGACAAAATATTGCAAGGGTGACATACAATGCGTGTGCGAGGTGTCGGCCAGTCGAGCAGGCATGAGAATCGAGGCGCTGCGAGCTACGGGCCGTAGCGCTGGGAGGGAATTCGATACTGATCCTTGACCGTCCAAAGTTGGACGGTCACGTGGCATTGGGTTTGCTGAACCTTCAAAGCACACGGTTCCGCAACGAAATTTGAAGGGGAAACAGATGCGAGCCGCATTCTACGAGCGCACAGGCGAAGCTTGCGAGGTGCTGCAATATGGCGAGCTGCCTGATCCTGAACCCGGTCCTGGCGAGGTAAGGATTAAGCTCTCTCGATCGGGCGTCAATCCATCGGATGTCAAACAACGTGCAGGTCGCGGTGTTAGAACAATGCCCTTTCCCCGCATCATCCCGCACAGTGACGGGGCCGGCGTGATCGATGCCGTCGGCTCCGGCGTCGACGCGAATCGCATAGGACAGCGCGTCTGGACCTGGAACGCGGCATATAAGAGACGGAACGGGACGGCCGCTCAGTATGTGACGCTGCCGCAGGAACAGGCTGTTGACCTGCCTGACTGTGTCTCGGATGACGCAGGTGCGTGCTTTGGAATCCCGGCCCTCACAGCACTACATGCGCTTCTGACGGACGGCGGCATAGCGGGCCAGCGCGTCCTGGTGGCCGGTGGAGCAGGTGCAGTGGGATATTACGCCATCCAATTCGCTCGGATGCTTGGTGCTGTCGATGTGATCGCGACCGTCAGCAGCGTGGAGAAGGAGGCCCTCGCACGTGATGCGGGCGCAACGCACTGCATCAACTACCGCACGGTTCCTGTTGCGGACGCCGTCCTGGAAGCGACGCGAGGAGCAGGCGTCGATCGCGTGATCGAGGTCGATGTAGCTTCCAACGCCGAACTTGATCTCAAGGCCGTGGCCGAGGGCGGAACCTGGGTTGTGTATGGTAGTCGCGAGCGTGAGTTCAAATTGCCATTCCTGCCCCTAATCGACCGCGCGGTCCTAGCGCGCTTCTTTTCGGTTTACCGCCTCGCAGCGCCGGCACGCGACACGGCAATCCGAGTCCTGCAGGTCTGGCTACGCAATAATCAGGTTCGCCACCTCATCGCTGAATGCTATCCGCTGTCGGAGATCGCCAGAGCTCACAATAAAGTCGCGAGCGGCGAGGTGACCGGAAACGTTGTGCTTGCGGTGGGCTGAAACAGCCGCGAGCAAGGTCAAGCCGCTGCGGTTGCTGCGGCCAATCCGGCGAAACCCCACTTCCCTGCACGACGGAGCAGGCTCACGTTCGCAGTAGGGGAATTATGCGCCACACATTTGCCGACAGCACCGATCTCTTCTGCAACTTTCAATCCAGGGAGGCTGCCTTGAAACTATATACATCGCCCCTGTCACCATATTCGGCTCGCGTTCGCGCATCGCTTTATTTCAAGGGTCTTGGAGTCGAGATGATCAAGCCGTCCAGCCTTGGTGGGATGGCGTCGCCTGCATTCAGGGCGATTACGCCGATTGGCAAGATCCCGGTTCTCGTCCTTGATGATGGCTTCACGATCACCGAATCCGACTCGATCGTTGAGTTCTTGGAAGACCGTCACCCGAACCCCTCGCTCCGGCCGGCGAATCCAATGCTTCGGGCCAGGGCACGAATGTTGAGTAGGATGGTTGAACTATACGTCATGGGCGCAATAGGTGGACTCCAACCCATGATGCCAATCTCCTTACATCAGCCTCCCATTGCGCGCGAGGAAAAGCGAATCGCGGTCCATGCCGCGCAATTGACGAAGTCGCTCGGCGATCTGGAGCATTTCCTCTCGAGTGAGGGGCCGCATGCCGTCGGCAGTGAACTGAGCACGGCGGATACGACGCTTGCGTCTTTCATCCCGTTTGTGCGCGCCGTCGAAGGCTATCTGGGACAGAAAGGCTTGGTCGAGGCTCACCCTATCTTGGCCGGCCTCGTCAGCCGCTTCTCGGAAACGGCGGTTCTGCAGAAGGTCTTCACAGAGGTGTCAGCAGCCATGGTTGAGCGGCGCGCGGAGGTTCAAAGCAAGTTTGGCGTATCGTAGGACTTCGTGGTCACGTTTGGACGGAGCAACTCGACGGAGATCTGGCAGGTAGAATAGGAAGCCTGCATTCCAGCGCAGTAGGAGCGGTCGATTGGCTGGTGTTTTAGAGTGGTCGTGGTGGTGTAGCAGGTCTCGCCTAGGCAGCATCTGAGCCGTTTGACCGCGAAGGTCTCTTGGTCGATTTCGGCCGAAGGCTTCGGGGGCGCGCCGATGTCGGCGGGTCTCGAAAGAAGAGGGCGCAGCAGGCCGCGACATGCTTCTCGACGAACGCGGGAGCAAACGGCGACTGACCGGTCACGGCTTCGGCTTCTGCAGCTTGCATGAATATCCGGGTTACGGCGCCGATGAAGAGATAGAGGAGGTGATAGGGATCGCCCTCTACATACCGGCCGGCTTTCTGCGCAGATCTTATCAGGCCTGTGATGGCCGCAAAGAATGGTTTGGCTCTATTTTCGACGACCCAGCGAAGCCTGTTCGTTGATCGGTCACCTTCGTTCGCCATCAACCAGTGGTAGCCGGGATTCGCCGCCGCAAATCTCACAAAGTCCTCCTGAATCAGCCGAAGCTTGGTTACATCATCGACCTCCTTCAGTCCGGCCATCCGAGCTTGCCATGCGGCCGTAAAGTCTGCGGCGACGGCGGTCATTACCGCCTTCCAAAGGTTCTCCTTGTTCTTGAAATGGTAAGTGACCAATGGGTGATGAACGCCTGCCTTCGCCGCGATGACGCGCGTCGAAGTCCCTTCAAAGCCCATTTCAGCAAACTCGGAATAAGCGATCTTGAGAATGCGCTCTCGCGTATCGATCGATCGTTGCTGGCGCCGACGTTTCTTGACGAATTTCGAGCTTTGCTCTTTGAAGAGGTTCTCTGCCAAAGCGTGTTACTCTCGTGAGTTCGCGTGTATGGGTACTCTTAACTATCGCCGACTACGCTGTTAATGCTGAATTTTATTTCGACACGCAATCTTAGGACTATTTCGGTTTCAGAGACAGTGCGCTGCGATTGCTTGCCGCCGAGCGTCATGCGCCGGTCCTGCCACGGAGCGGCAATTTCCTCAGCGTCGGTCTGTTGCCCAGCCTTGCTGTGGATCGACGGTATGGTCGAGGTGCATGACCGGAAGTAGCATTCGAACGATGAGATTCGAACGAGCGCTTCAAGGCATTTTGATCTTTTCTAGCCAATGCGGAGAGGATTTCGTCGTGTTCCTGGACGGTCCTTAAGCGCGCTTCGGGAAGAGCCAGCTTGCCGGCGATGTAGACGTCGTTCATCGTCCACAACCGCTCGACCTCTCTGAAGATGAGCTTGTAGCGGCTCAGACTAAAGATCCTGATATGAAACTGGTGGTTCAGCGATATCATGTCTGCCCAGTTCGTTCCTTCGGCAAGATCGGCCATCTTTCGATTGAGAAGCTTTAGCTGGGTGATCTCGTCCTTCGTGGGCCAATCCATCGCCTCCAGAAGTTCGTCTTCCAGCAAACTTAGCATGCGATAAAGTTGATGCAGTTCTTCCGGTACTCGCTTCGCGACGAAATAGCCGCGGTTAAGGTGATGATCGAGCATCCCCTGATCAGCTAGAATGGTCAGCGCTTCGCGAAGCGGTACCCGGCTTACACCAAACTCTTCCGCCATTTCCTCCTGACGGATCTGTTCTCCCGGCAGCAGCACGCCCTGTGAAATGAGCATGCGCAATCCACGTTGGACCCGCTCAACGCTGCCTGTTTCAAGTTGTTCGGTGCGCCGTTTCATTATCCAATTCCCATCAGCACTCAATGAATATAGCAGACGAACATCTCTAAGCAGGCGAGGGAGGGATGGTTCGTACAGTGCGTGGGAGAGCTGCCATGCTTAGCCGATGCGCCGCGATCGAGCCCGTGAAGCGGAAGCCATCTCGCGAGGCGGTTCGCTGGCCGCTCGAAATTGTTCCACCATTTTGACCAATCGCGGACCCCATTTCGATTCGATCGCGCGCCGCGTGAGGATAGCTTCTGAACCAATCATATTGAATGCCAGAATCTGCTGGCCGTCCTTGTCCAGGAAGGGGACACTCACCGCGTTAGCGCCCGGCTCGAAAGCGCTTTCGGAGATACAGAATCCGTGGTCCCAGACATCGGCGATCGCTCTTTTCACATTTGAGGCAATCTCAGAGCTCTTCTCCGGATAGAGCGATTCCAGCTTCTGAAGCGCTTCCGTGCGCTGCGGCGAGTTCAGGGCTGAAAGGCACGACCAGCCGATCGAGGTAAATGCGACAGGCACCCGAAATCCCACCATGACCCGCTGTGAATACAGTTGATCACCCATGGCACACTCAATGAAGACGACGTTCAGGCCATCCAGGATTCCAAGTCCGACGATCGCTCTAGCCTCCTTGGCAAGTTGTTCCATGAAGGGGCGGGCCTTGGTGTAGATCTGAAGTCGGGCCATCAATGAATAACTTAACGCAAGGACGCGTGGACCAACCTCATACTTTCCGATGCGGCTTTGATAGTTCAGATAGCCCTCATCGACCAGCGTCGCGGTGATCCGCGAGACAGTAGGGCGAGGAATTCCGGTCCGCTCGGCTATCTCGGCATTGCCGAGGTAGCGATCGCCAACATTGAAGGCGGCCATGATCTCCAGCACCCGCGCGGCGCGATTGGCGTCCACCTTTCGCCCCTTGGCCCTGGACGCCTTCTTCACCGGCTTGGCGCCAATTCTTCGCTCCTCGCCCAATCGTTTACGTCCCAATGCCTTCTCCCGCGCTCTCGCGACCGCAATATATCTGGTGGGATGCCAGCCGGAAATGGCGGCCTCTGCTCATTTTCGATCCGTCCCCTAAGACTTTTTGTCCGGGTAACCGATTGAGATTGCGCCGAAACTTGGTTCCGGGCCTGGCTTCTTCGAGCGACTGTTGAAAAGCTTTCCGGCACGCATTCGGCTTTTCAGTCTGACCACCGGGCTTCCACGACCGTCCGAAAGGACTGCCGCGCACAACAGCCGGTGCACTTCGGCTTAGGGCACTGGATAGCCAGCAGATCCGGTGCGCACAGGCGCGCAACCTGTGCTCCCGCTACCGCGAAGGCGCGTTGGGAACCGCACGACAAACCGAGCCGGCTCGCCACCGCGTTGACGGTATCCGATTTTGCATTCATAATTGAATGCAAAATATGGGAGAGAGACATGGCGGTCGTGCTTGTTACGGGGTGTAGTTCAGGATTTGGCGAAGCCATTGCACTTGGCTTCTTGCAGCGCGGGCACTCCGTCGTCGCAACGATGCGGCGCCCGCAGGATGCGCCGGCGACACTGCAAGCCGCTGCGCGCGAGTACGGCGCCAAGCTGGAAATATTCCAACTGGACATCACTGATGCTCAATCACGTCAGAGCGCCGTCGCCAAGACGGTTGACGTGTTGGGGAGGCTGGATGTGCTTGTGAACAACGCCGGAGTTGCATGCTCCGGCTCGCTTGAGGACACTCCGCTGGAGCTGCTGAGGACCGTATTCGAGACGAATTTTTTCGGCCCTCACGAGATGATGCGGCTCGTGTTGCCGATCATGCGCGAGCAGAAAGCGGGTCGGATCATCAACGTGACCGCCATAGGCGCGATCTTTTCGACGCCGCTCTACGATGCGTATTGCTCGTCAAAACATGCAATGGATTCGGTATCTGCTGGAGCTGACATTGACGCGAGACCTTTCGGGGTGCGGGTCGTATCAATCCTGCCTGGGCAGTTCAAAACAGCAATTGCGGACAAGCGCTTATTGAGCACGGTTGGTCCTGCCTACCAGAAGATAGCGGCCGATATGGCGAAGGCTCGAGAAAAGAGAGCCGGAGATGTGCTGACCGACCTGACGCCCGTCGCGGAAGCCGCAATAACGGCAGCGACAACCGCTAACCCAAAACCGAGGTATGTCGTCGGTAAGGGCATGGCGGATATGCTTGCCCCCGTAATCTCACAGCTTGAAAAACTTCACGAGTTCGATCTGCACCGCGCCGGGCTTTAAGAAGCCGAGCAAGCCCCTGTAATATCGGCTTAGCCAGGCGTCCCGGCCGGACCTGGGCTCTCCTTCAAGCTTTCTCCTGCTCGTCGCGGCATGCGCGGCCGCAATGGCTGCTTGCCCAGGATGTCAGCCTCCTGGCATGCGCGCACGCGGACTCCGTCCGCTGGAGCGCGACCGTGCTGTACCGGAGCCCGTTGCGTGACAATCGCTGCGTAAGGACTGTCTGCCGGCCTGCAGAGAAGTCTTTCGGCGCCAGGGTCGCTCTTGCCAACGTCACAATTAAAATTGACCATCTGCAAAATTTTGCGTTGCCCACAGCTTCCGAAGTGGCGTATGCTTCGCGATGTCAAATATGGAAAAGAATTCCATTATTACGTGGCCGGCAGTCACCGGCCCCAGGGGAGTGACGCATGCTATCCAGGGAGAACAACGAACTGATCTGTCGCGTCGGCCGCGGCACGCCGATGGGAGAACTGATGCGGCAGTACTGGATCCCGGCGCTGCCATCAACGGAGTTTCCGTCACCGGACTGCGCACCCAAGCGCATGATGCTCCTCGGCGAAAAGCTCGTCATGTTTCGCGACAGCGAAGGGCGCATGGGAGCTCTGGAGGAGTTCTGCCCCCATCGCGGTGCCAGCCTCTATTTCGGTCGCAACGAGGAAGGCGGATTGCGTTGCGCCTACCACGGCTGGAAATTCGATGTCACCGGCAAGTGCCTGGATACGCCGACCGAGCAGCCCGAACGACGCGAGAAGTTCTGCGCCAACATCAGGGCGCGAGCCTATCCGTGCCATGAGGTAAACCACATGGTTTGGGTCTATCTCGGCTCGCGCAAGGAGCCGCCGCCCTTTCCCCGCTTCGAGATCAACCTTCTTCCAGCGGATCGCGTTTTTCTTCCTTCCATCATGATGGAGGAAGCGAATTGGCTACAGAACCTGGAGGGGGACCTCGATTCTGCCCACCTCGACTGGGTGCATCGGCGTCTCCATGAGGACAGCCCAAAGCCGGACAAGGGAATTCGTGGCTTCTGGAATCCGACCGGCCTTCCGCCTGTGCTCGATGTCGTTGCCACGAATTACGGCGCCTATTATTCCGCGATGCGCAAGTTCGATGATGGAAGCGAGTGGCATCGAATCAACCAATTCATCTTCCCCTTTCATACGATGATTACGACCGGGGACGGCATCATCAATCTCCGCTCGTTCGTGCCGCTTGATGACAATCATGCCATGTTGATCTCCCACCGCGGACATCCGACGAAGTCGCTTTCCGAGGAGGAAAAGACGTCCTACGCGAACACGTTCGAAGAGGTCGGCGGCTATGTGGAGCGAACCAACGATCCGCGAACGTATTTCCTGACCAAAGCCAACAAGCGGAACGACTACGGCCGCGATCTGAGTGTTCAGAGCCAAACGATGTTCTGTGGCATTCCTTTTTCCGGCAATCTGCAAGACCGCGCCATGACCGAGTTGATGACCAACGATCAGGACGAGCCCGTCTATGATCGAACCAAGGAGCATCTCAGCTCGTCCGACGCAATGATCGTCACGGTTCGGCGTCAACTCGTCAATGCCGCAACCAAGCTGCGGGACGAAGGAAAGCTACCGGAGAACGTCGATAACGTGGACCTCGATCGCGTGCGTTCGGCTTCCTTGCACTATCCGGCGGGATCCGACTGGAAGCGGTTGAGCGAGACGGCGCGGAGGGCGATTCCAGGTCAGCCTGCGGCGGCGGAAGTCGGCCTCATCATTTGACACCTTGTGGGCAGCGGCCGTCGTTCAATCAAACGTTGGCCGAGCCCTGCCGGCCCGATCGGGCGTGCCGCAAGCAGCAAGCGCGGTTGATCTTCAGCCGGTCTGGACGGGTCAGACTGCACCAAGAGGCGGACAAAAACGAGGAGGATGGAATGTTCGGTCGAGTAGTGAATTCTGCCCTATTGCTGATGTGCCTCACCTTTCCGTCGTTTGGTCAAGAGTACGATTCTGGAGCCTCGGATACGGAGATCAAGCTAGGGCAAACTCAGCCGTATGGGGGGCCAGTTTCGGCGGCGGCCACAGTTGGGTTCGCTTCGACGGCGTTCTTCGAGGCGATCAACAAGAAAGGCGGAATCAACGGGCGCAAGGTATCCGTCATCTCGCTCGATGACGGATATAGCCCTCCAAAAACGGTCGAACTTACTCGCAAGCTCGTCGAAAGCGATGAGGTCCTCGCCATCTACGGATCGGTAGGAACGCCGACGAACGCGGCGGTCCAGAAGTACCTCAATGGCAAGAAAGTGCCCCAGCTCTTCATTGCAACCGGTGCAAGCAGGTTCAACGATGCGAAAGAATTTCGCTGGACGATACCGATGCTGCCATCGTACGCGGCGGAGGCTCGAGCGACGGCGAGATACGTTCTCTCGAGCGTCTCTGATCCCAAGATCGCCATTTTGTATCAGAACGATGACCTGGGTAAGGATTTCGTGTCGGGTTTCAAGTCGGGATTGGGAGAGAAAGCGAAGAGTCTGATCGTCAGCGAGCAGAGTTTCGAGGTGACCAACCCCAGCATCGAAAGTCAGCTGATCACAGCTAAGGCGTCGGGAGCGAACGTCTTCTATTTCGCAGGCACCCAAAAATTCGGCGCGATGCAGATCCGCGTGCGGTATGAGCTCGGCTGGAGACCGTTGAATCTGGTCTGCAGCGTCGCCGCGGGGGTCGAGACGGTTCTTAAACCCGCGGGCGTAGATCGTGCCGAAGGCATTGTCTCAACCGGCTACGCGAAAGATCCGTCAGATCCGCGCTGGGAGAACGATCCGGATGTCAAGGAATACAGCGCGTGGATGCGCGAAAATCTTCCCGGCAAGAACCCGTCCGACATTGGTTATATCAACGGTTACCAAGAGTCCTACCTCATGGCGCACGTTCTTCGGCAAGCCGGCTCGAAGTTGACTCGTGACAATCTGCTCGAGATAGCGACGCATCTCAAAAACATGAAGGTCCCCTTGCTTCTTCCGGGAATCACAGTGACGACAACGCCGGATGACTACAGCACCATCAACAGCTTCTGGATCCAGCGCTTCGAGTCCGGCCGATGGGTACCGATTGGTGACGGGGCGCAGGGTGGATAGCGTTGCCTCTGCTTGCGACCTCCCGACTCGCGCAACTCAGCCCGATGCAACGAGCGCATCGGGCTGCTTTCTCGTCCCCGGCGGATCGGCATTCCTATCCGGCATGTCTGAGCTGTCAGTCAACTGGAACGTAGGAGGCTAGGGTGGAAAATCGCGTTACGAGGCTGAAGCGGCTTGATTGCTGCGCCGTTTCAGATGCGCTTGACAAGGTAGGACTCAATGGCCGCGTCGTGAGTGGCCTTCGTGCAGAATCCGTTACCGCGAAGATTGCAGGGAGGGCCGTAACCTATAGGCTCGTACCATTCGATCAAGAAAAGATACAGCAGGGGCCCCCCAAACACCTGGGAACGACCGCGATCGAGCTGGCTGATCCTGGCGATGTGATCGTCGTAGAGCAGCGCACGGGGATCGACGCCGGAAGCTGGGGCGGCATCTTGAGTCTCGCGGCGAAGCTCAGGGGCATCTCAGGTGTGGTTGCGGAAGGTCCGGTGCGCGATATCGACGAAGCTCGCGCGTACAAGTTCCCGATCTACTGCCGGTCGCTCACGGCGAAGACTGCCCGCGGCCGGGTGGTCGAAGCCGAAGTCAACGGCGCGGTCACGGTGGGCGAACTCATCGTGAACCCCGGCGATTACGTTCTGGCCGACTCCAGTGGAGTCGCGTTCATCCCGCGGAGTGAGATCGACTCCGTGCTTTCTGCCGCCGAGATGATCGCCGCCCGGGAGGCTGCCATGGCGAAAGCGTTGCTCGACGGCTCCAAGGTCACCGACGTCATGGGTGCCAACTACGAACACATGTTGCGCAAACATGGATAAGGGAAAGATTGTGGACACTAATGTAGAGCGTGCCGCACGGCTGGATACAGCGACCCTGAGTGACGCCTTAGACCGGCACGGAATCGTCGGCCAGTGCTATCAAATCAAGCCGCGGTCGTACGGCTTTAGGATGGCGGGTCGAGCCTGGACGTTGTTGTACGGCGCGGCCGGATCACCTCCTGGCACGGTCGGGGATTACATCGATGATGTCAAAGCCGGAGAGGTGATCGTTCTCGCCAATAGCGGTCGGGACGATGTCACTGTCTGGGGCGATATCCTGACCGAGGTGGCTCATCGCAAGGGAATCGCAGGGACCGTCATCGACGGAATCAATCGTGACGTCGCGCTCTGCCTCGAATTGAACTATCCGATCTACAGCAGAGAGTCCTGGATGCGGACCGGCAAAGATCGCGTGCAGGTCGAGGCGACACAGCTGCCCGTCACGATCGGTCGAGCGCGGGTGTGTCCAGGCGATCTGATGCGAGGCGACGCGGATGGCGTAGTCGTCATTCCGAAAGAGCATGAGGAGAGGGTCCTCGCATCTGCCGAGGAGATCCAAAAAGCCGAAGATGCGATCCGCGCCGCTGTCCGAGGCGGTATGAGTCTCCGCGAAGCTCGTGAAATGCACCGCTATCATCAACTGCAAACGCGAGCGGAGCAGCGCTGATGGCCGGCTCCGATGCGCCTCAAGCCCTGGCGACGGTAAGGACCGATTTCGAACGGCTGGCTCCGACTGTCGTTCGTTCCGCAAGTGAGCTGCCGACGTCGACCATTCATGAAGCCGCGGGTCGTATCGGGGCACTACCCGCAGCGATCAAGCCGCTCAACTGGGAATTTCGCGTTTGCGGACCGGCAGTCACCGTCCACTCGCCCGCTGGCGACAATTTATGGCTTCATCGGGCGATCTACGTTGCCGAACCAGGCGACGTTCTCGTGGTCGACGTCGAAGGCGGCTACGAGTTCGGCTATTGGGGCGAGATCATGTCGTGCGCAGCGCGTCAGCGTCGCCACGCCGGGCTCGTGATCAATGGTTGCGTTCGCGATGGAGCTACGCTCGCGAGCCCGGATTTTCCGGCCTTTTCCAGGGGACTGTGCATGCGCGGAACAGGAAAGGACTATGGCGCGCGCGGCTGGGTCAATTATCCGGTCCTGATCGAGGATATTGTGGTTCGCCCGGGGGACCTCATCGTCGGTGATCACGATGGAGTGGTCGCGATCCCGCGGTCTTTGGCCGCCGAGGTTATCGAGAAGTCTGCGACTCGGGAAGCGAAAGAAGCGTCGATCATGAGACGCCTGGAGCAGGGCGAACGCACACTCGACATCTACAATTTTTGAGACGAACAGATCCAAAGAGGACTCCTCTATGCCACTGATCATCGACTCGCATGCACATGTCGTCTTGGCTCCCGAAAGCTACAAGTACATGGCCGAATTGGTGTCGAACCGTGCCAATCCGACGGCCGCTGCAAAGGTGCCGGACGACAGCATAAGAGAGGCTGCGCAGACCATAATCGACATCATGGATCGGGTTGGTACCGACATCCAGTTTCTTTCGCCGCGGCCCTACATGCAGATGCATTCCATCAAGCCGGCGAAGGTCAGCGAGCTCTGGACACGCCATATGAATGACGTGATCCGTCGGACTGTCCAGCTCTTTCCAAGGAGATTCCGGGCGGTCGCGGGCCTGCCCCAATATCGCGATTCGAGTCCGACGAATTGCCTTTTAGAGCTGGAATTTCGCGTGAAGGAGCAGGGTTTCATTGGCTGCCTCCTCAATCCGGATCCAACCGAGGGGGATGGACTTCCGCCACCAGGTCTGGGTGACGAATTCTGGTATCCACTCTATGAGAAGGCCTGCGAGCTCGACGTCCCGATGCTGGTTCACTCTGCGAGCAGCTGCCATCCTCGTGAGTCCTACACTCTGAAGTTCATCAACGAGGAGAGCATCGCGATCATCTCGTTACTCGAGTCTCGGGTCTTCGAGAAGTTTCCCGCCTTGAAGTTCATCGTTCCCCACGGCGGGGGCGCGATCCCCTATCACATGGGCCGCTTCCGGGCCTGGGCCGTTCGACGCGGCGGAGCGACGTTCGACGAAAAGCTGAGGCAATTCCACTTCGACACGTGCACATACGACAAAAACGCGATCGAGCTGCTCGTCAAGTCGGTCGGGGCGGACCGCGTCCTGTTCGCCACGGAAAAGCCGGGTACGGGAAGCGCGAAGGACCCGAAGACGGGCCGCGACTACGACGATCTGAAGCCGGTGATTGAAGAGCTTTCGATCCTGTCCAAGGAAGACCGCGCCAACATTTTCGAATGCAATTGCACGCGGCTGTATTCCCGATTCAGGGCGGAGTAGGTCGGAGCCGATGACGGAACGAATTGCCAGGGGAGCAGATATGACCGGGGAGCTGACCCGTATCATCCAGCGCGCCCGCGAGCACGCCATCGGCGATCTCTTGCGGCGCGCAGGCGCCCGGGAGCCTAACAGGCCGGCCTTGGCTTGCGGCACCGTGCGGTGGACGTTTGCCGAGATGGACGCGATCTGCAATCGCCTCGCCCGCGGCCTCCTCGGCCTCGGCGTCGGCAAGGGCGATCGCCTCGCCGTGCTGTCGCGCAACTCGCACGCCTTTGCGGCCGTGCGCTTCGCGGTGGCGCGGATCGGTGCGGTGCTGGTGCCGATCAACTTCATGCTCAATCCGGACGAGGTCAATTTCATCCTGAAGAGCTCCGGCGCAAAGCTGCTCGCGACCGGCCCCGATTTCGTCGCGTCTGCGCATGCCGCAAGCGCCAGCGACTGCGCGGTCGAGAAGTTGATCTGGCTGCCCGGTGAGGATCCCGCCACGCCGCCCGCGGACCTCACTACCTTCGACGATCTGCTCGATCCCGATGGCTCGTTCCTCGATTGCGCGGTCGACGGCCGCGACCTCGCGCAGATCGTCTACACGTCAGGCACGGAATCGCTCCCCAAAGGCGCGATGCTGACTCACGAGGCGGTGATGTGGCAGTATATTAGCTGCATCATCGACGGCGGCATGAGCGCACATGACAATGTGCTGCACGCGCTGCCGCTCTATCACTGCGCCCAGCTCGATGTGTTCCTGGGGCCCCAGATCTATCTCGGCGCTTCGGGCGTCATCACGGGCAAGCCGACCGCCGACAATATTCTCGCGATGATCCAGGCCCACCGGATCAGCGCCTTCTTCGCGCCGCCGACGATCTGGATCGCGATGCTGCGCTCGCCCAATTTCGATAAGACCGATTTGTCAACGCTACAAAAGGGCTATTACGGCGCCTCAATCATGCCGGTGGAGGTGCTGCTCGAATTGCAGCGCCGCCTGCCGAACGTGAAGTTCTGGAATTTCTACGGCCAGACCGAGATCGCACCGCTCGCCACCGTGCTGCGCCCCGAGGACCAGCTCCGGAAAGCGGGCTCCGCCGGAAAGCCGACGATCAATGTCGAGACGCGCGTGGTCAACACCGAGATGAAGGACGTGAAGGTGGGCGAGGTCGGCGAGATCGTGCACCGCTCGCCGCACCTGTTGTCCGGCTACTACAACGATCCCGTGAAGACGGCTTCGGCGTTCTCCGGCGGCTGGTTCCATTCCGGCGATCTCGCCACCGTCGATGCCGAGGGCTACATCACCGTCGTCGACCGCGTGAAGGACATGATCAAGACCGGCGGCGAAAATGTCGCAAGCCGCGAGGTCGAGGAGATGATCTACAAGATCCCCGCGGTCTCCGAGGTCGCGGTGGTCGGCCTGCCGGATCCGCGCTGGATCGAGGCGGTGACGGCGATTGTCGTGGTCAAGACCGGCGAGACGCTCGACGAGGACGCCGTCGTCAAGCATTGCGCAGCCGCAATGGCGCATTTCAAGGTGCCCAAGCGCGTGGTCTTCGTCGACAGCCTGCCGAAGAATCCGAGCGGCAAGCTGCTCAAGCGCGAGCTGCGCCAGCGTTTCATCGGCGGCGAGACGCTCGACAAGGCGATCCAGACCAAGTTCGGAACGTAAAGGCGATTGGCTCCTGGATACGAATGCACATGGCCAGCGATGAAATCACAATTAGATGGGGTGCGCAGGCGAATGAAAAGCCCGCACAAGGCGCGTCCGACGCATCACGAAAGATCGAACAGATTCTACTATCCGCCAACATGCGCCCCACCCGTCAACGTCTGGCGCTCGTTCACTTGCTGTTTCGGAACAGTGAGCAGCATGTGACAGCCGAAATGGTTTTTGAAGAGGCGATGAGGGCGCGTATCCCGGTGTCGCTTGCGACCGTATACAATACTCTAAATCATCTCACGGAGGCGGGTCTCCTACGTTCTCTGAGTGTCGATGGCACAAAGACCTATTTCGACACGAATGCGACGGCTCATCACCATTTCTATTTTGAGAACACCCATGAGCTGCTCGACATCGACGACACGGAAATGTCACTAGCCGCGATGCCCAAAATACCCGAGGGCTACGAAATCGCGCGGGTCGATGCGCTCGTTCGTCTCAGAAAGAAGGTCTAGCGGCGAAAGCCTCGAGGAGCTCAAAGGCGGACGTCCGGTTGGGCGACGCGTCCAGGTTGCGCTCGGGTCATGTTTGGGAGACTTCTGATTAGTCTTCCCACGCAGTTGATAAAACTGTCCGACCGGTCTAAATTAAGGAAATAAGAACGATGAGGGGAGGGTGTCGTGCTCAGGACGACCGTGATCGCATGCGCAATAATCGGTTTGGCGACGACACTCGTGCGGGCTGACGATCGGCCCGTGAAAATCGGCTGGCTCATGAGCTACACCGGGCCGGGCGCGGCGGCTGGTGCGATCGGCGATGCTGCGATTGCTGCGTTCCAAAAGCAGAATGGTACGGTGGTCGCCGGGCGCAAAGTGCAGATTATCCGGCGTGACACGACAGGGCCGGCCCCTGATGTCGCTCGACGCATTGCACAAGAGCTGATCGTGGGCGAGAAGGTCGATTTTCTGGCCGGCATGGATTACACGGCGAACACGATGGCCGTCGCGCCCTTATCGACCGCGGCCAAGGTACCTCTTCTGATCGTCAATTCGGCGACATCAGGGATTCTTGCCAAACACCCCTACGCGGCACGCTTTGGATTCACTACGACTTCCGTGGCGAAGGAGATCGCGATCTACGCGGCCAGGCAGGGGATGAAGAACGTCTATACTTTCGTTCACGAGTTCGAGCCCGGTCTGGACGCCGAGGCCATGTTCATTCGCGAGTTCAAGGCCGTCGGGGGCGCCATCGCCGGCTCGGTGCGCGCGCCCATGAAGACAACGGACTACTCTCCCTACATTCAGCGGATCAAGGATGCCAAGCCGGACGCCGTGTTTGTCTTCATGGCGGCTGGAGAGCTCCCGTCGATCTTTTTGCGGCAGTGCAAGGAAGCTGGCCTGGACCAGACGACCAAGATCATCGGCACTGGTGATATCGTCGACGAACCGAACTTGCCGACCGCCGGCGATGCCGCGCTCGGCGTGATCACGGCCTTCCACTACACTCCGACCCACGACTCCGCCGTGAATCGTGAGTTTGCAGCCGTCTACTCCCGCGTGGCGCCTGACAAGTCGCTCAATTTCATCGCCGCCACAACCTATGACGTGCTGCATGCAATTTACTCTGCGGTAGAGCAACAGAAGGGCGAGTTGGATCCTGACAAGACGATGGAGATCATCAAGCAACTGAAATTCGAGAGCCCGCGTGGTCCGATCGAGATCGATCCGGCCACGCGTGATATCGTGCAGACGATCTACTTTCGGAAAGTCGAGAAGCGTGATGGAAAACTTGTAAATATCGAGTTTGCATCGGTACCGGGGGTCAAGGATCCCGGGTCCGCGCGCTGACGCACGCTTATGCTCGGATTCATCAATATCCTCCTGGCAGGCATTGCCTATGGGTTCGTTCTATTCCTCATGGCGGGAGGACTGTCGATCACCCTGGGCCTCATGAAGTTTGCTAACATGGCCCACGCGGCGTTCGCGATGGTTGGCGGATACTCCGCCGCGCTCCTGATCGCTAAGGCAGATGTTCCCTTTGTTCCGGCCGTTATTGGGGCTGCCTTCATCGCCGCTCTGACGGGTGCCTTATTCGAACGTGTCCTCTTCCACCGCTTCTATCGAGCGCCGGAGCTCGAGCAAGTCCTGATGACCATAGGGGTAGTCTATGTCGCGATCGCCGGCGCGACCTATTTTGTCGGTCCCGAGCAAATTGCGATATCCGTGCCCGCTTGGCTCGAAGGCAACGTTCCACTTGGAGTCCTTGAGATCAACAACTACCGCGCCTTTCTGATCCTGGTCGGCCTCGCGCTCCTGGGGGGAGTCGTTGGCTTCATCGAACGGACCACCTTCGGGGCGAAAATTCGTGCGGCTGTCGCCAATCGGCGCATGACGGCGTCCTGCGGCATTGACGTGGACCGGCTCTACACGGCGGCGTTTGCGTTGGGCTCGGCCCTCGCGGGTCTCGGCGGTGCCTTGAGCGTCAAGCTGATCGGGCTCGACCCGTATTTTCCTATCAAGTTCCTCACTGAGTTGCTCATCGTCGTCAGTGTGGGCGGCTTGGGGTCTCTGGGTGGAACATTCGTTGCAGCCATTCTCTTTGGCGTAGTGGATGTGGCGGGGAAGTATCTGTTCCCTGAGGCCGGAGGCTTCATCCTTTACGCAGCGGCTCTCATCGTCCTGACAGTTCGGCCGCAAGGCCTCGCGGGGCCGCAACTATGACGGCGGTGGACATCGTCCTTGTGCGAAAGGCGATCAGAGAGAGGGCGCGTTGGCGGTCTCTCGAAATCGCATTCTGGGTCGCTGCCGCATGCAGCTACTTCTTGTTTCCCACTCATCTCGTTCTGCTGACTCAGATCATCATCAGCGGCCTGTTCGCGATGTCTCTCGACCTGCTGCTCGGCTACGGAGGCATTCCCTCGTTTGGTCACGCCGCCTTTTTTGGGCTAGGCGCCTACACCGCAGGTCTATTGGCAGCGCACGGCTGGGGCGAACCCCTGTCTGGATTGCTCGCTGGGGGCGCAGTCGCCGGTGCAACGGGACTGCTCTTCAGCATCGTCATCGCTCGCGTCCACGGCGCTGCGATGTTGATGGTCACGATGTGCGTCGGTCTGCTGGTGTACGAGGCGGCCAGCCGCACCCCTTGGCTGACCGGCGGCGATACCGGCCTTCAGGGAATCGCTATGTGGCCAGTGCTGGGACGCTTCGAGTTTGATCTGTTCGGAAAGACGGCGTTTTGGTACGCCTATGCAGTCGCCTTCGCGCTTTATCTCGCGGCCAGGCGGTACGTGAGCTCCCCAGAGGGGCTCGCTCTGGAAGGTATGCGCGAGAACCCGACTCGAATTGCATCGCTCGCCATTTCCTCTGCGAAACGCAAGATGATCGCCTTCACGGTTTCGGCCACACTGGCCGGGTTTGCTGGTGCGCTTCTCGCCCAGACCACGCAGATCGTGGCGTTGGAGACGCTCAGCTTCGATCGCTCCGTTTCCACGTTGATCATGCTGGTGGTGGGCGGCTTGGGTTCGCTGATCGGTGGATTCCTTGGAGCGGCGCTCTTTGTGTGGTTGCGCGATATCTTGTCGGCCCTCAATCCGGTCTACTGGATGTTCTGGCTCGGTTTGATCCTGATAGGCATGATGCTATCCGCGCGAGGCGGGCTGGTCGGCGGGGTAGCTCTACTGTCCAAGCGAATGCGAGCCATGATCGGGAGCGCAACATGAATGGGCCCGTGCTCCACACATCCGATCTGTACAAGTCGTTCGGCGGCCTGACGGTCATCAATGGAGTGAACTTTAGCTTGGGGCGCGGCGCCAGGCATGCCCTGATCGGTCCGAACGGAGCCGGCAAGAGCTCGCTCGTTCATCTGCTCACCGGCTTTCTCCGGCCGAGCCGCGGTGAGATATTCCTCGACGGAGCAAGAATCGATCAACTGCCGATCGAGAACCGCATTGCTCTCGGACTGGGACGGACGTTCCAGGTCAATGCTCTGTTTCCGCGCCTCACCCCCCTTGAATCACTGGTGCTCGCAGTGTCTCGCCGGTCGGGGCTGCTCGGACAGCCGTTGCGAGCGCTGTCCCGGTGCTCGCATGTCGTGGAAGAGGCTCACGACATCGCCATAAGGACGGGGCTTGCAGATGTCTGCCTGAAACCGACTCGGGAGCTCCCCTATGGCCGGCAGCGCCTGTTGGAGATCGCGCTTGCGCTTTCCGGGAATCCGACTGTGCTGTTGCTCGACGAGCCTGCAGCCGGCGTGCCCGCATCCGAGAGCTATGAGGTCATGGAGGCCATCGAGGCGCTTCCCAATGAAGTGTCCATCTTGTTCATCGAGCACGACATGGAGCTCGTATTCCGGTTTGCCGAACGGATCACTGTCCTGGTCGCCGGTTCGATCCTCTGTGAAGGACCGCCCGACGAAATAGCGCGAGATTCCGACGTTCAGCGGGTCTACCTTGGAGCCAAGGCTCATGGCTGACCGCCTGCTCGAGGTAAATGGGCTTACGGTCGGTTACGGCGACGGTATTGTCTTGAGCGACCTGTCTCTCTCCCTCGACCGGGGAAGGTCTTTGGCCGTGCTTGGCCGCAATGGAGTCGGAAAGAGCACCCTGATGCTGGCCATCGCGGGGCATCTGGTTCCCAAATCCGGCACCGTTGCTCTGAGCGGCCAATCACTCGATCGGGCTCCGGCGTTTGAACGGTGCCGGCGCGGCATAGGCTGGGTGCCGCAGGGGCGTGATGTATTTGCTCCACTCACCGTCGAAGAAAACCTCCTCATCGCGGCCAGGAAGGGCCCTTGGACCATGCGCCGCGTCCATGACCTCTTTCCACGGTTGCTGGAACGGCGTCGAAACTACGCCGGCCAACTATCCGGAGGCGAGCAGCAAATGCTGGCGATCGCGCGGGCGCTGATGACAAACCCGGCGGTCCTGCTGCTTGATGAACCTCTGGAGGGGCTGGCGCCGACGGTGGCGCGGGATGTGGCGCGCTGCATCACCGAAGTGGTGGAGAACGAGGGCATGTCAGCCATCCTCGTCGAGCAGCACGCGGGCTTTGCACTCGAACTTGCACATGAGGCTTTGATCATCGAACGAGGTAAAGTGGTACGTAGCGGAACGAGTGCGCAGATCGCGGCGGACCGAGACGCGCTCGAGCTGCACGTCGGCATTCGCAAGTCGACCAACCGAAAAGCGGGTTGAAGCCGCGGCCTCGAAATCCTCACGCAGCATCGGCGCATTGATAATATAGTCCAATAGGTATATATAATTTGAGAATAATCGGGGCGAGGCGAGAGGGCGCAAATGGAATTTCACTTTGATCCGGATGACGCCGCTTTCGTCGAGGATCCCTATCCGTCCTACAAGGTGCTCCGCGACCGGTTTCCGGTCTATCTTCACAAGGACAGCGGCTTCTATTTCGTCACCCGCTATGAGGACGTCGGTGGCATCCTCCAGGACTATTCGACCTTCTCATCTTCGCGCGGAAACGCGATAACGGACTCACCGCTGAGGGTGGGGAAGACGCTTGGATCGACTGATCCGCCGCGGCACGACGAGCTGCGCCGCGTGGTGATGAAAGGTTTCACGCCTGCGCTAGTCCAGGAACGGCTGCCTGCGATCGAAGCGCATGTGAAGCGCGTACTCGCCGAAGTGAAGGACCGCGGCGAGTGCGAGTTCATGGCGGAGGTGAGTCGGCCGATCCTCTATGGAGCGCTCGGACGTATGCTTGGCCTCGAGGGGCAGGCGGCGGATCGGGCAGCCGAACTGACTCGCGAACTGTTTCATGCAGGGGGCGGCGCGCTTGGACTTGCACTCGCGCCTGACCTGATGAAAGGGGTGTTCGACCTTCTGCGCGAACAGCTTGAGCGCCGGAAGTCGCGCCGGTCGGACGACCTCTTCTCACAACTTCTGGACGCCCAGAACAACGGCTCAGGCGTGACCGACGAAGAGATTCTCGGCAATATGTCGACGGTTCTCCTCGCCGGCAATGCATCCATTGGGCATTTCTTCTCTAACGTCATGTACGCACTTTGGCGAAACCCGGATCAGCGTCGTCAGTTGAGCGCCGATCCGTCGAAAATGGATGCGGCGATCGAGGAGTGTGCGCGTTGGGATACGTCGACCCAGGCGTTCGGCCGACAGACCTTGCGCGACGTTCACATCCGGGACTCGATGATACCGGCCGACAGCCGCGTTATTGTCTGCTATGCGGCAGCCAATCGGGACGAGCGGGCTATTCCTGATCCTGACAGGTTCGATATCGACCGTCCCCGGGCGCGGCATTTTGGGTTTGGCTTTGGTCCGCACATCTGCCTGGGAGCCAATACGGCCCGCAACATGCTCAAGACGATTTTGCTGACGCTGCTTCCTGCGATCGGAGACTACGAGATAGATCTCAGACGATCAGAACGTGTCAAGCACATGATGGTCCGCGGCTTCTATAGCCTCTCCGTTGGTTGGGAGCACTGATGGGTGTCTCCGACTAACCACAGCGATTGATCGAGATGCGTTCTTCGAGTCGTGCGCGCTGGTCCTGAGCCAACAGTCCAGCTCAAGCCGGATGAGAAACAAGCACAGAGCTCCAAATCGTGGCGTTCGGAATGGTGCTGCGGCTGTTAGCCGGACATGCGAAACGGTTCGAAATCCAATCGGAGCAAGCCTGCCCCGCAGAGGGGCAGGCTTAATCGAGTGTAGGAGGCTAGACGATCAGACCCACATCATTGGCTGACAGCTCTCCCGGCCTGACCTTGCGTGCCCTTTCGCTGAGCTTCTTCCAGTCTGCGCCTGCCGGAGTCCGCACTGACCCTGACCGAACCATATCCAGATCGACGCGATCGACGTTTTCCGGAGCTTGCCCCTCGTCGCGCAGCTTGGTTGCGGCATTGATGAGTTGGCGGCGCACCGTCACGATCATCGCGTCGGAGATGCTGAGATGCTCCTTCGTGCGGTCGTAGATGGGCTCATCCTGATCGTTGGTCATCAACTCGGTCATAGCCCGGTCCTGAAGATTCCCCGCAAACGGAATCCCGACGAACATGAGATCCTGTTGGACCTTGAGGTCGCGGCCATAGTCGTTGGCCTTGTTGAGCTTCGTCATGAAGTAGCTTCGGGGATCATTCGTGCGGTCGGTATATCCGCCGACCTCTTCAAACATATTCGCAAGCCAAGCTTTCATCTCATTGGGCATCGGCCCTTTTGGGTAACCCTGGTGATGAATAAGCATCGAATGGTGGTCGTCGACCGGCACGTGCGAACGAAGGCCCACGCTGCCGTCGCCCATGGTGATCATGGTATGGAACGGAAAGATGAATTGATTGATCCGGTGCCACTCCTCGCCGTTCGTCAGTACGCGCTTGGCCGTGTAGTAGGCGCCATAGGGCGTCGCCTCCACGTCAAGGATGGGCGGTCGACCCGTTGGATT
>Ga0070741_10007157_pt1 | contig 23351 bp, 19 predicted proteins | sample Coa_R1_4_FD_66440 | JGI IMG/M metagenome (GOLD analysis project Ga0070741, IMG submission 66440) | Surface soil microbial communities from Centralia Pennsylvania, which are recovering from an underground coalmine fire - Coalmine... | ecosystem: Environmental > Terrestrial > Soil > Unclassified ... | reverse complement strand
GGGATCGATGAAGGCGGTGTCAGGATCGGGCATGGCCAGCATGTCCGAGGCTTCAATGCTCTTCCAGCCCCGGATGGAGGACCCGTCAAAGCCGAAACCCTCTTCAAAGACTTCCTCGGTGAGTTCGCCGACGGGCACGCTGAAGTGCTGCCACGTCCCGAAGGTGTCGACGAACTTTACGTCGACCATTTTGGCCCCCTGCTTCTTGGCCATGTCCAATACGCTTTTAGGTGTACTCATCAGTCAGGCTTTCTTGCTTGTTAGGATTGTGTTGATAGTTCAGATCCCACCTTGATGGCGGTTTCTCCCGTCTCGCTTGTCCGGATGCGAACGGCCTGTTCGACATCGGACACAAAAATTTTTCCGTCTCCCAGCCGGCCGGTCCTTGCCGAGCGGACGATGGCGGTCAACACCTCGTCCAGATCTTCGTCGGCGACCACGATCTCCAATTTCAGTTTGGGGAGGTAATCGGAACTGCCCTTGGCGCCCGGCAGCGCATCGTATTGTCCACATTCCCGCCCACAGCCGCGAACCTCCAACACCGTCATGCCTTCGACTCCTGTTTGTTCGAGTGCATCCATCACTTCTTCGAGCTTGAACGGTTTGATGATGGCTTCGATTTTTTTCACCGCTCGTTCCTTGCCTGGATCTGTTCAGTTCATCCGCCTTCCCGGTCCCTCTCCCGCCGGCCGCTTCAACCGCGGCCGGCGGGGAGGAGATTATGCGTCAGCTTATACGCCGACCGGCTTCGTGGTCAGGACCACTTCCTTGCCCTTGGTCTTGCTGTTCATCGCGAGATAAATGCCTCCGACAATTATCCACAATGCCGAGCAGCCGAGCGCAATGTACGGTTCCTTCACGCTCATGCCCGCAACCGCGAACGGCCCAACCAGGTAGAACAGCATGCAACCGAAGTTGGCCACCAACCCGAACACCGGAATCACAAAATGCTTGATTCCGTGAAAGGTGTGATGCTCGCGGAAGGCTACGATTGCCACAATGCAAGTGGTCATGTAGAGCAGGAACGTTCCGAAATTGCTGATCAGCGTGATGATCAACATCGAGTTCGGAAGCTGTGTGTAGGCGTGCGGCGAGAAAATGCCGAAGCTGTACCAGATGTTGTGCTTGTCCAGCGCGGCCAGGTCCGAGCTTTGGCCGCCCAGGTAGACAGTCGTCGTCAGAATGCCGAACACAGCCGAAATGATCGCCAGAAACCAGATCGCGCGGTGCGGCGAGAGGGTTTTGCCGTGCAGCATGCCGAATTGCGTGGGGACTTCCTCGTCACGGCCCATGGCGTAGGTCACGCGGGCGCCGGTGTTCATGCAGGACAACGTGGTACCGATCAACGCGAGAAACACGGTGAACGCTTGCACGAGCATGAAGGCCTTGCCCGCCGCATAGCTGCCGAAAGCCCATGTGCCGATGAGCACCATCATGTCGCCCAACGGAGCGCCGGACGCGCCGGCATTGGTCATCCCATAGCCGCTGTTCAGGAAGTAATTCGCAGCGAAGTATTCGAACAGGTAGCAAATCGCGCCCTGAATCGCCAGTGACAGCAGCACCGCGCGGCCAATATCCTTCTTCGGGTTCTTGGCTTCCTCACCCATCGCGGTGACCGATTCAAAACCGACCAGGAGCAGAATCGCCACGCAGGCTTGAACGAGGATGGAGCCAAATCCATGCGGGGCTACAACTGACCCGGCACTTGTGTGAAAGTTGAAAACCTTCGGATCCTGGGGAGTTCCGGCGCCGCTGAGGGCGTCTGCGGGCTTGTAACTCAGGATAAACGGATCAGGCGTCTCGATGCCATCCTTCACAATCGTGTTGCCCTTGTCGTCCGCCTTCCAGGCCGGGTACGGATCACCGACACTCAACTTCAGAGCCATGAGGCTGGCCAACTCCACCGCATTTGTGTTCTTGGCCTTATCCAAATCGTCTGCGGCCACCTGGCGGTCCTGGGTCTTGTAGATGGGCTGTTTCTTGTCATCAACCTTCGGCGAGCCATCAGCCCACGTGTCCTGCACCGGCTTGCCCTTGTCGTCGGTCACATTGACCTGCGCAACGTTGTATTCAACCGGCGTGCCGTTGGAGAGGTGCAAACCAACCGAGCCATCCGGATGTTTGGCGCGATACGATATTGCCATGACCGCGAACACCACGAGCGCTGTGATCTGAATCACGTTGATCGCCATATTGACGGCAGTCGTGCCGTTCACGCCGCGATAGGCGATGTAACCGACGCCGAACGAGAATGCGATGCAGAACAGCCACATGAAAAGCGGGCTGTTGTACGTCGTGCTGAAGGTGTCCGGCCACAATTGACCGGCCAGCCAACCGGCGAGAATCGCGGTCACACCCACCATCAGGCCGCTGTAAATCCAGTAATACAAATGGCTGTTCCAGCCCGTGAAGAACTTCACCATGCGCGCCCATTTGAAAGCCTTGGTTTTGGAGAGGAACGCCTGCTCCGCATAGAGATACGAGGAACCCGCTCCGGGATAGAGCTTCGACAATTCGGCGTAACTGATCGCGGTGGCAAAGCAAAGGACCAGCGCGAAAACAATCCCGATCCACATGGACGAGCCCGCCAAGGGAGCCCCGTAAAGGCTTTGCTCCTGGTAGGTCAGCCACAGAAAGGCGCCGGGGGCGATAAGCGCCATGGCGTTGATGGTGAGCCCCGTGAGGCCCAACGTGGGCTTCACTTCGGTTTTAGGCGGAGAAGTTGACATATTTTTTGTTTGGGATCGTCGGATATGTTTTTTGTTGTCGTCCCATCGGCGAATCACGTCACGTCAACGCGGTCCGATGCCGATCAAGGACAAATCACCGCCAAGCACACGCAATGCCAGCGCTCTTTTATATTTTTAATATCTTCTTAATACACTCAATTACAGGGCGTTAACCAATGAGCGCTTCCTCGGGCGCCGAAACCTCTCGCCGCGAACCTGCTGTTGCGTTTTGAACAAGGTGATTGTTTGCGCTCAGATGGGTCTGCAATGCGGCCCCAATTGCTGCGTCCTCCGGCCTCGATGGAGGTCACCGCCGAAACGCATCAGGATTCCGTCCCTTTATCGGCATTAAGAAGAGATAAATATTGCCTGCCTGAAACCGCCGGCTCCGCAAATTGAACCGCCTCCCGACAGAATTGAACTTTCCCCAACGCGCTGCCACAGTGGTCTATCGTGGAAATCGAAATCATCAACACCGGCAGCGAACTGATGCTCGGGTTCACATTGAACACACACCAGCAATGGTTGTGTCGCCGCCTGACTGATGCGGGATATACCGTCGCGCGCCAGATGGCCATTGCCGACACGGCCGCGCAAATCCAGCAGGCCGTCCGTGAGGCTCTCTCGCGAGCGGATTTCGTCATCGTCACCGGCGGGCTCGGCCCCACTTCCGACGATCTCACCCGCGAGCTGATCGCCAAACTTCTCAATCGGAAACTGCACACAGACGAGGCCATTGTGGCGCAGCTCAGGGATTTCATGGCCCTGCGCCGCCGCGCCCTGCCGGCAAATTTCCTCGTCCAAGCCCAGGTCCCCGACGGCGCGCTCGTCCTGCAAAATCAACACGGCACCGCGCCCGGCCTCGCGATGCAAGTTGAACCGAACACCTTCCGTCCCGGCGGTTGCGGGTCGTGGGTGGTCATGCTCCCCGGGCCGCCGCGCGAACTGCGGCCCATGTTCACCGATCAGGTGCTTCCGCTGCTGCAACGCGAGTTCCCGCTCGGCGAGAATTTCATCTGCCGCACTCTGCGCACCACGGGCATGGGCGAATCCATGGTCGAGGAAAAGATCTCCAGTTCGCTGCAACCGCTCGTTGCGTCAGGACTCGAACTCGGTTACTGCGCCCATTACGGCGAAGTGGATGTGCGCCTGGTCGGCCGCGGGCCCAGCGCGCCAAAGTTGGTCGCCGAAGGCGAGGCCATCATTCGCGAGCGTCTCGGCGCGCACATTTTTGGAACCGAAGACGACCAACTCAACGCCACGGTCGTGCGCCTCCTGACCGAGCGCAGGGAAACACTCACACTCGCCGAATCCTGCACCGGCGGTTACGTGGCCAATCGCGTCACCGACGTGCCCGGCGCCTCCGCAGTATTTCTTGGAGGCTTCGTCACCTATGGCAATCAGGCCAAGCAAAACCTCCTCGGTGTGCGCGCCGAAACCCTGGAAAAGCACGGAGCCGTCAGCGAACCCACCGCCCGCGAAATGGCCGCCGGCGCCCGCCAGCGTCTCGGGGCCGATTACGCCATCGCCATCACCGGCATAGCGGGGCCTTCCGGGGGCAGCGAAACCAAACCAGTCGGGACCGTGTTCATCGCGCTGGCCACGGAACAGCACACGTTTGTGCTCAATCCGATCAACCGCTTCGATCGCCCCACTTTCAAACAGGTCACCTGCCAGCAGGCGCTCGAACTCTTGCGCCGCACCTTGCTGCGACAATAAAAAACCCGCGGGCATCGCTGTCCGCGGGCGAAATGATTCGCGTCTGCGGCTAGGCGCCGTCGCCGTTGTTGCCGATCGCTTCCACCGGGCAGCCTTCCATGGCTTCCTTGCAGCGCGCTTCCTCTTCGGGGCTTCCCGGCTGTTTGTAAACGTACGAATAACCGCCTTCTTCGCTGCGGGTGAAGTTGTCCGGCGCCGTCTCGCGGCACAGGTCGCAGTCAATGCATTGATTGTCCACGTAAAACTTCCCGGTGACATTTTCTCCGTATCGATTCGCAATATCAGCCATAAAATTTATCTTGTTTCACACCCATTGTTGCGTGTCCCGCGGAAAAATATCAAGTCTTTATGCGCCCCGTGTGCAGCCCGGGAACGGCCTAATTGCATTTTCCGGCATCATTTGCGCGCCTAATAACCTTCCGCGGCATCTTTACGCGGACGTGCATTGCCCCTTTAATAGGCCCGGCGAGGAATTCCAATCGCCATCATGCGCAACACTAAAATCATTGCCACACTTGGACCGGCCACCGATTCCCCGGAAATGCTCGGGCGCCTCATCGACGCCGGCGTGAACGTCTTCCGACTCAACATGTCCCACGCGCCGCACGATTGGACCCGCCGCGTGGTCCGCGACATCCGCGCCGCCGCCATCGCCCGCGACTCCTTCGTCGCCATCATGATGGATACCCAGGGCCCCGCCATCCGCACCGGCGATCTCCATGTCCCCCTCAACCTCACGCCCGGCCAGAAATTCACCTTCACCGTCCGCGGCGCCAAGAGCGAGGAGGAAAACTCCGTCGACGTCAACTACGCCGACTTCATCAACGACATCAGCGAAGGCGACGTGGTGCTCGTCGACAACGGCGCCATCCAGATGAAGGTCCTCAGCAAGGACGGCAACAAGGTCCAGTGCGAAGTGCTCACCGACGGCAAGCTCGGCAGCCGCCGCCACATCAATCTCCCCGGCGTCAAGGTCAGCCTGCCCGCCCTCACCGCCAAGGACGTCTCCGACGTCAAGCTCGGCCTTGAACTCGGCGTCGATTACATCGCGCTTTCCTTCGTGCGCGCCGCCCGCGACATCCGCGAACTCAAGCGCCTTGTCGAAGGCGCCACGCACAAGCCTCTCATCATCGCCAAGATCGAAGACCAGGAGGCCATCAAGAATCTTGAATCCATCGTCCTGCAGGCGGACGCCATCATGGTCGCGCGCGGCGATCTCGGCATCGAGGTGCCTTACGAGGAACTGCCCATCATCCAGCGCAAGATCGTCAAAACCTGCCAGCGCTTCGGCCGCCCCGTCATCGTCGCCACCCACATGCTCGAAAGCATGATCCAATCCCCCATGCCCACCCGCGCCGAGGTCACCGACGTCGCCAACGCCATCTACGAACAGGCCGACGCCATCATGCTCAGCGGCGAAACCACCGTCGGCAAATATCCGCTCAAATGCATCGAGGTCTTCGATCGCATCGCCCAGCGGATCGAGCGCAGCGGCGGCGCGAACTACTGGGAGCAGGCGGAACTCAGCGATCCCCGCGAGAAGGTGGCCAAAAGCGCCGTCGTGCTCGCCAACGAGATGCGCGCCCACGCCGTCGTCATCCTCATGCGCTTCGGCAGCATGACCCGTTACATCTCCTGGCTGCGACCCCGCTTCTCCGCCATCTACGCCGTCGGCCAGAGCCGCCGCGTTGCCGAGAGCCTCGCCTTGAACTGGGGCGTCGTGCCCGTGGTAATGGATTTCGAGCCCATGAATTTCGACCGCAACATCGAACTCGCCCTCGAAACCCTCTCCAAGCGTCACCTCGTCCGCAAAGGCAGCCACGTCGTCGTCGTCAGCACCGTCAACGCCGGCGAAGGCGCCGTCGACTCCGTCCAGGTCCGCGAAGTCCTCTGATGCCGGAAACCCCGCAGCCCCGTCCTTCCATAAACCCTTGCGAATCAACCCTCGCGTTGTCGCAACGCCCTCCCTTTTCCTTTTATCGGAAACAGTGGAAACTACCCCAAACTCCCGTTCCGACCCGGAGCGCGACTGTGTCCGAAGGACCAGCCGCAGCAATGTCCTCACCTTTGAGCGCGTAGGAAATGACGGCACCGGTCCATTCGCATACAACATTTTATCTGCGATTACCCGCGCATACCCCTGCGCTCCGGACGCAACCCATTGCAAATCAATCAGACCATTTGCCTTAATATCTGCGCGCCTTCGCACCTTAATATCCCGTATCCGCGCCGTCCGCGTAATCCGCGGTTAAAACCCTTCTTTCCCCTTCGCCACCTTCGCGAGCTTCGCGCGACACTTTTTATCGGAAAATGTGGACATTACAGTGGAAACCGCCGCTATTCGCCGATAATTACTGATCAGTTTCCAATCACATTCGACCCGTGCGGAGTCCTCCCACCCTCTCCCCGTCGGGGGAGAGGGCAGGGTGAGGGGGCAATCCCCGTACAGCCGTCGCAGCACGCATTCCAGTGCCCCGATCCTGCATCCTGCATCTTGGATCCAGCATCGGTTTGTACTTCACCGCAAATTGTCAAAGAACACCCAGGAGGAAGAATTCTTGTGAGGTGTTGAACTGAAAACTGAACACTGAATCATTGAAAACTATGGTTCAGCTTTGCTGATCCTCCTCCGACCGCTTCCGGCATACGCTGGGCTCTTATTTGTTCAGCCCTGGCGCCAAACCCGTTTGGCGAGTCGAACTACCAACGACACCTTTCTAGCATACGGAACTCCGAAAATCAAATCCAACGTCCCTCCGTCCGCGCCGCCGCACGCCCCCTCCAATTCCGAAAGAATTGAATCGTCTCGCCGCAACAAACCACGCGCCAGCGTCGTGGACTACGGCGGCGGAGACGCCGCTTTTCCATCGGCCCGCGAGAACACGTCCGCTGCCACAATGAAACCTGCTCGCCCCAATCAAAAACTCTGTGTCTCCGTGCCTCTGTGGTTCAAATGTGTTTTTCTGTCCATTCCGCGCTCGCGTCCGCTAACGGGCTCCCTTTTGCGTCGTCGCGCCAGATTCTTGAGCCAACGCGGACCCGCCCGCCCGCCTTAAATCGCATTCCAGGCAATTCCCCCCGGGAACAAATCCCCGCCCCGTCCCTCTCATTTCCAGAGCAACATGAAACGCTCTTGAAGCTCTGGATGCGTTGGAACCATCCCAGTACACGGCAAATCAACAGGAGAATTATGTCGAATGCACAGACGCCGCCCGACGGCGGCAATGGTTTCCCAGCCGCAACTCTCACCACCAGCGGATCCCGTCTTGGCCGCCGATCCTTCATGAAACGACTCGGCATGGCCGGCGCCGCGGCGGTTCCCGCCGGCGCGTTTCTGGCCAGCCAGATTCCCGCGCGGGCCGATGGCCGCGGCGCCAATGAACTCACCGATGGCGACGTCGCCATCCTCCGGCTCCTCGCCGCCGCTGAACTCATCGAGACCGATCTCTGGCAGCAATACACCGAACTGGCGCTGGGCAACGCCGCCTTCCAGCAGGGCCTGATCACGCTCGACGGCGACATGCCAACCTACGTGAACCAGAACACCCGCGACGAGTTTTCGCACCAGAATTTTCTGAATGCCTATCTCGCTTCCAAGGGCAAAAGAACGGTGAACCTCGACCAGTTCCGCCGTCTGCCCAGCAGCCAGGCCACCGGCTCGAACAAGAACGCCAAACGCCTCACCAACCTGATGAACCTCACCGTGGACACAAGCTGGTTCCTGCGCTATCGCCTGCCCGGCAATCCGGACTTCGGCGATTCCTTCCCACAGATCGTAAACCTCGTGAATGTGCCGGCCATTCCCAATAGCGATCTCCCGCTGCCCTCGGACCCGACCTTCGGCTTCCAGATCCAGTTCATCGCCAACGTGGCCGGGTTCCACTTCGCCACCATCGAGCAGGGAGGCTCGAGCCTCTATCAATCCCTTCTCCCCAAGGCCAGCAGCCTCGATGTTCTGCGAATCGTCGGCGCCATCGGCGGAACGGAAATCATGCATTTCCAGACCTGGCAGGACAAGGCCGGCAACGCCCCCGAACTCAAGGACAACCACGGCAACGAAGTCTTCCCGCAATTGCCCATTGCGCCCGATCCCACGCCGGACGGAGTTGATCATTCACAGCCGCAGGACACGAACCAGATCATGCCGGCGCCGTGCAAATTCATCAGCACGCACCTGCCGCTCTGCTCGGTGATCCGTCCCATCTCCACGCAGCAGGCCGGCGCGCAGGCGGCCATCGCGGGATTCGCCGCCATGGGATTGTTCGACGGGCAGAAGCACGACTTCCTGAACTTCATCGCCGAACTCGCCGAGGAAGCCGATGAAGCGCAGCGTGATGTTTGAAGCGTTTGAAGAAATGAAAATGCTCCAGGATTTGACCTGACTTGCCACTGTCAGCACAGGCAGCTCTGGGCGCGACGTAACCGGGTCGTGGTCCGCCCGGGGTTGCCTGTTTGTTTTTTGTAAAGCGACTTCTACTGAGAATCGCGCGCAGGCGGTTGTGAAGAACCGCGGGATTCATCCCGCTCGCACCAGGTCAACGCGACAGCACCGCCACCGCCTGCGAAGCCGCGTTCACCACCGTGTTCGGATAAAGCCCCAGGTACAGCATTCCCGCCGCGCACACGTAGAGGGCAATGCGAATCGGCAGCGAGATCGGGATCGGCGATAGGTCCGGCGCGTCCTTGGACCAGTAGATCGCCCGCACCACGCCGAAATAATAATAGATCGAAATCACCACGCCCACGATCGCCGCGCCCACGAGCCAGTAATAGGCGTGGTTCGCCGGGCCATTTTCCACGACGGCCTTCAGCAGCAAAAACTTTCCGAAGAACCCTGCCAGCGGCGGAATTCCCGCCAGCGACACCATCGCCAGCGCCAGGGTGGTGGCCAGCAGCGGCGAACGTTGATTCAACCCCGCCAGCGCGCTCACGTCTTCGCTCTCCATTTTGCGCGTCACCAGGCAGATCACGATGAACGCGCCGAGCACCGTGAAAAGATAACCGCCCAAATAATAAAGTATCGCCGAGCGCCCCGCTTCACTGAGCGCCGCCACGCCCATCAGCAAATATCCGGCGTTGGCGATGCTGGAATATCCGAGCAACCGCTTCAGGTTCCGCTGCGGAATCGCGCAGAGGTTTCCGTAAAGCATGGTGATGATGGCGATCACCACCAGGAAGGTCGTCCAGTGCGCGGTGATGGCGGGAACCGCGGTAAAGAGCACGCGCAAAACCAGCGCAAACCCCGCTGCCTTCGAGCCCACCGCGAGGAAGGCGGTCGTGGGAATCGGCGATCCCTGGTAAACATCCGGCGCCCACATTTGCACCGGGAACGCCGCGATCTTGAATCCAAGCCCCACAAGCACGAGCAGGATGCCCAGCAGGAAGAGGCGATTGCCTTCCAGTTCCCCGGCCATCGGCGCAATCAGGTTGAAATTCATCTTGCCCGACGTCCCGAAAACCAGCGCAATGCCATAAACCATGAACGCCGACGAAAGCCCGCCCAGAATCAGGTATTTAACGCCCGCTTCGAGCGACACCAGCCGATTCCGTTGAAAACTCGTGAGGATGTAAAACGTGACCGTGATCAGTTCCACGGAAACGAACAGCATGCTGAAATCGTTGGCCGACGCTGTGAACATCATCCCCGCCAGCGCGAACAGGGTGAGCGCGTAATATTCCGCGATTCCCGTCTCGATCCGGTCGGAAAACTCGACCGCAATCAATAGCACAATCGCCGCCGCCAGAAGGAAGAACCGCTTGAAGAAGAGCGCCAACCCGTCCAGCACATACATGTTGTTGAAGGCGTACTGGACCGTGTCGCCGGAGTATCTCAGGCTCCACGCAAGAATCAGCAGGACCACAGTGGCCGCCGCGTAGCCGAGCTTCCGCTTGTGCTCCGCGGGCGTCCACAAGTCCGCCAGCAGCAGCAGCAGACCGGCCGCCACCACCGCGGCATCCAGCGTGATCAATGGATAATTTGTCACAAAATATTCAATGCTTCGCGTCCGCCAGTTGCGGAGACGCCGCCCGCACCACAACCGGCTGATTCACGCTCATGGCTGGCAGCATGCGGCTCACCGAGTCCGTGATCCTGGTCGACAGCAATTGCGGGAAAAAGCCGAACACCAGCAGGCTCACCAACAGCACGAGATATGGGATCTTGCGCAATGGCCAGTTGGATTCCGACACCGCCATCCATTTGTCCGGAAGCGGGCCTTGCAGCATGTTTCGGATTGCCCGCAGCATGTAAACCGCGCCGATCACCAGACCGGCCCACACGGCAATGCCCGTGACTAGCGGAAACCGGTTCCACGCGCCGAAAAACACCGTGACCTCGCCGGCGAAATTCGCGAAGCCCGGCAGACCGCAACCCGCGAACAACGCCATCATCAGCGCGCCGCCCAGGAACGGCAGCTTGCGCAGCAGTCCGCCCAGTTGCTTCATCTCCACCGTGCCGGTGGTGTGATACAGATATCCGCTCAACCCGAAGGTCAGCGCCGCGAGCAAGCCGTGCGCGATCATCACCAGCACTGCCCCGGTGACACCGATCAGGCTCAGGCTGGCGATGCCCAGGAAGACAAATCCCATGTGCGCCACGCTGGAATAGCTGATCAGCCAGTTGAAATTCTTCTGCCGCGTCGCCACGAGGCCGCAGTAAAGAATGTTCCCCAGGCAGAGCCAGGCGATGATGCTGGCCCATTCGCGGGTCGCCATCGGCAGCAACGGCAGCGCGATCCGGATCAGGCCGTACAACCCGAATTTCTTCAGCACGCCCGCGTGCAGCATCGCCGTGGACGTCGGCGCGGAGCTGTAGCCCAACGGCGCCCAGGTGTGAAACGGCCAGAGCGAAATCAAAATGCCGAATCCAAAGAGCAGCAGCGGGAAGATGAAGCCCTGCATCGAAGGGGAAATCAAATTCGGATTCGCCTTCGCCTGATTGAGGAGCTGGACGATGTCGAACGTGTGCAGGCCGGATTGGAAATACAGCGCGATCAATCCAATCAGCGCGATTAACGCCCCGAGGCTCAGGTAAAGCGTGATTTGGAACGTGGCGTAATTCTTCCGCTCGCCGCGCCCCCAGACGCCGATCATGATGAAGGTCGGGACCAGCGCCAGTTCGTGCGCGAAATAGAAGAAGAACAGGTCGAGCGACGAGAACGCCCACAAAATGCCGCCGCTCATCACCAGCAGGAGAATGTAAAACTCCTTTTCGCGGTCGCGAATTTCCCATCCCGAACAGGCCGCGGCGAAGGCGACGATCGCCCCCATCAAGATCAATCCCACATTGATGCCGTCCACCCCCACGTGATAGCTGATGCCCAGCGAACTCACCCAGGGCCGGATGTATTGAAACTTGAAGCCGTCTGCGTCGAACGGCGTGCGGTCGTAGAGCCAGAACATTTTCACCGCGAGCAGCATCGTGACGAACGTCGCCACGATGGCGACAATCCGCATCAGGAAGCTGTAGTTGCGCGGCACAAAGCAGAGCACCACGGCCGCCAGCAGCGGCCACAGAATGATATAGGTGAGCGGTGAGGACATGTTCAGCGCGCGAGAATGAGGTAAAGCACCACGGCCACGCCCGCTGCCAGCAGGAAGGCGTAGGTTTGCAGGCTGCCGGTCTGCGCGAGCCGCAACAACCGCCCGAGCAGGTCCGTGGTCCCCTGCGCGCCGCGGACGAAAAAGCCCGAGATGATCCAGCGATCCACGCCATCGCAAAGCCTCGCCAGTGCGCCCTGCGTGGAGGGAATCAGGATGTTCTCGTAAAATTCGTCAACGTAGAACCGGTTCCGCATCGCGCGCGAAAGCCAGCCGAGCTTCCCGGGCAACGGATCGACCTGTGTGCCGCGATACAAGGAATACGCCCCCGCCAAACCAACCCCGAATGCCAGCAACCCAAGCGCCGCCGCCGGCAGTGAACCGGTGAACGGCGCGAGCAGTTCCTCGAACATTCCCGGTGGATGCGCGGCGGCTTCGGGATTGAAATGAACGGTGTAGATATGCTCGATCCCAATGACACCGCCAATGATGCTGAACACCGCCAGAATGCGCAGCGGCCAGAGCATGACGTCGGGCGATTCGTGCGCGTGCCCGGGCGCGTCGGACTTGGGCGTGCCGCCGAACACCACAAAGGCCAGTCGGAACATGTAAAAAGTGGTCAGCGCCGCCACCACCGCTCCCAGCACGAACAACGCGTATCCCGATCCCGTGTGCTGCTCAAGCGCGAGGGCCAGGATGCCGTCCTTGCTGTAAAATCCGCTCAAGGGCGGGAAACCGCACAGCGCCAGCGTGCCCGTCAGGAACGTCCAATAGGTCACGGGCATCTTCTTCCGCAGCCCGCCCATCTTCCAGATGTTCTGCTCGTGATGCATTCCGTGAATCACCGAGCCTGCGCCGAGGAACAACAGCGCCTTGAAAAACGCGTGCGTGCTCAGGTGAAACATCGCCTGCGGCGGTCCGGCCAGGCCGACCGCCATCACCATGTAGCCAAGCTGCGACAACGTCGAATAGGCGAGGATGCGCTTGATGTCGTTTTGCTGCACCGCAATCACCGCCGCGAACAAAGCGGTGAATCCTCCAACCCACGCGATCACTTCCAACGCCGCCGAACCAGGTACGGAGAGCAAAAAGAAAACCCGGCTCAACATGTAAACGCCGGCGGCCACCATCGTCGCCGCATGGATGAGCGCACTGACGGGCGTCGGTCCTTCCATCGCGTCCGGCAGCCAGACGTGCAGCGGGAATTGCGCCGACTTGCCCACCGCACCGCAGAAAATCAGCAGCCCCGCCGCCGTCGCCACCGACGCGAACGCCGCCGGATGCTCCGCCAGGCTCGCCTGCAATTCGGCGAAGTTCAACGACCCGAGCGTCGCCCACACCACCAGGATGCCGACCAGGAATCCAAAATCGCCCACACGATTGGTGAGGAACGCCTTCTTGCAGGCGTCCGCGGCCGAGGCGCGTTCATACCAGTAGCCGATGAGCAGATAGCTGGAGACACCCACCAGTTCCCAAAAGATGAACATCATCAGGAAATTGTCCGCGAGCACGATGCCCAGCATCGAGAACATGAACAGGCTCAGGCAGGCGAAATAACGGCTGAACCCGGGATCGCCCTTCATGTAACCCCAGGAATAGACGTGAATCAGGCTGCCCACGCCCGTGACCACCAGCAGCATCGGCAGGCTGAGATGATCGAGGCGCAGCCCGATGTCAGCCTTGAATGCGTCGCCGATCCACAGCCAGGGCACGCGCCATTGGTCCCCGAGGTTCGCCTCCGGCAGGCAAAAGAACAGCACCACGGCGCAGGCAAACGATCCCAGCACGGCGGTGATGGAAATCGCACCGCTCCGAACGGTGTTGTTCCGCGTGAAAAGCGTGATGCCCGCCGCCGAGAACAGCGGCAGAAACAACATCAGCCAGGCCAGAGATTCAAACATGGCAAAATTCTTCGTTCTACGCCCGCAACGACGTGAGGTCCTCCACATGCGCCGTCTGGCGCTTGCGATACAGCGCCACAATCAGTGCCAGGCCGACCGCGACCTCCGCGGCGGCGACTGTGATGATGAAAAACACGAGGATCTGACCGTCGAGATTCTGGTTGAACCAGGAAAGCGAGACCAGCGCCAGGTTGGCCGCATTGAGCATCAACTCGAGGCACATGTAGATCACCAGCAGATTGCGGCGCATGATCACACCGAGCAGCCCCAGGCTGAACAACAGCGCGCTCACGGCGAGGTAATGATGGACGGTGACGGGCGTCATTATTTCAGCTCCTTCTTGCTCAAAAGAATCACACCCACCATCGCCACCAGCAGGATGATCGACACAATCTCAAAGGGCAGGAGGTAATCCCGAAACAACATCTGGCCGAGCGGAATCGTCGCGCCCTCCGTGGGAACACCCGGTTGGTCCGGCGTGGGAAGATGCGTGGGCAGATACGACGTCCTGATCGAGCGATAAAACACAAACCCGATGGCGATCACCGCAATCCCTCCCGCCACCGCTCCGAATGTGCGTATCTTTCGCCGTTCCTCCTCCTTCAATTCCAGCAGCATGATCACGAACAGGAAGAGCACCATCACCGCGCCCGCGTATACCAGCACCTGCACCGCCGCCAGAAAGAACGCATGCAGCAGCACGAACAAGCCCGCCATGGAGGCGATCGCCAGCACGAGGAACATCGCGCTGTTGACCGGGTTGCGATTGAGTATGACTAGCGCGCCGCAGACCAGTGTCAGCGCCGCGAATAGATAAAACAGATAATCCTGCATGTTCAGGGTTTCCGCCGCCGGCCGCGCGTCAGGGAGCCACTCCCTGCGCCTTGGCCTCTTCGGCCTTCTGCCGCCACTTCTGAATCTTGTCCTGATGAATGCCGCCCAGATGGAGCAGCTTTTCCTTGTCGTAGATCATCTCCTGCCGGCTCGTGCCGGTCAGGGAATAATCCTTCATCAGAAAAATCGCCTCCTCCGGGCAGACTTCCTGGCAAAAGCCGCAGAAGATGCACCGGAGCATGTTGATCTCAAATTCCTTCGGCCCCTTCTCCACGTTGCCGGCCTCCGGCGTGCCGCCCGGGCCGGGAGGAGTGATGCGAATGGCCTTCGGCGGGCAGACGAATTCGCACAACTGGCACGACACGCACTTGGTCCGCCCTTCCTGGTCCTTCACCAGGTAGGGCGCGCCGCGATATCCCGGCGGGACCACCCACTTTTCCTCGGGATACTGCATCGTCACCTTCTTGCGGAAGAAATGCCGCAAGGTGACCTTCAGCCCGCCCACAATGGCCGGCAGATACAGCCGCTCCCAAAAACTCAGTTTGTCGCGTTTGACAATCATTCAAAATCCAATCACTGCGCGCCGCCCGACCACCAATACAATACCAGCGCCGTCACCACAACGTTGGCAAGCGCCAGCGGCAGAAACCGCCGCCAGCCAAGGTCCATCAATTGATCATACCGAAACCGGGGCAGCATCCATCGAACCCAGATGAATACCACCATGAACACCGCCATCTTGGCGATGAAAATGCCGATGTTCAGCAATCCCCAGCCAATGCCCGTGCCCGGCGCAGCCTGGTCCAGACCGAACCACGGCAGCGTCCAACCGCCGAAGAACAGCGTCACCATCATCGCCGACGACGCGATCATGTTCGCATACTCGCCCATGAAGAAGAGGGCGAACTTCATCGAGCTGTATTCCGTGTTGTAACCCGCCACCAATTCCGTTTCGCATTCGGGCATGTCGAAAGGCAGACGGTTGGTTTCGGCAAAAGCGGCCACCAGGAAAATCACGAACGCCACCGGCTGTTTGAACACAAGCCAGTTCGGCACGAGTGGTATGCCGAGGAAGAATCCGGATTGATACTGGATGACCGAATTCAGATTGAGCGCGCCCACCAGCAAAAAAACCCCGATCACCGACAATCCCATCGAGATTTCATACGAAATCATCTGCGCGCTCGAGCGGATGCCCCCCAGGAAGGGATATTTTGAATTCGCCGCGTAACCCGCCAGCACAATCCCGTAAACGCCGAGCGACACAATGCCGAACGTATAGAGAATTCCGACGTCCAGATCGGCGATGACCATCTTCTGGCCGCCCAGGTAGGAACCGAACGGAATCACTGCGATCGTAAGCAATGCCGGGATCATGGTGATTGCCGGCGCGATCCAGAAATAAACCTTCCGCACATGCGCGGGCGTGAAATCTTCCTTCAGGAACGATTTGAGACCGTCCACCATCGGCTGCCAGAAACCCAGCTTCGTCAGAAACGGCCCGATCACCGGAATGCCACCGATGAGCGGCAGCGCCACGCGATTCGGCCCCAGGCGGTCCTGGATGAACGCGGAAATCTTTCGCTCGGCGAGAACCGAGTAGGCGACGAAGCCGAGCAGTATTCCCACCACGCAGCAGATCTTCACCACGCTCCAAAGCGCGAACTCGCCGATTCCGGCGGCGGCAAACATGGTTGGCAAATAAGTCATCACGTCCCGGTCAAATTGTTATCGTCACGCCTGTGTCGCCCAAACCGCCCCACGTCAGGCCATTGAAGGCCGCGACCTCCTGGGCCATGAGATTGAACAATCCCTCGATGCTCACGAACCCATCCTGGCCAGTCACAGCGTAAACCAGCTCGTGCAAAAATTCCCATTCCGGCCGCGCGTCCCCCTTCGCCTCGACCGCCTTCATGAATCGCTGTACCCGGCCCTTGCCATTGACGAAGCTCCCGCGCTTCTCCGCGTGCGCGCAACCCGGCAACAGGTAATGCGCAAGCTCGGTCGTCCCGTTCGGCAGAATGTCGCTGACGATCAGCGTCTCCAGTTTCCCGAGCAGGTCTGGACCAATGCCGTGCTTCGTCACATCCTCACCGAAGACAATCAGCGTCTTGATCGTGCCATTGTGGATTCCGTAGGCGATCTTCGGCAGGTTCGATCCCATTTGCGCGGCCGCAATGCCAGTCAGCCTGGCGCCGTTCGAATTGGGATTGCGGTCGGCGCTCAGGAGCAGCTTGTCGGCTTCGCCGGTGCGCGGCACTGAATCCGTGATCGCGCCGAATTTCTTCGCCAGCTTCGAGAGCAGGAACAATTCCTCGCTCGTCTGGCGCGCGGAACCCACAATCGCCACCGAACCCGGCGCCGCCTTGGCCAGCCGCTCGGAAACCTGCTTGATCGCATGGGTCCAGGTCGTCGCGTCCTTCCCGATTCGCACCTGGGTCAAACGCTTTTCGCTCCCGATCCACTTGTAGTTGAGCCGGCCGTAATCGCACATCCAGCACGAGTTGACGGCGTCGTTCTCGCGCGGCTCGTAGCGGTAGACTTTTTCCTCCCGCGAACCGATCACGGTATTGCACCCCGTGGCGCAACTGGTGCAGACGCTCTTGGTTTCCTTGAGAAACCAGACGCGCATCTGGAACCGGAAATCCTTCGACGTGAGCGCGCCCACTGGACAAATGTCTACGGTGTTCAGCGTGTAATTGTTGTCGAACGCCTTGCCGGGATACGCCGAAAGCGTGTTGTAGCTGCCGCGATTGACGATGCCCAGCGCGTCGTCGTGCGCAATATCGCGCGAGAAGCGGATGCAGCGCGTGCAGAGAATGCAGCGCTCGTCGTCGAGCACAATGCGCGGGCCGAGGTCGACGTGCTTGGGCTTGTGCACCTTGGTCTCGGCGAACCGGCTCGTCGCCTGCCCGTAATCCACCGAATACTCCTGCAGCTTGCACTCGCCGGCCTGGTCGCAGATCGGGCAATCGAGCGGATGATTGATGAGCAGAAACTCCAGCACGCCCTCCCGCATCTGCTTCACCCCCGGCGTGTTGGTGTAAATTTCCATGCCCGGCGAAATCGGCGTGGCGCAGGCGATCGCGGGCCGCGGCGACTTGGCGATCTTGGGCGTGCCGTCCGGGTTCATGACCGGCTTGCGGTCGGGTCCCATCGCCGGCGTGCCGAACTCGACCAGGCACATGCGGCAATTGCCCGCGACCGGCAGCTTGGGATGATAACAATAGTGCGGCACGTCCACCCTGGCTTGCGCGCAGGCCTGGATCATGGTCGTGGCAATCGGCTTGCCCGTGAGCGGGTCCGGGGTGGTCTTCGGGACCATCACCTCGCGCCCGTCCACCGTCACCTTCATGAACTCCGATGTCGGCGGCGAAGGTTTCGCTTCAGTTGTGCTGGCGGTGGACATGTTTCAGTTCCGGTAAATCTTCAAATCAATGGCTCTGTGGACTGGCCGCAATCTGCAATTGCCCGGTCGGACCCGCGCCGGGAGCCTCTGCCGCGCGCCGCGCCTCGTCGGCCGCGCCTTTGGCCACGAATTCATCCTTGAACTTCGCCACAAAACTCTGCACCGGCCACGAACAAGCCTCGCCAAAGGCGCAGATGGTGCGGCCGCCCGGAATGTTGTCGGCGATCTTGACCAGGTAATCCGCGTCCTGCTTGCGGCCCTGGCCATGGGTCATCCGGTGCAGGGCCTTGCTCATCCAGAGCGAGCCTTCGCGGCAGGGCGTGCACTGGCCGCAGCTCTCGTGCGCGTAAAACTCGCTGATGTTCGCCAGCGCCTCGACGATGTCGGTCGAGTCATCCATGACGATGATCGCGCCCGACCCCGACATGCTGCCGGCGGCCATGAGCGAATCGAAATCGTAGGGCAGATCGAGCATGTCCACCTCCTGCTCGACATCCTTGCCGTCGGGTCCCTTCTTCTTGAGTTTGAATTTCTCGCCGGCCTTGAAGACCTTCGCCGAGGAGCCGCCCGGAATCACCGCCTTGAGCTTGCGGCCGTCCCGCAAACCTCCGGCAAACTCGTTGATAAGCTGGCCGATGGTCGCCTTGCCCACTTCAACCTCAAAATAACCGGGCTTCTTTACCTGGCCGCTGACACTCACGATGCGCGTGCCGGTGTTGTTGGGCGTGCCGAGCTTGGCAAACTCTCCGCCGCCCATCGCCACGATATGCTTCACGTTGCAGAGCGTCTCGACGTTGTTGACGATCGTGGGGCACTGATACAACCCGAGCACCGCCGGGAAATAAGGCGGCTTGATGCGGGGATACGCGCGTTTGCCTTCGAGCGATTCGATCAACCCGGTTTCCTCGCCGCAAATGTAGGCGCCGGCCCCGCGATGGACATAAATCTCGAGGCTGTAGCCGGTGCCGAGAATGTTTTTGCCCAGGAAATTCTTCGCCCGCGCCTCGGCCAGGGCGCGATTCAGGATGCGCGCGCCTTCGGGGAACTCACCGCGGATATAGATATAGGCAAGCTTCACGTCGTTTGCGAAGCAGGAGATGATCATGCCCTCGATCATCTGGTGCGGGTCCTTGTGAAGGATCTGCCGGTCCTTGAAGGTGCCCGGCTCGGACTCATCCGCGTTGCAGATCAGGTAGATCGGTTTGCCGCTCTTGCGGTCCACAAAGGACCATTTCAACCCGCACGAAAAGCCCGCGCCGCCGCGGCCGCGCAGGCCGGAAAGCTTGACTTCGTCGCGAATCTGTTCCGGCGCGCCCATCTGGCGGCCATCCGGGAGAGTCTTGGGCGGGAGGGCGAGCGCCTTCTTCAAGGCCTCGTATCCGCCGTGGCGCAGGTAACACTCGATGTCCGGCGTATAACCGGGCTCGTCGGCGTATTTTAGGATGAGGCGGAATTCCTGGGCCATATCAACAGCTTGACTCTCGGGCCAAACCCTCTATTTTTTGGGGACTCGGATTGCCGAATGGTGTAATGGTAGCACAACAGACTCTGGATCTGTTTGTCATGGTTCGAGTCCATGTTCGGCAGCCAACTCCGAGGAAGGTCGTCATTTGCATCCCTCCACGATCTCATCGGCCTTCGTGTGGCTGACACCCTCGTAAAAATCTTCGTTGCACATCATCACCGGCGCGGTGCCGCAACTGGCCAGGCATTCGACAAATTCAACCGAATACTTCCCGTCCTTCGTGGTCTGCAATCCGTGCGCGTGACTGTCCAGACCCAGTTTTTTGCACAGGTGCTCGTGCAACTGGTGTGACCCGCCCAGCGCGCAGCTCAGCGTGCGGCAAACCTTGAGCACGTAACGCCCGCCGGGCTCCTGCCGGAACATCGGGTAGAACGTTACGAGTTCGTAAACGTTGATCGGCTGCAATTCGAGCTTGGCGGCGATCCACTCGATCGCCTCCTTCGAAATGAAACCGAAATGCTCCTGCACCGCGTGCAACAGCATCAGCGACGCGCTCCGCTTCTGCGGGTAATGCGTGATCAATTCGTCGATCTCCGCTTCAAGTTTGGCTGGGACAGAAAAGCTCATGTGTTCCGGTCAGCGGTCGCATTCGCCCATCACGAAGTCCAGCGAACCCAGGATGGCGACGACGTCGCTCATCATATGGCCCGGGAGCAAATGGGAGAGGATGCTCAGGTTCACGAACGAGGGCGAACGTATCTTCATGCGATGCGGCGTGCCGCCGCCCTTGCTGTTGATGTAGAATCCCAGTTCGCCCTTGGGATTCTCAGCGCCGAAATAGATTTCGCCCGGCGGCGCGTTCTCGCCCTGGGTGACGAGGATGAACTGATGAATCAGCTCCTCCATGCGGGTCAACACCTGTTCCTTGGGCGGCAAAACGGTCTTGCCGTCGGGAATGCGCACGGGCCCGTCCGGCAACTGGTCAAGGCACTGGTGCAGGATGCGCACGCTCTGGCGCATCTCCTCCATGCGCACGAGGTAGCGATCATAGCAATCGCCGGCCACGCCAATGGGAATGTCGAATTTAAGCTGATCGTAAACGAGATACGGATGCGCCTTGCGCAGATCGTATTCGACGCCGCTGCCCCGGAGGTTCGGACCGGTGAAGCCGTAGTCAATCGCGTCTTCCTTCGAGACCACGCCAATGTCGCGCGTGCGGTCGACAAAAATACGATTCCGGCTCAGGAACTTTTCCGACTCGTCAAAATTAACGACGACCTCGTGGAGGAACTTGCGGCATTGCTCGACCCAGCCGGGCGGCAAGTCGCGAGCGACACCGCCGATGCGCGTATAGGAGGTGGTGAACCTCGCGCCCGTCAATGCCTCGCACAAATTGTAAATCTTCTCCCGCTCGGTGAACGTGTGGAGAAACACGGTCAAAGCCCCCACATCCATCGCAAAGGCGCCCAACCCGAGCAGGTGCGACGATATACGGGCCAGTTCGCAACAGATGACGCGAATGTACTGGCAGCGCGGCGGGAGGTCCTTGTCGATGCCCTCCAGCTTCTCGACCGCGAGCGCGTAGGCGACGTTATTGGCGAGGGGAGCCAGGTAATCCAACCGGTCCGTGTAGGGAACGAACTGGTTGTAGGTCATGTTCTCGGCAATCTTCTCGTCGCCGCGATGGAGATAACCCACTTCCGGCTCCGCGCGCGTGATGATCTCCCCGTCCAATTCCAGCACGATCCGCAGCACGCCGTGGGTGGCGGGATGCGACGGCCCCATGTTCAGGACCATTTTGTCGCCCTCGAGGTCCGTCACCTCGGACGACGCGGCTGCCGCGGCGATTCTCGCCTGCGGATCCTTGAACTCGATGTTCTGAACGTCGGGCATGAAATCTATTTGGTCTCGACCGGCCCGGGACCGTGCGAATGGCCATGCGCCTCCTGGACATCCTTGCGGCGCTCAAGGCGCGCGTTGGTATCCAGCGCATCCGTTTCGGGAATGCGCACGCGCGGCTCGCGGGCGATGCGGTCCTTGCCGCCGGCGATGGTCACAAACGGGCCGCCTTCGAGAGGCGCGGGCTTGCTGAAAGCCACGTCCGGCATCTCACTCGGCTTGCCGGCCAGCGGGAAATCCTTCCGCAGCGGAAAATAAGGATAACCTTCCCACATGAGTATCCGGCGCAGGTCGGGATGATTGCGAAAGCGGATTCCCATCATGTCGTAGATTTCACGCTCGTGCCAGTTGGCGGTGCGCCACACGGTGCAGACGGTGGGCAGCTCGGATTTCTCCTCGCTCACGTCGGTCTTCAGCCGCAAATGGCAATGATGGCCGTAGCCATACAGATGATAAACCACCGTGAAGCGGGGATCGTCCCCATAATTGTCCACGCTGCTGATGTCCACCAGGTAATCGAAACCAAAATCCTTCTTCGCCGCGGCGCAGACTTCGGTGATTCGTTCCGCATCGGAAAGTCTGACCGTCACCTCGCCGCGGAACTCGGCCGGATCGGAAATAATTTCCGGAAATCGTGCTTTAAGTTGTTGCGCAATATCGAGGGCGGCCATCGAATATCAGTTCCCGGTTGAAATGCTCCCAGCGGCCGTCAGGCGGCCACGTTGGGACTGGCGGCGAGGATCGGCTCGCGCGCGACTTTGTTCTGTAATTTGATCAGCGCATCCAGCAGCGCTTCCGGACGGGGCGGACAGCCGGCGACGTAAACGTCCACCGGGATGATGCGGTCCACGCCCTGCAAAACGGCGTAGCTGCGGTACATCCCGCCGGTGGACGCGCAGGCGCCCATGGCAATGACCCACTTGGGCTCCGGCATCTGGTCGTAAATGCGCTTCACCGCCATCGCCATCTTGTAGGTGACAGTCCCAGCCACGATCATGACATCCGACTGGCGGGGGGAGAAGCGCATGACCTCGGAACCGAAGCGCGCGATGTCGAACCGGCTGGCGCCCGCGGCCATCAATTCAATGGCGCAGCAGGCCAGGCCCATCGGCATCGGCCAGAGGGAGTTTTTGCGAAACCAGTTCAGCGCCGCATCAACTCGCGTGACGATCACGTCACCCTCAACCTTCGAGTTGTAGCCCATTTCGGTGCTGGTTTGCATAATAATAAGTATTAGCGGCCCGGATGCGGCCCGCTGAGACAAACTAATCACCGACCAAATTTGAGGCAAGTTGAATTTGTGATTTTTTTCACAAGCGCATCAACGAGCCTCCCCTCACTGGCATCAAACAATTGAACATCAGTTACTTCCAGGATCGGATGCGCTGGCCTCGCGCAGACCGGGCGGGTGGGTGGAACTTGGCCGCGGCAGGACAAAAAAATTGGCCCGGGAGAATCCCGGGCCCAAATCTTCTGCTTGAACTGTCTGCCTGTTTACTGGAGCAGGTGAGTGCTCGACAGGATCTGGCAAACGGGAGCGGTCTGCACGTCGTTGATCGTGTAGCTGGTCGCGAAGCTCGCTGCCGAATCCGCCGGGCATGACGGAGCCGTACCGGCGCTGCCGCGGCCCAGGTAGGGTTGGATGTCGGTCAATCCAGGCGTCGCCGTCTGGCCGGCCTTCTTTTCCAGGGCCCATTGCTGCTTGGCACCGTCAATCTGGCGCAGATTGTTGATGCAGGCATTCTGTTGCGAGGTGGTGCGGGCGCGCACGAAGTTGGGAATCGCGATAGCCGCCAGGAGGCCGATAATGGCCACGACGATCATGATCTCCACCAGCGTGAAGCCCAATTTACGGG
>Ga0070741_10007156_pt1 | contig 23352 bp, 26 predicted proteins | sample Coa_R1_4_FD_66440 | JGI IMG/M metagenome (GOLD analysis project Ga0070741, IMG submission 66440) | Surface soil microbial communities from Centralia Pennsylvania, which are recovering from an underground coalmine fire - Coalmine... | ecosystem: Environmental > Terrestrial > Soil > Unclassified ... | reverse complement strand
CGCCTGGGGTGGGAAAAACGCACTTGAGCGTCGCACTGGCCGAAGCCGCGATTCAGGCTGGCTTTGGCGCGTACTTCATGACGGCACATGATCTGGTTCAGGATCTTGGGCGGGCCTACCGTGAAGGTCGCCTCGATCGCCGCATGCGAATCTATCTGGCGCCAAAGGTCCTCATTATCGACGAAATGGGATACCTCCCCTTGGACGATCTGGGCGCCACGATCTTCTTCCAACTGGTCAGCGCACGTTACGAGCGTGGCAGCATCATTCTGACCAGCAATAAGAGCTACGGCGACTGGGGTTCCGTTTTCGGCGACACGATTATCGCAACCGCGATCCTCGACCGGTTGCTCCACCATTCGACGACCATCAACATCCGCGGCGAAAGCTATCGTCTCAAGGACCGGCGCCGCGCCGGGCTGCTATCCCGGCCAGAGGATCAGCAGCCCGGGGCAGAACCCAGCTTGCAGGCGACAACGGCTGTCGCCCTGAACAGTCGGAGAAAGCGGGACCGTTCGTGATGAGTTTTCTTAGGCATCAGCAGATCTATCATCCGATGTGTTGTTTTGAATGCAAACGGGACGGCTACGGCGCCGTCCCGTGTCATCGTCTGATGAGTCTGCGACCGGCTATTCCTCGGCGAGTTGCACTCCTGCATTGCTCGCTTCCGCTTCGCCAGCCGATTAAATCGTGCATCGAAGAGCCGGAAATCGTCAACCACCACTGGACCGGGGCTGGGGAATTTTCAGGCGCCGAAACGGGGAAATTTCAAATGGCGTTGACAAAACGCGCAAGCAGCCAAAGAGGCGTTTCTCGAAAAGGCAAGATCGGGCGCAAAAAATGATTACTTGCCCTCCACGCGCATCGCGCCGCTTTCCCAGTACGAAATCAAGGCGGGCTGGGAAATTCCGGCGGTCATGGAGCAGGGTTTGAACTCGGACTTTCCGGGCGAGTTGAAGGCGCTCGTTGCCGAAAATGTGTTCGATACCGCTACGGGACAATACCTGCTCATCCCGCAGGGGTCGCGGCTGGTGGGCGTCTACGACTCGCACATCAGCTATGGGCAGGACGGCGTTCAAGCCGTGTGGAATCGCATCATCTTCCCGGACGCTTCGACCATTGATCTGGGCGGGATGACCGGTCAAGATGCGCAAGGATATTCAGGATTCCGGCAAACCGTCGACCACCATTACAAGCGCCTGATCGGTTTTGCGGCTCTGACCAGCTTGTTTTCCGCAGGCTTTGCTGTTTCGCAAAACCGCAGCCAAAGCGTGCTGGCCTATCCAGGACCAGGGCAGGTGGCCGCCAGCGCAGTCGGCAGCCAAGTGGCTCAACTCGGCGCGGAGGCAACGCGGCGGAATCTCAACGTTCAGCCGACGATCAAGATCCCCGCCGGATACCAGTTCCATGTTCGCGTGAACCGGGACATCGTCTTCGATGCCCCATACCGGCCCATAGAACCAGCGCAATAAGTTCAAACGAGGTGTGAACACGATGGAGGAACAAACCGGGAAACGCGATGTCCTCACGCTGAGCGAGATCGCAAGAATCCTTCGATGCTCGAAGACGCACATATCGAACGTACTCAACGGCAAGGTCGCGGGCGTGCCCCGTCTGGCCCACGTCGCGATGGGCCGTCGCAAGCTCGTGCTCCGCGAATGGCTGGATCAGTGGAAGGAAAGCAGTAAGCAGCAATAGGAGCGGGAGCATGACTTCGCTGATCGTGGAGAATGAACCGATAACCGACAATCCGAATGAGATTCTCACTGTCCGGCAGGCGGCGCAAGTGCTCAAGGTGTCCTACTCGCACATGCTGCGTCTGATACGCGGCGAAGTGACCGGCATGCCGCCCGTTCACCACGTCCGCGCCGGCCGTAGCGTCCGGGTTCGCCGCGGCGCGTTGACCGAATGGATCAGAGAAAGGGAACAGTCTAGCGCCGAAGCAACGGCGAGCTGGCATGCCGGGTGAGCGCAATGCTAAACTCGGACCACTCCAAACTAACGCCTGCGCTTCAGGAGGATTTTGTGAAACGCAGGAGATTTCAGAAAGGAAGCCTCCAACTGCGGAGGCGTGGAAAGGCAAAGAAATGGGTGGTCCTCTATTACGACGATGCCGGGCATCGCCGCTATCACACGCTGGGCAGCGGCTCGATGACCAAAACCGCCGCCGAGCAATTGCGCGACGAGTTCATGCGCTCGGTGAACGGCAGCAACCAGCCGGAACTGGGCGGTCTTCGGCCGGTCCTGCTCCGCGAGTTCGTGGAACAGGTGTACTTGCCGTTCCAACGCGGCAAGTGGAAACGATCGACGCAGGGAACCTCCGAAAACCGGATCAGACATCACATCCTGGCCGAGCTCGGGGACGCGGCGCTGAAGCATTTCTCGCTGCGGTCGCTCCAGGCCTTTCTGGAGCGCAAGGCCGATTCGGGATTATCGTTTTCGGTGGTGGATCATCTGCGCTGGGACCTGAGCGCCATTTTCGAGATGGCGGTGGCAGAAAAGATGATTGCAGCAAACCCGGCGACTCGGCTCTACACGCCGAAGTATGCGCCGCGAGGCAGAACTCGCGCGATGACGCCGCAGGAGGTTAACCTCGCGCTAAACGCCGTCGGCCAGCGGGAACGGCTTCTGCTGCACATGGCCATCTTCGCCGGGTTCCGCCCAGGCGAAATGCTGGCCTTGCAGCGGCGGCATGTAAGCGAGGACGCGACCGTGGTGAAGGTCGAACAGCGCGTCTATCGCGGCGACATCGATCGTCCGAAGACGGACTCCTCACGGCGTGAGGTGGCGATCCCGCCTAGGACGGCCGAACTGCTGCGCGAGTGGATGCGCGATGCGGTTGGACCTGAGCCGGACGCCTTCGTGTTCGCCGGCGAGAGAGGCAAGCCGGTCTGGAAAGACACCCTCATGTATGACTACATCCGCCCGAAGCTCAAACCGCTTGGGCTGGAGTGGGTGGATTTCCAGGTAATGCGGGCGACGCACGCCAGCATTGGACATCGACTGAAGCTCGACCCGAAGGTGACGGCGGATCAACGTGGCCACGGCGTGGGCGTGGCGATCGAGGAGTACACGAAAACGTCAGTCAAGGACCGCGCCATCGCGGCCCGGAAATTAGAAGAGGAGGTGCTTGGGAAACCGAAGATCGTCAGGATGCCTCGTCGGAAGGCATCTTAAATGGAGTGCAATGGAGTGCAGCGTTTTTGATGGTCGCTAAGTTATTGAAAATGGAGCGGGAGACGGGACTCGAACCCGCGACGTCCAGCTTGGGAAGCTGGCATTCTACCGCTGAATTACTCCCGCTTTCTTCCGATTCAGCCACTTAAACGACGCCAGGGGACTTGCCCGTTTATCAATCCAGTCTATAGCGCCCCTAGTGTCCACCGAATTTTCCCTGTTCCGATCGCAGAATGGACCCCGAATTCGGCCTGCGAATTCTCGAAGGCTGAATTGCCTCATGTCCGCCCTGATATCCAATGTGCTGTCCAACCGTTTTCAGGCACACTATACCATGGAACCCAGGCGCGTTGACAAGCCAAACGGAAGCAACAGCTTAGACGATCCGCTATACGCCAGTCCAGATTCTCCTCCTGATCTGCTTAACAGCCGAGTCGGAGATGGCTTGGCGCAATCGCAGTTACCCACAAGACCACCCATACAAAATACCGGCTTTAAACTCGCAGGTGGCTCTACGAGACCCTCGAGCAGCTGCAACCCTATGCCGATACTTGGATTCGCGAGTACAACTACGGTCCATACTGCCCTACCTCGCTATGTGCTTGAGAAATCGAATCCGCTCTGATCGCCTGTCGGTATTGCGGCCCGACCGGTGGTGCTGTGAGCACGAGGCGTGAAGAAACGAGCCTTGGTTAGGTCAGCTTGATTGAACATCCAAGGGCCATCGTTGAACGGATGCTCCGCCGCAATCTTTCCAGCTTCGACCGCGAGCCGTACTGCCCGGGGAGTCACCCCCAGGAACGCAGCGGCCTCTATCAGGTTCATCCAACCGGCCGACCTCTTGCGATCGGGATTATGTCGGGCAATCCGATGATGGCTGCGTAACGCAGTCACGCGCTCTCTCGTCCATCGATTTCCGCGGCGGTCTTGCGACCGTTTCGGTTCAGGACACCTGCAATCAGGTCGTCTGAACAGATTTTTGCCAGCATTGAAACAGCTTCGACCAGCCCTTTGTCTGGGTGCCCATTGTTAAAGCCCCGGCGGCGCCTGGGCACGCTCACCTCCGTGTGCACGCCGCCTTTCCAATGAATCACCAGGCGGATCTCACCTGCCTCGCTGTCAACGTCGGCAACGACCTCCTCAATTAGCGTACGCACAATGCGTTTCTTCAATGCTGGATCTGTCCTCGGATCATTCCAGACACGATCGAGTTGCTCCGCCAAGTCGGCGAATTGCGCGAGTTCAGGGGCCTGGCTCGGTGGCATCGCAGCCTCTGCCTCAATCCGCAGTTCCAGTTCACGGACGCGGTCGAGTGCCTGATTCCATCGCCGTTCCAGTTCGCCGGTAACCAAACGATTCACCGGATCCGCTGCGTCGAACTGCCGTTGTGCCCTCTGGGCTGCATACTGGGCTGCTTCCAGATCACGACGCAGAACGGCTATAACTTCATTGTGCACTTTCGATTGCTCTTCGTGTGCCAGCACGGCAGCTTCGACAGCAACGGGCTGCACCACTTCGAGTATCTGTTTGCCAATACTGATCTCTGGGCTTGCGCCGCATTTGACGGCTTGTCTGCCCTCCCTCATAGCGCAGCAGATGTTCGGTTTTCCCATAGGAGTAGGCTCCCCCGCAGACCGGACTGGTAATCATGCGATGAACGGCCCGGTAGACAGTTCTCTTCCAGATCAACTCTCCGCGAGCGTTATGCGCCGGTAATTGCAACTCATGTTCCAGAAACCATAACAGAGTCTGGCGCACCGGGCCGAGTTCCATAGATTTCCGGAACACCAGCGCGATTGCCTCCTGCACGCGCCTGTCCGGTTTTTCTCCAGCCGATTGTCTTCTGACTTGACATAGCCGACAGGTGCTGAAATCAGCAACTTCCCACGCCGAGCCTTTTGGTGGCGCGCTCCGACCGAACGCTGTCGCAGCAGGTCCAGTTCGTATTCGTTGAGGCTGCCCTTTAAGCCCCAGCAGCAGTCGATCATTATTCTGCCTCGGTGCATAGACCGTCTCCTGGTCGATCAACACCGTGTCCACGCCCCGGCAAACTTCGATGAGTTGCTGCCATTCTCGACTGTTACGGGCAAAGCGCGAGACCTCTCGCGCGGCCACAGCTCCAGCTTTTCCCATGCAGACTTCAGCCACCATTCGTTCGAAGCTGGCCCGCGTGACAGTACCGGCTGCGGAGCGTCCGACATCGTCATCGACAACCTCGATCTCATTCCAGCCTAGCTGGCGCAACCGTTCCCGCATGGCGATGGCAACTTCTGGCTTTCCAGATTGTGGATGACTTGATAAGCCGAGGACTGGCGTATTTACAAAACCGCCTTACGCTGCAAGTGCTGTGGTCTGACCTTCTCACTCATGATCACCTCGCAGAGCCCTCTGGTTTTCTGACTGCTGGCTTACGCTGCGCAGGAGCTTGACCAGCAAAGCGAGGAGACGCGGTCTGACGTTGGCTGGCAACGGTGCTCTTACTGTATTCGCCGGAAACATCAGCAGTTGAATCGACGATGAACTGCGGCCTTGCTGCATCAAAACCTCCGAAAACGGTGGAATGATGCTGAGCTTTTACCACAGCTGCAGGCCTGCTCACCTCATTGAGAAGTGCCTGGAGCGAAGAGAGAGCTGCCATATCAACGCGGGCAGACGGTGCTGATACGAATCGACAATACACCGCTGAATCGAACATCCAGGCAGGTACCTCCAGCGGAGCCAACATGCGGGTCCCGCTGATCCGGCAGATGAACATCACCGTCCCGTGCCCCATGCACTTTCCGCTTATTGCCAACTCCGCTCCGCAGAGGGGGTGCCACCGATAAAGAATCCGGCGAGCCTCGGTTTTATGGGTGTCGAGTACCTCGGTTGTACAACAAGGTTCGGCCGCATCCCGGCAAATGCTGCTTTGGCAAAACACCCATGCACATTCCTGGATGTAAGGCATCTTTCCGATCAAAAGCAGCTCGACCGCATTGCCGTCTGGACTTCATCGGACGCGATTTCTGCGCGCGCCACGCGCGGTTAACGCCGACGGCACTTTCATCATGAATCGTCTCGACCGGAATTCTGGCGTTGACGCTCACCGTGATGCCGCACTTTTATGCCCAGACAGCCAACAGGGACGAGATCTTGAAGCTTGTGGCGGAGGTTCACGGAAATGTCGGCGTTCCTCAAGGAGTATCTCGACCTGTCGTATGACAAGCAGGCCGCCGCGGCACGAAGACGTCGCAGCTATGCCTGCAGAAAAGACCTTTACCGTCCAACTCATTCACAGTTCAAAATAGCGTCAACCCAAGAACCCGAGCGAAAGACTCTACGGGGCGCATCGCGCGAGATCTGTCCTGCCTGCACCCCTTACCGATCGAACTCTGCCGGCACTTCGGGCAACGGCCCGTGGATCTCGATCCCATGCCGCTCCGCCAGCATTAGTAATCGCCCCATATCGGGCGGGGACGGAGGCTCCGCGAGCGGTGTCGCCTGATCCGAAATGAATCGCTCGAACCCGGCTGGCGTGCACATTACAAGCATCCTGGCCGGCCGTTCGCCAACTACCTTAAACCCATGCGCAATCTCGCGCGGCCCGTACACAAAATCGCCGGGTCCAGCTTTCAGCCATTTGCCGTTAAATACGAGCGCCACATTTCCGTCTAGCACATAGAAGCATTCGTCCTCTCTATGATGCGTGTGGTAGGGCGAGCCAAATCCTACCGGCATGTCCCAGTGCTCGATCATTCCGAATGCTCCATTCGTCGTTTCACCGGTCGCCCTCGTCAGCGTCGGAACGCCCAGGAATCGGTAGCCTGCATCTTCTCTGGTATTCAGATACGGTTGTTGTTGCATCCTGATCATTTTAGTCTTCTCATCGACGGCCTCCGGATCACGCGCACTGGGAAACCGCCGGCAATTCGCGCAAGCTCAAAGCGCACGCGACTGGTTTGGGGTGTAGGCGTCAATGCAGTCCTTCTCTCACGCGCTCAAAACCTGGCGATAATACCGAACTGAATGGTGCGGGGCACCGCTACGGCCGACGTGACCACGCCAAAATTACGGCTCGTCGGATTCGTATCCGGCGGGTTAAATACGGTGTGATTCAAAGCATTAATGAATTCGGCGCGAAAGTCGACCGAAAGCCGCTCCGTTATGCTCGTGCGCTTGAGTGCGGAGCAATCCAGGAAGTTCAGCGGCGCGGCGCGTAATCCGGAGAACCGCGAAGACTGCAGACGGAGGTTCGAATCGGGCTGCCGCCTCGGGTCGGTCTCGAAACCCGCGGTATTGAACCAGTGCTCCCGCGTTCGCTCGGACCTTGACAAGACAATCCGTGTCGGATCGCCATAATAAATGAAATTACCGAGAGCGCCGGTCGGACCGATGCCCAGCGGCTGTCCGCTTTGAAGCTGATAGACGCCGTTGATTTGCCAGCCTTCAATGATCTTGCCCATGGGACCGCGAACCCCGGCTGCGAAGCGGCGGCCCTTTCCAAACGGTAGCTCGTAAATCCCGTTAAGTACGAATCGATGGGTGCGGTCGAAATCCGAGATCACACGCTCAGGGCGTGGGTCCGCCTGATTCAGAAATGTCGTCGCTTCCATGTTCTTGCTCCACGTCCATGAAGCCATGAACGTGTACCCGGCCGAGAATCGCTTCTCCATATAAGTCTGCAAACCGTGATACCAGTTGTAACCTTCATTGGTCACTGTGGTTACGCTCGTAAACTGCGGGTAGGCGCGGAGAAGCTGCGAGGCCGAAATCGTAGTGGAATTTAAAGTCGTTCCCGGTAGCAGGTTGGCAAACGGATTCGGTACCTGACGGCTGAGCCGGTCGATGGTCGCCTGGTCGCGAACCGGGAGTCTGCTCAGATATTGCGTGGGAATTCCGTTCAGTTCCCGGCTCGTCGTCAGGGCGGTGCCGCGGCTGCCTACATAGCTCAAATCCAGCAGCCAGTTGGCGGCAAACTGGTGTTGCACTCCGAAAGACCACTTCTGGTTATACGGCGAGCGTGGATTTTGGAAAAAGAAGCTCACGTTTTTGCCGAGAAAAGTGGCCAGACCTTGCGCGCTCCCGGAAGCTCGCGCAATGCCGCCTGGAAATGGATTGGATAGCGTAGCCTGATACGTCACGCCGTTGTCGAGCGATGGCACGAGCGCAGTCTGCTGGTTGAAGCCGGTCTGGATTGGGCTCCAGCCGCTTGTCACGCCTATGAAATCGTAAAAGATGCCGTAGCCGCCGCGAAGGACCGTGTTGGACGTGAGCGAGTAAGCAAAGCCGAATCGCGGCATGAAATTTTTGTTGGGAGCTGACCAGATCTGGCGCGAAGCTTCGGAAGCGCCGGGAAACGTGAGCCCGCCGTTCACGCGGAACTGGCTTGGGGGAAGCTCCGGAATCGGGTTGGCTGCATAAGCGGCTTGGGCGGCAGCCGCCACGGGACTTGCCGCGTTGAAATCGAACCCTGCTACGCTGCGGTTGAATCGTTCCACGGGCGCAGACTCGTATTCATACCGCAATCCTACGTTGACAGTCAGTTTCGGAGAGACTTTCCAATCATCCTGGATAAATACGCTGGACCAGGAGTTGCGCCCGGCAAATGAATCGTTGTTGTCAATCAGTCCACCGCTCGGAATGCCCAACAGGAGCGCGGCGAGGCCCTGGCCGCGGGGAGCCAGTGGCGAATTGTCGAGCGGGCCATTGACATAGGCCTGCCCGAAGGTGAACTGTCCCGAGCCCCAGCCTCGATTGAAAGTGTTGAACCGGTAAGAGCGGTATTCCGCGCCCATGCGCAGGAAATGCTTGCCTTGCGCACGCGAGACGGAACCGTCGAAGGAATGGATGTCATAAAACCGTCCGTCGATCTGCTCGGACAGGAAACCTTGAAAGCCGCTGATATTGAAGTAAGGGAGGATGTGGTTGGCCGGATTGATTGCATCCGCGAACGCGGCGGGAAATCCAAGGCTGGTCAGATCGAAGCCCTTCGTTTCAGGATCGTGCGTTACATAGTAGCGTGTATAGCCGTAGCGCAGGTTCAGGACAGTTTTCGGATTGAGAGTATATACGTAGTCAAACGCGGCGCCGCGATTTTTCGAGATATAGTTATTCCCGCTCACGTTGGGAAAATAGTTACGGTATGGGCCATCTCTCCGCCGCGTGAGCACCACGCGTCCGAAGAGCCGCTGCAGGGTCGAGATGTTGTGATCGACTCTTGTGCTGATGCTGTAAAAACGATCCGGCTCGATGCCGCCGCCGAAACTGAAATTCTCGCCGCCATCGGCTGATCCGGGCTGGTTGGGGTCGGGGTAAAAGCCGGCTACAGCTTTGCCGATCGGATTGATACGGCTCGACGGAATTACATTGCCGGCAAAAGGCAGGCGTTGATAGCGCCCGTTGCCGGCCGGCGTCGTACTAAGAGGATCGTAGATCTGATAAGCGGGGCCGAGCGCCAGTAACTGTGAAAAGTCGCCGCCCTTCTCGGCCGGCGTGGGCACTGTGTACACACCCGGAGAAGGGAGATTGTGCTTGATTCGTTCGTAGCCGAAAAAGAAGAACGTGCGGTTCTTGAAGATCGGTCCTCCAATGGTGGCGCCGGGACGGTTGAAGGCGTACGGAGCCTTGGGTTGACCCGCCAAGTTATTAAAGAAACTGTTCGCATTCAGCGCTCTGTTCTGCAAATACAGGTACGCTGAACCGTGAAAGTCGTTCGTACCCGACTTCAGGCTGATATTTACCCATCCCGCGCTGGCATTGCCCTGGGACGCGTCGTACCCGGCGGTCTCGACCTTGTATTCCTGGATGAACTCCACGGACGGTTGGTAGGCCGGTCCCTTCGTCTCGCCCTGATTGACGACACCGTCCAAAGCGAAAGACATACCGCCCTGCTTAGCCCCGTTCACGGAGGACACAGCCGCGGCTCCATCGAAAGGACGAGTGAAGGAGGGATTGCCGTTGAACGTAATGCCTGGGGCCAGGAATTGAAGCATTAATGGGTTGCCATGCACTAAGGGCAGATCGCGAATACGCCGGTTATCAATGACAACGCCCATGGAGCTTGAAGCGGTCTCGAGCAAGCTGGCGCGGGCCTCTACCTTTACGCTTTCCGTGACTTCACCCACTTGGAGCACGACGTCGAGCGTGATGCGGTCGTTCACTCGTACCTCGATGCCCTCGCGCTCAACACGCTTGAAGCCGGTCCGCTCGACGATCACGCGATAGAGCCCCGGTTGGAGCAGGCCTATCGTGTAGATGCCCTGCGCATTCGTTTCGGCAGTGGTGGTCGTGTTAGTTGCAGCATGCACAGCACGTACGGTTGCCGCGGGCAGCACAGCGCCGGAAGTATCGCGGACAACCCCCGTGATCAGGCCGCGGTCACCCTGTGCAAAGCACGCCGGGAGTGCTGCAATCAGAAAACACACAAATTGCAACAGTGAACGGAAGCGGCGAATCATATTTTTTCCTCCTGGTATGGTCGGCTCTGCCGGGCCGGAGATCAGGGTAATTCGGCGTCGTCGAGCCAGGCCTTTTCCATGGACAGGTCCATAAGTTTTTTGGCCTCTTTCACATCGCCGGAGCGAATCAACTCCAGCAGGCGGCCGTGTAGGCCGGCGATTTCCATCAGCTTCCGGACCTTCGGCCTGGCCTGGCGAATAATGCCAAAGGCGAACAACTTGGGTACAAGCCGTTCGAGGGCATCGGCGAGGCTCTCGTTACGGGTGGCGCGCCACAGGGCCCGGTGAAACTCGAGATCGGCCTGATAGAACCGGCTGGTCTCGACGGACTTGGCGAATTGCATCATGGCATGGAAGCATTGATCGCATACGGAAAGGTCCGCCCGGTGCGACGCCACCAATTCAACGGCCAGGGCCTCCAGACGCGCGCGAACGACGTAGATCTCATCGATTTTCTGCCGGCTCAGCATCGTTACACAGGTTCTGCGCGGACCGAGGCGCTCGATAAATCCGATGAACTCCAGCTCGAGAAGAGCCTCGCGGATGGTCGGCTGTGCCACGCCGAGCTTGCGGGCCAGACCGAGTTCGGTAATCTGCTCGCCGGCCCGCAGCTCACCGCGTTCAATGGCCTGGCGAATGCGCTCCACGGTCACATCGCGAAGAGAGACCCGGCGGATGGTTTGGAGCGAGGAAGCGCGGCGTTCCGCGCCGGCTTCGAACCACGATGTCCGCTTCTCGGGGAACATTAACGTTAATTGTTGATTGCTAAACGAACATAGCGTAACGTTAAAACTGTGTCAAGGAGATCGTCCGGCCGCATGATCACCCGCCGCCGTTTTCTAGCCGCAGTCGCCGCGCCTCCCGCGCTTCGGCCCGCCCCCTCAAAAAAACGAGTCGTGGTGGCCGGCGCGGGGATGAGCGGGCTCTGCTGCGCCTTGGAACTTGGCCGGCGGGGACACGACGTCGTCGTGGTAGAAGCTTCAGGGCGCATCGGGGGTCACGTGATGACGGTCCGAGACGGACTCGCCGATGGATTGTATGCTGATGCCGGTGCGGAACACTTTTATAAACCCGGCTACGACCTACTCTGGGCTTATCTGGAAGAATTCAAACTGCCGCTGATTTCCTATCCGCGCCGGCAAGGGCTATTGCGGTCCTTCCGCGGACAGCTTTACACACCCGAAATGCTCGCCGAACGGAGCGTGCTCCGCGAACTCGGCTTCAACCAGCAGGAAGTGGCGTTTCTTTCCCGGAACCCGTTCGGCGATCTCCCCGCCCTTTACTACAGCGCCTATGTGGACCGCTTCAGCGATATCGACCGGCCGTTCGATGCCGGGTTGAACAGGCTGGACGCGATCACCGCAACGGAGTTTCTGCGTAGGCAGGGCGCTTCGCAGATGGCGGCACAAATGGCTGGTGGATCGCGTTCCGCCCTACAGGCCGTGTGGCATTCGGCCATTCGCCGGAAACGCGGAATGGCTTGGCTGGAGACCAATTTGTACCGCGTTGCCGGAGGTAACCAGCGGATCACCGAAGCCTTCGCACAACGGCTGGGTGATAGAGTGCGGCTGCACTGCCCGGTGACCAGCATCAAGCGGTTTGATAGAGGGGTACGGATCACCTGCCGCCAATCCGGAGCGCCCGCGCCCGGAATCTTCGAAGCCGACCGCCTGGTGAACGCGATGCCGCTAGCCACTTTGCGGCAAATTCCGGTCGAGCCCGAGTGGCCCCCGGCAAAGAATTACGTAATCCGCAACATGCCTTACGATTCGCATGCACGCGTCGTGTTCCAATCGCGCACCCGCTTCTGGGAGAGGGATCACCTGAGTCCGAACATGAACCTGGGAGAGCCTGGACTGAGTACGGTATGGTCGATGGCCGAGGAAGTGAAGACGGCGAGGGGCATTTTGATCGGCACTGCCGGGACGACCAGCGAGGAGGTGGCTACAGCCACCTATCGTCGGCGCTATCCGGGAAAATTCGCGGACATCGAGCAGGCGCGAGTCATCCATTGGAACCGTGACCCTTGGTCGATGGCCTGCCTGCCTTTGCCTCTCCGGCCGGGAGAACTGAGCAAGTATTGGCCTGAAGTGGTGCGCCCTTGTGGGCCTGTGCATTTCGCCGGGGTCTCTGCGGACGCGTATCCGTTTGGCCTGGAGAGCGCGATTCGCGCGGCCCGTCGTGTGGCGGAGGAGATCGATGCGGCATAGCGGGTTGTTGATAGCCGTGGCAGCTTTGGGAGCCGCGGTCGGTCAGACGGGAATGGAGACGCAGCGTTCGGGCGCCGGGTATCCGGAGCGATGGCCGCAGGGCCCCTCGGCAGACACAGTGCCGGATTGGGCCGGCCCGGGCAGAATCCGCTTCTCGCGCTGGGACGGTGGCCGCGTGGAAACCGCCAAGGCCATGCTGTCGGGCTGGCCGGGATTCAATCCGCCGAATCCAGACCTGCTCTATAGCATGACCAACTGGTACGACCCCGGCACCGTGCGCCTGGCCCGCGACGCCGGACTGAACCTCATCTGGGTCACATTCAGCGTTGGGTTTTCGGAACGGGCCGAAGCCGTCCATCAACAACAGGTTCGCCGCTATATTCAGGAGTGCCATCGCCAGGGCATCCGCGTGATGGCTTACGAATCAATCGGGAACATGTTTTGGGAAGACATGTTTGCCGCTTACCCGGATTCGCGCAATTGGGTTCGTCTCGGCAAGGACGGCAAACCTGTGCCGTATGGAGCGGGCGATTACGCCAAGATGGGCAGAGTGACTCGATACATGGCCGACTATTCCAAACCCGGCTGGCGCGCTCTGCTCAAGCGACGCATCGACCGGGCCGTGGAAGCTGGGGCCGATGGCATCATGTATGACAACAATTTCGGCTCGGGCCTGGTGGCTCTTTACGATGAATTGCAGCAGTACGCGACGGCGAAAAAGAAAGATCTGCTGCTGATGGGCAACTTCCACGCGGATACCTATGTACTCAATCGCCTGGTAAATTGCATCACCACGGAAGACGGCCTGGAGCCGGGCATCTATTCCGAAAAAGGCGCGCAGCATCCGCGCCTCTCCCGGTTCCGGCCGCTCCTGCGCAAAATAGACGGCGGCTATCTGATGAACAATATGGGTCTGTTGCGCATCCATGAGACGCTGGCGCAAGGGTGGAAGCCGGTGATGATCGAGAATGGTCATCGGGAAGAGGGAGATCGGCTGGAACGGCTCCCCGGCCCGCAAAGGGCGCAACTTTCGCTTGCGGAAAGTATGAGCTTCGGCGTGGGTCAGGAGCTTTTTGTCGAGGGCAAAGTGGCTCATGGGCTGCTGAGCGGCGACCCCGAAGTGTCCGCCACCTGGCGGGCTATTGGCACCTATAACCGGTTTTTCGCGCAGAACGAAGGCCTATACAGAGGCGCGCGCTCGAAGGCGCCTTTGGCGGTGTTGCTCGATGATGAACCGGCGCCTGTTGCGCTACTGGACGCCTTGGCAGCGAGGCGCGTCCTGTTCGAAGTGCTGTATGATCACGACGTCACACCAGAGGCGTTGCGGAACTACCGCGCGGTCCTGCCCCTTGGCGGGCGGATTCGGGATCGTGCAGGAAAAGCTCTATCCGCGTTCGCGGCGGCCGGAGGAACAATTGTTTCGGCCGCGAATGATCCCCGGCCGGATCCGGAAGAACTTGCCCAGCGCCTTCACGCCGCTTCGGGAGAGGCTAAGGCCATCGTTGAAGGACCGCCAGGCGTGCTTTATAACATTACCGAACAGCCCTCAAACAGAAGCGTGCTCGTACATCTGCTGAACTACACACTTCGGCCGGTCGATAATGTGGCGGTTACTTTAAGAGTTTCGGCCGGTACGGTACGGTTGCTGTCGCCCGATTCTGGTAGCTTACCGCTCAAAATTGTGGGCCGCTCGGCGGACACCGTCCGCTTGGAGGTGCCTCACCTTTCCATCTACTCGGTCTTGATTGCTGAAGAGAAACGCTAAAAAGGAAAACCGATGAAAATCAGCATTACCTACCTCTATCCGATATTCAAATACGGCTATCCGCATTCGGTGGACGATGCATTGCGTGCGCTGCCGGAAATTCGCCGGCTCGGGTTCCGGTATTTGGAGATGGAGGGACTTGGGCCGGAGAACATGAGCACGATCTACCGCCGGCAGAAGGAGCTGCTCTCAGCGTTATCGGATAACGGCCTGCATGTGCACAACTTCTGCGTCGTCGATCCGAATCTGGTGAGCCTGGATCCGGGAGTGCGGCGCTGCGCACTCGAAGGCTTTCGTCTGGGCGCGGAGCTAGCCGCGGCATTGGGAAGCGAAACGCTGCATCTGGCCAGCTATGCGCCGCCTGTGGAGCACGCCCGACGGCCATACCAGCTTTCCTCCGATCACGGTTATGAGTTCGTCGATGTAACCCAAGTGCGCCTTCCTAAGGGCTTTCGCTGGTCCGAGGTTTGGGATGCGCTTGTGGATTCCTGCCGAGAGTGCGCCGACATTGCCCGCGAGCACGGCAAGACCGTGCTGATAGAGCCCCGCGTTGGAGAGGTGGTGTGTTCGGTTGATTCGCTGCTGCGGTTGTTGGAGCATGCGCAACGGCCCAATTTGAAGGCGAACTTCGACACCGCGCATTTTTCGGCGCAGCGCGAAAACGTCGTGCTGGCTTTGGCAAAGCTGGAGGGGCAGTTTGCAAATATTCACGCCGCCGACAATCATCCCCGGAATGCGGACCACCTGCCGATCGGAGATGGTTCGATCGACTGGCGAGAATTCCTGGCAACTCTCGGGCGAATCGGATACGACGGCTACCTGGGCCTGGATCTGGGACTGGACGAACATCTCGTCGACGGTTATCGCCGTTCAATCGAGCGGCTGCAGGAGATCGCCGCCGATCTGAAACTACCGCTTGAAGTCTGAAGCCCCGGGGCCTGTCGCTCGAGGCGCTCAGTCTCCGTGCCCGCGTCAGTCGCAGCATGTTGTCAGCATTCGGAGGTGGCGCGGAAGCCTAACCCTTTTTGGATTGTATGCAGGCTAGCTCGTACCTTCCTGTGTTTTGCTGTAAGAGATTAAGAAGAAACGCCCATGCCTGAGAAAGCGAAAGGCCTGCGGACACCTCACCTGGTTGCATTGACCTGGACGGCATGGTCGGGCAGGATGCTGGCGGGTACACCGGGCTTCGGCATGATGTGGACAACAACTACAAGCGCCTGATTGGGTTCGGGCTGTTGACGAGCGTGTTCAGCGCGTCTTTTCAGCTTTCGCAGACGCGGCGCGGGACCGTGTTTGGCTACCCATCGCCGGGCGAAACAGCCGCAAGCGCCGTCGGCGCCCAGATTCCTTAACTGGGGGCCGATGTCACAAGGCGCAACCTGGATATTCAGCCCACGATCAAGGTGCCGATCGGCTACCGATTCAACGTCCGCGTCAACCGCGACATTCTCTTCGACTCGCCCTACCAGCCTGCGGGGTAGTGTTTTGCGGCGGTCGGTCATCCTCCGCGGCGCTACCGGGAGTTCGGCAAAGGTGGTAACGTAATGCCTGTACGAGCTTTGTTTGCCAGGGCATACGGAGATGACCGACACCTCGAAACCTGTTGTTCGGCTGGAGACCAGTTCCGCAGCGAAGAAAGCGCGCAGGAAGGCCGTGCGCGATGCCAAGGAGCAGACCATCAAGCTCGCCATCCGTCTGAACGAGGGCATCAACGAAGCGTTGCGGACGCTCATCCGCTACCGTGGTGACCTTTCGACCATGGCGCTGGAGGCCCTCGAATCCGTGGATCTCACGCGAGCCGCCCTGGTGAGCGCCGCGGAGCGGATGGTCCGCGATACCACCATTACGATGCCACGCACGCTGCATAAGAAACTGAAGAAGATCGCCGCTGATCGAGGCAGTTCGATGAATATCCTGGTGAACACAGCCTTGGCGCACTGGCTGGCAGAGAAGGGGGCATTGCGGCTGGGATAAACCACATATTTTGGAATCGCAGTTCAGGCTTGCGTTTCCGAACCGAACTGGTTTGCAAACGGATTCTTAGTCCACCGGTGTTGGTGGAGTCTTCCTAATATGCGGGTTGCAGCCCACTTGCTATTTAGCGTTCTGGCTTTGCAATTCACAAGGCAGTATCGGGCGTTTCCCGTAAACTTGACCCAGAACCGCCCAACTTCCGGCTGACCGTAATCCGGAAACAACGGGAACATTCATAAACGGTAGGCGACCCGCTGTTCAGTCCCGGGCGGGTGCAGCGGACATGCTCGATTGAGCAAGCACTGCGTCGAGCTGGGGCATTGCTGCCCGTAAACCTTCCTCCATGCCTTTTGCCACATGCTCCACTGCTTCAACCGTTGGAAACTGCGTCATGCAAGTCATGCGCGATCCGGTCGGCGTGATTTCGAAGGCGAACTTCATCTACGACGGCATGTTCTCGTCCTTGGCCTCGTCTTCGGCGTCGTGCGCCTCGAATGAAGCTGATGGGATTCATAGCAGTGAACTCCAGGAGCCGTCCCCTTTTCTACCTTCGGCCAGTCAGGAAGTACTCGACAATACCGCAACTTTCAAGTTATGACCCGTAAAGGTGGCGGGCGCACTCACTTTGCTTTGTTGTCTGTGGCTTGACCCGAGAGCACGAACCCAGCCCAGTAGAAAGGGTCATTCCACGCGGGTTTGAACTGGCGCACGTGTTTCTGCGCCTCGAAGAAGGCTTGTTCCACTGACAGTTTCTGGCCCAGCCACCTCGCATAGAAGTCGTTCACGAATTCCATCGTGGCGGTCCGGTCAATATCCCACAGAGCGAGAATCTGCGCGCCCGATCCGGCTATCTCGAGCGCACGCCGGATTCCATACAACCCTTCGTGGGCGAGCGTGACGCCCTGAGCGGTGGAACAGGCGGATATGAAGACCAGCTCCGTGCCACGGAGGTCCATGCCGGCGATTTCCAACGGACTGAGAATTCCATCCGCTCCTCCGTTGGGACGGTTGGCGCCTGCGAGAGCAATGCCTCCGGTGAGCATCGGTTCGATGGTATCTTCCACTAGGCCTCCCATCTGATCAGGAACGTTGTCGAAAAAAGCGTGGCTGGCAATATGAAGAAAGCGCGGAGACACCACCAGGCGTGCAGTCCGGGCGCTGGCGTCGGCGCGGGTGCGGGGCAGGGCATCTGGCCGCCACTTCCGGATAGAATCCGGAAGTCTCGCGGTTTCGCCAAGGGGAGTATACGGGGCATCACCCCCGTAATCGGGATCCGCGAGAATTACCGGGGGCGCGACTTCGGCAGGCGCCGCGCTTGGCGTAAGACGGCCCAGTTGCCTCATACCGGAAACATAGGAAATGGAACGTTCCGCCCCGATAAAATTCTTGTTGGCATCAACCAGAGCAGAGAACGAAACCAAAGACAGTTCATCATCGGGAACAATGACCAGTCGCTTCGCCCCGCCGACCCACTTCTCGACTGGATCCCACAGAAGCGTGGCAAGAGCTCGGGCACGTTCGCGACGCTGGTTCGGATCGCTTGAAGACGGCTTCTCCAGCGAGTGGCGGAACTGGCGCGCCGCTTCGTCGATTCGGTCAGAGTCGCCAAGGGTCTCCGCGGCTACCGGCTTACCGCGCTGGATGATGTACACGCGATAGGCCCGCGTCCCTTGCAGCCGCTGGAATCTGACGAACAGTAGAACGGCGGTGTTCTCATCGAGCCGGTTGCCGATGGCCGCCGCGTCCGGAGCGGCGAGTTCGCCAATCACAGTGGGATGTTTCCGCAGGAGATGGCGCTCGATGTTGCGGCTTTCCGTTTCGAGCGCGCGGAGGCGACCCTCGTATCCGCTGCCGGCCCGCCAGCGCGCACGGATCACGGCGGCGAGTTCCGAGCGGAGTTCGATCATGCGTCTGAAGCGAACAGCGTCATCACCAACGGCCTCGGCGCGCAGCCGGCGGGAAAATTGCGCGGTGAGGTCCTGCGCGAATCCCACCCGGCTTGCGGTGGCCGCGACGGCGAGTTGACGGATCGCCGCTGAAGCGTCGCCATACGTCTCATCGAGAGAGACAGCGGCGTCCAACTGGCCCGCCATCTGGCGCAACAGATCGATGATGCGCAGGTCGCTGCTGTCGTTGCTGCCGAGGCTCGATCGCAGAATGCGAAATGACAATTCGAACGAGCGGCTCAGTGTGGACACGGCGGCGTTGGTATCGCCGAGAGCTGCCTGCACGTTTGCCAACTCCGCGTCGATACCGGTGGTCAGCGGGGTGGCGGAGACCGGGCCCGAACCGAGTAGCGACCTTGCCATCGCAAGGCGTTTCATAGCCGCCTGGTAGCGCTTGAGCGAAATATCGACGGCGGCGGCATCTTCGAGGACTCCCGGCAGGACCACGGAGGCAAGCGGGCCGTTCTGCGCACGATCGATGGCTTCATTGAATATCGCGTCGGCCTCGGCGAACTTTCCAGCGCGGTTCAGGAGTCTTCCGAGCTGTGTCAGTGCCTGGAGACGCGCAGTGTCGGCCGCTGGCCCACGCAGCGCCGCGGAAGCCGCCAAAGCGTCGCGCACATGCGCCAGCGCTTCCTCCTGCAACCCGCGGACGCTGTCGATGTTGGCCAGAACCTGCAGAACAGGCGGGCGGTTTTCATTCCCCGGCTTATACGCGGCGAGTGCGATCTGCATTTGTGCGTGACCGATCTTGTAGAGCCCAAGTTGCAAGGCGTAGCGACCCAAATCGTAGTGAAAGATCGCAAGCTGGGGATCGCTGGGGGCAAGCTTAGACTGAGCGAGCCGCAGCGCCTCAGTGGCGAGCCAATAGGCCTGGCGCGGAGCGCCGCTCGCTTCCGCGCTCAGTGCGTCCTTCCGCGCGGCGCGTGCTCCGGCAAGGCCTGGCAACGCACTGTAGGTGGTCGTCGTCTGCTGCGCGGATGACAGGAGCGCGCAGGCGAGCATCGCCCCTAAAGTTGAATCACAGCGCTTTATCATTTGGCGGCGAGGACCTTAATCAGGCGCTCGGCAGCGCCGCTGATGTCAGGCACCGCCAGCCCGACTACTGAGATGAGAGTTCGAAGTCTCAGCGTCACCGGCGGCTCAAACGGTTTGCCCCAAAGGCTCTGCTGCGCAAGCTGGTCAAAGTAGGCGCTGGCCCAGTACTCGACATCTTTGGGAGGAAGCCCGCTAAGGTCCAAGATGATTGTTTCGGATTTCTTCGCTGACTCGATGGGCTCAGGCACAGTTACCAGATAGGGTCCGGCGCGTAGCCCAGGGTCTATGATGTTTAGAAGCCGTCGCGCATGTGGGTAATCGTACAGGGTGAGAACAGCGTCCGGGTCGTTCTCCTTCTTGGGCGGGTCCTTAACCGGCAGAGAAACGATATTTAGCTGCTTTTTCTCAAACTGCTTCTGCATTTCGCGCCAATCGGAGATGCGCCTCAGCAGAACCTCGATGGTCATTTTCTGCCGGTCCAGTGTGGCCTGAGTGGGCGCCGGCAACAGCACGTAGGTGTAGGCGCCGTAGCCCGGTCTTTGCGATTCGGCGCTTCTCAACCAGATGCGCCCGGCCTCGGTGCCAGGGGAACCGTAATCGCTTCCGACCACGGCGATGCGGACAATGCACGAAGCGGATTCGCCGTTGGTGGAAGTCATGGCGGCGGTAGCTTCGAAGGTTCCGCGATTTTCGAGCGCTATCCAGCGGGCCGCCGCCGATTCCCCGGGCCGTGTGGGGGCGTCGCGCTGTATGGCGCCGCCCGAGGCGGAGAATTTTGCCGTCGCCAGCGCGCCGCCGTTCCAATTCGCAAACACGTGGACAACGGTTTCGCGCCCCTCGACAACAATACTTGGATCGGGCATGCAGAAAACGTCAGCGGCGGAGACCCGATGAGGCAGGACGATCAGGATCAGAACAGCTGCGACCGCCTGGAATCGGCAAACACGTGTCATCTCATGCTGCTCACTTTCTGACGTTTGTTATGCGGTGGTTCTTCGTGCGGCGAATCGCTCGGTGTGGACTCTTGGTCCAGCGAGAAACCAGTTTACGCAGAAGGAACAAAAAGGCGAGGCTAACCGCTGCCCCCACCAACGTCTCGGCCGGATCGAGCGGCTGGCCTTTCGAGTAGAAATAGATCCACACCACCGTCGTCAAAACCAACGCCACCGCGATCGAAGGATATTGGCTCTTCATCTCAGAATCCTAGCGCTGGTTTCTCTTTGATCCCGTCGGGTCCAGGAAGAACACCGGCTTGCCCGAGATAAGATCGAGGGTGAAGGTTCCCGTTTGGCGGGAGTAGATCATAATGGGTTTATCGCGCGCGAAGTCGGCCCCCCAGTAGGACTGACCAGTCGAGGGCCGGGCGATTCCGCCGTCCCTCGTGATATAGACGCGCGCATGACCCGGGTCGGGAAGGACGAGGATCTTTTGGCCATCAGATGAGAAGCGCACGCCCGCGAGGGAGACACGATCGCCATTTTCGGTAACATTCTTCTTCCAGACCGTCTCTCCAGTTGCAACGCGCGAGCAGATGAAGGCGCCGAAGCCACCCATTCCCATTGAAGCGCCATCAGGTGAGAGCGCAATGCCGAGGATCGGCCATCCCGCTTCGATATTGTTTACCGGCTCGGCAGTGGGCGTTTTCCAGATACGTGCGTGTCCGTCGGCGCTGCCGGTCGCAAATATTGGGGCGTCTCGGGCAAAGGCTACGGCAAACACGGGGCCGCCGTGCTGCAGGGGCGAACCGATCAATTTTCCGCTGGCATGGTCGAACAAGCGCGCGGTGTTGTCCTGGCCTCCTGCAAGAAGGTAACGATTATCCTGAGACACAGCGATGGCGTGAACGGAATCGTTGAAGCCATCGAATGATCGAATCTTGTTGCGCGAAGCCAGTGAAAACTCGTCGATGCTCGAATCCTGTTTGGCGGCGACGATGGTTTGGTCGGAGCCGGAACTCCCGAAAGCCAGCCACTTGCCGCCGCCCCGGTTGTAGACCCGGAACGATAGGATGGCCATGCCCGCGTGCACGTCGAACACCTGCGCGCTTTCGTCAATGTCTGGAGACTTGCGGGTGACCGCTGTGAGATAGTTGCCGTCCGGCGAAAGAATGAGGCTGACGAGATCCACACCGTTGAGGGGCATCTGGTGGATGACCGCCCCGCGATCCAGCTCATATGCATAGATGACACTACCGACGGTTGTTCTGCTTCCGGCGGCAGCTACTCTGGCATTGGCCGAGATTGTAACCCAATCGGGCGCCATCGGCTCGTTTTGCGCGGGCGCCGGGACGATGGCGACCAAGACGAAGACGATTGAAATAATCGAATTCCGGCGCAACTGAGTAAACGGGATTCCAGAGGCCCAGCACATCATCATCCCTCCCGGTTTTTTGGGAGTATACAGGAAAAAACGGGCGAATTCTTGACCGTCTGGAGCAATTGATTCAGCAACTGAAGCCGCTCGACCGTCAGGTCATCATCTCGTATCTCGAAGACATGGACGCCGCATCCATAGCGGAGACCACAGGGTTGTCGGCGGCGAGCGTGGCGATGAGAATCCACCGCGTCAAGAACATTCTGGCGCGCCGATTTCACGGTAGGAGATAGTCATGCCTGACGAAACCCCCGAAAGCGAACTGAGAGAGATCTGGCGTAGCCAGTCGACGGAGCCAATGGAAATGAAACTGGGAAGTCATCGTCTCCGACAAAGGGCTAGAGACCTGCGGTCCAACGGCCGCCGTGAGTTGCTGAACAGCATCGTGCTGGCGGTCCTGATTGCTGCTGGTTCGGTATATGGAAGCATTTGGACCCATTCTCCAGTCGCTCGGGCCTCGTTCGTGGTGACGGCGGCGTGGGTATCGATTGGACAGTTCTTCCTGCATCGCACTAAGAGGCAGGCGTCGCCACCGGAAGACGCAGGCCTGCGGACAAGCCTGGACTCGTGCCGGCGAGAGCTTGAACGGCACATTCGGTACGATCGCGGCGTGCACTTGTGGCTCGGTGGGCCATTGATTTTGGCGTTCGGCACGTTGATCGGCACGTTGGTCGTTGGAGTTGGGGGAAAGGCATGCTCGTGAAGATGGCGGGGCCCGTTCTAGCGCTCCTGGTTGTCTTCGCGCTTGGTATGGTCGTCTTCAGGCGAAGTCAAGAGCGCGAGTTCCGGCGCGCGATCGAACAGCTTAACCAGATTGAGCGAGAGCGATAGGACGTAGGGCCTGGGCCCCAGATACGCGCGGGACTTGACAGGGTGCCATCACAGTGGGGGCCAACAAGCTGCGGTTGGTCCCAAGGCCAACCGCTCCCGCTCGTGTTCGAGTGAACGAGTGAAGCCGGCAAGCAAGAATCCCCAGCGGATCACGAGCTACCATTGCGGCGTTCCGCTGGTACTGGATGTCCGCTTTGCGCCCGTCCCGCTCGCTGGTGGCGGCGGCGAATTGCACATCATGAACACATCGTGTCGCTATAGATCGTCCCTAGTCGGGATGTGTTTATAAAAAACCCGGAGCAAGTCTCCGGATTGTGGTTGTGTCACGCGCCACTCGTCAACTGACTTTGGGAAAGGCGTCAAGAAGATGGCGTTCGACTCGGGAATTGGCTCCTGCCGGATCAGGCTATGGCACCGCACGATCTCCGGCGAACCTGCGCCCGGCTATGCCATCAGGCCGGCGGTGAACTCGACCAGATTCAGTTTTTACTTGGACACGTCTCGGTGCACATAACGGAACGATACCTTGGGTGCAAACAGCGGATTCGCAACGCCGTCAACGAACGGATCGGCATACATCCGAAACGCCGAATAGATTCGGG
>Ga0070741_10007155_pt1 | contig 23354 bp, 13 predicted proteins | sample Coa_R1_4_FD_66440 | JGI IMG/M metagenome (GOLD analysis project Ga0070741, IMG submission 66440) | Surface soil microbial communities from Centralia Pennsylvania, which are recovering from an underground coalmine fire - Coalmine... | ecosystem: Environmental > Terrestrial > Soil > Unclassified ... | reverse complement strand
GGCCGATCCGCACGACGCAGGCCGATTGCGAGATCCGCGGAGGCGAGTACGTCTCCTACGATCGCGCGAATTACCAGACGGCGCTCAAGGTGTGGCTCGGCCAAGCCGATGCCGGCGACGCGGACGCACAGAACTACGTCGGCGAGATCTATCTCAAGGGCCTCGGCACGGATCCCGATTACGCGAAGGCCGCAGAGTGGTTCGAAAAGGCGGCGGCGCAAGGTTCCAAGCGCGCGCGCATCAATCTCGGTTTCCTGTACGAGCAGGGGCTCGGCGTGCCGCAGGACACGGCCAAGGCGCTCAATCTGTACCGGCAGGCGTCGGGGATCGACAGCGACAAGCTCGTGTTCGCCTCCACGGTGACCGCGGAAGTGCAAGAGGCGAAGGCGGAGAGCGCGAGTTTGCGCGAACAGCTCTCGAGCGAGCAGAAGAAATCCGCCGAGCTCGGCGCACAGGTGCGCGAGCTGCGTGCGCAATTGCAACAAAAGCAACAAAGTTATCAAAAGTCGCAAAATGAACTGAACGAGCTGCGCGGCAAGCTCGATGCCGAGCAGAAGAACACGGGCGTCGAGCGCGATCCCGCCTACGGCAAGCTCAAGGCCGACGCCGATGCGCGCGAGCGCGATCTCGCCGCCAAGCAGGCCGAGCTCGAAGGCCAGCAGCAGGCGAGCGCGAAGAAGCTCGCCGACGCCGAGGCCGAAATCGCCCGCCTCAAGGCGCGCGAGGAGGAACTCGCGGCGCATGCAGCGTCCGCGAACGATCAGGACATGGCGGCGCTGCGCGGCTCGGCTGCGCAGATGGACGCAGCGTTGCGCGACAACCGCAAGCAGATGCAGCTGCTCAAGCAGCAGCTCGCCGAGAACGAGCAGGCGCGCCAGGAAGCCGAGGCGAAGTTCGACGCCGCGCGTTGCGCGCTCGTCATCGAGCACGCGCAGAACGCCGACACCAAGAAGCTGCTCAAGGTCATGGAGGCACAGCTCGCCGAGAAGCGCCAGGAAATCAACGCCGGGCGCGTGCAGATCGCGAGCTTGCAATCGCAGATCGACGCCGATAAGCCGGCCTCACCGCCATCCGGCGTCGCCACGGCCAGCGTCAACGGCAATCTGCGGGTGGAAATCCTGCAGCCCGCGCTCGCGCTGACGCGCGGTCTCGACAAGCCTGCTGCGTCGGTGCCGCCGGCGCAGGACGGCATGGACGTGGTCGGGCGCGTTTCGGCGCCGGCCGGCCTCACCGCGGTGAGCCTGAACGGCCAGAACGTCGCCGTCGATGCGACGGGCGTGTTCAAGACCCATGTGACGGTCACGGGCGAGCACACGGCCGTGACGGTGGCCGCGCTCGACAAGAACGGCGGACGTGCCGTGCTCGATTTCGTGCTGCTGCCCGGCCCCGGAAAATCGTCCGTTGACAAATCGGCGCGCGTCGCGACGCAAATCGATACGCTGCCGAGCGGCGTCAAACTCGGCAAGTACTACGCGCTTGTGATCGGCAACGATACCTATGGCGCCTATCCCGCGCTCAAGAGCGCCGGCGGCGATGCCAAGGCGATCGCGGACGTGCTCAAATCGCGCTACGGCTACACGGTGCGTCTGCTGGAGAACGCCAACCGCTTCGAGATGCTGTCGGCGCTCAACGACATGCGCGAGCAGCTCAAGGAGGAAGACAATCTGCTCGTCTACTATGCCGGACACGGCGAGATCGATGCGGCGAAGCAGGGCTACTGGCTTCCGATCGACGCCCAGCAGAACCAGCCGACGAGCTGGATTTCGAATCGCGCGATCAGCGACATCCTGACGACGATGGACGCCAAGCACGTGCTCGTCATCGCCGATTCGTGCTACTCGGGCACGATGACGCGCTCCTCGCTCGCCACGTTCGGCGGCGGCATGCCCGACGCTGCGTGGGGGGATTGGGTCAAGACGATGGTCGCCGGACGCTCGCGCACGGCGCTCACGTCGGGCGGCGTGCAGCCCGTCGCCGACACGGCCAGCAACAGCGAGCATTCGGTGTTCGCGAGTGCGCTTCTGGCCGTGCTCAACAGCAACAACCAGCTCCTGACGGGTCAGCGGCTGTTCCGCGAACTCGCCGCGGGCATGGCGTTGCGCAGCGCGAATGCGGGACTCCAGCAGGCTCCCGAATATGCGCCGATCCAGTTCGCGGGCCACGAGGCCGGGGAATTCTTCCTGATGCCGGCCAACGGGGCGCGTTCCGCCGATGCCCGGCGCGGGCCGGATCTTCAGCCCGATCCGCGCCGCTTGGCTGTCTTGCGCAGTGCGGACGGAGCCTTGGCGATACGGCCGAGAAGCTTGCCCGTGAAGCCGAGCGCGTCTTTCACGGCGTCGACCGACCAGGCGTAGATCCGCCGTTCGTCGACGCCGCTGAACGCGCGAAGCGCGTCCGGGAGTCCGGCCACGGGCGCGTGCTTCAGACGCGCCACGGCTTGCGCGCGCTTGCCGATCGCATAGGTGACGGCCGCATTGCTCGCCGCCGACGTCGCGATCGCCGCGAGCGGCAGCGTGCGCGCCGCGATCATGCCGCCCACGCGTCCGAGCGTATTCTTGAGAGCGGCGCGCATCATGGCGTCGCCGCCTGCGCTCGCGCCGACGCCGACGATCTGAATCTTGTTCACGAGCGTATGTTTGAGCGGTTCCGGCAGCTCGAGGCCGTACAGCGCGAACGTTTCGTCGACGAGCTCGCGCTGCAAACCGGCGAGGAGCTTGGCGTCGAGCAGCTCGCCGAAGACGAGGCCGAGCACGCGTCCCAAGCCGGGCACGGCTTCGCCTGCCGCAGTCAGCGCGCCTACGCTCGCCGCGCGTATACATTTGCGCCGCAACAACGCCAGGAATTCGGCGTCGACGGTCCGCTTGGCGGGCACTTGGCGCGTGCGCGGCTTGCGTGCGGGTGTCGGCTTGCGCGTTCGTGCGGGCATGGCGGCATCGTAGCATCTGCGCGGCGTGCAACGGACGATCTGCTATCCTGCGCGCCCCGCATCGGAACCGGGCCATGCACGATCCAGCCAGCCACGACAGCATCCGCGCCATCGTCTTCACAGGCACAGCGCTGCGCCTGCTCGATCAGCGACGCCTGCCGGCCGATGAGACCTATGTAGAGTGCACGCGCGCGGCCGACGTCGCGCAGGCGATCCGCGATCTCGTCGTGCGTGGCGCGCCGGCCATCGGCATCGCCGCGGCATGGGGCGTCGTGCTCGAGGCGCGGTTCCTCGCGGCCGCCGGACGTACGCTTTCAGTCGAGGCGCTCGACGAGGCATTGCAGCGCTTGAACGCGTCGCGGCCGACGGCCGTGAACCTCGCCTGGGCGCTCGCGCGCATGCGCGCCGTGCTCGCGCGTGCTCCGAGCGACGCGCTTGCCGCGCTCACCGCCGAAGCGCAGGCGATCCAAGACGAAGACCTGGCCGCGAATCGCCGCATGGGCGAGCTCGGCGCTGCGCTCATCGCACCGGCGAGCGGGGTGCTCACGCACTGCAACACGGGTTCGCTCGCGACTGCGGGTTTTGGCACCGCGCTCGGCGTCATTCGCGCGGGCGTATCGTCGGGCCGCGTCGCGCGGGTCTATGCCGGCGAGACGCGACCCTGGCAGCAAGGCGCGCGGCTGACCATGTGGGAACTCGTGCGCGACCGCATCCCGGCGAAGCTCATCGCCGACTCGGCCGCCGCGCACCTCATGAAATCGGGCGCGGTGCAGTGGGTGGTCGTCGGCGCCGACCGTATCGCGGCGAATGGCGACACTGCGAACAAGATCGGCACCTACCAGTTGGCGATCGCGGCGCGCCACCACGGCGCGAAGGTCATGGTCGTGGCGCCGTCCTCGACCGTCGACATGCGTACGCCGGACGGCAGCCACATCGAGATCGAACTGCGCGCGCCGGACGAACTCTTCGGTCTGGGAGGCCGCCGCACGGTCGTCGAGGGCGCCGACGCCTGGAACCCGGTGTTCGACGTCACGCCGGCGGAGCTCATCGATGCGCTCGTGACGGAGCGTGGCGTCATCGAGCATCCCGACGCCGCGCGCATGCGCGCGGCGTTCGGCGCGGTGGATACCCAGGCTGCATGAGCGGCTGGCGTCAGTTCGCCACGTTCTGCATCGGAGGCACGCTCGGCTTCGTGGTCGATGCGGGTGTGCTGCAACTCCTCGTCGTCGGCTTCGGCTGGGACCGCTACAGCGCACGCATCCTCTCGTTCCTGGCCGCCGCGACCGCGACCTGGATCTTCAACCGCAGCTACACGTTCCGCGGTCCGCGCCGTCACTCGCTGGCCGGCGAATGGGCGCGCTACATCGTCGCGATGAGCGGCGGTTTCGTCTGCAACTTCCTCGCGTATTCCGCGCTCGTATACTTTTTGGATCTGCAGAGGCAGTGGCTCGTGCTCGCCGTGGGCGCGGGCTCGGTGGCCGGCCTCGGGGTCAATTTCCTGGCGTCGCGCTACTGGGTCTACCGGCATCATCGGCAGGCTCCGCGCGATTGAAGCCGCGGAACCGACGACCGTCGCGTAGCCGCTGAAAATCAAGGGAAAAAACCACTTTCGGGGTGCCGATGTGGTAGAATTCCGCGATTGCGCAAACCCCTTCCAGAGCCTCGCATCCGGCGGGGTTTCCGGCATCGGTATATACCAGGGAAACACTGCTGATGGCTGAGCTGGCCAAAGAAGTCATTCGCGTCAACATCGAAGACGAAATGCGGCAGAGCTACCTCGATTATGCGATGAGCGTGATCGTGGGACGCGCACTCCCGGACGTGCGCGACGGCTTGAAGCCCGTGCACCGCCGCGTGCTCTACGGCATGCACGAGACGAACAACGTGTGGAACCGCGCCTACGTCAAGTGCGCACGCGTGGTCGGCGACGTCATGGGCAAATACCACCCGCATGGCGATTCGTCGATTTACGACGCGCTCGTGCGCATGGCGCAGGACTTCTCGCTGCGCTATCCGCTCATCGACGGACAAGGCAACTTCGGCTCGATCGACGGCGACGCGCCGGCGGCGATGCGTTACACCGAATGCCGCCTGCAGCGCCTGACCTCGAGCCTGCTCGCCGACATCGACAAGGAAACGGTCGATTTCATCCCGAACTACGACGAGAAGGAACTCGAGCCCAGCGCGCTGCCGGCGCGCGTACCGAACCTGCTCGTCAACGGCTCGGCGGGCATCGCGGTCGGCATGGCCACCAACGTGCCGCCGCACAACTTGAGCGAAGTGCTCGATGCGACGATCGCGCTCATCGACGATCCGCACATCGGTCTCGACGCGCTCATGCAGCACGTGCCGGGACCCGATTTTCCCACGGCCGGCATCATCAACGGTGCCGCGGGCATCGTCGAAGCCTATCGCACGGGGCGCGGGCGCATCCTCGTGCGCGCCAAGACCGAGATCGAAACCGACGACAACGGCCGCGAGACGATCATCGTCACCGAGCTGCCGTATCAGGTGAACAAGGCGCGGCTCATCGAGAAGATCGCCGAGTTGCACAAGGAAAAGAAGATCGAAGGCATCGCCTCGGACGGCTTGCGCGACGAATCCGACAAGGACGGCATGCGCATCGTCATCGAGGTGCGCAAGGACACGATGGCCGACGTCCTGCTCAACAATTTGTTCCAGCAGACGCAATTGCAGGTGACGTTCGGCATCAACATGGTCGCGCTCGTCGACGGCCAGCCGAAGCTGCTCAACCTGAAGGAAATCCTCGAAGCGTTCGTGCGCCATCGGCGCGAAGTCGTCACGCGCCGCACGATTTTCGAGCTGCGCAAGGCGCGCGGCCGCGCGCACATCCTCGAGGGACTGACCGTCGCGCTCGCGAACATCGACGCGATGATCGAGCTGATCCGCTCGTCGCCCGACACGCCGACGGCCAAGGAACGCATGCTCGCGCGGCGCTGGGCGCCGGGACCGGTCGCGGCGCTGCTCGCCGCGGCGGGCGCGAACATCTCCCGTCCGGAGGATCTGCCCACCGACGCGGGTCTCGGCGAAGGCGGCTACCAGCTCTCCGAGGCGCAGGCGAAAGAAATCCTCGACATGCGCCTGAACCGCCTCACGGGTCTCGAACAGGAAAAGCTCTCGGACGAGTACAAGGAACTGCTCGCCGCGATCGCCGAGCTCATCTCGATCCTCGAGAATCCCGACAAGCTCCTGCGCGTGATCCGCGACGAACTCGCCGAGCTAAAGCGCGACTTCGGCGACGCGCGCCGCACGGTGATCCAGCGCAGCCAGGAAGACCTCGACGTGCTCGATCTCATCGCGCCCGAGGACGTCGTCGTCACGCTGTCGCACGCGGGCTACGCCAAGCGCCAGCCCGTGAGCATCTATCGCGCGCAGCGCCGCGGCGGCAAAGGCCGCTCAGCCACGACGATGAAGGAAGAGGATTTCGTCGAGCGCTTATGGGTCGCCAACACGCACGACACCCTGCTCGTATTCACGAGCAGCGGGCGCGTGCTTTGGCTAAAAGTATACAAGATCCCCGATGCCGGCCCGGGCGCGCGCGGCAAGCCGATCGTCAACCTGCTGCCGCTCGAAGAGGGTGAACGCGCGCAGGCGGTGGTGCCCGTGCGCGAGTATTCGGAGAACCGGTTCGTGTTCTTCGCCACCGCCAACGGCACGGTCAAGAAAACGCCGCTCACCGAATTCGCGTTCCAGCTGCAGAAAGGCAAGATCGCCATCGGCCTCGAGCCAAGCGACGCGCTTGTCGACGTGCAGATCACGGACGGCACGCGCGACATCATGCTGTTCGCGTCGAACGGCAAGGCCGTGCGCTTCGACGAGAACGAAGTGCGTGCGATGGGCCGCACGGCGACGGGCGTTCGCGGCATGCGCCTCGCCGAGAACGAGCGTGTCGTGAGCCTCATCGTCGTCGATGGCGCGGGCGACGTCCTCACCGCCACCGAGCGCGGTTTCGGCAAGCGCACCGAGCTCGAGGAATACCCGCGCAAGGGACGCGGCACGCAAGGCGTGATCGCGATCCAGTGCTCCGAACGCAACGGCAACCTCGTCGGTGCGGTGCAACTCGACGACGCCCACGAATTGATGCTGATCTCGAATCTCGGCACGCTCGTGCGCACGCGCGCGGCCGAGGTCGCGCGCGTCGGCCGCAACACGCAAGGCGTGACTTTGATCCGCCTCCCCGCGGAAGAATCGCTCGTCGGCGTGGCGCGCGTCGAGCCGCTGGGCGGCGAGGATCTCGGCGAAGAGGGCACGGCCGAGCCGGCCGGCGAAGAATCGCTTTCCGACTAGTCGGAGGGTACGCGGCGCCGCCGGAGAGGGTTGGCTGCAGGTCGTCGAGGGCCGAAAAGAACGCTCGCTCGCGTCTCCGCCTTCAGCGCGCAGATGGCGCGCGAACGTTTCGTGCGCAAATCGCCCGTCCGCTCGCGCGCGGACGGGCGATAAACAAGGGCGTCAGGTCAGCGAACTCAACACCGAGTCTGCGCTCGAGACCTTGAATTCGCCGGGCGCTTCGACGTGGAGCTGCTTGACCACGCCGTCTTCCGCATAGAGCGCGAAGCGCTTGCCGCGCATGCCGAGGCCGAATGCGGTGCCGTCCATCTCGAGCCCGAGCGCCTTCGTGAACGTGCCGTTGCCGTCGGCGAGCATCCAGAGGCCATCGGGCACTTTCTGATCCTTGGCCCACGCGTTCATGACGAACGCGTCGTTGACGGCGAGGCAGGCGATGTCGACGCCGCGATTCTTGAACTCGCCGAACTTCTCGACGTAGCCTGGCAAGTGTTTGGCCGAACAGGTCGGGGTGAACGCACCCGGCACCGAGAACAGGACGACCTTCTTGCCCTTGAAGATCTCATCCGTGTTGACGGCCTGCACGCCGTCCTTGAGATAGTTGACCGTAGCGTTGGGAATGCGGTCTCCGACTTTGATCGTCATGCTGGCGTCCTCGAGCAAGGGTGGGAACGGCATCCGGGCGGACGCCGCGAGCGCGCATCATAAGCCCTCTCCGGGCGTTCTCCCACACCCTTGAAAGGCCCGCGCGCAGCCCTATGTTTGCGCCATCAGGGCGACGAGCCCGGCAATCAATCGGAGGACTTCATGGCAATCACCCGCTACAGCCCCTGGAGCCATACGGGCCGCTTCCAGGACGAAATGAAACAGATTTTCGACCGCTTCTTCGCCGACGAAGACGGCGATCAATCGAACGTCGTCACGAGCCAGTGGACGCCGCGCGTCGACATCAAGGAAGAGGACAAGCGCTTCGTCATTTTCGCCGACATTCCGGGCGTGGACCCGAAGAACATCGAAGTCAGCATGGACAAGGGCATCCTGTCCATCAAGGGCGAGCGCACGTCGGAGATCAAGTCGGAGAACGGCGCCAGCAAGCTCACGCGCGTCGAGCGTTCGCACGGCATGTTCTATCGCCGCTTCGCGCTGCCCGACAGCGCGGATCCCGAAGGCATCACCGCGACCGGCAAGCACGGTGTGCTCGAGATTTCGATCCCGAAGAAGCCCGAGACCACTCCGCGGCGCATCGAAATCAGTCATTGAACGACTGATTTGAGCCGGCAAGAAGCCCGCGGCCAGCCCGGCTGACCGCGGGCATTTCTTTTGCGATGATCGTGAGCTCGCGACCACGGCACCGCGAACGAAGCGGTGCGGGCCGCGCATGAGCGAGGAATCCAGCGAACATGCAATTCAAGGATTACTACGACACTCTCGGCGTCAAACCCGAAGCCACCGAGGCGGAGATCAAGTCCGCGTACCGGAAGCTCGCGCGCAAATTCCATCCGGACGTGAGCAAGGAGACGGGCGCCGAGGAAAAATTCAAGGCCGTCAACGAGGCCTACGAAGCCCTCAAGGACCCGGCCAAGCGCAAGGCCTACGACCAACTGCGCGCGCGTGGCTACCGACCGGGCGAAGAATTCCAGCCGCCGCCGAATTTCGGCGAGGGTGCGGATTTTCATTTTTCCGATTTCGGCGACGAAGGCGGCTTCAGCGACTTCTTCGAATCGCTGTTCGGCCAGCATGGCGCTCGCGGCCGTGCGTCAGGCCCGCGGCGCGGGCGCGATCTCAAGGCGCAGATCGAGATCCCGCTGGCCGTCGCCTACAGCGGCGGCCGCGAGCGCATCACGCTGCGCGACGGCGGCGGCGAGCGCACGCTCGAAGTGAAGATTCCGGCCGGCATCCTCTCCGGGCAGCAGATCCGGCTGGCCGGGCAGGGCGGAGCGGGTGCCCATGGCGCGCCGGCGGGCGACTTGCTGCTCGAAGTGGTGGTGCGCGGCGATGCGCGCTTCGAGCTCGAGGGACGCGACGTGCACGTGACGCTGCCGATCGCGCCATGGGAAGCCGCGCTCGGTGCCACGGTGACCGTGCCGACGCTCGGCGGCGACGTGGAGCTCAAGATCCCCGCGGGCTCGGACAGCGGCAAGCGCATGCGCCTGCGCGGGCGCGGCATGCCGGGGCGCACGCCCGGCGATCAGTTCGTGACGCTGGAAGTCCATGCGCCACCTGCGCATACGGACGCGCAGCGCGCACTCTACGAGCAGATGGCGCAGGCTTTCGCCTACGACCCGCGGCACGCGGGTTGAACGATCAGGCGGCAGGCAGCAGCTTGATGATCGTCTCGACGAGTTCGTTCTCGTTCACGGGCTTCGTCACGTACGCCTTCGCCCCCTGGCGCATGCCCCACACGCGATCGGTTTCCTGATCTTTCGTCGTCACGAGGACGATCGGGATATGGCTCGTCTTGGCGTCCTTGGCGATCGTCCGCGTCGCCTGGAAGCCGTTGAGGTTCGGCATCACGACGTCCATGAGGATCAGGTCCGGGACTTCGCGCTTGGCGACTTCGACGCCGGCGGAACCGTCCTCGGCCGTGATGACCTGATGCCCCATCTTTTCGACGATGCGTTTCAGGCCGACGAGCTGCGACGGCGAATCGTCAACAATCAGAATGCGCGCCATAGAAATCGGTGAACCCCTTGAGAGAACCCGCTCGTGCGGACACCGCATTCTAAAGCTCGCAGGCGCGCAGGCCAACTGGTCGTGCCTGCCTGCCGATGCGCGGTGACGCGAGAGTTCGAACGGCAAAATCCGAAGAAAAAATTTTCCTAAAGATTCCGGGCGATTGGGTCTGCAAGCTCAACCCGAATCGAGAAGGCGAACTCGGCTTCAGAGCTTCACGATCGTGCGTCCGAAGGAATGGCCCGCGAGCATGGCGTCGAAAACCGCGGGAAGCTCGTCGAGCGTGGCCTCCCGCGTCGCGATGCGCTCGAGATGCGCGGGCTTCCAATCGGTGGCCAGGTGCTCCCAAATCGCGTCGCGAATCGTGCGCGCGGTGCCGGCCGAAGCAATGCCGAGCAGGCTCAGGCCCCGGATGATGAACGGCATCACGGTCGTGGCGAGCTCGATGCTCGCGGCGTTGCCGCAGGTCGCGATGTTGCCGTACGGCTTGATGACGCGGGTGAGGCCCGCGAGCATGTCGCCGCCGACGTTGTCGATGGCGCCGGCCCAGTGTGCGGTTTCGAGCGGCCGCTGTCCCCAGTACAGATCGCGGCGCGAAATGCACTGCTTCGCGCCGAGCGCGATGAGATCGTCGAAGTGCTCGGCCTTGCCGCTGATCGCGTGGGCTTCGAAGCCGGCGCGCGTGAGGATGTCGATCGCGAGCGAACCGACGCCGCCCGTCGCGCCCGTGACGACGATCGGACCCATCTCGGGCACTTGGCCGTTCTGCTGCATGCGATAGAGCGACAGCGCCGCAGTGAAACCGGCGGTGCCGAGAATCATCGCTTCGCGCAACGTGAGTCCCTGCGGCAGCGGGATCGTCCATTGCGATTCCAGGCGCACGAACTCGCCGTAGCCGCCGTCGCGCGTCTCGGAGAGTCCGCAGCCGGTGCAGAGCACCTGATCGCCTTCCTTGAACCTGGAATCGCTCGACGCAGCGACGTAGCCCGCCGCATCGATGCCGCCGTTGAGCACGGGCTCGCGCAGGATCTTGCCCTTGCCAGTGCCGGCCAGCGCGTCCTTGTAGTTGACGCTCGAATACGCCACCTTCACGAGCACCTCGCCGGACACGAGGTCCTCTTGGCGCATCTCCTCGATGCCCGCGCGGTAAGGCTTTTCGGCGGCGTGGATGCGGAAGGCGCGCATGGCTCAGTTCGTCTTGTGTATCGCGCGCTTGTCCACCGCGAGCGCCGCTTCGTGCACGGCTTCGCTCAAGGTCGGATGCGCGTGCACGATGCGCGCGAGGTCTTCGGCCGAGCCGTGGAACTCCATCGCGACGACGGCTTCGGCGATGAGCTCGGAAACGCCGGGGCCGACCATGTGCACGCCGAGGATGCGATCGGTCTCGGCGTGCGCGACGATTTTCACGAAACCCGCGGTTTCGTTCATCGCCACGGCGCGGCCGATGGCCGCAAACGGGAAACTTCCAGTTTTATACTTGATGCCGGCTGCATCGAGCTCGGCTTCGGTCTTGCCGGCCCACGCGATCTCGGGTTCGGTGTAGATGACCCACGGGATCGTGTCGTAGTTGACGTGGCCCGGCTTGCCGGCGATGAGTTCGGCGACCGCCATGCCTTCTTCGAAACCCTTGTGCGCGAGCATCGCGCCGCGCACGCAGTCGCCGATGGCCCACACGCCTTCGACGCCCGTCCAGCAGTGCTCGTCGACTTCGATGCGGCCGCGCGCGTCGAGCTTGACGCCGGTGCCGTCGCCGATCACGCCGTCGGTGTACGCGCGGCGCCCCACGGCCACGAGCAGCTTGTCGACGGTGAGCTTCTGTTCGCCCTTGGCGTCGGCGTACGTCACTTCGACGGCGCTGCCTTTGATCTCGGCCTTGCTGACTTTCGCGCCGAGCTTGATGTCGAGACCCTGCTTCGCGAATTCGCGCGCGGCGACTTTCGCGACTTCGCGATCCGCGGTGCCGAGGAAATCCGGCAGCGCTTCGAGAACGGTGACTTCCGCGCCGAGCCTGCGCCAGACGCTGCCGAGCTCGAGCCCGATCACACCCGCGCCGATCACGCCGAGCCGCGTCGGCACGGCGTCGAAATCGAGTGCGCCGGCATTGTCGACGATGAACTTGCCGTCGAATTTCGCGAACGGCAGCTCGATCGGAGCCGAACCTGTGGCGACGATCACGTTGTGCGCGGAGATCGTCTGCTTGGCGCCATCGTTGCCCGTGATCTCGACCTGGCGGTTCGCAAGGAGCTTGCCCGTGCCGAAAAACGAGGCGATCTTGTTCGCTTTGAACAGCAGCGCCACGCCCCCCGTGAATTGTTTGACGATCTTGTCCTTGCGGCCGACCATCGTCTTGACATCGATGCTCGGGCTCGCCACCGCAATGCCGTGATCCTTGAACGAGTGCAGCAGGTTGTGGAACTGCTTGGACGAGTCGAGCAGGGCCTTGGACGGAATGCAACCCACACGCAGGCACGTACCGCCGAGAGCGGCCTTGCCGTCCTTGCCGGCTGCGGCGTCGATGCACGCCGTCTTGAGCCCGAGCTGGGCCGCGCGGATCGCCGCGTGGTAGCCGGCGGGGCCGCCGCCGATGACGATGACGTCGAATTGTTCGCTCATTTCATACGCTCACGGAAGGAGGGATTAGAGATTCGGGATTCGGGGTTCGGGAAGCAGATAGCAAGGACCGGGGTTTTCCCAATCCCGAATCGCCAATCCCGAATCCCGGCTCTTAGATGCCGAGCAACATCTTGTGCGGATTCTCCAGCTGATTCTTGATGTCCACGAGGAACAGGACCGCGTCTTTGCCGTCGATGATGCGGTGGTCGTAGCTGATCGCGACGTACATCATCGGCGCCGCGACGACCTGGCCGTTCTCGACGATCGCGCGTTCCTTGATCGTGTGCATGCCCAAGATCGCGCTCTGCGGCGGGTTGACGATCGGCGTCGAGAACAGCGAGCCGAACGTGCCGCCGTTCGTGATCGTGAACGTGCCGCCTTGCAGGTCTTCGAGCGTGAGGCCGCCTTCGCGCGCTTTCTTCGCGTAGCCGGCGATCGCCTTTTCGATATCGGCGAAGCTCATGGCCTGCGCATCGCGCAGCACGGGCGTGACGAGACCCTTGTCGGTCGAGACGGCGACCGAGATGTCCTGGTAGCCGTGGTAGATGATGTCGTTGCCGTCGACCGATGCGTTGATGATCGGGTGGCGCTTGAGCGCCTCGCACGCCGCCTTGACGAAGAAGCTCATGAAACCGAGCTTGATGCCGTTCGACTTCTCGAATTGTTCGCCGAGCTCCTTGCGCATCGCGCTGACCTTGGCGAGGTTGATCTCGTTGAACGAGGTCAGCATGGCGATCGAGTTCTTCGACTGCATGAGGCGTTCGGCGATCTTCGCGCGCATGCGGGTCATCGGCACGCGCTCTTCGGGGCGTGGGCCTTGGAGCGCCGGACTCGGCGGGCTCGGCGCTTTCGACGCGGGCGCGGCTTGGCCGCCGGTGCGCATGAAGTTGACGAGATCCTCCTTCGTCACCTGGCCGCCGCGGCCGGTGCCTTGGACTTGCGCCGGGTCGATTTTGTTTTCCGCGGCGACGCGCTGGCCGGCGGGCGAGAGGTCTTGCGTGCGCGCGGCGCTCGGCGGCGCGGGCTGCGGGCTCGGCGCTGCGGCCGGCTTCGGCGCCGGCGCGGCCGGCGAGGGTGCCGCAGCAGCGGCGCCTTCCTCGATGATCGCGAGCACTTGCTGGCTCGTCACGGTGGCGCCGGTCTGCTGCTTGATCTCCTTGAGCACGCCATCGGCGGGCGCAGGCACTTCGAGCACGACCTTGTCGGTTTCGAGGTCCACGAGGTTTTCGTCGCGCTTGATCGCGTCGCCGGGTTTCTTGTGCCAGCTCGCGATCGTCGCGTCGGAAACGGATTCGGGCAGGACCGGGACCTTGACTTCGAGTGCCATGAACGGGTTCCTTTATGAAATTGTATAATTTTTCAATCGGCGGCGTGGTCGACGCCGGGCGGCGCGACGAGCGCCTGCTCGACCAGCGCGGCCTGTTCGGCGACGTGCGTATTGAGATGTCCCGCGGCCGGCGCCGGCGAGCGCACGCGCCCGGCGTAGTGCAGCGAATGCTCGTCGCCGATGCAGGCGAGCAGATGATGCTGGATCTGGTACCACGCGCCCTGGTTCATCGGCTCTTCCTGGCACCAGAAGATTTCCTTCGTGGCGGGATACTTCGCCAGCTCGGCTTTGACCTCGGCACGCGGGAACGGATAGAGCTGCTCGACGCGCACGATCGCGACGTCGTTGACGCCGCGCTTCGCCGCTTCTTCGTCGAGGTCGTAATAGACCTTGCCCGAGCAGAGCACGACGCGCCGCACGCGCTGGCCGGGCTTCGCCGTGGTGTCGGGGATCACGAGCTGGAAGCCGCCGTTGGCGAGCTCCTCGAGCGAGGACACCGCGCTCTTGTGGCGCAGCAGCGATTTCGGCGTGAGCACGACGAGCGGCTTGCGGCAGTCGCGCAGCATTTGCCGGCGCAGCATGTGGAACATCTGCGCCGGCGTGGTCGGCACGCACACCTGCATGTTCTGCAGCGCGCAGAGCTGCAGGTAGCGCTCCAGGCGCGCCGAGGAATGCTCGGGACCCTGGCCTTCGTAGCCGTGCGGCAGGAACAGGCAGAGCCCGCACAAGCGCTCCCATTTCGCCTCGCCCGAGCTGATGAACTGGTCGATGACGACCTGCGCACCGTTGGCGAAATCGCCGAACTGGCCTTCCCAGATCACGAGCGTATTCGGATCGGCCGTCGAGTAGCCGTACTCGAACGCCATGACGGCTTCTTCCGAGAGCAGCGAGTCGATCACCGACACATTTGCATCTTTGCGCACTGTGGACAATGGCAAAAATGTCGCATCGCTCTTCTGGTCGTGCAGCACGGCGTGGCGGTGGAAGAATGTGCCGCGCCCCGAATCCTGGCCCACCAGGCGCAAATCGTAGTCCTGGTCGACGAGGCTCGCGTAGGCCATGTTCTCGGCGTAGCCCCAATCCATGAGCTGCTGGCCCGAGGCCATCTTGCGGCGGTCTTCGTAGATCTTCGCGACGCGCGGGTGCAGCACGAGCTCCTGCGGCAGATCGAGGATGCGTTCGGCGAGCGCCGCGAGCTTGTCCTTGGCCACGCCCGTGCGCACCGGTTGGTCGAGGCTGCTGCCCAAGTGCTTGGTCCAGTCGACCGCGTACGCGTCCTTGAAGGACGGATCGATGTCGGCGATCGGTTGTCCGGCTTCGAGCTTGGCGCGATAGCCCTCGACCATGTTTTTGATGTCGGCATCGGCGACGACGCCGGCCTCGACGAGGCGCTTGCCGTAGAGCTCGCGCGTGGTCGGACGCGCGCGGATCACCTGGTACATGAGCGGCTGCGTCGCCGACGGTTCGTCGGCTTCGTTGTGGCCGTGACGACGGTAGCAGACGAGGTCGACGACGACGTCGCGCTTGAATTTGAGGCGGAAGTCGAAGGCGAGGCGCGCGCAGAAAAGGACGGCTTCCGGATCGTCGCCGTTGACGTGCAGCACCGGCGCGTTGACCATCTTCGCCGCGTCGGTGCAGTACAGCGTCGAACGCGCATCATGCGGGTTCGAAATCGTGAAGCCGATCTGGTTGTTGACGACGACGTGGATCGAGCCGCCGACGCCGAAGCCGCGCGCCTGCGACATGTTGAGGAGTTCCATGTTCACGCCCTGGCCCGACAGCGCGGCGTCGCCGTGGATCAGCACCGGCACGACCTGCTCGCGCTCCGCGTCGTGGCGGCGCGTCTGGCGCGCGCGCACGGAACCCGCGACGACCGGGTTGACGATCTCGAGGTGCGAGGGGTTGAAGGCCAGCGCGAGATGCACCGTGTGCCCGGACGTCTTTACGTCCGCGCTGAAGCCCATGTGGTACTTGACGTCGCCCGAGTGCGCCGGGTCGTCGGCATGGTCGAACTTGCCTTCGAATTCGGCGAAGAGTTTCTGCGGCGCCTTGCCGAGCAGGTTGACGAGCACGTTGAGCCGGCCGCGATGCGCCATGCCGATGACCATGTCGCGCACGCCGTCGGCGCCGCCGCGGCGCACGAGCTCGTCGAGGAGCGGGATCAGGCTGTCGCCGCCCTCGAGCGAGAAGCGCTTCTGGCCGACGTACTTGGTGTGGAGATAGCGTTCGAGCCCTTCGGCTTGCGTCAGGAGCTCGAGCGTGCGCTTGCGTTCTTCGACGCTGAGGCCGAATTTGCCGCCCGCGGCCTCGAGCCGCTCGTGCACCCAGCGCCGCTGCGTGGCGTCGCTGATATGCATGAACTCGGCGCCGATCGTGTCGGCGTAGGTCCGCTTGAGCAGGGCGATGAGGTCCTTGAGCTTGAGGCGCTTCGGTCCGGCCAGCGAGCCCGTCGAGAATTCCGTCTCCATGTCCGCGGCTTCGAGGCCGTGGAAGGCCGGGTCGAGATCGGGCGCGGGCAGCTTCTGCGCCATGCCGAGCGGATCGAGGTTCGCCGCGAGATGGCCGCGCGAACGGTAGGCGGTCACGAGCTTGAGCACGGCCGCCTGCTTCTGCGCGTAAGCGTCGCTGACCGGCGAGCCCGCAAAGGCGTGGCCGTTGCGCTTCTGCGCCTCGCCGATGCGTTCGATCGCATCGGCGTGCGGCACGTCGCCGGCTTCGCGGCCTTTGAACGTGTCGAAGTATTTTCGCCACTCTGCAGCGACGGAGGCTGGGTCGCGCAGGTAGTTTTCGTAGAGACCTTCGACGAAGGCGGCGTTCCCGCCGGAAAGCTGGGACGAGGCCGCAAACTGCTGGAGTAGGTTGACGCTCACGCTGTTTACCGGACGATGGGACGGGGCGCCGAGAGGGCGCGGAGAACGGCGGCCGCGCATGCGACCGCGAACTTTGAATTATACGCCCAACACGGCGCTTGACGAGAGGTTTCACGCCGCCGCGACGCACGCCGGCATATATCGAGCGCCTCACGGCGCGATCGCCGGGCGCGAGGGGTATACTCGCGCCGGTCAGGCACCGTTCCGATGCGGCGAGCGGCGGCAAAGTCTGGGGGCCACCATGCAAGGGGTTGCGAAGATTTTGCTGCGCCGTATCGTGCGAGCCAGCGCCGTGCTTCTCGCGTTTGCGTATGCGTCGGCGAGCGCCTCGGTTCTGCTCGTCGACACGTTGGGCGAACCCGCGGGACTGGCGTCGGCGAACTGCGTGCCGGGTGCTTGTACGCTGCGCGATGCCATCAACAGCGCGAGTGCCGGTGACACGATCCGCTTCGCCGCCGCGCTCGACGGCCAGACCATCCTCGTTTCCTTGTACAGCAACGATGTCTCGACGGGCAGCAAGGAATTCGGTCCATCGGCGTTCTTCGTCACGAATGGCGCGTCGCTGACGATCGACGGCCTGACCGGCCTCGCGCACGGCGTCACCATCGCGCGCGATCCGCACAATTCGCCCGCGTTTCGCTTCTTCGACGTCGGCAGCGGCAGCACGCTGCATCTTTCCGGGCTCGTGCTGGCCAACGGCCAGGCGCATGGCGGGAACGCAGGCTACGGCGGCGGCGCGCTCGGTGCGGGCGGCGCGATCTTCAACCAAGGCACCGTGACGATCGACCGCTGCACGTTCACGGGCAATATCGCTGCGGGAGGCGATATCGGGAGCTTCGTATCGAGCGGGGGTGGCGTCGGCGAAGACGCCGGCACCGAAAGCGCCGGACAAGGCGGAGGCCCGAATCCCGGCTTGTTCAGCGGCAATGCCGGCGGCTTCGGCGGCGGAGGCGGCGCCGGTGCGGACAATTTCTCGGGACCGAGCGGAGCCGGCGGGCGCGGCGGCTTCGGCGGCGGTGGCGGCGAAGGCGGCGCAGACCAGGGATTCGGTCCCGGCACGTCCGGCGGCGGCGGCTTCGGCGGCGGCGGCGGGACCGACAATTTCGGCGACGGCAGCGGTGCAGGTCTCGGCGGTTTCGGCGCCGGCAACGGTGCCATCTACTACGGCGGCGGCGCGGGCGCCGGCATGGGCGGCGCGATTTTCAACGATGCCGGCATCGTCACGATCACGAACAGCACGTTCGGCGGCAACACGGCGCGCGGCGGCGGTGTGCAAGTGGGTGCGGGCGGTAACGGGGCGGTCGGTTTCGGCGGCGCGATCTTCAATCTGAGCGGCAGTCTCACGATCGCATTCACGACGTTGGCGCAAAACACCGTCGCGGCAGGTAGCCTCGCCACCGGCACGCCGGACGGCGGCGCGATTTTCAGCCTCGGCGACGGCGCTTGCGCCGCGGGCGGCAACATTTGTCCCTTGACCAGCGCCAGCCTGATCATGGACGACAGCATCGCAGGGTACAGCACCGGCAGCAGCAACGACGTCGTCGTCGCAACGATCAACGGCGGCTCGTCGACGGCCTCGACCGCGAGCGGCAACGCAAACAATCTGATCGGCACCCAAAGCGGCTTCGCGAGCGGCGTGCTGAGCGCGGGGGACCCGAGACTCACGACGCATCTCGCGGCCAACCAGGGATTCGGCCTCACGTATTACCCGCTGCTCGGCAGCCCAGCAGTCGATGCCGTGCCGTGCCGCGGTTTGACGCTCGACGAGCGCGGCCAACCGCGCCCGCAAGGAACGGCCTGCGACGTCGGCGCCGTCGAAGCCTTGCCGGCGAGTCAGACGACGCTGACGGTCACCGGCCTCGGCGAGCCGGCGACGATCGGATCGGCGAACTGCACGGCGGCGCAATGTCCGACGTTGAGGGATGCGTTGAATTCGGCGTTGCCCGGCGCGACGATCCATTTCGCACCGGCATTGGACGGCCAAACGATCGCGCTGACGCTTTTCAGCAACGACGTTTCCGCGAGCAGCATCGAGTTCGGCCCGTCGTCGTTCTTCGTCACGAACGGCATGGTCGTCACGATCGACGGCACGAGCGGTCTCGTGCACGGCGTCACGATCGCGCGTGCGACCGGTGCACTCGAATTCCGTTTGTTCGACGTCGATCACGACAGCAGCTTGACGCTCCAAGGCTTGACGCTCAGCAACGGCGTGGCGCGCGGCGGCGGCTCGGACATCGGCGGCGCTGCAATGGGCGCCGGCGGCGCGATCTTCAATCAGGGGCATTTGACCATCGCCCGCTGCACGCTCGATGGCAACAGCGCGTTCGGCGGAAGCATCGTGTCCTCGGCATCCTCGACGAATGGCGGCGGCGGCGTCGGTGGAGCCGCGTCCGGTCGGCTCGGAGGCGGGCCGAACGGTGGCGCGACGAGCGGCTTTTCCGGCACGGCCGGCGGCTTCGGTGGCGGCGGTGGCGGCGGCGGTTCGAATCCTGCGCCGGCCGGACTCGGCGGTCCTCCCGGTCCCGGCGGCTTCGGCGGCGGCGCTGGCGCGTCCGGCTTCGGCGGCAGCGGCGGCGGAGCCATCGGCAGCGGTAATCCCGGCGGCTTCGGCGGCGGTGGCAACGGGTCGTACAACGCTGCCACCGGCGGCTCGGCCGGCGGCTTCGGAGGCGGCGCGGGTAGCGGCTCCGCAAATACGGGCGGCGGCGCCGGAGGCGGCATGGGCGGCGCGCTGTTCAACGACGCGGGTGTGCTCACCGTCATCGACTCGACGTTCACGGCCAATCTCGCCGCGGGCGGCAACAACGCCTTTGCCGCTTCAGGCAACGGCTCCGGCTACGGCGGCGCGATCTTCAACTATGCCGGCAACGCATCGCTGAGCTTCGTGACGATTGCCGGCAACAGCGTGCGGCACGGCACGGGCGGCCTCGGCGGCGCCGTCGATGGGTCCGCCGTGTACAGCCTCGGCGATGACCAATGCGCCGCAGGCGGAAACACATGCGGCACGGGCGACGCGCAACTCGTCGTTGCAGACAGCATCGTCTACGGCGGCATCGGCGGCAACGACCTGAGTGCCGGCACCCTCCACGGCGGCACCGGCGCGGTCACGTTCCAAGGAGCCAACATCGTCGCTAGCACCAGCGTCACGGGCAGCGCTACGACGACTGGCCCAAGCCCGCTCACGAGCAATCCGCTGCTGGGTTCTCTGGCCGACAATTCCGGCAGCAATTTCACGCTCCTGCCGGCGACGGGCAGTCCTGCGATCAACGCCGCCCCCGATTGCCAAGCCGCAGGCGGCGGCGCCGTCGCCGTCGACGAGCGCGGCCTGCCGCGCCCGTCCGGCCCGGCCTGCGATCTCGGCGCCGTCGAAGTGCAGCCGTTCCTGCAGACGATCGACTTCCCGAATCCGGGTCCGTTCACGTACGCGCCCAATGGAACGTTCCAGCTGAGCGCGACGGCGAGCTCCAATCTTCCTGTGAGCTTTTCTTCGATCACGCCGAGCGTATGCTCCGTGTCAGGTGCGACCGTCACGATCCTTTCGGCGGGTACCTGTTCGATCGTCGCGAACCAGCCTGGCAACGTCACATACGCGCCGAGTTCGCAGCAGGACGACATCGCGATCGACAAGGCGGCGCAGACGCTCGCGATCACCTCGACCGCGCCCGACCCCGCCGTCGGCGGCATCTACCACGTCGTCGTCACGGCCGGAGGATCGACGAGCCCCGTGATCTTTTCGACGACGGGCGTCTGCACGAATGGCGGGGCGGTCGTCACGTTCACAGGTGCCGGAACCTGTACCGTCACCGCGAATCAGGCAGGCGACGGGAACTACACCGCGGCCGCAGCCGTGCAGCAGCAGGTGTCGATCGGCGCGGCCGTTTGCACGGTCGACTCGACGGCCGACGATCCCGCCGAAGCGGCCGCCAAGGTGACGAGCGTCGATGCCTTGAACTGGAGCGGCGCGCATTCGACGATTTACACTTTGCGAGATTGTATACTCGCTGCCGACCTGATGACCGCGGCGAGCGGTCAGCCGACCGACGCCGCCGGCCGCCCGACCGCGCAAGCGCAAAGCGTGCCCGCGCTGACGATCCGCTTCGCCGCGGCATTGAGCGGCGCGACGATCGTGCTTGCCGGCGAGCTGCCGCTGATCTTCAACAACGTGAGCATCGACGCGTCGGCGTTGCCGAATCCGGTGCACATCGACGGCGGCCGCGCGCACCGCATTTTCTTCGTCTCCGGTCTGCCCACGCTCGACCCGCTGCAATACGTCAACGGCGTGCCGAATCCCGACGGCGCGCAGCCGATCTTGGTCTCGTTCGCGCATCTCGCGCTGCAGAACGGCCTGGCGCGCGGCGGCTGCAGCGGCACGGGCGGCGGCGGCATGGGCGCGGGCGGCGCGTTGTTCGTGAACCATTTCGCGACCGTGCAGGCGACCGACGTTCTGTTCGCGTCCAACACAGCGCAAGGCGGCGACAGCAGCACCGAAGGCAGCGTCGGCGGCACCGCCGGCGGCGGCATGCGCAGCCGCGCCGTCGGCGGCGCCGGCGGCGGCCTCGGCGATACCGGCGACGGGGACGGTGCGGATTGCACGTTGGCGCCGGCCGGCGACACCGTGGACGGACGCGGCATTGGCGCTTCGGGTTCGGGTACGGCGGGCGGCGGCTTCGGCGGGCCGGGCCTCGGCCAGGTTTCGCTTGCGCAGAATTTCAGCGGTCCGTTCGGCGGCGGCGCGCAGCTCTCCAGCGGCGCCGGTGATCCGGGCGGCATCGGCGGCGGCGGGCATTTCGGCAGCCCTGCGCCGGGCGGCAACGGCGGTTTCGGCGGCGGCGGCGGCGACGGCGAAGGCGCCATCGGCAGCAACACGGGCGGCAGCGGCGGTTTCGGCGGCGGCAGCGGCTACGGCGCGGGCCAGGGCGGCAACGGCGGTTTCGGCGGTGGCGGCGGGACGAGCGGCGGCGGCGCCTTCGGCGGCAGCAGCCTATTCGGCGGGGGTGCCGGTGGGGCACCGCACGCGTCGGGATCGAACTACGAAGCGGGCGGTTTCGGCGGCGGCCGCGGCTATTTCAGCGGTGGCGGCGGCGCAGGTTTTGGCGGTGCGGTATTCGTGCGCGACGGTGGCAGCTTCGTCCTGCGCACCACGGCGGGCGCAGTATCGATCGCCGGCGGTCAAGCCGTCGCGGGCGCGGCGAGAAACGGTCTCGGCAACGGCAGCGACAATGTGGAAAGCGGCTATGGCATGGCGCTCGCGAAAGGCCTGTTCCTGCAGGGCGGAGCCGGCATCACGTTCGACGTCGCCGCAGGCGCGACGACGACCGTCGCCGACGACATCGCCAGCGATTGCGGCGCCGGCAACGGCGTGTGCAACGATGGCGGCGTTGCGAAGACCGGCGCCGGCACGCTCGTGTTGTCCGCCGTCAGCGGCTACGACGGCGCGACGCGAATCCTCGGCGGCACGCTCGAACTCGACGGCGCGCTCGCGAGCGGGACGGTTCCGGCGTCGACCGCTCCGAGCACGGTCGTGGTCAACGGCGGCACGCTGAGCGGTTCCGGCAATGCCGCGGGGACGGTGCTGCTCCAAAACGGCAACATTGCCCCGGGCGGTCCATCGGCGCCGGGCACGCTCGATGTCGGCGCGCTGAGCTGGACGCCGGGCGCGAAAATCCGCATGCGCTTGTCGGCCAGCGACGCCGCGAGCGACCACTTGGTCGTCGCCGGTGCGCTCGCGAAATCCGCGAACGGCAAGTTCGTCTTCTCGTTCTTGCAGGGTACGGGTTCGCCGGCGCTCGGCACCACGTATACATTGATACGCAGCGCCGATGCGAGCGCCTTCCAACCCGCGGATTTCGACTACGACCACGCCGGTGCGTACGGCGGCACGTTCTCGATCAACGCGAACACGGTGCAGTTCACTCTGACGTCGTTCACGAGCGATCGCATCTTCGCCGACGGCTTCGGCGGCTGAGTCACAACGAGAGCTGGCGCAGCTCGTCGCTCGGCTCGGAGCGCTCCCAGACCTGGTTGAAATACTCGAGGAGCTGCGCGTGCTTGCCCGGCGCGTAGTTGATCGCCTCGCCGTCGAAGCGATTGCCGAGCGTGCGGAAGTAGAAGCCGCGCACGTCGTTGAGCACGAACGCCGACGGGTACTGCAAGTCCTCGTCCTGCACGGGAGTGCGGAACGCGAAGGCGCTCGAGAGGCGCTGCGCCATGGCGATGAGCCGATGTCCGCGCTGCGCCGGCACGCGCGGTTCCTGCACGATGATGCGCACGGTCGCGCCGCGCGCCCCGATCGCGAAATGCTTCAGCGCATCGAGGACGACGTCGTTGTCGAACAGTGCCGGATCGAGATCGCGCGTGTAGACGCACAGATCGCGGCGCGCGTCGCCGATGAGCGCCAGCGTGCGGTCGAGCGCCGTCTCGCGCGAATCCACCGCGACCACTTCGGCCTCGGGTCGCGGCGGCGGCGCGGGACGTTCGGGCGGCGACGGCGGCGCGAGTTCCATGCGCATGTTGACGTGACGAATGCCGCATTCGACGAATTCGTCCCCATGGACCGCAAAGCCGAACTTTTCGTAGAACGGCACGGCATCGAGTTGCGCATGCATTTCGACCGCGGGATAGGCGAGCGCTTGCGCCTGTT